>Ga0209290_1001528_pt1 | contig 10704 bp, 11 predicted proteins | sample EN1Hudsemesocosm_2_FD_184632 | JGI IMG/M metagenome (GOLD analysis project Ga0209290, IMG submission 184632) | Methane-oxidizing microbial communities from mesocosms in the Hudson Canyon - EN10B Hudson Canyon (SPAdes) (version 2) | ecosystem: Environmental > Aquatic > Marine > Cold seeps... | reverse complement strand
AAATTTCTTTTTAGGGTGCGTTTTATCCGCCTCTATATCCAGCCAATCATTGAGTACATAAACGCCGCTTGCACAAATTGAAAACGCAACGAAAGCCTGAATTGACTCTAATAATAAAGCATAATTCGTCACCTGCCCCACAAAGAAAAGAGGCGCTAGAATAAATAAATTTTTCACATACTGATGAGGCCGCATCAGTTTAATTATATGTTTCATGAACAGTCCAATTATAGTTGCTTAAGCTATCTTCCTGCGGCGAACAGGCTTACCGTCGTGCATTGTGAGGTAAACTTAACGACATCATAAGTACAGCTGAGTTTGATAATGAATAGAAGCTTAATGTGGGGCATCATTGAAAAAATCCGCTATATCCAGATACGGACTACTCATGCCACTAAAAATGCCTTTCAACGCTATAAAATGGATAGCCTACCAGATGAACTCAATAACTAGCTAACACTTCTTTTGTCGTAACTTATTTCCAGAAAGTGTTCGACACCCTATGCTGCACCAAATGACTGTAAACAATTGTGGCAATATCAAACGTATTTCACGTTAAGGTAAACCGTTGAAAGAAAGGCGTATTTTTTCATGTTATAGTTTTCGCCGTTTTTATAGATGTAAATAGTTTGGTTTCTTTGGCAATGGTAAATTCATGAAAAAACAAAATGAGCAGTTCTCATCACTTGATTCGCTACGCGGTTTAGCTGCAATCGGTGTGGCTACCTTCCATTTTTCTTATGGATGGGCAGGCTATTTGGCGGTTGATTTTTTCCTGGTACTCAGTGGTTTCATTCTTTCGCATAGCTATCTTTATAGAAATGAAAACTTGTCAACGCTAGAATTTGTCAGTCATCGCATTGCGCGACTTTATCCTCTGCATATTTTTTCTTTACTGACTTTTTGCGCTGCGTTTTACCTCATGAAAGGCACCATGCCTGTGTACAAAGATGGTACTTTATTCACATTTATTCAGAATCTGACGCTAACGCATAATATTGGACTTAACCCCAAAAGCCTGACTTATAACTTTCCTAGCTGGTCAATTTCAGTTGAATTCTGGGTGAATATTTTATTCATTTTATATATTAGTAAAAAGACAAAAAATTCGACGCTTCTCTTCATTCCTATCGTAGGTATGTTGTTCATCTATAATAATACGGGACACATCGATACCACTTACCAAAATTATTATGGCTTTGCTAACTCCGGAATGATTCGAGGAATTTCTTCTTTTTGCTTGGGTATATTAGCCTACCGGATTTACCTAAATATTAGAGGTAATGCGGCACTATATCGCTATGTATTAGCCTGGCAAATCCTGTGTGTCTTGATAATATTTATGATTGTCGATACCAGAGAGAAGCTATTTAGTCCTCTGGATATATTCACCCCGTTTATCTTCATGTTTACTGTTATCGCCTTTGCGATGGAAAAAGGCGCACTTTCAATATGGCTTGGAAAAATAAGATATCTTGGGACTATTTCATATTCAATTTATCTCAACCAACTGACCGTACTCTATGTTGTAATGTACTGTATTCGATCCTCTGGCATTGAAATGCCAAAATACTATATTGAAGCCATATTTCTGGTGACCTTAATTATCTATTCACATCTCACGTATGTAGCGATTGAACGCCCATGTAGAGTAAGAGGTCGCAACTTTTTATCAAAAGTCTTTAATGGGAAAAATAATCCAGAACCTAATGACAAAGCGCTTAGCTAAACACCAATAGAGCTTTGTCCATAGACACAAATACCTGAACTAGGAAAATAAATGAAGACTGATGACGTCCAAAAAAAAATAAATCTGGTCATATTAACGGCCTTTGTGTGCTTTGTTGCGAATCAGGCTATGATCGCTATATATAGAGATTTAAACGCTAATGGCCTCGGCATATGGGTTTATACAGATTGGTTAATTAACTATTCAACGGGGTTTATAAGGCGTGGCCTTGCTGGGGAATTTATTCTTTCAATGAGTGAGGTAGTTGCGCCCTATAAAATGGCAATCATTCTGTCTTGGGCACTTTATATCAGCTTATGTGTATCACTATTCTATCTAATCTCAAAAAATATCAAAAGAATACCGCCACTTTATCTCTTGGTTGTACTTTTTTTACCTTCATCAGTTCTTTTTTATATTTTTGATCATCAGGCCCTAGGCCGAAAAGAAACCTTAGGTTTTCTATTTGTATTCTTCCATTTGTTGATTCTTCAGGGACACATAACTAAGCAAAGAAGCCTGAATTCCTATATTAAAAATCTAGGTCTATTAACCTTTCTATTATTGCCGCTGCATATTTTTATTCATGAAGCCTCACTCTTCTTATTCGTTCCTGTGCACCTAATGATGTCCTGGGCCGTGTTTAGCAGCCAAAGTAACTACAGCAACACTAAGAAAATCACGACTATATTGTTATGCTATGCGCCTATTCTACTTAGCTTTCTCATCGTCTTTTTATGGGGGCGCCCGGAGTTCTCACAGGTAAAAGAAATGTGCATTAATTTAGAACATGCAGGTGCTCTATCTTCAGGAATATGCACTCGCCCTTCAGCCAATCCTATGTTCGCGCTCCCCGGAGCGCTAGGCGCACTGTCATGGAACTTTAATGAAGCTATTTCCCTATCGGCTTCATTAAGTAAAGAAGTTATCTTCATGTGGGTAATGCTATATAGTTTGCTCGCTTTTATAACCATGAGTTACCTCTCTCGTTTGTCGACATTATTATCTAGAGAGCCAGAGCTAGAGGTAAAGGTAGAAATAGACGAAAACGAAAATATAAAAGATGAGGCACACAGTGCACTTATTCGTTTCAAGTATTTTATTTTCCCGCTTATTTGTACCCTTCCACTATTCGTTATGGGCTGGGATTTTGGCCGCTGGGTTGCGATAGTCTGTATTAATTTTGGGATGATCACCTTATCCAAAGAGTTGGGTTTACTTGAACTTCGTAGCTTTTCTCGGCAAGGCCTGATACTTGAAAAATGTGCCAAGATTGCCGGGCCGATACGACTTAGCAAAAAGAGTTTAGGTGGTTTTCTGGCGATACTCCTTGTCGTACTGTGTTTTTTCTATTTAAGAGTACCTCATTGCTGTATTAAAGAAGACAATTTCAATTTTATCGCTCAGCCACTGCAATCATTTATACAAATTTTGTTGAAGTAATTTAGTTACTATTGCAACTGACAAGAATGTTATCAAAATCACTAATTCACTAACGTTTATAAAATAAAAGGAATATAACTCATGCCTCGTAAGTTACATATTGGCGGTATAGAAAAGCGAGAAGGCTGGGAAATTCTGAATGCGATCCAAAGCCCAGATGTCGATCATTTTGGCAATGCCAATGATTTATCACAATTTGAAGATAATAGTTTCGCTGAAATATATGCGTCCCATATCGTGGAGCACTTAGATTATAAGGACGAAATACAAAACACCCTGAAAGAGTGGTTCCGTGTATTAGAACCCAAAGGGAAATTGCTTATCAGCGTTCCGGATATGGACATACTCTGTCAACTCTTCCTGTTAAAGGATGAGATAAACACGGAAGACAAGTTCCGACTAATGCGCATGATGTTTGGTGGGCATTTAGATAAATACGACTATCACTATGTCGGGCTAAATGGTGAGTTCCTGCATAGCTATCTTCATTACGCTGGGTTTACTAACATTAAAAAAGTAAAAGAATTTGACCTATTTAGTGATGACAGTAAATCAACGTTTAAAGGCATCCCTATTAGTTTAAATGTCGTTGCAGAGAAAGCTTAATCATCTACCCTTTACTATCATTCCCGGCGCATACTTTTCCATCCAGAAACGAATGCGCCTGAGTAAAGATTTCTGAAAGCCACCTAAATCGTCCGCTATCAAGCTGACTTGTATATATCGATTTACTTTAGCCACGACTGCACCTGATTTGCGCTCGAGGGCAAATTCACGACTTTGCAAATTTGCGCCGTTCACGACATCTAATATCGGTGCTTTAAAACCTTCGCCTAAAGCAAGTGATAAGTCTTCTTGGAACTCAGGCTGTAAAATCGGATCAATCATCACCAACGCAAAGCCACTCTCAGTAATAGACGCCGCACGCGACTGAATATAACTCAGCGCCAAGTTAGCGGCTGATCGATAAGCCACAATAATAATATTCTGATACCCTGTTCTCGCTAAGTGATCCATAGCCGCCTGAATATGCGCACCAGCACGCACGGGGTAAGGAATAAGGCTCACTTCATCTTTGACCTCCGCCAAATCGATATCAACGGGCTCTTTATCCTGCTTATCAACGACTTCAGTTTCTGTCGTTTCAACAGCGCCTTGCTCACTGTCATCAGTATTTGATTTCAGCGCCTCTGGTGGAAGCCCCTCCTTGCTTGAAATTCGTGCAACAGAATTGAGTTGTTGTTTTAATGCCGCGCTGAGTTGAACAGTATCCATGGCCTTATTGGGCAAAGTCCTTTTGGGTACCTCGCGTAAAATGTCGCTGGGTAAATTTACAGACAAGGTATACCAGCCAGAATCCGGCAACTGAGTTCTCAAGGGATGTATAAGGTAAGGCCAATCAGCATGTTGCTCCTTATCATGAAGTAGCAATACTGCGCCTTGAGGTATAGCCGTTCTTGGCTGTTTCTGTAGAGACAAAACTTGGTTACTGACATCGGAGTCTGGATACTGTACTTTCAGCCAAACCACATCACTGGCTTTCACTTCTTCTGAAAGCGCTTTTTGATGATATTGCTCGGCCTCCAAGCGGCCTAATCTAACTAAGTCAGCGCTTTCCGTTTGAGGCTGACTGGCATTATTTTCGGATGATTCCTCTGGTATTTCATTCTGCCCAAAAGCAGATGAGGCCAAGAATAATATCAAAATAGACACTAGTAGTTTTTGCAGCATTAATCTGTTCCACATCCCGTTGATTCTATACATATACGATGAGAAAAATGTACATGTACTATTAGAAAAAGTTCGACTCAGTTAGAATAGCCCAATTTACACACTCTGATACATACTCTGAGGATGCCATGAGTCAATATTTAATCGCCCCGTCTATTCTATCCGCAAATTTTGCCAAACTTGGCGAAGAAGTAGATAAAGTCCTCGAGTCCGGCGCTGACATCGTACATTTTGATGTCATGGACAACCATTATGTTCCCAACCTTACTATCGGCCCAATGGTTTGTGAAGCACTTAGAAAACATGGTGTCACGGCGCCAATTGATGCCCACCTCATGGTCAAGCCCGTCGACGATATGATTCGCAGCTTTATTGATGCCGGTGCAACCTATATTACTTTTCACCCTGAAGCATCAGATCATATCGACCGTTCATTACAACTCATTAAAGATGGTGGCTGTAAAGCAGGCTTAGTCTTTAATCCTGCCGCCCCCTTACACTATTTGGATCATGTTATGGATCGTTTGGACATGATCTTACTCATGTCCGTCAACCCTGGCTTTGGTGGCCAAAAGTTTATTCCTTCTACCTTGAACAAATTACGCCAGGCCAGAAAAATTATTGATGATTCAGGCAGAGATATCCGTTTAGAGATTGATGGCGGCGTCACTATTAAGAATATTGCTGAAATAGCAAAAGCCGGTGCAGATACCTTTGTAGCGGGTTCGGCTATTTTTAATACAGATGATTATCAAGCAACGATCCAAGCGATGCGCGCGGAGTTAGCTTCAGTTTAATGTCAATAATGACTGCCTGCTAAGTCTTCGTTTTACTCACGCCATTTGTATCCAAAAGGCGTGAGTAATGGTTTTTAACCCGTCACAGGTACTTTTTAGTCAGTCACAGCCATTAGGCGACACTCTCGTTTAGACCAAAACGCTCTTTTAAGTCAAAACCTGCTTTTCTTTGACCTGGTAACATTCGACCTAAATGCATTCGATTTAGTAATAACGAAACAAAGCCCATGACAAATAAGATTAAAGGATTTGGTTCCGGTACAGCCTGTGCATTTGGTTTATCAAGACCAGCCTCATAAAGACCAGGCTCATCAAAACTAGGTCCATCAATGCTGGGTATCAAGCTCTGAGGTAACTCATTCGGGGCTAAAAGAAATACCTGTTCGGTATTCAACTCTCCAAACGACGACAAACCGCCTTGCCAGCTAAATTCCTCACTTTCGAAACCACTGCCGGCTAATTGAATCGATTGACCCACTGCCGTGCCACTACCTTCACTAATACCCACATCAACACTGGTTTCGCCTTGAGCGGCGCCATCAAATGCCGTTAACGTCCCCTCATAACTCAAAAACTGTACTAGCTGGCCCAAGTCATCAACTAAGGCCATACCATCATTCCCACCATTTTGAAGGCCCCTGCTTCCAGAAAAGGATAAAGCGCCAAAGCCACTTTCCTGGTTAGAAATTTGCCCTGAAAGATCCCATGACATATAAACCAGGCCATTATTACCATTGTAAAAATCCAGACTCCAACCGCTTAAATCTGAGCCCGAAACACCGGCAATTTCAACATACTCATACATATCGCCACCGGTATTATCATAATGAAACTCATTAATAAATTGAGGTAAAGCGGAGGCGTTCGAGTTTGCTAGCATTAGCAAAAAAAGAAGCTGTAAGTTCTGAGGTGAAAAAAATCCGTGAAAATATCTGTGATGAATACACATAAAAAATCCCTTTAAGTTTGATGGCGTGACTTAGTGAGCCATGCCAAATTTTAGCAAACATCCTGTTTGCCGCTTTCAAGAATTAAGGCACGGAAATGCAAAACTCCCCACGCCTTAAGAGCAAGTAAAAATTTACGCAAAGTATAAACTTTCAACAGCATCACAAAATATACCCAATAATCAGAAAAAAGAATACCTCTATACCCCTGAATATGGAAAAAATCATGGGTACCGTCATATCTCGATAGATATCCCGGTACCAGCCATTGATTCAATGAAAAGCCTGTTGTAATCTTACACATTAGATTAAATATGCACTATACGTACTGTTTATTATACGTACTGCGCATTGACGTAAATAAAAAAGAGAGACCGTTCAGTGTCTGCTACAACTCCAAATCTGATCATGCCCCACAGCCTTCTTCATCCTTGTCGTTGGCGAAGCTAGCCATTCGGACGCCGTTTTATACGGAGGTCCTTTTCATTTTGGCAGGTTAAATTTCATTGCTTATTTTCGCCTGCCCAGCTTTGCTTATTAAATATACGATTTAGGAAATAACATGACACCTGAACAATTCACAGCCTTGGCGGAACAAGGCTATAACCGAATTCCTATTACGCGTGAAGTACTCGCGGATCTAGACACGCCACTGAGCACCTATTTGAAACTGGCTAACGGCGCTTATTCTTATCTTCTTGAATCCGTTCAGGGAGGCGAAAAGTGGGGCCGTTATTCTATTATTGGCCTGCCCTGTAGCCAGATTTTAAAAATTTCGGGTAACACCGCTACGGTTGAGCTAGATGGCGCCATCATCGAGCAAGAAAACTGCCCAGACCCTTTAGCTTACGTTGAAAAATTTCAAGCCCGCTTCAAGGTGCCCGAGCTTGAGGGTTTACCCCGTTTCAATGGCGGTCTAGTCGGTTACTTTGCATATGACACGGTACGTTATATCGAACCTAAACTCGCCGCATCGTGCCCGGAAGACCCTTTAGGAACACCTGATATTTTATTGATGGTTTCTGATCAGGTGGTGGTGTTTGATAATCTCAGCGGTAAGTTGATTTTGATTCATCATGCCGATCCGAGTGTCGATGATGCTTATCAAATTGGCCAATCGGTACTTGATCTACTGGTGCATCGCTTACGCAATAACAGTACCGCAGCACCTGAAAAGGAGCTGCTAGAAAATGCGGCAAAACCCGCTATTCAAGAATCTGACTTTATCTCCGGGTTTTCTGAAGAAAAATTCAAAAAAGGTGTCGACACCATCAAAGAGTACGTACTTTCTGGTGATGTGATGCAAGCCGTTTTGTCACAAAGAATGTCGATCCCATTCGAGACTGAACCCTTGGATTTGTATCGCTCGCTACGTTGTTTAAACCCGTCACCCTATATGTATTTTCTTAACTTAGAGGATTTTCATATTGTCGGATCTTCCCCTGAAATATTGGCACGCGTTGAGGATGGTGAAGTCACGGTACGTCCTATCGCGGGTACTCGCATACGTGGCGCGAATGAAGCAGAAGATTTGGCCTTGGAGAAAGAGCTATTAGCGGATCCTAAGGAATGCGCAGAGCACCTTATGCTCATTGACTTGGGCCGAAATGATGCCGGTCGTGTCAGTGAAATTGGCAGCGTCAACTTAACCGATAAAATGGTCATAGAGCGTTATTCTCATGTGATGCATATTGTTTCCAATGTTACGGGTAAACTCAAGCCGAATACCTCTGCCATTGATGTCTTACGCGCAACCTTACCTGCCGGTACGCTTAGCGGGGCACCCAAAATTCGCGCCATGGAGATCATTGATGAACTGGAACCCGTCAAGCGGGGTGTTTATGGTGGCGCAGTCGGGTATCTCTCCTGGAATGGCAATATGGACACAGCGATTGCTATTCGAACAGCGGTCATAAAAGACCAAGTATTACATATTCAGGCCGGTGCAGGTGTGGTGGCAGATTCAGTGCCTCAAAGCGAATGGGATGAAACCATGAATAAAGGGCGCGCTGTCTTCAGAGCGGTAGCAATGGCCACACAAGGCTTAGGTGAGTAGGAGAAAAATATGCTTTTAATGATTGATAATTATGACTCTTTTACTTACAACGTGGTTCAGTATCTAGGGGAACTAGGTGCCGATGTGCAGGTCTATCGTAACGATGAAATAAGCATTGCTGATATTGAAAAACTGGCACCTAAAAAAATTGTGATCTCACCCGGCCCCTGTACGCCCAATAAAGCAGGTGTTTCTTTGGCCGTAATAGAACACTTTAAAGGAAAGTTACCGATACTCGGTATTTGCCTTGGTCACCAGAGTATTGGTCAGGCTTTCGGGGGAGAGATTGTCCGCGCTGGCCAAGTGATGCATGGTAAAACATCACCCGTTCATCATAATAATACAGGTGTATTTTCTGGTTTGGGCATGCCCTTTACAGCCACCCGGTATCATTCTTTAGTTGTCTGTAAAGAGTCACTGCCAGAGTGTTTGGAAGTCACGGCCTGGACAGAAAATGAAGATGGCAGCATGGAAGAAATTATGGGCATCAGACACAAAGAACTGGATATTGAGGGTGTACAGTTTCACCCTGAATCTATTCTCAGTGAATATGGCCATGATTTATTGAAGAATTTCTTAGAGCGTTAAGCCATACTTTGAGCGCTTTGTGCCACATGACCAACAAAGCGCTTATCGTTTTATATACTAGACAACACGAACAAATATTAGCCAATACAAATAAATACTAACCAATACATATTTAGGTAAACCCATGGAAATTACGCAAGCCCTTGCTAAAGTCGTTACCAATGAAAGCCTTTCAACTGATGAAATGAAATCTGTGATGCAACAGATTATGACGGGTCAGGCAACAGAAGCTCAAATCGGTGGATTTTTAGTCGCCTTGCGTATGAAAGGTGAAACCATTTCAGAGATTACAGGCGCGGCACAAGTCATGCGTGAGCTATCGACCAAAGTAAAGGTTTCAGGTGACTATCTTGTTGATACCTGTGGCACAGGTGGCGATGGCGCGAATCTTTTTAATGTTTCAACGGCCAGCGCTTTCGTGGTCGCAGCAGCAGGCGGACAAGTCGCTAAACACGGCAACCGTAGTGTCTCCAGCAGTACCGGCAGTGCCGATGTACTTGAAGCCGCCGGAATCAACTTAGCCCTCAGCCCTGAGCAGGTTCAACGTTGTATCGACGAAATTGGCGTCGGTTTCATGTTTGCTCCCGCGCATCATAGTGCGATGAAGCATGCCATTGGCCCACGTAAGCAAATGGCCATTCGGACTATTTTCAATATGCTCGGCCCAATAACCAACCCGGCTAGTGTGAGTAAACAGGTGATTGGGGTATTCAGCAAAGCGCTGTGTAAACCTATGGCTGAAGTACTCAAGTGCTTAGGCAGTGAACATGTACTTATCGTTCATGCGTCCGATGGCTTAGATGAAATTACCTTATCTGGCGAAACATATGTTGCCGAACTAAAAAATGGCGAAGTCAGTGAGTACACAATCTCACCCTCTGATTTCGGATTCGAGCCGCAATCCCTTGACGGCTTAAGTGTTGAAAGTGCCGCCGACAGCCTGGCTTTAATAAAGTCTGCTTTAGGCAAAGACCAGAGTGCGCCAGCACAAAAAGCACGTGCCATTATTACCCTTAATGCAGGCGCTGCGGTTTATGCCTCTGGTTTAGCGACCAGCTTGGAAGAAGGTATAGAACTGGCAGCCGATGCGATTGGCAGTGGCCTTGCCTCGACAAAATTAGCAGACCTGGCGAGCTTTACGAACGTATTTTCAGTATAAATAAACTTCAAACCCATTAATTTAAAAGCAAAGCGGATTTACCATGTCACAAGTTTCATTCGGACCTAATGCTTCAGCCGATTCAACACCGACTATTCTGAAAAAAATAGTTACCCGTAAATGGCAGGAAATTGAGCAAAGACAACGTTTATTGAAACTTGCTGACTGTCAGGCTCAAGCTTTTGATATGGCCGATACACGCGGTTTTGTGAATAGCATTGAAAGTAAAATTGCCCAACAATTACCAGCTATCA
>Ga0209290_1001527_pt1 | contig 10705 bp, 6 predicted proteins | sample EN1Hudsemesocosm_2_FD_184632 | JGI IMG/M metagenome (GOLD analysis project Ga0209290, IMG submission 184632) | Methane-oxidizing microbial communities from mesocosms in the Hudson Canyon - EN10B Hudson Canyon (SPAdes) (version 2) | ecosystem: Environmental > Aquatic > Marine > Cold seeps | place... | reverse complement strand
AACCTAAATAGCGGGCTTTATTCATTCCATAATAAAGCTTTAAGACACCAAACACGCGTTCGACAATACTTCTAACGCCAGAGTTCATTCGATTGGTACGCTTTTGAATATCCGTTAATGGCTTATTTCGGTATGCTCACTCAAGCACACGATTTCTAGTACCTTTATTTTTAAATAACGCATTATGGCATACACTTCTTTTTCATTACCCGTCAATAACGTCTCAAATACATTTAAATCATGAACATTGCCTGCGGTGTAATCATAGGTTTTTATAAAGCCATCTTCGTCAACATTGGCGTGCGTTTTTAAGCCGTAAGTCGTTTTCATTTTACCGTCAGAGCCTTGCTTTACATTGTAGACTGCTTCTGAATCTTACATATTACCGTTCTTGTCTTTTTTAGGCCGATTTTGTTTTGCTTCAATCACACTTGCACCAATGATGCTGACTTCACCTGTACGAATTAAAAGCCCCCTGATTCGCTAGCTGTGCATTTATTTCATCAAGCAGTACTTCAAATAACCCTTCTTTTTCTAGCAAATTTCTAAAGCGCCAAAATGTCGAATAATCAGGTACTGACTCAGAAAGATTTAAATCTACAAACCGGCGAAATAATAAATCTCTTGCCTGTTGTTTTTCCAAGGTTGGATCACTTAAACCATACCAACTTTGAAGTAATAAGGCCTTAAACACCATGATTGGCTGCCAAGCTTTTTCGCCTTGTCGCTTACTATGAATATGACTTAACATTGACTCAATACGTTCCCAGTCAATCAAGCTACTTACATCATCTAGTTATTCTAATGCCGCATGATCTACCATTAAATCATCTGCCAACGATCGTTGTTTTAGGTTTTTCCAAGCTATCTTATTTTCTTCAAGTTCAAAAAATACTATTATCGCACATTGACCTATTATTGTTTTCTATCGTGCAAAGCTCTCTATAGATATGTAAAAATATCGACTATTTCAATATAATAAAACAAAGGTATGCAAGGTTTATCTATTTTGCATCGTTGCAAGGCACCAACTCAACAAGACGTACACCTAGAAAACCACTAACGCCCCCGTTAAACACAAAGACTTACACACAACCAAGTTAAAATATATAAATCCTAAGCCTACAAAGAGCACACCCAAACAACTGTAAAAAATACTGACACCATTAGCCTCAATATTCATACAATTTCATGAATAGCCTGCCGTTTAGACTAAAATATCATTAAAAACCAACCTTATTAGGTTGTATTTTGACCAATATGACTAATACTTGTTAGTACTGGTTATCGAAGTGCCGTTACCAGCACTGAAAGACTTTCATGAATATTACTCGCACTTATTGCCGAGTTCGCCCCCTTTGCGAATTCGGCTTTTTTTGCATAAAACAAAGATATAAATTCTGCTACACTTTAAATAACCCTCAAAAACAATTTCACTTAGCCGTAAACTTAACTTAATGACGCACTGCACCTTTAAAAACTCTTTTTACACCCTCTCCCCATTAGAAAGCAAAGGCTACCATTTATAATGGAAATTAATTTTCTAACCGTTAGCCATAGCTTAGGTGCAGCCTCCTATTTTCTATTATCGATCTATATTGCCAGCCGGCACTTGAGAAGAGCCACCGATAGAACCCTTTTTGTTGCGTCATTATCTTCAGCTATCTGGCTAACCGTACTTGCACTGCCAGGCTTAGAGATCAATGTGCCTTTTTATATACGCTACACCTTTGAACTTATTCGAAACACCGCTTGGTTTGGCGTGTTATATGCGCTACTTGGAATACAATTCATCCCGGGAAAATCACTCGGCAAACATCGATTCTATACCACAGTAGGCATTCTAATATTATTAGCTTTTATGCTTTCTATCACGCTGTATCAAGGAATCACGAACAATCATTTTATATCAGGCTATACAACACTTATCCTACAGGTGAGCATCTCTGTCGTGGGCCTGCTCCTACTTGAACAGGTATGGCAGAACGCAAGTATCTTTAGCCGCTCTGGCATCAAATACCTTACCATAGCCATGGCTTCTTTATTTTTTTATGATTTCTTAATGTATTCAGACGCCCTACTATTCCAACAAATGTCTACCGTTCTATGGGATTCACGCGGCGCTATCAATACACTCGCCGCACCACTCATTGCACTCACAATGATTAACAGCCGAAAACAACCCTTAGGCATGCATGTCTCTCGGCAAATGATATTTCATTCAACGACTCTCATTATTGCTGGAATTTATTTATTAATAATTTCAGCCGGCGGTTACTACATAAGTATTTTTGGAGGCACTTGGGGCGAAGCCTTTCGCGTGTTGTTTATTTTTGTAGGTATCCTTGCTCTTGTTACCCTCGTTAGTTCACCCATTATTCGCGCTAAAATCATGGTTTTCATTAGTAAGAATTTTTTCGATTATAAATATGACTATCGAGATGAATGGATCAAAAGTACTGACGCACTCACCAACACTCATAGCAAAATAAACGAGACTGAACATAATGAACTCCCAGCAGAAATCATCAAAATACTGGGCGACCTTGTCGGAAGTCGCTCTGGTGCAATATGGGGAAAAGACGAAGATGGACACTTTGTATTACGTGGAAAATTAGACCTAAAAGACCCAAGAATAGATACGATCGAATCTAATTCAGACCTCATCACTTACTTTAAAAAAAATGAGTGGGTTATTAATCTCGATGAATACATGCTTGACCCAACAAAATACGACTTAATTGAAATTCCTAGCGACATACTTAATCAAGAACAACCTTGGTTGCTCATCCCTTTAGGTATGAGTGACAACCTAGCCGGCATTGTACTTTTATCTAACCCTATTGCCTCACTTGATTTAAACTGGGAAAATTACGATTTATTAAAAATAGTATCTCAACAAGCATGTAGCTATCTTGAGCAATCTGACTCACAAGAACGTTTAGGCGCAGCCCGACAATTTGAGGCAGTTAATCAGACTTCAGCATTTTTAGTACATGATATAAAAACAATCATTGCTCAACTCTCCCTACTGGTCAAAAATGCAGAACGACACAAAACTAACCCAGAATTTATTGAAGATATGATCCGTACAACGAGCCATACCGTCGAAAAAATGGAACACCTACTACATCAAATTCATAGCCCTACACAAGATGACACAACAGAGGTTGTAGCACTAAGTCCTATTTTACTTGAAGTATATGAGTCCCATAAAAACGCCCAACCTATACCATCACTAGAATTCCCTGAAAAAGAGTTACGAATCCAGGGAAATAAAGAACAATTAAAATCGGTAATTGGCCATATCGTACAAAACGCTTTAGATGCTACCGCAAAGGACGGCGAAATATCTATAGCAACCAAACTTGCACCGGGCTATATATTTATATTTATTCAGGACAATGGCTGCGGAATGAGCGATGATTTCGTTAACAATTTGCTATTTAAACCTTTTAAAAGTACAAAAGGCTTAACAGGAATGGGCATAGGAGTTTATCAGAGCCGTGAATATCTACGTAGAATTGGCGGCTCTATCAGTGTCACCAGCCAGCTAGACATAGGCACCTGCTTTACACTTAAAATACCTGTACTCGGAAAATAGTATCTATTTCAATCACAAATAACTGAAAGGAAATAAATAAACGTGAAGAAAAAACTACTTATCATTGAAGATGACCCTGGGCTACAAAGCCAGATGCGTTGGTGCTTTGAGGGTATGGAAGTCTTCATCGCTTCTGATCGTGAAGCAGCCTTATCACAACTACGAAGAATTGAACCCCAAGTAGTCACACTTGATTTAGGCTTACCACCAGACGCTGGCGGCGCAACAGAAGGGTTTAAAGCGCTAGAGGAGATTCTAAAATTAGCACCCAACACAAAAATTATCGTTGTTACGGGACGAGAAGAAAAACAAAATGCAGTGACCGCCATTGGCCTGGGTGCTTGTGATTTTTTTCAAAAGCCCCTGGATGCAGACATACTTTCTTTTATCGTTAATCGCGCATTTAGACTTTATGAACTTGAAAAAGAAAATCAAGAGCTCAGCACAGGCAACTCCACCTCCACTATAAAAGGTGTAATTGCCAGCAGCAAAAAAATGCTAGATATCTGCCGCATGATTGAAAAAATAGCCCCTGCAGATGTCACGACACTCTTACTTGGCGAAACCGGCACGGGTAAAGAAGTGTTAGCCAAAGCAATTCATCAACTAAGCCCTAGAGCTGATGAGCCATTTTCTGCAATCAACTGTGGTGCGATTCCTGAAAACTTGCTTGAAAGTGAGTTATTTGGCCATGAAAAAGGCTCCTTTACCGGCGCCACGCACATGAAAAAAGGAAAAATAGAACTTGCACATGGCGGCACACTATTTTTAGATGAAATCGGAGATATGCCGTTACCATTACAAGTCAAACTACTTCGATTTTTGCAAGAACGTGTTATTGAAAGAATAGGCAGCGTAAAAGTAATACCTGTCGATGTACGTGTTGTGTGCGCTACCCACCAAAACTTACAAAGCCATATTGAGCAAGGCTTATTTCGAGAAGACCTTTATTACAGGGTCAGCGAGATCACTTTAAGTATCCCACCTCTTAGAGAGAGAGAAGGTGACTCAATTATTATTGCACAAGCACTATTAAAAACCATATGCCAAAAAATGAACCGCCCTAGCCTTTCTTTTAGTGAAGAGGCGATGCGCGCTATAAAAAGCTATAACTGGCCAGGCAATGTTCGCGAAGTCATTAACAAAGTAAAACGCGCAGTAATTATGGCTGACGATAAGAAAGTTACCGCAGAAGATTTAGAACTATGCGAAGCTTCAACCATTACAGAAGAAGCTTTAAATTTAAGAAAAATTCGTGATAATGCAGAAAGATCTGCGATTATACAGGCAATACAAGCTTCGCAAAATAATATGGCTCAAGCTGCAAGACTGCTCGGTATCACACGCCCTACTTTATACAATTTAACAGATAAGCTTGGTATAAATAGTGGGGAGGCTAGTTAAAGGTAGTTTGATCAATAAAACTAAGTAAATCCCAACACAGTGTATGCACGATACATTTGTTGGGACTCTCTTCGTTTATCGCTAAGCTACATCTCTTTGACTGTTGCTAGGTGATCAGAAATTTCCTGAATTTCTGGTGACAGCTGATTTGCCTTTTCAAGATAAACCAAACCTTCATCAACCTGACCACTCTTCGCCAGCACCCAGCCATAGCTATCTAAAACAGCAGCACTTTCAGGCGCTAGATCAGCCGCTTTTTTTAACAACTTAAGTGCAGCTTCATCGCCTTTTTCAAAATAGACCCAACCTAAGTTATTTAGAGCCATTACATTGTTAGGCGCTATCTTAAGGACTTTTTCATAGCCTGCAATGGCTTTAGATCGATCACCTTTCTGCTGATCTTTAACAGCCTGAAACAGCACCGCAAGAGGATTATTCGGAAATTTAGTCACCCAATCCTCCAAATGTTTATCCTGAGCAGGCTGCTGCTCCAGCATTCCCAAAACCTTAAATAACTTCTCACCTGCCACTTCCGTAGGATTATTCAACCAAGATTTTGTGAAGTATTTTTTAGCTTCACTTAACTGCTTATTCTCTAACGCTAGATTCCCTTTTAAAAGCGCAACAACGGGGTGGTTCGAATTCAACGCCTCAATTTGTTTAAGCACTTTAGCCGCTTCACTTAATTTACCAGCAGATAATTCAAGTTCGACTAAAAAAGCCAAAACTCTCATATTATCAGGCTTCGTGACTAACACTGGCGCAATAAACTCTCTCGCCTCATCAAACTTAAGCTGCTGAACCGCCTTTACTGCATTCACGTAATTGATAGTCATCTCATAACCTTCAATGAGAGGGTGCTGCGCATCAATTTTCTTAGCCATACCAAGATAAATGCTTGCTTGGTCGGCATCTTTACGATCGATCGAAGCTTGTATTAAAACTAGCGTAGGCGTAATAACATCCGATTTGTTAGCCAATATTTCAAATTTATTTTGCCCATTTTCAACACCACTTTTCATAATATATGCGGATAGTAAACCTTTATAGCCCTGCATACTTTCAGGAAAAACCGTTATAATTTTTTTAAATGTTTTTTCAGCTGCCACCAACCTATTTAAAGAAAGCTCCGCCCGACCTTGTGCAAACATTGCAGCCAAATACTCCCCCCCTTCTTTTTTTGCTTTCGCTGCAACCGTAAAATAGCCCAAGGCTTTTTGATAAGCGCTTTGATTAGCAAAGAAATAGCCCGCTATAAGGTTCGTTGCATAATTTCCTGGATGTTTTTTCAAAGCACCACCAATAAAGGCCGTTGCTTTTTCAATACCATTAACACGCAAATGAAAACTCACGACTTCTTTTAGAACATTTTTGTCCGTAGGTGCCAAAATGTAAGCTTGCTGAAGTTGCTCCCACTCTTTACCCTTATTCGCACTCAAGCCTGTTCGATAAAACCCTGCTAAAGCTAAGCGTATACGAATGTTCATCCCGTCAATTTCTATCGCTTTTAATAAGGCTCTTTCACCTTTAGAGAACTGTTTATCAGATATAGCAGCCAAGCCATATAATGCGAGACTATCAGGCGAGTTTGATTGCTCAATACCCTTTTCTAAAATTTCTAAAACTTTTTTAGGGTCATTTAATTTCAAGTTAGTTGCGGCATAAATATGCTTAACCATAGGGCTAGCGACTTCAGAATCAACACTTTCAGACAAATATTTAGACGCAAGCTCATTATCACCATGCAAGTAACTTATGACACCTAACAATTGAATCGCTTTTTTGTACGATGGATACTCTTCTAAGATAGTTAAAAGAATTTTTTGAGCTTCATCTAACTCTTTTGCCTGAAACTTCTCAACCGCACTTTTATATTTTTCCTGCACTTCATTGGCACCAGGAAATGCTTCAGCTAATAGTTTTGTATAAATATATGCTTCATTTGTTCGACCCTGCCGAGTCAACACATAAGCTAAACGCTCCAGCACCAAAGCTTTTTCTGGTTCAATAATGTCAGTATTTGAAAATGTCGATAACAACTCACTCAATGTTGCCTCTGTCGCTTCCAACTGATTTTTAGAAAGCTGGATACCTGCGGTTAAAATGCGCCCCTTGTTATAGTAAGCGCTTTGTTTTTGGATTTTATCCAGCAGTTCAAGAGCTAAATCTGTGCTCCCATTACGAACTAAAATTGTAGCTTTACCCAATAACGCCGCATTATTTGAATTATTTTTAGCTAAGAGCTCATCATACAATTTTCTTGCAGCACCTAATTCCTCTAATCCAAGCTGAATTTCAGCTTCAATAGATTTGATTTCATTGGAATTTGAAGTGATGTAATCTTTTAATGTTGCTTCTGCGGACATATATTTCTTCATGCCCATAAAAGTTTCAATTAACACCAAATAATATGTCTCAGTTTTCTGTCCCTCAGCCTGCTCTAATAAATTAAGACCAGCCGCGTGATGCCCCAAATCATTCAACATTTTGGCGTATTGAATTATGACACCTACATCACCTTTTGACTTCTTTACCGCATTCTTATATTCAATGATGGCAGCCTTGTATTGCCCTTGCTCCTGATATGCGGCTGCTCGTTCAAGGTGCATTGCATTGGTTTGCTCTTTATCGGGACCGCTACATGCCACTAATGTTAGTATTAGCAAGCTACTCAGTAAACGAAGCCCTGATTTATTTAAATCCATTCTGTTAACCCTGTGCATTTATTTTAGTAGAGTAAATGTAACTAAGGCTATTGCTCAAAGCAACCATCCCGACGCAATTTTTCTGAGGAATTTGCAATGGCACTTCACTTCATGATTTTTTACTGTATTCCTTTATTAACATGACAAAATAATAAACATAAAATGCTCTCTTTATTGTGCTTACAAACAATTGAAAATAGATGAATGAGGTAATTTTTTAAAATAAGCACTGTATTTTTTGTTTTATACGCATTAAATGTAAGCGTGGTCACATAAGTAGTCATAGATCTTCTGAGCGGCATCTTGAATTGATAATTCCCCCGTATCAATTACAATTTCAGGGTCAACTGGCTTCTCATATACTGAATCAATACCCGTAAAATTTTTAATCTGGCCAGATCTTGCTTTTTTATATAGACCTTTTGGGTCTCGCTGCTCGCAAACATCTAGCGACGTACTAATATGTACTTCAATAAACTCACCAGCGAGGAACAAGTTTCTAACCATTTGACGATCAGAACGAAAAGGCGAAATAAAGGCCGATAAGACAATCAAACCCGCATCAACAAACAGTTTACCCATTTCGCCAATTCTTCGAATATTTTCGATACGATCGGCGTCTGAAAAACCCAGGTCCCGATTCAAGCCATAGCGAACATTATCGCCATCCAATAGATAAGTATGTTTATTAAGTTCTAATAGCAGTATATCCAAGGCGTTCGCAACGGTCGATTTACCTGCACCACTTAAACCTGTAAACCAAATCAGACAGGGTTTCTGTTCCTTTTGTTTTGCTCTTTTTTCTCTCTGCACAAGGTGATCGTGCCATTTAACATTCTGATTACTCACGTCCAATTTCTCCTAAATAAATCATATACACTTAATTCAAAGCAGCCGTATTTTCCACCATAGAAACATCAACTACACTATAGACTATCGTTGGTCGTTACTCATATGCTACTTTTACAAGCTCCAACAAATTAACCCAAATTCCCATTAAAATAGTAGATACTTAGTTGTTTGTTGAAAAAACTACCCAAAAGTATGTAGAGCACTGGTTAGCACATTTAAGGTAAATGTGACATCAAGTTATACCTTTACCAAATTAAATCACACCCAAAAACTATCACCTTTCTGACTTTGATACCGTTAAAGGGCCAAAAGAAAGCGGGGTACCGAATCTCGAGGTCATAAATTAACAAATTGAATAGACGCCATTTCAGAGTAAAACAACATTTATCCGATAAACGTTAGACCAACGTTAGAGACGCTTTTTATCACAAATCAATCCCCAAATGACCTATGGAGTTTATACCTGTCGATTTTTCTTACACTTTCTAAGAAAACCTAGACTAATCACTCACTAATCAACTGATATCAATAGTTTTTAATTTTTAGGCGCAATATTTGCTTAACAACACCTATAGTATTTAGGAATAACAATTTTTCTCTTTATGTTTTTTATTTCTAAACCTAATTAACAGAGACGGAGACACGAATGAAGGTAAGGTCAACAAATAGACTTGTTAGAAAGACTCTTTCATTTAGCATTATTTTGCTAGCTTTAATGACCCAGCAGGCCTTGGCTGACGTCACACTTAACACCGCCGACAAACACCCTTCTATCAGCCTGACTAGCAATAGCCTTGGCGCCATTTTTTCTGATAGCTGCTGCCACCGAGGCATCCGCTCAACAACTAGCATTTCTCCCGCCAGCGGCTTTTATTATTACGAAGGGCATCGAGAAGTCGATGCAGGAAACTTTGGTTTCGGCGTAGCGACCGCGACCGAAACACTCAGTAATTATGGCGGATACTCTAACCAAAGCTTAGGTGTAAATACACTGGGTTATATTTATTACGATGGTAAGAGTCTGATTTCTAACAACAACCCGACTATTCTGGCAAATAATACCTATGGTATCGCTGTCGATTACCGAGACACCAATCCAATTATTTACGTTCTTGTCGGAGGCGAACTTCTCTACACTCAAACCTTAGATCAAGTCACTGGCCCACTATTTATATTAGCTTACGGCCACAGCACAACACCTAACGTACAACAAACAATCAATGCAGGCGATGATGTAGCAACGTCTCCTTTTTTCTATGACCCGCAAACCATCCTTACAGCTGCTGGAATTACTGGTTCAAATGAACTGATCCTAGGCTGGGAAACACCGGCACCAGAAACTCAAATAAGTATCGTCGGCGGTAATATAACGACCAATACCGGTACGGCAGCCACACTAACGTCAGTCGCTTCCAACGCTGCTGGAGATGATATTAGTTCGACAACCAACTGGCTTGACTCAACTACGGGAACAACTGGCACAGGCTCAACTTTCAGCATCAATGACAGCAATGTATCCACGCATACTATTACCGCAAGCGTCTTGGATGAAAATACCCTAAGCGTTAGCAGCTCCGTTACCGTTAGCTTTATTGAAAGCGATGTTGATATGGATGGTTTATCTGATACAAATGAAATAAACCTCGGAACAGACCCAAATGATGCTGATAGCGACAATGACGGCTTAAATGATGGCGACGAAGTTAACACCCGCCATACTGACCCTTTATTAGCTGATACGGATAACGACGGTCTACCTGATGGTTATGAAGTCAATCAAGGCCTTGACCCTAATGATGTCAGTGATGCGGCCTTTGATACCGACTCCGATGGTTATAGCAACTTTGATGAATACACTGCAGGGACTGACCCTCAGAACGCACAGTCTTATCCTGGCGCAGTTGCCATCACTCGCTTGAGTGAGACAGATAAAGACCCCTCGATCACCCTTAGTGCCGATCAACTGGGTGCGTCATTTTCTATCTCAGGTCATCACGGTGTGCGCTCCGATACAGGCATTGAAGCCGGTAGTGGGTTTTACTATTACGAAGGTTTGCGTCATGTCGACACAGCCAACTTTGGCTTTGGTGTGGCAACCACCACAGCGGCATTAGACAGCTATGGCGGCAGTAGCAATCAA
>Ga0209290_1001524_pt1 | contig 10719 bp, 10 predicted proteins | sample EN1Hudsemesocosm_2_FD_184632 | JGI IMG/M metagenome (GOLD analysis project Ga0209290, IMG submission 184632) | Methane-oxidizing microbial communities from mesocosms in the Hudson Canyon - EN10B Hudson Canyon (SPAdes) (version 2) | ecosystem: Environmental > Aquatic > Marine > Cold seeps... | reverse complement strand
TACATCTAAGTTTGATATGGATATCGGTTCATTGTCTTTCGGTGATACTGGTACTTCTATCGGTGAAATCTACTTGACTGATGTTACTAATACTACAAATTGGACTATCTCTGCTCACTAAGATTGTTAATGAGTTAGAATACGAAAGTAATCTAGTATGAAAAAACCACCTCACATTGTGAGGTGGTTTTTTTAGTTTCTGGGGTACAAAAAATGAACACTTGCTCACTTTTTGTATTCAGAGTTAGCTTAAGGTAAGGGATTACGGTCTCGATTAAATGGAGCTTATAGTAGGGATAGGCTTGTAGAAGAAATAGAAGAATAAATTTTAACAAGGACAGCCGAAAACGAATACAACAAAGAGAATATTATTAGCAGTATCGGTTTTATGGCTTTTTAGCCAGTCAGTAAATGCCGATCTAAAACAAATTGATGATGTCGACTTATCAGATGTAACCGGTAAAGCAGGTTTAACCATTGATATTGAAATGGGGGGATAAGTAGGAGAATTTATGTATCAGGATGGCGGTTCGATTCTGATGCAAGGTCTTCGATTTGATGGGATGGATCATTCGGCTGCAGTAGTGTGTTTATACGGCTAATGATGGTGATTTAATCATTCATGGTTCTGTTAAAAATCCATTGATTGTTTCTCGATCTTATCAGGTAGTTGATTTTGGTATTGAACTTGATGAGTTTGCAATAAAAGATTCAAGTTATGTTGCGGGTGAAGATATTTTTGATAGAAGTGGTACGGCAACAACTGCGCAATCTACAACCATAATGTCCAATTAAAAAATGGAAGGCTATATGGGTGGCTTTGATTGGATTATTGAGAACAAAGGTAGTGGATATACTAATGGCATAGCGGATAGTAAAATTAAGATTAATACTTTCTTCGAAATTACCGAGATGGAGTATGATTTTAATATTGTAGGGGTGTGTTATGAAGGCATGAAAATTCATAATCATCGCGGTAATCTAGGCTACTTTAACAATGGGGAGCAAGATCAGCCTTCAGTATTTTCTACTTCTCAGGGTTTTGCGCAATCAAGTTCACATATCTACGCAGTGAAAGATAGTGTGCTTAGGGTAGGGGTAGCTGAAAATGCGAATGGATCTAACAATACTGCTCATTATGTAGATGGTATTGGCTTTAAATCACGTTTTCGCGCTGATATGGATGTTGGTCACATGAGTTTTGGTGATACAGGTCAGTCTATTGGGCAACAGTTTTATACCGATATGGATTTTAAAACAAACCATATAATATCGGCACATTAAGTCTTTTCTTAAGTCATAAAAAACCTCCAATTGGAGGTTTTTTATGATTGTATTTTGGCTTCAATATAAAATATTACTTAATTATTTTGTGGAATATTAATCGTTAGGTCAAAGCCGCCGTCTGCTCTAGGCACAATTTGAAGTGGACTTTCATTTATTCCTTCAGGAATATTGATAGGTTGAATGCCGGGTAAATTACCGATTGAAAAGGTGAGCTGATTATCTGTTCGGCTCAAACCTAAATCATTGCCCACATAAGAAAAATCAAAGTTTCCTTCTGGCACGGCATAGCGAGGGTCATCAAGTAATTCGGCTACAGGAATGGTAGTCACTTCCTGGTAAGTAGGAACATTGATGGTTTGGTCAGGACTTAGGGTGGATGCAATACTCGCTTCTCGAAGTGATTCGTCAGACAATGCGAATGAAACTTCAGTGCCTGTGTTATGTGATTGTGCGCGTCTTAGCTCTTCTATATCTAAGTCATTATTTTCGACCGGTGCAATCGTTAAACTAGAATAAGTTTTTTTTGTCGTTTTTTGTTTATTTGTCTTTGGCGTTACTATAATAGTAGAGTCTCTAATGTAGGTTTCAGTGAGCTCTGAGCTAGTTAAAGACTTTACTTCAGCATGGCTGGTAAAAGGAGTTAATAGGCCTGTACTTGCACAAATAAGACAAGCTACTGTAGCGTGACGCTTCATAATGATACCTGCGAAGGTGATAATAAATATATTAGTGTTAAGTATTTAAGGATAGCGCAATGAATGCAAGGTTTTTAGGAAAGCTTTCTGTTAAGAAAGGTAAAGGTGTGGATGGTCTTGCATTAATAGGGTGTACAGCGTCGTGAAATATTCATTATTTCCTGAAAGTGTTAGTCGTTGGCTGTCTTCTAAATCAACTAGAAGTAATCACTTTACACTCTCGCAGAAAAATATTTACATTTTCCCCTCAAAGATGGGGTTTGCGTTTGTATTGTTAATTGTGTTGATGTTGCTGACGGCTATTAATTATCAAAATAGCTTGATTTATTTGTTTTTATTTTTTTTAAGTGCTGTCTTTTTTGTTTCTATTTTGCTTTGCTTTTTAAACATGAATGGGCTTACTGTGTCGAGCTTTCAAATTTTAACGTGTTTTGAGGGTGAATTACTCACACATTCGATTGAACTAACTAGGCTTTCCAAGCCGGCTTTTGGTTTAAGGTTAGGTGTTGATAAATGTTCGTTGAATGAAGTTAGTGTCAGTATGGATATTAAAAATGTTCATAATTTATTATTACCCGCCGATAAAAGGGGGTTGCACGTGCTTGACAGGCTTCGTATTGAAAGTTGCTACCCATTTGGATTTATCATTGCTTGGACTTGGTTAAAACTAGATTCAAAAGTGTTAGTTTTTCCAAAGCCTGTTGAGGGGAGTCGTTCTTTAGGTGGAGGGGGGGCTGTATCAAAGGGGAGTGCCCGATTTTTGTCAGAAGACTTAACCGAGTTGAAGTCTTATCAGTATGGTGATTCAGCTTCGCGTATTGTGTGGAAACAATTCGCCGCAAAAGATCGGTTGGTTGTTAGAAGTCATGATCAGGGTGCAATAGATTCTACTTGGCTAAAATGGGATCTTTATGATGTATCAAGTATTGAAAAGAAGCTTCAGCATCTTTGCTTTGATATATTAGACTTTCACCGTAAACAGCAAGCTTATGGCCTTGATATACCGGGTGTTTTAATTGCTCCTTCGAAAGGTGAGCAGCATAAGTATGCGTGTTTGAAAGCGCTAGCGTTATTTGGTTTGGATGCAGAGGATGGGCAGAATGACTCAGTCTGAACCTTTAAAATTACGAGTTTTGTTTTTTAACTACCCATTTAAAGTACTACTATCAATTATTCTACTGCAATTATTGTCGCATTATAATCATTCACCACTCTGGTTGATCTTATTTACAGCTGCTATCGCTTGTTATGGTTTCTTTACCTATAAAGTGATTGGTAAACAGGTTTCTGGTGGTGTTCGTACGATGTTGGTGATTTTATCTGTCGCTATCTTTTTTCTGTATTTTAAGTTGGATTTTAGTGTCGATATGGCTGCGTCATTTCTAGTGTTAGCTAGTACCTTAAAATTCATAGAACTTCAAAACAAAAAAGATGTGACGTTGTTTGTGTATATTATGTTCTATCTTTCAGCTAGTTCATTTCTTTTTGTCCAAAGCTTTGTTCATGCAATGCTTCAGTTTATTTTGATTTTAGCGGGTTTATATGTACTTCTATCTTTAAATAGCGGTCAGCATTTATCGAAGAATCAAGCGCCATGGTCATCCCTTTTTAAGGCTGTATTTATTGCAGGTCCTATTGTGCTGGTGTGCTTTTTATTCTTTCCTCGTATTGCACCTTTGTGGAGTATCCCTATTAAAGCTCAGAGTGCAACAACAGGGATGACAGATTTTATGTCACCGGGTGATATTGCTGAGCTAGCGCAATCATCGGAAAGAGCATTTAGAGCGACTTTTTCTCTTCAGGCGCCAGAAAAGAAAGATTTATACTGGCGCGGACTAGTACTTGATCATTTTGATGGTCGCTCGTGGCGATCCAGTAGCTCTAATTCATCGCAACAAGGATTTAATAAAGTTGATCTTGGCCAGCTGTATGATCATGGTGACAATTTCTATGAAGTAATGCTCGAGCCCAGTAATCAGTCTTGGGTTTATGTTTTAGAGTCATCAAGAGCATCTAGTAGTAATGTTTTGGCAAAGGAGGCGGGGCAGTTTCAGCTTAAGACAGATGCTATCCAATCAACTCGCTATAAAATGACATTTAAAAAAGCTGTTTCTAGGTCTCAGCCAGTCATACCCACAGCGATGCTATTACAGGGTAGTAGCAGACGTAACGAGAAAGAAAGGTTGTTGCGAATTGATCTTCAAACGCCATTATCTTCAAACCTCAGAACCCAGCAATATATTGAAGATCTGTTGATTTCTTTTCCTAATAAAATCAAGCTGATTAATCATTTAATGAACAGGTTTGCTGAGCAGCCGTATTTCTACACCTTGAAACCACCTGTATTGGGGGCTGATGTTGTTGATGAGTTTTTATTTGATACTAAGCAAGGGTTTTGTGCGCATTATGCAAGCAGTCTTGCTTACATGCTGCGCTTGGCTAAAATTCCTGCTCGTGTGATTGCTGGTTATCAAGGGGGCGAGTATAACCACCAGAGTGACTATTATATCATTCATCAATATGATGCTCATGCTTGGGTTGAGGCAAAACTACCGAATTTGGGCTGGGTTCGTTTAGATCCAACTGCTATGGTTGCCCCAGAGCGAATTATGAGAGGATTGGGTGATGCTGTTGGTGAGTTGGGCGGATTTTTAGATGGTAGTCCGATTGCTTCGGCTGTATTAAGAATTAGTGGGTTAAATTGGTTGCGATTAAGAGTCGACGAATTTAATTATAAGTGGCAGAAGTTAGTTGTTAATTACGGTGATGACGAACAGCGGTCGCTTATTAGAAAATTTTTTACAGGGTTCTTGCCTAATACTGATAACACTATAAGGGTTGGGGTTATGATAGGCGGGCTATTTGCTTTGCTGATTAGTACGATTTTATGCTTTTTATGGTATAAACGCTTTGCAGGGCGCTATTCTAGCGTAGAGAAAACTTATATGCTCTGGCTTTATTTTCTGGCGCGGTTGTCGGGATTAAAAAGAATGACCGGTGAAACACCTAATACTTTCTTACTACGGGTACAGTCAAGCAATTATAAACGTTTGGCTAAAGTAACCGAAAAGGTTACGGCAAAGCTTGAACAGGATCAGTATCAAATATAATGAAAAATCAAATTTATCCTTGGCAAACAGGTCAGTGGGCGAATATTACTAAGCAGTATCATGATCAAACCTTACCTCATGCCTTTCTTTTTAATGGCTTAAAGGGTAACGGGAAGCTTCATTTTGCAAAATGCTTGGTAGAGTTCCTGCTTTGTGAACGTAAACAAGGCTCACAGGCTTGTGGCGAATGTAAGCAGTGTAAGCTTATATATGCTCAAACTCATACAGACTTTCGTCTAACGGAACCTGAAGAGGGAAGTGCGGTTATAAAAGTGGATGCAATTCGCTCTTTGGTGGAATTCTTCACGCTATCTAGTCTTCAAGGTGGTTCAAAGATAACTATTTTGTGCCCAGCTGAAGCACTTAATCATAATGCTGCGAATGCACTATTAAAAACTCTAGAAGAGCCTGCTGGGCAATCTATTATTATCTTAATCAGCCACTCGGCGGGAAAATTGTTACCGACTATACGTTCTCGTTGTCAGGTTGTTGATTTCGATACGCCAAACCAGCAACAGGCCTATGAGTGGCTCAAGAGTAATCTTAGTCGGGGAGGAGGTGCCGCACCACCTGAAGCGGATATCGCCGCGCTATTAAGTTTGTCTTCTAATGCTCCGTTAAGAGCTAAAGAGTATTACGAAATTAATGCGCTAGTTGAAAACAATCTCATGCTTGATGAAATGGCTTCCTTGCTCAAAAATGACAGTATCGTTACAACGGTTTCGAGTCGGTGGGACGATGATATATTTAGTTTAAGGCTTGCCTGGACGATACGTTGGCTTGAATTGATTCTAAAGCATAAAATGACGGGCGAAACAGCGGGTGTGCAAGGTCAGCATGGAGAGAGAATGATTAGTTACCTAGCTGAAAAATGTAGTGAGTTTCAGTTGTTGGCGTTATACCGTGAAAGCTTAAATCAGTATCGTCTTTTTTTAGGAAGCTCAAATCCAAATAAAACCTTAGGTTTTGAATACTTATTACACCAGTGGACAAAATTGATGTCTTCTAAAGGGGTGCAATAATGAATTGCTGCCCTATACTGATAATTATGTAGGTCAGACATGTGTCTGACAAAGTTATGATTTAAAGCAAAAGAGAGATTCATGTCCGCAGGTTTTGGTGCTCGAAGTGGTATTTTAACACTTACAATTAAAGATAAAGCCGTACTTTATGCTGCTTATATGCCGTTCATTAAAAACGGTGGTTTATTTATTCCTACAGCAAAAAACTATCAATTAGGTGATGAAGTCTTTCTGTTATTAAATTTAATGGACGAGCCAGACAAAATACCTGTTGCTGGTAAAGTCATTTGGGTGACTCCAAAAGGCGCACAAGGGAATCGCGCAGCGGGAATCGGTGTTCAGTTCAATGAAGAAGATGAAACCGCTCGTAACAAAATTGAAACTTATTTAGCGGGTTCTTTAAGTTCAGACCGACCAACGCATAGTATGTAGTGTTAAACAGCACGCACTTCATATAAACGAATGAATTTACCCTAAAATCGTTCGCTTAACGTTTGTTTAAAAAGCTGTACTCCCATTGCTCATCTAATCGACACTAAGCTAAACTAGCCCGCTTATTCATTACATTGATAAAGTTATATGTTTATAGATTCACACTGTCATTTGGATAGGCTCAAGCTTGATGCCTATGATGGAAAACTAAGTCTTGCAATTGATGCCGCATCAGAAAATAGTATTGATGCTATGCTGTGTGTTGCGATTGATCTGGAACACATTGATGATGTTCTTTCTATCGCTGCAGAATACCCTCAAATATATGCTTCTGTTGGCGTGCATCCCACTAGTCATGAGGGAGAAGACCCGAGTGTCGAACGCTTATTGGCTCTTGCTCAATCTGACAAAGTTATTGCAATTGGTGAAACGGGCTTAGATTATTATTATGGTGAAGACAGTAAGGAAATTCAGCTGGAACGCTTTAGGCGGCACTTAGTTGCAAGTAAGTCGTGTAAAAAGCCTGTTATTATTCATACACGCGATGCAAAAGAAGATACCTTAGCGCACATTGCTGAGTATTCAGATCCAAATGTGGGCGGTGTATTACATTGTTTTACTGAAGATTGGGATATGGCCTCTCGTGCGATTGAACATAACTACTTCATATCTTTTTCAGGAATTGTAACTTTCAAGAATGCGAAAGCATTGCAGGAAGTTGCTAAGCAGGTTCCACTTGAGCGAATGCTAATTGAAACCGATTCGCCGTATTTAGCGCCAGTTCCATATAGAGGGAAGTCAAATGAACCAAAATATGTGCCGGAAGTAGCTAAGTTTATCGCAGAACTCAAGGGGGTTGATGTTGAGCAAGTTGCTGAACAAACGAGTCAAAATTTTTATACCTTATTTAAAGATGCTAAAAAGTGATGCTTGAGCATTTTAAAATCAATACATCACGACTTGCCTTGGCAGGTTTAAAAAATGATGTTTCAGAAGGTGCGCCAATAATCGCACTTCACGGCTGGCTAGATAATGCTGCCTCGTTTGTGCCGCTCAGTGAAAAAATATCACAACACCGTCCTTTTTATGCTTTAGAAATGCCTGGGCATGGATTAAGTGATCATAGGCCTGCATCTACGATATATCATTTATTAGAAAATGTTGTTGACGTGCTTGCTTTTATTGATGAGGTTTCAGATGGTCAGCCGGTTAGCTTGATTGGCCATTCCTTAGGTGGAATTGTATGTTCCTTGCTTGCTGCTGCTTCACCTGATCGTGTCGATAAACTGGTGTTGCTGGATAGTCTTGGGCCGTTAACAGATGAAACTAGAAATGTCTTACCCCAGCTAAGGAAGGCGATTGCTAAGGCAAGTTTATTTAAGTCATCTAAAATGACAGTATACCCTAGCAAAGAAATGGCTTGCTCAGTGAGAATGATGGGGGTTGGGAAAGTAGATCGAACTGCGGCATCTTTGCTCGTAGAGCGAGGCATAAAAGAGGTTGAGGGTGGATATAGTTGGACATCGGATCCTAGGTTGTTGGAGCCAACTTTAATGCGCTTTACTGAGGCTCAGGTTAGGTCTGTTTTTGCTGGTATTGAGTGCCCCATACGTTTGATCTGTGGTGATAAAGGCTACTTTTCTAATTATGATGGCTTAATAAAGCGCTTGGAGTATTTGAAGAGAGGTGATGAAACTTTAGATCGGCATTTAGTCTCAGGTGGTCATCATTTTCACATGGATGGCGATGTCGCCGCCACTGCGGAGTTAATTAATGAATTTATGTATTCGTAATTTTGTGTCGTATCTAACACAAGGATTTGCTTGGCTAGCCCTTTTATTAAATTTGGGGGTTGTGACTCAAGCTTCAGCAGACACTTCTGTAAGATTTAATTCTGCGATTGCTTTATATCCCCATACGAGCCTGGAATACCAAAAGTTTAACTCGGGTGAAGAACATCGGTTTTTACTAAGTACACCTAAGCGAATTAGCAATACTCTAAATATAGAAAAAGAAGTGTTGTTATCAGGTAAGCGGAACAACTTGTTGCTGAAAGTTAAAGCGGCTGGTACCAGTAAAGATGCCTTCCTTTACTATCAAAAACTTCTTTTGGAACAAGGTGAAGTATCTTATTCTTGTGAGGAAAGAGCGTGTGGTAGTAGTAATTACTGGGCGAATAGTATTTTTAATGAAAGTAAATTGTATGGGCGAGATAGTGAACAATATTATTTAGCAGGGCGTTTAAGTGTTAATCAACAAAACTATTTTGTATCTGTATATATCGTTAAAAATGGACGAAAACAACAGTTTATATATTTAAGTTATATTTTAGATATAACCCCTGTGTCTGATATTGAAAACGATAAGCAAGCAGACCAGCTTCGCAAGTGGCAAAAAGGTGTTCCTTTTGAAAGGCCTTATTTGGACGATGAGCAGCTAGCTTTCTTAAGTCAGGCTTTGGATAGTAATAAGTCTTTATCACTTTGGGTGGTGGGGTTTGCTGATATCTCTGAAGGTCAAAAAGTAACTGATGCTATTACTGTATCAGAGAAAGCTCTGAATACATTCAGTGTTGAAATTAATCGTCAATTAAATCTAGATGCTGGGCGTGTAATGGTAAAAAACATTGGCCCATTTGATCTTAAGCCAGAAAATTATGCGGCTACTACTTGGTTTCGATTATATTTATTACAATAAAAATATAAGTTGATTTTGTGATTAGATACAAACCCTAAATAATAATATAGCTACGCCTACGTTTGTGTCGACGAGGAGTTTAGGTGGTTTTATGGCAGGATTATCAGATTTAGGGTGAGTTATCATAAGCCTAGAATAAATCGTCGCATACTATTTGAATCTCTTGTTCATTGACTTTATTACGAAAGTTTCTTTCGCGCAAAGCGCTCTCTCTATATAATTGTTCCTTTAAATTATCTGAGATGTAAATTCTGTGCCTGAATCTTTAACCTCAATTGCCGACTTTATCCGTTTTACCTATTCACGGTTGAATCGAGAACCTATTTATTTTGGTCACGGTACAGATAATAGCTGGGATGAAGCTGTGAGTTTAGTATTGCAAAGTCTCGACTTACCTTGGGATTTTACTAATGACTTATGGGCGTGCAAACTTACTACTGACGAACGTGATAATCTCTTGCGTGTGATTGATGCTCGAATTGTTGACCGAATACCTCTTCCGTATTTAACACATCAGGCTTGGTTTTGTGAGCATAGATTTTACGTAGATGAGCGAGTGCTTATTCCTAGATCCCCCATCGCTGAATTAATATTAGATCGTTTTTCCCCTTGGCTTAGTAATGCCAACCTGATGAATGATCGTGCTGCGAATATTTTAGACTTGTGTACAGGGAGTGGGTGCATAGGTATAGCTTGTGCGTTAGAGTACGAAAATGCTGAAGTAGATTTACTTGATATCTCTGCGCCTGCGCTAGAGGTCGCAAATAAAAACATTCACAATTATGACCTACAGCACCGGGTTCATACGCTTGAATCTGATATTTTTTCTGCTTTTGGTTCACAGCATATAAAACGTTATGACCTGATTGTATCTAACCCTCCGTACGTTGATGAGGACGATTTTAAACAAATGCCCGAGGAGTTCTCTAAGGAACCTGAATTAGGTTTAGTCTCAGGTAAGGATGGCTTGAATTTTGTACGCAAATTATTGGCTCAGGCTTCTCGTTATCTAAAAGACGACGGTTTATTGGTAGTTGAAGTCGGAAATAGCTGGGAAGCGCTAGAGCAAGCTTATCCAGAGCATCCGTTTACATGGATTGAGTTCGAGTTTGGTGGTCATGGTGTATTTGTTATGCAAGCATCAGAACTAGCTTTACTCTCAACGAAAGATTAGCAGGCTACGAGCAATTAACTGTGTTAGTTAGTAGGCAACGTTAAGTAAAAATTTATATGAGTGTTGTGTTGGAAATTAACCGGCATTCCAAATAAACCGTTTTATGCATTGATTTGGATTGTAATATGTCAGGCAATAGTTTTGGTAAGTTATTTACCGTTACATCTTTTGGCGAAAGCCATGGTAAGGCCATTGGTTGTATTGTAGATGGCTGCCCCCCAGGAATAGAAATTAGTGAAGAAGACTTACAAATTGACCTGGATCGACGTAAACCAGGAACGTCTCGATTTACGACTCAGCGT
>Ga0209290_1001520_pt1 | contig 10756 bp, 8 predicted proteins | sample EN1Hudsemesocosm_2_FD_184632 | JGI IMG/M metagenome (GOLD analysis project Ga0209290, IMG submission 184632) | Methane-oxidizing microbial communities from mesocosms in the Hudson Canyon - EN10B Hudson Canyon (SPAdes) (version 2) | ecosystem: Environmental > Aquatic > Marine > Cold seeps | place... | reverse complement strand
GCCGCTAATAAACAATCATTGTGTTGCAGGTGAGACAACAAGGGCATGAAAAAATCCAGCTCACTTTTTTTAAGTTGCTCAAAGATGGTTAAAAAATAATACTGGGTCTGCCCTGCCTTTTTAAGGGTGAGCTTGTAGTTGGTATTTTCTATGCCTGCGGCAATGCCTTCAAATGCCACCAGTTGGCCCAGATTGTACTGGCTCAAGATGGATTCAAAATCATGGGTCTGTAGTTGGGTATATACGCTCATTTCAATACTACCAGCTGAAGATCACCCACTTTGGAATAACCAGGCTTGTCTGGGTGGCACGCTTAAATTCCTGGGTATTGTCGCCAGTGGGCACTAGGTAATAAGTGGGGCCGACTTTTGGCACCACTTTAATCTCCAACACTTCTCCATTAAGGGTGTATTCATAGAAGGTTTTGTCTTCCATGTGGGTAATGATGATGGAAGGCTCCACCGGCACATCGGCGAACACGCTGGTGCTAAAAAGACTGGCCAATAAAAAAAAAGTGCTTAAGAGTTTCATGCTAACATCCCGTAAAAATATTTAGTGCCTTGTACTACACTATCTCTGGCCATTGTAGCGCCACCGCCTCTCATAAGAATAGACCCATGACAGAATCTGATAAACAAAAGGTTATATTAGTCGACGGCTCATCGTATTTGTTCCGTGCTTTTCATGCGCTGCCGCCGCTCACCAACAGCAAGGGCAATCCCACAGGTGCCATTAAGGGTGTGATCAACATGATTCGCAGCCTTATCACCGGCTATCCGGGTGCTAAGGTCATCGTGATTTTTGATGCCAAAGGCAAAACTTTCCGCAACGACATATATGTGGACTACAAAGCCAACCGTCCACCCATGCCGGACGATCTAAGATGCCAAATTCAACCTATCCACGACATTATCGCTGCCATGGGCCTGCCCCTTTTGGTCATCGACGGAGTTGAGGCCGATGACGTGATTGGCACTCTGGCGCAGCAAGCTACCGAGCAAGGCATAGAAACCATCATCAGCACCGGCGATAAAGACATGGCCCAGCTGGTGAGCCCCCATGTGACGTTAATCAACACCATGAACAACGAACACTTGGATATCGAAGGGGTGAAAAACAAGTTTGGCGTGCCTCCCGAGCACATTATCGATTACCTGGCGCTTATGGGTGATAAGGCCGATAACATTCCTGGTGTGCCCAAAGTGGGCGAAAAAACCGCCAGGGGACTTATTGCCGGTCTGGGTTGTTTGGAAGACGTTTATGCCAACCTGGACAAGGTAAAAGAGCTGGAATTTCGTGGTGCTAAGACCCTGGCGCCCAAGCTTACCGAACACAAGGAAATGGCTGAGTTATCCAAGGTATTGGCCACCATTAAGCTCGATGTGGAACTTGATGAAGGCATAAAGGAAATTCAGCCGCAGCCGCCTCAAAACGACAAACTGCTGGCCTTGTATGAGTTCAGTGAGTTTAAAGGCTGGATCAAAGAAGTCTCTGGGGATGGCAGTGCAGCGCCCGAAGAAGCCGTTGCCGAGATTAAAGTGGATAAAAGCTTATACACGATTTTATCCACAGAAGAAGAATTTAATACCTGGCTCGAAAAACTCAAGGCTGCCGAGTATTTTGCCTTCGATACCGAGACCACCAGCCTTAATTACATGGAAGCCCGTATTGTAGGCGTAAGCTTTGCAGTGGCACCTGGTGAGGCCGCTTACGTGCCTTTGGCTCATGATTATATCGATGCGCCGGCTCAACTGGATCGCAGCTGGGCGCTTAATAAGTTAAAGCCTTTGTTGGAAGACGAAGCCGTTAATAAAGTAGGGCAAAACCTTAAATACGATGCCCACGTATTAAAGAATCACGACATTACCCTTCGAGGCATCAAACACGACAGCATGTTGGAAAGTTATGTCTTAAACAGCGTGGCCAGCAAGCACAACATGGATGCCCTAGCGAAAAAATACCTCAACCACGAGTGCATCTCCTTTGAAGACATTGCCGGCAAAGGAGTGAAGCAACTCACCTTTAACCAGGTAGACATTAAGGAGGCGGGCCCTTATGCCGCCGAAGATGCCGACATTACACTACGCTTACATGAAACCCTGCATAACCAGCTAGAAGAGAGTGAGTCACTGCTTACTTTGTACAACGAGGTTGAATTACCGCTTGTGCAAGTGCTCACTTACATGGAGCAGCAGGGTGCATTAGTAAACGCTAGCAAACTGCATCAACAAAGCCAGGAAATTCAAACTCGTCTTACCGAGCTTGAAAGACAAGCCTATGACTTAGCTGGTGAAGAATTTAACCTAGCGTCCCCTAAACAGCTGCAAACCATCTTCTTCGAGAAGCTAGAGCTGCCCATCTTAAAGAAGACCCCCAAGGGTCAGCCCTCCACCGCCGAAGAAGTGTTGGTGGAACTCAGCCGCGAATTTGATTTACCCAAGGTGATTTTGGAGCACAGGGGTTTAGCCAAATTAAAGAATACCTATACCGATAAATTGCCTCTCATGATCGCTCCTGCCACTGGCCGTGTGCACACGTCATATCACCAGGCAGTAACCGCCACCGGACGTTTATCTAGCACAGATCCTAACTTGCAAAACATTCCAGTGCGCAACGAAGAAGGCCGTAAAATACGCCAGGCCTTCGAAGCGCCAGAGGGTCATGTGCTAGTGGCAGCCGATTACAGCCAGGTTGAGCTGCGCATCATGGCCCACCTGTCTAAAGACCCAGGTTTGCTGGATGCCTTCTCACAGGGCAAAGATATCCACAGAGCCACCGCAGCCGAAATTATGTCTGTGGATGAAGCGGATGTGACCAGTGAACAACGTCGCCACGCCAAGGCGGTTAACTTTGGTTTGATTTACGGCATGTCGGCGTTTGGCCTGGCCAAGCAAATCGATGTGGGTCGTAAAGAGGCTCAGGATTACATCAATACCTACTTTGAACGTTACCCGGGTGTGCGTGAATACATGGACAACACCCGCGAACAGGCAGCCAAGCAAGGTTACGTAGAAACGTTATTTGGGCGCCGTTTATACCTACCTGAAATCAATAGCAAAAATGGCATGCGCCGCCAAGCCGCAGAGCGTACTGCTATTAATGCGCCCATGCAGGGTACCGCCGCCGATATCATCAAGAAGGCCATGATCCATATGTATCAATGGATTCAAGAGGAAGCCAGCGACGTGAAGATGATATTGCAGGTGCACGATGAATTGATCTTTGAGGTACCGGTGGCCAGGCTGGAGGCGGTGCAAGCCAAGATTAAAGAAGTGATGGAAAACGCGGTGCAACTGGATGTGCCTTTGGTAGTGGATGCAGGGACAGGGAGTAATTGGCACGAGGCGCACTAGTCACTTTATCGACTACGGGGTGACCTCGTACGAGGGCAGCCCCTGCCCGATCACCCCTTCCACAACTGAAATAAATCTCATTTCGATTATTTTTAGCAAAAACTGGCATTCCTAGTCTTAGCTTCTACCCTAAAGGTTGAACTAGCTGGGATATGTTGTGTCCCAGAGAGTGTAAATAGTTGTGAAATGATTTACCGCTGTCTTCGGTTATCTCCCCAAGAGTCCGAAGGCATTTCGAGCCCGATCGTCTTCCCCCAATGGCGACCGGGCTTTTTTTATGGCCAAGGATGGCCGGTATCCTGAGAATGCAGGAGCAATTCGAAGGGTATGTACAGGATGTACGGTCAGGTTTATTGCTCCAGGCAAAACCTAAGTACTTATATCCATGTAAGCAATGACGCGGTGCCCTTAATTACATGGATGTAATGTATTAGGGTAATGCAGGATGCAATTACCGAGGATGGCAAAGAGCGGCGTTGTTCAGGGCCGGAGGTTTGCATTCTAGTATGTCAGGGCCAGGGGCCTGTATTCGTGTAAACAGAGCCTATGTCAAAGAGCTAAGATTTAAATTCGCGCATACAGTATAGATACCCAGAACAAGCAACTCAGCATTAGGCATTAATACCACCCCCACACCCCCATTCAACAGGCACTGGCGAACCAAACCCCCACCATTTCAGTACCACTGTCCCACTGTTCTACATTGACAAAACCAGCCTAAATCTTCAGTCTTCCTGCATCTCGCCAATTAAAATAATAAAGTTCTCAGGGCTCACCCATGTGGTTACGTTTTAGCTTATCAATTTGTGTGTATTTAGTGAGTACCCTGGCTTTTGCCAGCCCATTAAATTTTCCCGGTGACACCCTGGCCAAGGGCCAGCAATTTGCCTCATCCGCCATGAGCATGGGTGACTGGCACTATTCCGGTGATTACATTGGTGTGGCCACCGTCGAAGAAAAAGAAAATTCCCAGCGCGGCATAGTGGGTACCACCAACAACGGTTATAGCTTCAGTACTGTGTTGAATTACCTGTACGGGTTAAACGAAGACATCAGCATTGGCGTGCGTTACGGTTATCGCTTTGAGAAAGAAGACAGTGACATCGAAGGCACCCAGGCCCCTGGCCTGCAAGGCGAGCTAAAATCTGAGGGCGGCACCGATGTTTCTTTATTGGGCGTGTATCGTTTAACCGATGGCGTGGCAGTGAGCGTAGATTTGGTATTGCCCATGTGTTCGGCCAGTGCGGCTTCCAGTGTGTGTAACTCTGAGCCCTCCAAGCCTAAAAATACAGTGAGCACCGGACAATCTGGTGGCCAGGGTAATGGTTATTACCAATTAAATGGTGAGTTAGCCGCTAACTGGCTGAGCGAAGATGATGAGCGCTGGTTTGCCCGTTTGTTCAGCTCCATTACCATGTCCGATCAGGTTTTTGGCAACAAGGCCTCTTCGCCTTTTGTGTATGGTTTTGGTGTGGGCCACGCTTACTCCATGGGGGACGGTCATAACCTAATTTCGCAATTTAAGCTTACCCGCGCCCTGCAATACAGCGCCTATTCCGAGCAGGTTCAGGCCGAAGTGCGCTACAGCGAGCAGTCTTCTTTAGGATTTAAAACCGAATATGTATGGAATTGGTTGCCCACTGTGCAGCTACGCCCGTTTGTGGATGTAAGCATCGTGCAGCACCCCAACATGAAGTTTGTTTCCAACGATGTGGATCGCAGCCTGGAATACACAGGCGGCACCTATGTCACCCTGGGTGCACAAATTCGCGCCAGCTTTTAAACGGATTGTTTGAAAGCCAGCGTGGACGGAGTTATTAAGGGAAGTATTAGCTTAGCTTGCCAACCAGCCACTAAGTTGAAGGCGCAAGGTTTCGGTGCCTTCTTTTTTCAAAGACGAAAAAGTCTGCAGAGTTAACAAGTCACCCATAAAGGCCAACTCTTTCTTCACGGCAAACATAGTATTTTGGCGCGGCCCTTTCTTAAGCTTATCGGACTTGGTTAAAAGGATGTGTACCGGCATTTCACAATCCACCGCCCAATTACACATCATAAGGTCAAACTCGGTGAGCGGATGACGAATATCCATCACCAGTACCAAAGCCTTCAGGCTTTTTCTGTCTTCCAGGTACTCGTTCATGTTTTTTTGCCACTCACGCTTAACGCGATCGGGTACCTTGGCAAAACCATAACCGGGCAAATCCACTACTCGGACGCCGGGTTCAATCTCAAAGAAGTTGATAAGCTGGGTGCGCCCAGGGGTTTTACTGGTACGAGCTAATTTACCCTGTTGAGCTAGGGTATTAAGAGCACTGGATTTACCCGCGTTGGAACGCCCTGCAAACGCCACTTCACAGCCGGTATCTTCAGGGCATTGCTTCAAACTGGGGGCGCTTTTAAGGTATTGCGCCTTTTGAAAATTAACGAGAACTGGGTCCATGATGCCTTTACTGCTTAGGGTCAAGTTGTAAGTAGGGTAACTTTGGTTATAATGCCACAAAATTATCTTGGACCTGCTATCCATTTATAGATGGTTAGCGACATGGGCCGTCAATATTGCCTAATGCAATGTTGTTATGAGAGTGGCATGTGTTACTGGGGTTTGTTCAACCCATTTTAGTTGAATTTAGCGCACAGTAAAACAGGCGTATTAACGTCTGCATAAGAATTAAACAATTAAAGAGAGAGCACCATGAAAAAACTGGCAATCAGCTTAATGTTGTCCCTAGGCTTAGTAGTTGGCGCACAAGCCGGCGATGCGGCATCTGGTCAAAAAATATCTGGTGCCTGTGCCGCTTGTCACAGCAAAGATGGTAACAGTGCTGCACCAAGTTTCCCTAAGCTGGCGGGTCTGGGTGAAAAGTACCTTCTTAAGCAACTTAAAGACTTTAAGAGTGGCACCCGTAGCAACGCCATCATGGCAGGCCAGTTAGCAGCATTAAACGACACTCAAATGGCTGACCTAGCGGCCTACTTCGCGTCTCAAACTCGTACTGTTGGCTACGCTGCCAAAGACAAGGTTGCCCTTGGCGAGAAAATTTTCCGCGCTGGTAACCGCGCCACAGGCGTTCCAGCTTGCTTGGCTTGTCACGGTGCTAAAGGTGAAGGCATGTCTGCTGCGGGTTTCCCAGCACTGGGTGGTCAACACGGTGCTTACGTTAAAGCGCAATTGGTAGCCTTCCAGGAAGACAAGCGTAACAACGACGCCAGCAAAGTGATGCGTGATATTGCCGGTCGTATGTCTAACAAAGAAATCGATGCGGTATCGTCTTACATTCAGGGTCTTCACTAGTCTTTAGTGGATCTGAATTAAGCAAACAAAAGGCGGCCTAGGTCGCCTTTTTATGTTCAGGATGAACGGTATAGCGCGGTGGTATGGATGCCAAGGAGCCTTTTTATGTTCAGGATGAACGGTATAGCGCGGTGGTATGGATGCCAAGGAGCGCATTTGTTCAGAATGGGCGCGATTCAATTATTAGAACCTAAAATTGCAGGAGCAATATTTTAGGTAGTGTTCAGGAGCAACAACCTTATTTTATAGGGGCGCCGCCCTTTCTATTTAAAGAAGCATCCATGAGGGCTTGATTCGGCATCCCTGCCTCAAACACCCATAAAACAAGATTGTTACTCACTATCAAATTAGTCATTCGTGGTAATAATGGAACTTTGCATATATCTATTGTTCAAATGCCCATAACAATTTAGCCTTGAGCCATTCCAGCTTTTAATTTAAAAATCGTCCTATGAAAGGAAGTCACATGAAGTTAATCAAAACCATCTTAATGGGGGCGGCGTTAATGCTGGCCTTCACCAGCCAAGCGGCCCAGTTTCAGGAAGGCCAGCACTATAAAGTTTTGGCTAACCCTACCATGGCCCGTGATGCCAGCAAGGTAGAGGTGGTTGAGGTGTTTTGGTATGGCTGTGGTCACTGCAATCACTTTGAACCCACCGTACAGGCCTGGAAAAAGTCTATTCAGGCCGATGTGGACTTCTACCAGTTACCGGCTCAGTTTAGCCGCCAGTGGAAAGTCCACGCCGAACTGTTTTACCTAACCCACGCGTTAAAAGTGAACGACAAGGTACACCAGGCGATTTTTGACCAAATCCACAAGAAGCGTAATCCGCTGTTAAATAAAGACGATCAAAAAGACTTTTTAGCGGGTTACGGCGTGAGTGAAGCCGATTTTGATAAATACGATGATTCGTTTGGTGTGCGCCGTCAGTTAAAAATGGCCGACCAAATGGTGCGTAACTACGCCATTAGCGGCGTACCGGCCATTATTGTGAACGGTAAGTACGTGGTAAATGCCAGCAGTGCCGGTGGCATGGATAAAATCTTCGGGGTGGTAAACTTCCTAATTGAGAAAGAACGCAAGACCCTTAAAAAGTAAGCATTAGCGCCTGCCTATAGATCCGGCTTCGGTCCCGAAGCCGGTCTTATTCTTCCTTAATTTTCTCCCTGCTGTTTTTTAAATCTTCTCCTACACTGAATTTAGGGGGAATCCATGAGCACCAACAGCGATCGCTGGAAAAACAAATACCTGAACCTGATTGACGATCATGAAAGCCTCGAGAAGCGCTTTGAAGATCAAACCACTCAGCTACGGCGTGCGCTCATCCGTTTAACGGTAGTGGCAGAAGGACGTGACCCCGACCTGGATACCCAGCTATCGGCCACGCGGGAGCTGCTGCGTAAAGAGCAGGTGGTGGGCCTGTCAAAAATATTAGAAAACGTAGAGGCTGGCTTTGAGCGCTGGCAGGCCCATCAGGAAACCTTCCACAGCCAACTATTTGAATCCCTGCTCAACATAGAAACCCGCTTTGCGAACTTACCCACAGACATCAAAGACAAGCTTGCTGGCTTGCGCAAGCAGGTACGCAGCATGGATAAGGCCGAGCTGCTGCTGGCCTTAGTGAGTGTTATTGCCCTGTGGGCCGAGGCCATGGCCGATCAATCTGCTGACAGCCCAGCTGGGCCCATTAAGAATAATTGGTTTAGCCGTTTATTTAACAAGTCGTCCACCGTAATCGAAGCTACTGACGATGCCTCTACTCCGGTATATGAAATAGATGACCCGGATGAATGTTGCGATGGCTTAAACAACTTAAGCCAGGAAGCCAGCAAGGTACTCACCGCCCTGGTTTCAAAGCTTACCTTGCCCAACGCCGAACAACCCAGAGCCTTGCGCCTGTTAAACAAGGTGAAGGCCGGTTTGGATTGGTATGAGCTGGTGCCCGCCCTAGAGATTTTGTCTGATTTAGTGCTGTCGGCCCTAGGCTCGGAGCAGGAAGAGTTTGATGCCTTTCTCACTAACCTTAACGAGCGCCTGCAGACGTTACAGGAGTGGATGACATTAGGGCAAACCCTAGAGGCGGACTTTAAATCGGCTTCTACCGACTTTGATGAAAAAATGCGTGACCATTTGCACGAGCTAAAAATGGTGTTGGCCAACGGCACTGAATCCAGTGGTAATTTACAAGGCTCGGTAAGCAAGCAGCTGGATGATGTATTTACCACGCTGGACAGCTTTAAGGTTAAGCAAACGTCTCGTGAGCAGGCCTTCGAGCAGCACATTAAAGAGTTATCCGAACGCCTAGAAAGCATGGAGGTTGACCTACAACATGCTCAACAGCAGCTAAACAAGAGCCAGCTAAAAGCCATGACCGACAGCCTCACCAAGCTGCCTAATCGGGGTGCCTATGACATTTACATACAAAAGGAATACGAGCGCTTTCGCCGCTATGGTGGCCAGCTGAGCATGTTGGTATGTGATGTGGATAAGTTTAAGAGCATCAACGATAACTACGGCCACCAGGCTGGTGACAAGGTACTGCAGCTAATAAGTCGTCAGATTAAAAAAGGCACCCGTGAAAGCGACCTGTTAACCCGTTACGGCGGTGAAGAATTTGTGGTGATTCTGCCCGAAACCGACAGTGAAAATGCAATGTTAGTGGCTGAAAAAATACGCGAGCAAGTTGCGGGCAGCCCGTTTCACTTTAAGAGCAAGCCGGTGCAAATCACCGTATCTTGTGGCATTGCTAGTTTTAAGAAGGGGTATCGTATTGCTCAGGTATTTGATGCCGCCGACGCTGCCTTGTATCAAGCCAAGGAAGCGGGGCGTAATCAGTGCAAGGTGGGTGAGCTGTTAGGCCCACCGGCAGATGAGGCTGAGGCCATTGAAATCGAGTAATTCGCCTACTCAAATAATCGCCTGCAAGCAGCCCAACAAGTACGAGGCTGCTCGCAGGCGACTAACCAAATCTTAGTTTTGGTATCTGTCTTTCAAGGCTTGCATACGCGCTTCTAACGGCGGGTGTGACATGAACAATCCCGCCATAGAGTGTTTTAACTCACCACTAATACCAAACGCCACCATTTCATTAGGCATGTCGCTGGGTTGTTCGCTGGCGGTTTGCAAGCGATGTAAGGCATCGTGCATGGCTTTAGGGCTTACCAGTTCGGCTCCGGCAATATCCGCCTTAAATTCTCGGCGACGGCTAAACCAAAACACGATGGTGCTGGCCAAAATACCCAGAATCATCTCGGATACAAACGTGGCGATAAAAAAGCCAATGCCAGGGCCATCTTCGTTTTTAAAGATAACCTTATCCACAAAGTTACCTATGATGCGTGCAAAGAACATTACAAAGGCGTTCACCACGCCCTGAATAAGCGTTAGGGTAATCATGTCGCCGTTGGCCACGTGGCCTATCTCGTGGCCCAGCACGGCCTTTACTTCGTCGCGGGTCATGCTGTTTAACAAACCGGTGCTCACCGCCACCAGGGCGTTGTTACGGTTCCAACCAGTGGCAAATGCATTGGGTTGCGCGCTGGCAAAGATACCCACCTCGGGCATGCCAATGCCGGCTTTCTGAGACAACTCTTTCACCGCACTTAATAGCCATTGTTCATCGGCGTTGCTGGCTTGCTCAATGATTTGCACACCCATGCCACGCTTGGCCATGAATTTAGACATTAGTAGCGAGATCACAGACCCCGCCATACCAAATACCAAACAGAAGGCCATGAGGTTGCCAAAGTCTAGACCCTGGCTGGTCATGTATGAACCCACACCCAGCAGGCTCAGGGTAATACTGGCCACCAGTATCACGGCCAGGTTAGTGGCTAAAAACAGAATGATGCGCATCATGAAGTTGATTCCTTAATTCGCGATGGTTGATTGTGTATGACGTTAATATTGGGTTTAAGTTTATGAGTTCAATGGCGTATTAGATCTATTTAAGAAGAATAGTTCAGTGTGAACAAAATAGATCCAGGTCAACCTAACTACAATTAATAATGATAATTCTTATCATTAGCAATTGAGTTTTTAATGAGCTTTGCTATCATTCACTGCATTACTTATTAGTACTCTTTTGGAATTCATCAGAATGAAATTAGT
>Ga0209290_1001514_pt1 | contig 10811 bp, 11 predicted proteins | sample EN1Hudsemesocosm_2_FD_184632 | JGI IMG/M metagenome (GOLD analysis project Ga0209290, IMG submission 184632) | Methane-oxidizing microbial communities from mesocosms in the Hudson Canyon - EN10B Hudson Canyon (SPAdes) (version 2) | ecosystem: Environmental > Aquatic > Marine > Cold seeps... | reverse complement strand
TTTTCCACCATTAAGTGTTTTCCACCATTAAGTGAGTTTCAATTGCAAAGTTCTCTTATCATTGTCTGTAAGAATGCTTTCTCAGCGGCAGTACGATTTGCATTCTTTTTCACCACGATGTCGAAACTCATTGTGAATTGCAGGTCTTTATTCTTAAACACTTGTTTGACGCTACCAGTCTTTAACTCCTCTGCTATCGTATAGCTGGGTAACAAGCCAATGCCTAGGTCTTTTTTTATTAGTTCAGCGGCAAAGCCATGGTCTGGGCAAATGTAATGAGGGCGTTTTTTTCTAAAGCTAATTTCTAGTTCTTTTTTTACTTTTTTTGACCAGTAAGCGAAAGCATCACAGTCAGACGTGTAATCAATGATGTCATGATTTAAAAGGTCTTCTTCTTTTTTTGGGCTGCCGTACTTTTTTAGGTAACCCGCTCCAGCCACCAAAATAATAGGTTTTGATTTGGCTGGCCAGGTTCTTAGCAGCTTTCTATTTTCTACCAATAACTGAATGCCAATATCGACTTCATTGTTCAATACCTTCTGCTCAGTTTGGCTGGCATCGCCATGAATAATGGTGAACTTAATATTTGGATAGGCAATCTTAAAATTGGCAAAGACAATCGGTAGCATATAGGTCGCTACGTCAGGCCTAATACCAATACGAATTTCTCCGCTGAGGGATTCGGAATCATTTTTCACTTCGGCCAAAAAATCATCAATTTCTCTCAACCTGTGCTGAGCAAATTTAAATAGCTGTTCACCTTGCTTGGTGAGGTATACACGGGTGTTTCGACGTTCCAATAAAATTAGTTCTAGAGACTCTTCCAATAACTGAATTTGCTGGGTAATTGCTGGCTGGGTTCTGAATAGATTGTTGGCAGCCTCAGAGATACTGCCTGTTTTAGCTACCTCGATAAAAGTACGTAGCTTGTTATAGTCCATGGCTGTTTATCCTCATAGAGTGCGATTTTAATTGATTAACTATATAAGAAATTCTGTGTTTATTAAAAATATAACTAATTATATCTTATAGCTTCAATGCAGCATAATCACCTCATTGTTTAGGACTTGTACTTTTTTAGGACTTGTACCGTTTAGGGTTTGTACTATTTTTAGGGCTCGTAACAAGGGAGCACATATAAGTGAATAAATTGCTTTGGTTGTCTGTCGTGCTACTGGCCTTAATGAGTTTTTACTTTCTGGATCATGATGGGACTGTAAGGGGAGCCTTGTTAGAGAGAAGTAGAAATATTGACACCTCAAGCTTGGTGCTTCTTAGTCTTATTTATTCAATATTGTTAGCGGTTCCTTTTGTCGCAGGGGTAGAAATAGGCATTTGTTTAATGGGCTTGTTTGGATTTAAGGGCATTCTAGCAGCGTATTTAGGTACGGTCCTGGGTTTAAGTCTCGCTTACTTTTTTGGCCGTAAACTTGGCCGATTTTATACGCTTAAACAAAAGGATCTACCAATAGTGAAGCGTATACGCGCTTTCTCTTTTTATGTCCCCCGTTGGTTGTCTCTGGCATTACTCATTAACACGCCAGGGAATGCCATTTTTGGGGGCGGCGGTGGAATAGCCATGGCATTTGGTATGGAACGAAATTTTACCAATGTGGTTTTTTTCAGCGTCATTTTATTTGCAACACTGCCAGTACCTTTACTGGTTTATTTTGGTTTTATTCAATTTCGCTATTAAGTGAAAACTACGAGGAGCAAACAATGCAATCAATCTCGATCGAAAAACAATTATCTTATACCGCCGACTCAGTGTGGGAAAAGTGGGATGATATTTCAGGCATTTTTAGATTTCATCCCTTAATTAAAAGTAGTCCTGTTACCAGTAAGAAACAACGTGGTCTTGGCACCGAACGGGTTTGTTATTTTGATGACGGAAATGAACTCACAGAACAGGTGATCAAATACAATAAAGAAAAGCGCAGTATGTCGTTAAGCATCGATGCTGATTTTATGCCCATAAAGAATGCCTCCGCTGACATTATGGTGACTTCACTCGGGGAGACATTAACTAAAGTGGACTTTCAAATGAACTTTGTTCCCAAGTTTGGTGTATTAGGTCTGGTGCTTGCAAAGTTAGTGATGAAACCTAAAATGAAAGGCATGTTGAATCAATTGCTGGATGGACTAGATACACACCTCGCTTCTAACGAGGTGGTCGGGGCACGCTAGTGAAGCACGTAATTAATCTTGAACACCCTTGTTTGGATGTTACAGCGACCTTAAATGGCACAGTATTGGCGAGTACAAGCTCGCCAATACTGCTAAAAGAGGATGGCGGTTTAGGCTACGATCCGGTTTTTTATTTTCCTATGGAGGATGTGAAGCAAGAATTTCTGTCAATGAGCTCTACTCGTAGTAATTGCTATTTAAAAGGGGAGGCAAGATATTGGTCACTAAGCTTGGGATCATTGAATTTAGTGGATGTAGCTTGGGAGTACATTCACCCAATTCCTAGCCTGGAAATCATCAAAGGTCATATAGCATTTTATGCTAGCCAAGTTAAGGTGGAAATACAGTATGTCTAATCTAGAAAGTACAAACTCTCAAATATTGATTGAGACTTTTAGCTTAATACGGCGCCAATCTGTACAAGCGTGTGCGTCGCTTGAAGTTGAAGATTATAATCTGCAAGCCGCGGCGTTTGCGAGCCCCCCCAAATGGCACTTGGCTCATACCACTTGGTTTTTTGAGACCTTTATTTTGAAGCCTCTCGTCCCAAGCTATAGTGTGTTTCACGATACTTATGAGCTGCTTTTTAATTCTTATTATAACGCGATTGGCGAGCAATACCCTCGACCTCAACGTGGGTTATTATCACGGCCAACTGTCGCAGAGATAATGTCGTATCGGAAGCATGTGGATGAGGCAATGACTCTACTATTATCTCAAATAGAACAGGGTGAATGGGAAACTGCAGAAAGGGACACAATCGTACAACGCACTAAACTCGGCCTTGAACACGAAAAACAACATCAAGAACTTTTTTATACAGACATAAAATACTCATTCTCGGTAAACCCTTTATACCCTGCTTATACTGGTGATGAAACTACCCATACTACTAATAAGTCGCAAAAAATGCAGTGGCAAGACTACTCAGGAGGCTTAGTGGAAACGGGGGTAGAAGAAGGTGCCGAGCACTTTTATTTTGATAATGAAACGCCTCGGCATAAAGTTTTTCTTCAGCCATTTGCCTTAGCAACTCGACTCGTAACAAATGGTGAGTTCCAGAAATTTATTGACGATGGCGCTTATCAAAAACCAGAATATTGGCTGTCGGATGGCTGGGCCGCTGTGCAAAAAAATAATTGGACACAACCTTTATATTGGCAAGATGTAAAAGGCGAAGCCATGGAATTTACGTTGTATGGTTTACGCACTCGACAGGCGGATCAACCGGTTTGTCACATCAGTGGTTATGAAGCAGATGCTTACGCAAATTGGGCAAATGCTCGCTTGCCAACCGAAGCTGAATGGGAGTTTGCTGCAAAGCAAAACCCACTAACGGTTAAAGCGCTTGATACGCTTCACCCTTCGCTTGCCCAACACGATAATGAGCAAGCGCTAATGCAACTTTACGATAGTTGTTGGCAGTGGACTGCCAGTGCTTATCGGGCTTATCCCGGTTTTCAGGTGGCTGATGGCGCTATCGGTGAATACAACGGTAAGTTTATGTGTAATCAATGGGTTCTTAAGGGCGGCTCTTGCGTGAGCAGTGCTGACCACCTACGGCCCAGTTACCGAAATTTTTTCTACCCAGAAGATCGCTGGCAATTCAGTGGAATCCGTTTAGCCAGAAAATAAAAAATAATATGTTATCTCGAGGATGCACCATGTCAGATTTTGCAACTGCACTATTAACGGAAAATGTTTTTTTTAAGAACCAGCAACCAGGCGAACAGGATAGTCGTACTGAAATCCTCGACGGTTTGCGCCAAAGTCAAAAAACCATAAACCCCAAATATTTTTACGACACTCACGGCTCTGAATTATTCGAACGTATTACAAGGTTGCCTGAATACTACCCGACACGCACGGAACGTTCATTGTACGTAAAGCATGCTGATGCTATTGCCGAGTTTTGCGGCAAAAACTGTGTAATGATTGAACCAGGTAGCGGCAGCAGCGAAAAAGTTCGCTTGTTATTGGACGCTTTAAAACCCACGGCTTATGTTCCTATGGATATTGCTAAGGAATTCTTGCAGCGTTCAGCCCTAAAGTTAGGGAAAGAGTTTTCCTGGCTAAATGTTCATGCTGTCTGTGCCGATTTTGGAAATTATGATGAGGCACCAGAAGGACTCCCAGAAGGTAAACGAGTGATCTTTTACCCAGGCTCTACGCTTGGAAATATGACACCTGAAACGGCTAAGCAGTTTTTGACAGATTTACGCCCATGGCTAGGTCAAGACGGGGGGATGTTAATCGGCATTGATTTACATAAATCAAGCAATACACTAACGGCTGCTTACAATGACCGTGATGGGGTGACTGCCGCGTTTAACCTCAATGTACTGAGCCATATTAATCGTTTGACGAATTCAAATTTTGACGAAAATAGTTTTTCCCACCGCGCATTCTATAATTTGGAATTGCAACGAATTGAAATGCATTTAGAGAGCAATATTGATCACATTGTGAGAGTCGGTGATTCAGCGATTGCTTTTGCTAAAGGGGAAACAATTCACACCGAAAACTCATACAAATATACCCAAGAAAGTTTTGAAAAATTGGCAGAGGGTGCTGGGTTTAGAGTAGGTCAAAGCTGGCTGGATGATAAGCAGCTATTTAGTGTTCATTATTTGGAATTACAGCAATAGCTCAGCATGTAGTAGCCAATTAGTAGTAGCCAATTAGTAGTAGCCAATTAGTAGTAGCCAATTAGTAGTAGCCAATTAGTAGTAGCCAATTAGTAGTAGCCAATTAGTAGTGGCCAATTAGTAATGGCCACTACTAATTGGCTACTCACTAGCAAGCGCTGTTAATTTCAGTATGGCTCCAAATTATGTTTTGGCGACTTGCTTGCTTGCATCAGCCAAGCGCTAGTTTTTGGTGCGTCTTACTATCGAAAAGTCTTAAAGTCAGATGAGATGCTTGCGAAGATTAGTGGCTTCGTGAGTGCAGAGCTGTGTTAAAAATTAGTGAGTTTATTTGGTTTCAGTCGGTTTGAAAATCTTGATCAATATCTTCCTGAAGCTTTTCAATTTCGTCTAATATCCGAATAAATTTCGTTCCAAAAGGTGTGACTTTATATTCAACACGGGGCGGGATTTCATTAAATGAAGTACGCTCAACGATGCCGAAATCTATATTTCTCTTTAAGCAGGCATTGAGTACTTTGGTACTTAAACCTTCAACATTTCTGACCATTTCTCCAGGTCGATTAATGCCCTGATCTAATAATTGGTAAACCGTCAGTGACCATTTGCAGCCAAATATCGTTTCAACCATACGGGCGGATTTTTCCGGAGACATTTTTCTCGAAATTTTATTTTCTAATGTTTTCATAAAGATGTACCGCTTTGTACCTACCTAACCAATTTGTGCCTACTTTTTTTAGGCTGCGTACCTGCATAAGATTATGACAGCAAATCGGGAAAATAATCTAGGTAAATAAATATTGGAGAGTAAAATGAGTTTTAATCATACGGGTATTGCATTAGTTGTTGGTGGTTCAAGTGGTATGGGTTTGGCAACCGCTAAACTGTTAGTCCGAGAGGGCGTAGAGGTGCTTATTGTTGGTCGAAACCAAGCTAAGTTGGAACGGGCATTAGCTGAATTAACCGCGATAGGAAAAGCGTCGTTTATCCGAGCAGATCTTTATCAGCAAGAAGGCCTTAAGCTGTTGCTTGATTTTATCAATGTGGAGAGTAACAAAGTAAGTTATCTCGTCAATGCGGCTGGTTATTTTAGTCCAAAGCCATTTGTTGAACATACCCTCGATGACTATGAGATATACATGGGATTAAATAAGGCGATATTTCAAATTTCTCAAGCGGTGGCCAAGAACATGTCGAGTGGTGATGTCCGTGGTGGCAGTATTGTAAATGTCGGGTCAATGTGGGCTAAGCAAGCGATTAAAGCGACGCCTTCTTCCGCTTACTCTATGGCCAAAGCAGGGCTTCATGCTTTAACTCAGCACATGGCTATGGAATTAGCTGACCAGGGTATTAGAGTGAACGCCGTTTCTCCGGCTGTGGTGAAAACCCCTATTTATGAGTCATTTATTGATCCGGCTGAGGTGGATGCAGCGCTTGAAGGTTTTAATGAATTTCATCCTATTGGTCGAGTGGGGCAAGCAAGTGATATTGCTGAAACGATCGCTTTTTTATTATCAGACAAAGCGAGTTGGGTGACAGGCGCCATCTGGGATGTCGACGGTGGTGTGATGGCTGGTCGTAACTAATTTTCTTAATGGACCTTAGATATTAAAGTAAAGACCCTGCTCGTTCAGCCGCACCGGTCGGGCATATCACGAGTGTTGTGAAGACTGAGCAAGGGGCTTCTCACAATCAATACGGTAGCTTTGAGATAAGATTATTTAATCGTTCTTGGGTTACCTTAATTAATAGTGGTCAAAGACGTAAGTTGATGGCCTTTAATCATTTTTAAAAATGATTTTACTTTTTTACCCTCTTTTTGACTCTCGTCAATCGCTTAAAGCCAGTCTGGATTATATTAGAACTTATCTATAAGTCTCGTTCGCCGCTTTAAGGTGATCTTCATTTATTGTTGAGATAGGGAAGAGATATGTCTGAAATACTAAAAAACCCAGGTTGGAAGGTAACCATCGCGGGCACAGGAATCAACTTAGCCCTAGGTGTGCTTTACACTTGGAGTATCTTTCAATCCAAAATTGTAGAGTCGATAGAAGCGGGTGGCGCCGGCGGTTTCAATTGGGATAGAGCTTCAGTCGGTGACCCGTATGCTGTTTGTTGTCTGGTGTTTGCATTTACCATGATTCTTGCCGGTAAATGCCAAGACATGATTGGGCCGAAAATAACGGCCTTGATTGGTGGCGTATTGGTCGGGGCCGGACTACTGGTGATATCTCAAAGTACCAGTTATACGGCTTGGGTGCTTGGGTTTGGTGTCTTAACCGGTGCTGGTATAGGCTTTGGTTACGCTTCAGCAACTCCGCCAGCACTTAAGTGGTTTCCGGGAGGTCAGACCGGAATGATTGCCGGTTTGGTAGTCGCAGGTTTTGGCTTAGCCCCGGTTTATATCGCGCCCTTGGCCTCCTATTTGGTGGGCCTCTGGGGTTTGCAAAGTACCATGATGTTTTTTGCGTGTGCTTTCTTTGTAGCGGTGAGTCTACTATCTCGTTTTCTTAAAAATCCTCCCAAATCTTATGTACCAATACTCACCGTACAAGAGAGAGTAACAAAATACAGTGAGCCAAAAGCGTCGCTAGCAGACGAGGCGTTGATAATGCCGGAAACTACTGAAATGACAGCATCTGCCATCATCAAAACAGCGTCTTTTTGGAAGTTATGGCTACTGTATTTTGTGGGTGCAGGTGCGGGTTTGATGGTGATTGGTAACGTAGCAGGTTTAGCCAAGCAGAGCATGGGGGAGGCCGCATTTATAGTGGTGGCGATTATGGCCGTGGGTAATGCCTCCGGAAGAATTATTGCCGGCGTTGTATCGGATGCGATGGGCAGAAATGTCGCCTTAGCGATCTTTCTTGCACTGCAGGCACTGAACATGTTTCTGGCAATATTTGTGGTGTCGAGTGAAGGCGCGATGGCCTTTTTTATCGTGCTATCGGCTACTTTTATTGGCTTTAACTACGGCACCAACTTAGCTTTATTTCCGGCATTTTGTAAAAGTTGGTGGGGGCTGAAATCTCTCGGCCTAAATTATGGCCTGTTGTTTACCTCTTGGGGAATGGGTGGTTTTGTGATGACGCGCTTATCTGGGATGATCGTCGCTACTACAGGTAGTTTTGTGTGGTCTTTTGCGATTGCCGGAACGTTATTGGCGATTGCTGCTTTTATTGCGCTAAGAATGAAAGAGCCAGCGCATCTGCGTTGAGAGCGTAAGGTATGTATTGATAGCTTATAGAATGTATTGCGAGCGTTTAGTATGAAGCCGTTTTGCCGTATAAAAAAGGCGAACTGAAGTCAGTTCGCCTTTTTATTTTCCAGACCAGTTCTTTTCGAGGACGAATGTTGTCTAGATCGGTTCTTGTTTAGATCGAAAGTTGTCTAGGCCTATTTTAACAATCTAAGCCTCTCCAGCACGGCCGTTGCGTCGTGTTTACCTGATCTAATACCCGATGACGCTAATCGCTGGTCTAGGTTGTTGCCCGATAAGCTTGTTTCTATTTCTCCTTCCGCCTCATCAAGGTAACTGGCTCTGAGTTGTCTTTGTTTGATATTGCTGAGCGAGTCATTTAAATCTCTTAAGGTGCCGTTCAGGCTTTGCGTCTTTTGTGACAGGCCCTGACTTCCTTTAAGGCTATGTTGATTCGCTTTTAGAATCTGTACTTGTCTTTGATGACTTTGTATTGACCTGACTGCCGTTTTTAAATCACCGATGAGCTTAGCTTCAAGTTTGTTTAAATGCTGAAGCTGCTTTTGCTGTTCTTGAATAATAATTTCATCTTCAGCAATTAATACGGCTAAGTCATGCGCTAGCGCTTCATCTTTATCCATAGCATGTAAGGTTTGTTGCTCACGAAGACTTGTTGTGGACTCTAATTGCTCAATGGAGTTTGATAGTGATTTTGCTTCTGCCTTCACATTTGCCAAGTGAAGTTTGGCGGATTTAATGGTGCTTTCCACCTCATATATTTCCTGCTCAAATATTTTTATGTCGTTTAGTTCTACCAATCTTCTGGCAGGTTCTTCAGCTGATGCACGTATAAGTAGCTTTAGTTTTTGATATAAACTCATGGTGCTTACTCCGCATATTCTTTGATAAGTTGCTGTGTTTTTGCTTCAGAAATTTTGTGCATTAACCTCTGGCTTTCATGTTGATCGCGCATACTTTTAGATAGGGTAATGGTGCTACTCACAAGAAATAGGGCACATAAACCAAAGTAGGCTTTAACAATAAACTCTATTGGGCTGAAGATGATTCCACCGAGCATGGCGCATAAGGCTATTGCAAATGAGGCTTTAACAAAGAATAACCAGCTAGATGAATTGCTTTGAATTTGTTCGTTCATGTTTTTCTCCATGGGTGTAAGTGACGAGATGAAGTTTGCTTAACTCAATACTTTTAATCAATGTGAACGACAATAATGTTGATATAAGACACTAAAGGTATTGATTTTTAATACCGGGTTGGGCTTGTGCTTAATGTCAGCCAGTTTTGTATTCATGAAAGCTGCTTTCTTAGCCATATTTTTGCCGAATAAATGAAGTACTCGACTATGTCTCGATAATATTTAAGGTTATGCTTTTGCTTTTTATGGTTTGAATCTCAATGCTTTCAATACGTGCAAAAAATAGAGTCATCACGCTTTCATTATTATTGTGTTTGGTATGTCCTCGGGTAGTGCTATCAGCTGTGACCATTGATGATGTACCTATTGTCGGCGGTGCCTATGATCTTTCAAAAGTGATTCAACAAGAGGTCATGGCGAATATTGAGATGGCCTCAGAGGCCACGATTGATACAGCCTTGTTTACCATTGGAGGGCTGACACTAGATGCCTACATTTTAACCCTGCCTTTAGAGGCTAATGTAAAAGCGAGCGTTATCTCTAGAATATCTAACCCTTTTTATGCGATTACTTTAGGCCGTTTTCTTTATCAATTTAAAGGTCGTTATAGTGATGCCGACACGGTCACGCCTTTTAGTGATTTTATAAAAAAACACTATCAAGAAAATGAAGTACCCGGCCTGAGGCATTCCTTGTTCTCATGGGCTAAAGAAATACGAGAGGCTTCAAACTCTCATAAAAAAACAAGCTCTCAAGAACAACCAAGCACTCAAGAAAAATCAAACGATCAAGAAAACAACTTCGAGTTAGATCGAGAGTTGATCGCGACTTTCGTTACCATTTACGATGCCCTTAATGGCGTTGAGTCACTAATCCTTAAGGATAAACCGGAGGATGAGTATCAATACCTAAGCAATCGCTCCCAAGACCTGGCCTTGGTAAATAAGGTTCAGCCGCTAATTATTGCTATATTGAAACGTTTACGCTCAGGTATGGCTGCTGGCGATATTGCTGATGCGCTAGATGTGATTATTCGTGATGAAGATCCTACTCGTCAGGGTATGACTAACAATAAAGCCCAAGCCATTACGGTCACCTTGATTGATTTTATTCGCTTAAATGTGCTTAAAAGTTATCGTCAATATCGATTAGAAAACGCGCGCGTGGTCGCGTTTGAAAAATGGATGAGGCATCTATTCAGACAAGACCCGCACAAACTGCTTAGCTTTTTAGAAGCCCAAAATAAAAAGCGTCATGTCGTTCAGATAACCGTCGATGGTCTTCAGGGGGAATACCTGAAGAGCTTAGCGCAACAAGGTCAGCAGCAGTTTCTACAGCAAGTGAAGAAAAATACGCTGGAAAGGGAAGCCTTTCGCCCAAAATCTGAGAAAGTATCTTCACCTGAAACAGACCCTCAGATGCATTACCTAAAAGCCTTGGGGGAGAATAAAGAATTAATAGCCAATGACCCTCGTCACCTGCCTTTTTTTAAGCAGCTTTATCAGGACTACTCAAAGTCGATTTCTATCGGAGGCATTTCATCAACGCCCACGATCAGTGTTCGAAACTTACCCCTTATCTGGACGGGGGCGAGTGTAGCAGGTGAAAGTGACGAAGGTAA
>Ga0209290_1001508_pt1 | contig 10835 bp, 6 predicted proteins | sample EN1Hudsemesocosm_2_FD_184632 | JGI IMG/M metagenome (GOLD analysis project Ga0209290, IMG submission 184632) | Methane-oxidizing microbial communities from mesocosms in the Hudson Canyon - EN10B Hudson Canyon (SPAdes) (version 2) | ecosystem: Environmental > Aquatic > Marine > Cold seeps | place... | reverse complement strand
TTTTTAATGGCATGCGCTTCTGTTATTTAAAACGTTTACGCTTTTTCTTATTTCTACCTATTTGCTAGAAATATTATTGAGAGGTCAGAGCTCCCTTAAAATTACTGCCACCTGACTTCAGGATGCTTTATACCAACTGAAAACAAGCCCTGTCAAGCTGACAAATCACCTAATGCGTATTTATTCGCCCAACAGCCTCTTCTGAGGCTTTTGATGATGATTTTTTGTCCTTTTTTAAGATTTTTTCATCCGGAGCGGAATTCTCAGGTAAATACGAAAGTGCCTTCTCTAACACCTGATCGATCCATTTTACCGGAACAATTTCGATATCAGCTTTAATATTTTCTGGAATTTCTTTTAAATCTTTTTCATTTTCTTCTGGAATTATTACCGTTTTAATTCCACCTCGATGCGCAGCAAGTAGCTTTTCCTTTAACCCGCCAATTGCTAAAACTTGCCCCCTAAGTGTAATTTCACCTGTCATCGCCACATCAGATCGAACAGGAATTCCTGTAAAAGAAGAAACCATCGCAGTACACATTGCAATACCAGCACTTGGACCATCTTTTGGTGTTGCACCCTCAGGCACATGCACATGAATATCGTGTTTTTCATGAAATTCATCCGGAATATGTAACGCTTCCGCTCGGCTACGTACAACTGTCATAGCAGCCTGAATAGACTCGAGCATCACATCACCTAACGACCCCGTCCTAACAACCTTTCCTTTGCCTTTAACAGTACTACACTCAATGGTCAGCAACTCCCCCCCCACTTGCGTCCACGCCAAACCAGTCACTTGACCAACTTGATCTTCTTCATCAGCAATTCCGAAGCTATACTTCCTAACACCTAGATATTGATCCAAATTCTCCGCAGCAACCACCACAGGCGCTTTCTGCTCCTTCAACATCACTTGCTTGACAACTTTTCGGCAAATCTTCGACATTTCCCGCTCCAAGCCTCGAACACCTGCTTCACGAGAGTAATATCGAATCACGTCATGAACCGCACTTTCCTCAATCGTAAGCTCTCCCTCCTTCAAGCCGTTATCTTTCAGTTGCTTAGGGATCAAGTATTTTTGCGCAATATTTACTTTTTCATCTTCGGTGTAACCCGGAATACGAATTATCTCCATCCGGTCCATCAATGCAGGTGGAATATTCATCGAGTTTGAGGTACAAACAAACATTACATCTGACAAATCATAATCCACCTCTAGATAATGATCATTAAAGGTATGATTTTGCTCTGGATCTAAAACCTCCAGCAAAGCAGAAGCAGGATCACCACGATGATCAGTCCCCAGCTTATCAATTTCATCCAATAGAAATAATGGATTTTTCACCCCGACTTTCGACACTTTCTGTATCAGCTTCCCAGGCATTGAACCAATATACGTTCTACGATGCCCTCTAATCTCCGCCTCATCCCGCATTCCACCCAAAGCAATACGAGTATATTTACGGTTAGTCGCTTTCGCAATCGATTGCCCCAAAGATGTTTTACCCACACCAGGAGGTCCAACCAAGCAAAGCACAGGCCCTTTAAGCTTTTTAACCCTGCTTTGAACCGCCAGATACTCAAGTATTCGATCTTTTACTTCATCGAGACCATAATGGTCGTCATCCAAAATCTCTCTAGCCTTGGCGATATTATGCCTAACCTTGCTTTTTTTACTCCACGGCACACCAATCACCCAGTCTATATAAGAACGCACCACAGAAGCTTCTGAGGACATTGGTGACATCATTTTCAGTTTCTTTAACTCTGCTTCTACTTTTTTCTTTGCTTCACGGCTCAAGCCCACCGCTTCAATTTTAGCCTCTAGCTCTTCAAACTCATTCCCTCCCTCACTAAGAGAGCCCATTTCTTTTTGAATCGCCTTCATTTGTTCATTTAAGTAGTATTCTCTCTGGCTTTTCTCCATCTGTTTTTTCACACGACCACGAATACGACGCTCCACCTGAATTAAGTCTGCTTCGCCTTCGATCACTGCCAGAAGCATCTCTACACGCTGAGCGACATCTAATTCTTCCAGAATATCCTGCTTATCTGATATTTTAAGCTCTAGATGCGCCGCAACGGTATCAACAAGGCGAATAGGGTCATTAATACCAGACAGTGACCCAACAATTTCTGCGGGCACTTTTTTACTCAATTTACTATATTTCTCAAATTGCGAAAGCAAGGTCTTAACTAAGCCGTTTAATTCTTTTTCCTCTGGCGTACTTTCTGCAACCTTAACCACTTCTGCAGACAAAAACTCTCCAGATAAAATACGTTCAACAGATACCCTATACTCACCTTCAATCAGAACCTTAACTGTACCATCCGGCAACTTGAGCATCTGTAAAATATTCGCAACAGTACCAACCTCATACAACTCATCAATCACTGGATCATCATGAACAGCGTTTTTTTGAGTAAGTAATAAGAGCTTTTTATCTGCATCCATAGCAGCTTCAAGCGCAAGTATTGATTTTTCTCTACCTACAAATAAAGGAATCACCATATGCGGAAAAACAACCACATCACGTAATGGCAACATAGGTATATCTGACAAATTGGACTCTAAGCCCTGCACATCTTCGGTCATATTATTCCTCAATCAAGTAAGACAAACTTGTTAATAAGGTGGGGGTAGTTAACTTAAATACAAGCTATAAATTTAATTTCATGCCTTTTTAGACAAAAAAAAAGCCGTGAACAAAGTTCACAGCCTTTTTGCATCCAAGAAAACCTACTCATCAGGCAATGCTTTTACCTGCTCAGTATTTTCATATATTTTAATTGGCTCAGAAACACCATTAATGGCATTCGCATCAATTACAACCTTACTAATATTTTCTTCAGAAGGTATATGATACATCGTATCCAATAACACATTCTCCAGAATAGAACGAAGACCACGTGCCCCCGTCTTTCGATCCATCGCCTTCGCAGCCACTGCTCGAAGCGCCTCATCACGAAAATCTACTTCAACACCTTCCATCTCAAACAACTTCTGGTATTGCTTAGTTAAAGAATTCTTAGGCTCTGTCAAAATCTGCATTAGTGCCACTTCATCCAACTCAGTTAAAGTTGCTACAACTGGCAAACGCCCAACAAATTCGGGTATCAAACCATATTTAACTAAATCTTCTGTTTCTACGGTTTTAAGCGTATCACCAATTGATCGAACTGAATCTTTACTCTTGACCGTTGCACCAAACCCAATACCACTTTTCTCAGACCGATCACTTATTACTTTATCAAGCCCTGAGAACGCCCCCCCACAAATAAACAATATATTAGAGGTATCTACTTGCAAAAATTCTTGCTGCGGATGCTTGCGACCACCTTGAGGCGGCACAGAAGCGACCGTTCCTTCAATAAGCTTCAGCAAAGCCTGCTGAACCCCTTCTCCAGATACATCTCGAGTAATAGAAGGATTATCAGATTTACGTGAAATTTTATCAATCTCATCAATGTAAACGATACCACGCTGAGCTTTATCCACATCGTAGTCACATTTTTGTAACAACTTCTGAATGATATTTTCTACATCCTCACCCACATAACCCGCTTCAGTTAGCGTTGTTGCATCAGCGATAGTAAAAGGAACATCCAATAAACGCGCAAGCGTCTCAGCAAGCAATGTTTTTCCGCTGCCGGTAGGACCAATCAATAAAATATTACTCTTACCTAATTCAATATCTGACTTAGGACCTTCAAATTTAAGACGCTTGTAGTGATTATAAACAGCAACAGAGAGTACGATTTTCGCCCGATCCTGACCGATAACATAATCATTTAGCGTTTCTTTTATTTCCTTAGGCACAGGCAGTCGATCACCGCTTTGCTCAGTGGCACTTTCCTGAATTTCTTCCCTGATGATATCATTGCAAAGATCAACACACTCATCACAAATAAACACCGATGGACCGGCTATTAATTTACGAACTTCGTGCTGGCTCTTACCACAAAACGAGCAGTAAAGTAATTTACCGCTATCTTCACCTTTACCGTTTTTTTCGTCGGTCATTTGAGTTCCTATCACTTTTTAGCTGCATATCTACAACTCAACCTACTCAAAAGCCGCCAGTAACCTAAGGCACTTTTGAATAGACGTTCAACATTTTAATTAAAAATTATAACCACTTATCATTTTACAGCTTACTTAGCCGTTTCAGCACTTGGCCGCGTTGCAAGCACTTCATCAATCAAACCATAATCAACAGCAGCATTGCCATCCATAAAGTTATCACGATCAGTATCTTTAGCAACCTCTTCCAGGTCACGACCCGTATGATGAGCCATTACATTATTCAATTTATCACGAATCGTCAAAATTTCTTTCGTGTGAATTTCAATATCTGTCGCCTGACCTTGATACCCACCAAGAGGTTGATGAATCATCATACGCGAATGCGGCAAACAATAACGCTTCCCCTTAGTACCACCAGTTAGAAGCAATGCGCCCATACTACAAGCCTGACCAATACACAATGTAGACACATCTGACTTGATAAACTGCATAGTATCATAAATTGACATACCTGCTGTAACAGAGCCACCAGGAGAATTTATATATAAATGAATATCTTTATCAGGGTTCTCAGATTCTAAAAATAACATTTGAGCCACGACTAAATTAGCCATGTGGTCTTCAACCTGACCAACCAAAAAAATTACACGCTCTTTTAATAGCCGAGAGTATATATCGTACGAACGCTCTCCACGTGCCGTTTGCTCAACAACCATAGGAACCAAGCCACTACTTGTAATAATGCTCGAACCTTCCCCGAAATTACCATGATGTTTCATATTTATTTTCTTCCTAGACCTATCTTACAAGTTGACACAATTTCTTATGATATTAATTTCTTCTAGCACAATTAAAAACAGCCGGTATCATACCGACTGTTTCAAGTGTAGCTGAAAAATATTAATCATTCAGATTATTAAACATCATTTTTTAGTTTTTATGCTTCTGCAGTTTTTTGCTCTACTGGCTTAACCGCTTCTTCATAAGACATTTTCTTCTTTTTCACTTTAGCTTTAGAAACAATCAGATCAACAACCGCCTCTTCAACAACTAACGCTTCAATTTGCGCTCTATTTTCTGACTTACCATACCAAGAAATCACTTCATCAGGCGTTTCATACGAAGACGCAAGCTCCTGTATCTTAGCATCTACGACTACAGCATCTGCCACAAGTTCATTATCTTTAATTACCGCCGCAAACAATAAACCGGTTTTAATTCTTGTTTCAGCCTGATCTTTAAACAACTCAGAAGGCAGCTGAGACAAATCCATCTTCTGATCACCACCAAACTGACGAATCGCTTCCTGCTTCATTTTATTGATTTCTTCTTCAACCATTGAAGCTGGCACATTCACTTCATTTGAAGCAACTAAAGCATCAACAATTTGCTGTTTAAGCTTACCAGTAACAGCCTGCTTAAGCTCACGCTCCATATTTTTAACAACTTCAGCCTTAAAGTCTTCTTCAGTCTTACAATCCACACCATACTTGGTATAGAACTCTTCATCCATTGCTGGCAAAACTGTATCTTCTACAACTTTAACATCAACTTCAAATTTCACATCCTTACCGGCTAGCTCTTCATTACCGTAATCTTCAGGAAAAGTTAGCTCAAGCTCAACAGATTCGCCAGCTTTTGAACCTACCAAGCCTTTTTCAAAACCAGGAATCATTTGATTTGAACCTAGCGTAATCTTTTGATCTTTACCCGTTCCACCCTGGAAAGCCTCACCATCCATATAACCTACATAATCAAGCGTTAACAAGTCTTTATTTTTAGACTTACGCTTAACTGACTTCAACTCACCATGCTGACGCTGCAATACGTCAATCATGTTTTTAATATCTTTTTCCTTAATCTCAGTTTCAGGCCGCTCTAAGCTGATAGCAGAAAGATCTGACACCTCAATTTCTGGATAAACCTCAAAAATAGCAACAAACTCTAAGTCCTGACCTTCTTCAAGGTTTTTTGGCTCAAATTTTGGATAACCAACAGGTGCAATTTCTTCTTTTGTAATTGCTTCAACGTAAGAGTTACGCATCACTTCACCAACTACTTCTTGACGAATTCCTTGGCCATATCGATTTTTAACAACTTTAGCTGGTACTTTACCAGGTCTAAAGCCATTGATACGTACAGTTTTAGCCGTCTTCTGTAGACGTTTCTCCACTTCCTGCTCAATTTGATCAGCAGGTACCGCGATCGTCATTCGACGTTCAATAGGAGACGTTGTTTCAACAGAAACTTGCATGGACATTCCTCAATTTTATTTGTAATCAGTTAACAATAAGACCAGTACTCAAGCCATTTATACCATTGGCAGATTACTAGTTACTAAAATAATGGGGACGAATTTTAAGAGCCCACTATCAAGATAGCAAGTACTTTGTTCACATATAGTGGAAAAATTATAACAAAGAAAAGGGATATTAGAGAATTTCTAGAATTAGGCCAAGCTTCATGATGCGTAACAACAATCCACTCAAATCTATAAAAGTCAGAATGCTTTTATATTAGCCATTTAAATTGACATGGTGCGAAAGGAGAGACTCGAACTCTCACATCCTAAGACACTAGAACCTAAATCTAGCGCGTCTACCAATTCCGCCACTCTCGCATCGTCAATTTTTACAAGATTATACTATTTGCTAACAAGCTTCAAATATAAAATTGGGGTGGGCGAAGGGGATCGAACCCTCGACCGCAGGAATCACAATCCTGAGCTCTACCAACTGAGCTACGCCCACCACTACACTCACTACTTATTTGAACTTCCATGAATATTTTTACAAATATTCATGGTGCGCCCGGTAGGATTCGAACCTACGGCCCACGCCTTAGAAGGGCGTTGCTCTATCCAGCTGAGCTACGGGCGCTCAAACCCGTTACATTCATTTCATACCACAATTATTTATTATATAAATAATACATAAGTAACAAATGAAATTGGTCGGGGTAGAGAGATTCGAACTCCCGACATCCTGCTCCCAAAGCAGGCGCGCTACCAGACTGCGCTATACCCCGATCAAACTTCTGAAAAACACTTTAAGGTGTGTTCCTGAAGATGGCGCGAATAATACAGTCGGTTTTCAAAGCCGTCAACCGATAATATTATCAAATGTTATTTTTTTTATAAAAAACTTTTTATTCGGCTTCTTATTCGAAGAAGGTCATGAGAAAATGCTGCTCTTTAAAATTCTGGGGTAGAGACATTTAACTATGGCTGCAATACTAATCGATGGCAAAGCCATTTCCGAGCAAGTGAAAGCACGCGTCGCCGAAGGCGTAGAAGAGAGACTAGCAAAAGGGCTAAGAGCCCCAGGATTAGTCGTCATTCTAGTTGGAGCCGATCCTGCATCCGAAGTGTACGTTCGAAACAAAGCCAACTCCTGCAAACAAGTCGGCTTTAAATCGGAGACACTCTCTTTACCAGATACGACCACCCAGTTAGAACTTGAAGCATTAATAGATAAATATAATGCCGATAACGAGATTGACGGTATATTAGTACAACTACCTTTACCCAAGCACTTAGACAGCGATCAATTATTAGAACGCATTAAGCCCGATAAAGACGTAGATGGCTTTCACCCCTTTAATATTGGCCGACTTGCACAAAGAATGCCGCTTTTAAGATCATGCACCCCCAAAGGCATCATGACACTACTAGAAAGCACCGGCCAAACCATTCGCGGAAAAGACGCTATTATCGTTGGCGCATCCAACATTGTTGGCCGCCCAATGGGCTTAGAGCTCCTATTAGCAGGATGCACTGTCACCACCACACACCGCTTTACACAAAACCTACCCGAAAAAGTTTCACAAGCCGACATTGTAGTCGTTGCTGTTGGCAAGCCAGGCTTAGTAAAGGGCGAATGGATTAAAAAGGGCGCTATCGTGATTGACGTTGGCATTAACCGACTTGATTGTGGAAAGCTTGCAGGTGATATTGAATATGACATTGCAAAAGAACGCGCTGGCTGGATCACCCCAGTACCAGGAGGTGTCGGCCCAATGACTGTCGCCACACTAATGGAAAACACTTTATACGCAGCCAACTGCTTACATAAAGTTTAATACTCCAAAACCAGTAGCACTCATAAACCAAGCCTTAGTAAGGAGTAATCATGTAGCACACTCCTTACATAACAAAAAAGAGGGCATTAAGCCCTCTCATTTAACATAAACAACAATCAGCATTATGAACGCCGCCAAGTTGTCCCTTCTCGTCCATCATCCAAAGTAATCCCTTGCTCGAGCAACTCGTCTCGAATTCGATCTGACTCCGCCCAGTCTTTCGCTTCACGCGCATCTTTACGCGCGATAATTAACACCTCGATATCATTTTCAGAAAACCCATCATTTTGCACTCCCTGCTTGAAATACTGCTCTGGATCAGCCCGCAACAAACCCAACACATCACCCAAAGTACTCAAGGTAATCGCCAGTTTACGCACTCGCTCATTCGACTCTTTTTTGCAGACATTTAATTCCTTTACTAAATCAAACATCACAGCCAGCGCTTCCGGCGTATTAAAGTCGTCATCCATCGCCTTATGAAATCGATCCACATAAGACTGTTCTAAATCAGCAGCTCCTTCGTAAGATAAATCCACACCTCGCAAGGATTGATAGAAACGGTCCAAACTAGCCTGCGCCTCTAACAGACTATCTTCAGAATAATCTACCTGACTACGGTAGTGACTCGACACCAAGAAATAACGCACCACCTCAGCAGGGTATTTCTCTAGCACTTCCCGTATCGTAAAGAAGTTACCCAATGATTTGGACATCTTTTCTTTATTTACCCGAACGGCCCCCGCATGCATCCAATAGTTAACATACTTCTGCCCGGTCGCTCCTTCCGATTGTGCAATTTCATTTTCATGATGTGGAAATTTTAAGTCGGGCCCGCCACCATGAATATCGAAGGTATTCCCCAAGCAGCACGTCGACATAGCCGAACACTCTATATGCCAACCAGGACGCCCATTCCCCCAAGGCGATACCCAATGAGCCTCACCTTCTTTGGCGGCTTTCCATAAAGTAAAATCAGTAGGGTCTTTTTTAACATCATTAACGGCGACCCGATCACTTGCACCTGCAATCAAATCTTCAATTTTTTTATTACTAAGCTTGCCATAACTATCAAATGCAGCAATAGAGTAATACACATCACCATTATCAGCTGCATAGGCATAGCCTTTATCGATCAAAACCTGAATCATCTCAATAATCTGATCCATATACGCTGTAGCACGCGGCTCTTCATCGGGCGAGTCAACCAAAAGCGCAGCCTCATCTTCATGCATTGCATCAATAAAGCGCTGCGTCAGATCACAATAATCTTCGCCATTTTCCGCTGCACGTGCAAATATTTTATCATCGACATCTGTAATATTACGAATATAAGTCACCTCATAATTAAGGTGACGCAAGTAACTTGTAATCACATCAAAACCAACCAAAACACGCGCATGCCCGATATGGCAATAATCATATACTGTCATACCACACACATACATTTTGACTTTATTTTCTTCTATCGGAGTGAATTCTTCTTTTTCGCCCGAAAGCGTATTATAAATACTTAAAGCCATGCTTATTTTCCACCCCAAACATCTTTTAAACCAATGGTACGATTAAAAATCAAATGCCCTTCATTATGATCATATCGATCAGCAACAAAATACCCTTCTCGCTCAAACTGAAAAATATCTTCAGGCAAAGCATTTTTCAAACTTGGCTCAAGCACCGCAGTGACGGATTCAAAACTATTCGGGTTAATATGGGTTTTAAAATCTTCATCACCACTATCAGGATTTGGATGATTAAATAGTCGGTCATACAAACGCACCTCTGCCTGTACATTTTGTTCAGCCGATACCCAATGAACCACTCCCCGCGGTTTGATGCCTTCAACATTCTCTCCAACCGAACCTGGCACAAGTGAAGCTAATATTTCTACCACCTCACCCTCTTCATTTTTAACACACTCATCAGCCTTGATAATGTAAGCACCACGTAAACGAATCCACTCACCCAACACTAAGCGTTTGAATTTTTTGCGAGACAAACCCTGCTCTTCTGTAAAATCTGCCTTATCAATAAACAAAGTCTTAGTAAAAGGTAAATGACGCTCACCTAAAGCTTCTTTATTTGGATGACTAGCCAACGTTAATAACTCATCCGCTCCACCCGCATTACCTTCATCCATATTAGTGATAATCACCTTCAAAGGATTCAATACGCACATTGCGCGCGGTGCTTGCTCATTTAAGTCATCTCGAATAGCTCGCTCAAGTATGGCTACATCCACATCACTATTACCCTTTCCGACCACCGGCACCATATCACAAAACTTCTTAAGCGCTGCTGGCGTATAACCTCGACGTCTCATACCAGAAACCGTTGGCATTCTAGGATCATCCCACCCGTTGACCAACTTCTCATCAACCAATTGCTTAAGCTTACGTTTACTCGTCACCGTATAATTAAGATTCAAACGACCAAACTCATACTGCCTTGGCTGACTCGGTACAGGCAAACGCTCCAGAAACCATTCATATAGGGGTCGATGACCTTGAAACTCCAAAGTACAAATTGAATGCGTAACCCCTTCAATTGCATCTTCTTGACCATGCGCAAAATCATAACTGGGATAAATACACCACTTATCGCCAGTTTGGTGATGTGAAACTTTTCGAATACGGTAAAGAATTGGGTCACGCAAATTCATATTAGGTGACGTCATATCTATTTTTGCACGTAAAACACATGAACCTTCATCGAAGTCACCATT
>Ga0209290_1001501_pt1 | contig 10854 bp, 10 predicted proteins | sample EN1Hudsemesocosm_2_FD_184632 | JGI IMG/M metagenome (GOLD analysis project Ga0209290, IMG submission 184632) | Methane-oxidizing microbial communities from mesocosms in the Hudson Canyon - EN10B Hudson Canyon (SPAdes) (version 2) | ecosystem: Environmental > Aquatic > Marine > Cold seeps... | reverse complement strand
AATGAGCGAAACGTCTTGGACGTTGGCACAAGATGGCAGTGAAGCTGCTGATATGGGCTTCATGGCGGTTCACGTGGATACATTGGGTTGGTCCATATTTATCGGCGCCATGATCATGTTCTTCTTCTGGCGTGCCGCTAAAAATGCCACCACTGGCGTACCATCCGGTTTCCAAAACTTTGTGGAAATCCTGATCGAGTTCATCGACAACACTGTAAAAGAGGCCTTCCACGGCCGTAACCCTCTGATTGCTCCCCTTGCGTTAACCATCTTTACCTGGGTATTCATGATGAATGCCATGGATTTGATTCCGGTTGATGTGATTCCTGCCTTGTTTGCATTAATTTGGGAAGCTCTGGGTCATGATCCTCATCACGCTTACATGAAAGTTGTATCGTCTACCGATCCTAATATCACAATGGGTATGTCCCTAACCGTCTTCGCCTTGATGATCTTCTACAGCATCAAGGTTAAAGGTCTTGGCGGTTTTGTTGGCGAACTTACCCTGCACCCATTTAACGTTAAGAACCCTGTGGTTCAGGCGTTATTTATTCCAGTGAACTTCTTCTTGGAGATCGTTGGTCTAATCGCTAAGCCAATTTCATTGGCCTTGCGTTTGTTCGGCAACATGTATGCAGGCGAGATGATCTTCATCTTGATCGCATTAATGTTCCCGGCTGGCATCTTGATGGCATCGCTGGCAGGTGTACTACAGCTAGGTTGGGCAATATTCCACATCCTGGTTATTACGTTGCAAGCATTCATCTTTATGATGCTGACCATCGTTTACCTGAGCATGGCTCACGAAGATCATTAATTGAAATATTTAGCGCTGCTTAGTCGGCGCTGAATTTGATTCAATTTGTGTGAACGATTTTTTTAACCCGTAACTTTAACTTTCAACTTAACTTTAAATAGGAAAATACTATGGAAATGGTTCTAATTGCAGCCGCTCTTATGATTGGTCTTGGCGCTCTAGGTACTGCTATCGGCTTCGGTCTTTTAGGCGGTCGTTTACTTGAAGGTTCTGCGCGTCAGCCTGAACTAGCTCCAATGCTTCAAGGTAAAATGTTCCTTATCGCTGGTCTATTGGATGCTGTTCCAATGATCGGTGTTGGTCTTGGTCTTTACCTTATGTTCGCTGTTTACAAATAAGCTTTATTCTTTAACAACGAACAAGGGGACTAAGGCGTGAATATAAACATGACTTTGATCGGCCAGATCATCGCCTTTGCTGTTTTTGTTGCCTTCTGCATGAAGTTTGTTTGGCCTCCGCTAATCAACGCTATGCAAGAACGTGCGAAGAAAATCGCAGATGGTTTGGACGCAGCTAACCGCGCCGAACGTGATTTGAAATTGGCTCAAGAAAAAGCCGGTTCTCAATTACGTGAAGCCAAAGAGCAAGCAGCCCAGATCATTGAGCAAGCTAACAAGCGCGCTAGCCAAATTATTGATGAAGCCAAAGAAACGGCCACTCAAGAAGGCGATCGTCTAAAAGTTGCAGCTCAAGCTGAAATTGATCAAGAAGTTAACCGTGCTAAAGAAACCCTGCGTACTCAGGTTTCTACTCTAGCAGTGGCCGGTGCTTCTAAAATCCTGGAAACCTCAGTCGATCTTACTAAGCACGAAGCTTTGTTGGATCAATTGGCTCAAGAGCTATAAAAGGGGTTTACCATGGCTGAACTTTCAACATTGGCTCGTCCATACGCGAAAGCAGCCTTCCAAGCCGCTGTAGACGCCGGTGAGTTACAAGCATGGTCAGACATGCTGGTAACCGCTAGCGATGTGACCTTAAACCAAGATGTAGCTAAAGTATTAAGCAATCCTGGTTTAACCGGTCAACAGCAAGCTCAAACATTGATTGATGTTTGTGGTGATAAATTGAACGCAGCAGGTCAAAACCTGGTGAACGTTCTAGCGGAAAACAAACGTATTTCGTTATTGCCACAAATTTTAGAACAATTCGAGCACTTGAAGGCGGAGCTAGAAAAAGCGGTAGATGTAGAAATCATCTCGGCTTATGCGGTAAGCGACGAATCCAAGCAAAAATTAACTGACGCTCTCAAAGCAAAACTTGCTAAAGACGTACGTGTAACCACAACTATTGATGAATCATTAGTTGGCGGCGCCATCATCCGAGCGGGTGATATGGTGATCGATGGTACACTACGCGGCAAACTAGCTAAGTTAGCCGAAGCGATGAACTCCTGAGTTTATAGGGATAACTATGCAGCAACTAAATCCTAGCGAAATTAGCGAAGTGATTAAGAAACGCATCGACAATCTTGATGTGTCTTCTGAAGCTCGTACCGAAGGTACCATCGTATCCGTCGCTGACGGTATCGTGCGTATCCATGGTCTTGCCGACGTAATGTACGGTGAGATGATTGAATTTGATGGCGGCCTTTACGGCATGGCGCTTAACCTAGAGCGTGACTCTGTAGGCGCAATCGTATTGGGTGACTATCTTCCTCTACAAGAAGGGCAAAAAGCCCGTTGTACTGGTCGTATCCTTGAAGTACCAGCCGGTCCTGAATTAAAAGGCCGTGTGGTAGATGCATTGGGTAACCCAATCGACGGAAAAGGTCCTATCGAAGCGTCTATTTCTACTCCGGTAGAACGTGTAGCGCCTGGTGTTATCTCTCGTAAGAGCGTAGACCAGCCGGTACAAACTGGTTATAAATCAGTAGATGCAATGGTTCCAGTTGGCCGTGGCCAGCGTGAATTGATCATCGGTGACCGTCAGACTGGTAAAACAGCCATGGCGATCGATGCGATCATTAACCAGAAAGATTCAGGTATTACCTGTGTATACGTAGCTATTGGCCAGAAGCAATCTTCTATTGCGAACGTTGTTCGTAAACTAGAAGAGCACGGCGCCATGGAAAACACCATCATCGTAGCCGCTTCAGCATCTGACCCTGCGTCAATGCAGTTCCTAGCGCCATACGCCGGTTGTGCCATGGGCGAATACTTCCGTGACCGCGGTGAAGATGCACTGATCGTATATGATGATTTGACTAAACAAGCCTGGGCTTACCGTCAAATCTCTCTACTATTGAAGCGCCCACCTGGTCGTGAAGCGTATCCTGGTGACGTATTCTACTTACACTCCCGTCTACTTGAACGTGCCGCGCGTGTAAACGCCGACTACGTTGAAAAGTTCACCAATGGTGAAGTGAAAGGCAAGACCGGTTCTTTGACCGCTCTACCTATCATCGAAACCCAAGGTGGTGACGTATCTGCATTCGTTCCAACCAACGTAATCTCTATTACCGATGGTCAGATCTTCTTGGAAACTAACCTGTTTAACTCAGGTATTCGCCCAGCCATGAACGCCGGTATCTCTGTATCCCGTGTTGGTGGTTCTGCGCAAACCAAGATCATCTCCAAATTAGGTGGTGGTATTCGTTTGGCATTGGCTCAGTATCGTGAACTAGCGGCGTTTGCTGCCTTCGCATCTGACCTTGATGACGCGACTCGCGCCCAGCTTGAGCACGGTAAGACTGTTACCGAACTTATGAAGCAGAAGCAGTACGCGCCTATGTCTGTAGCCGAAATGGCAATCATGCTTTTCGCAGCCAACGACGGTTTCTTGAAAGACGTAGCAGTAGAAAAGATCGGCGATTTTGAAGCCGCACTTCTTTCTTACGCTAACGCTGAGTTCAAAGACCTTGTTGACCTGATCAACGGTGCTGGTAAATACGGCGACGCTGAGAAGAGTGGTCTTAAGGACTTGCTAGAGAAATTTAAGGCAACTCAAACTTACTAAGCTTCGGCTTAGTCGGTTCGCCGAGCAAATAATTAGGGGCAGTCAATATGGCAGTCGGAAAAGAGATAAAGCAGAAAATCGGCAGTATTAACAATACGCGTAAGATTACCTCTGCAATGGAAATGGTAGCAGCTTCGAAGATGCGCAAAGCGCAACAACGTATGTCTGCCGGCCGTCCATATGCTGAGAAAATCCGCGCGGTAGTAGGCCATATGGCCAACGCTACCAGTGAATACCGCCATGCCTATCTGCAAGAGCGAGAAGTGAAACGCGTTGGTTACATCGTGATCACTTCTGATCGTGGCCTGTGTGGTGGCTTGAACACCAACTTGTTACGTAGCCTGATGAAGGACATGAAGAAGTTCAATGATGACAAAATCGAAGTTGATATTTGTGTCATTGGTCAGAAAGGCGTGTCTTTCTTCAAGAGCTTCGGTGGCAATGTTGTTGCAGCCAAGACCCACTTGGGTGACAAACCTGCGGTAAGTGACTTAATCGGCAGTGTTAAGGTGATGTTAAATGCATTTGATAGCGGCGAAATTGACCGTTTGTATTTAGCGGGTAACGACTTCGTTAACACCATGACGCAAAAGCCAACGGTTAGACAACTTTTGCCGCTTGCACCTGAAAAAGATGAAGCATTAAAAGGTCACTGGGATTACATTTACGAGCCAGACGCTGAAGTATTATTAAGCGAAATGTTGGTTCGTTATATTGAGTCTCAGGTTTATCAAGCAGTTGTGGAAAACACAGCCTGTGAGATGGCCGCACGTATGATCGCGATGAAATCCGCGACCGATAATGCGGGCGACTTCATTAAAGAGCTGAACTTGTTGTACAACAAGGCTCGTCAGGCAGCAATTACCCAAGAGATCTCTGAGATCTGTAGTGGCGCTGCAGCAATATAGGCTTGCAGATTTAGGAATATTTGAGGAATTAACAATGAGTAGCGGAAAGGTCGTACAGATCATCGGTGCCGTAATCGACGTGGAATTTCCACGCGATGCCGTGCCTAAAGTATATGACGCGCTTAAAGTTGAAGGCGGAGAAATCACGCTTGAAGTTCAACAACAGCTAGGTGACGGTGTTGTTCGTACCATCGCCATGGGTTCTACAGAAGGCCTAAAGCGCGGCTTAACAGCAGAAGACACCAAAGCACCTATTCAAGTACCAGTAGGTGATGAAACTTTGGGTCGCATCATGGACGTTCTTGGACGTCCTATCGATGAATGTGGCGAAATCGGTGAGAAAGAAGTTGCTTCTATCCACCGTAAAGCTCCATCTTTCGATGAGCTAGCAAACTCTGAAGACTTGCTAGAAACGGGTATCAAAGTAATCGACCTGGTTTGTCCATTCGCTAAGGGTGGTAAAGTTGGTTTGTTCGGTGGTGCCGGTGTTGGTAAAACTGTAAACATGATGGAATTGATCAACAACATCGCTAAAGCACACTCAGGTTTATCTGTGTTTGCTGGTGTTGGTGAGCGTACTCGTGAAGGTAACGATTTCTACTACGAAATGGCTGAAGCCGGCGTAGTAAACTTAGAAGACAAGCCTAAGTCTAAAGTTGCCATGGTGTACGGTCAGATGAACGAGCCTCCAGGTAACCGTCTACGCGTAGCGTTGACTGGTCTTACTATGGCTGAGAAATTCCGTGACGAAGGTAAAGACGTTCTACTTTTCGTAGATAACATCTACCGTTACACCCTTGCGGGAACCGAAGTATCTGCATTGTTAGGCCGTATGCCTTCTGCAGTAGGTTACCAGCCAACTCTTGCTGAAGAGATGGGTGTATTGCAAGAGCGTATTACGTCTACTAAGACCGGTTCCATCACATCTATCCAGGCCGTATACGTGCCAGCGGATGATATGACGGATCCAAGCCCAGCAACTACGTTTGCTCACTTGGACTCAACTGTATCTTTGTCTCGTGAAATCGCTTCTAAGGGTATTTACCCTGCGATCGATCCTTTGGATTCTACCTCTCGTCAGCTAGATCCATTGATCATTGGTCAAGAACACTACGACATCGCGCGTGGCGTTCAAACTGTATTACAGCGTTATAAAGAACTGAAAGACATCATCGCCATCCTTGGTATGGACGAATTGTCTGAAGAAGATAAGCAAACTGTATCTCGTGCACGTAAGATCGAGCGTTTCTTGTCTCAGCCTTTCTTCGTTGCTGAAATCTTCACCGGTGCCCCAGGTAAGTACGTTTCTTTGAAAGAAACTATCCGTGGCTTCTCTGGCATTCTTGAAGGTGAATTCGATGCTCTACCAGAACAAGCGTTCTACATGGTAGGTACTATCGATGAAGCAATCGAAAAGGCTAAAACCCTTTAATAGGAGATGAGGCTATGGCTATGACGGTTCATTGCGACATCGTTAGCGCTGAAGAAGCTATCTTCTCCGGCCTGGTAGAATTAGTAGTTGCTGCAGGCGAGCAAGGTGACTTGGGTATTATGCCCGGTCACACTGCCCTGCTAACCAAACTTCTTCCTGGCCCCGTTCGTGTTGTAAAACAGAACGGTGAAGAAGAAATCTTTTACGTCTCTGGTGGCTTTCTAGAAGTTCAGCCTAACTCGGTAACTGTTTTGGCAGATACCGCGTTACGTGCCGATAACATCGACGAAGCAGCCGCCATTGAAGCGCAAAAACACGCTGAACAGGCTCTGGAAAACCAGAGCGGTGAGTTTGATTACTCCCGTGCTGCCTCTCAGCTGGCGGAAGCCACTGCACAGTTACGTACTTTGCAGCAAATCCGCGAAAAAATGGGCATACGTTAATCGTTTCTTAGTAAACGTTAAGCGACCCAATAAAAAGCCGCCCTTGTGTGAAAACATCAGGGCGGCTTTTTTATTGTCTGCGATAAATTAAATTTCTAGCTGCATCGTTATCTCTTAAGTGAAAACTAAATGTAGCGTTGTGCGAGAATTGTTCGAAGTACAAGGCTCTATTGCTAAGTATGGTAAACTGCGCGGCTACATTATAAACAACTAATTGAAGAGGGATCTATGAAACACCTGGCCACTAGTCTGTTAGCTATCTTCATGTGCACCACCGTGATTGCGCAAGAGGCTTCATCGGTCATTGAAGGTGTGCAGGAAGATATTACGCAAGCTATATCGGGCTCAGATAAACTCTGGAGCATTAGTGCTGGCGCCGGTTTTGTTGATACAAGTTTTACGATTGGCGGCGAGTCTACCGTTACCATAAATACCGAACCCGTATTGCTGGGTGCCATTACCGTAATGTTATTTCCAGACACATTAAAACTGGAATTGTCCTATGGCACCACGGTAGGAGCAGACTCCTATCTAGATACCAGCACCACAGGGGAGCGCCGAGGCGGTGAGAACTCCAGTGAGGTGGAGTATTTAAACGTTTTCACAAAACCCTTTGAAACGCGCTTCGGGGACTTTGGTTATGGCTATCAGAAGTATCAATATAATGCCTTGCTCATAAGCGGCTGGGGAAATGGTTCTGACATTTGGGATTTACCAAACGATGACTTAGCTGCTGGTTCACAACTGGTACTCAACGTGGGTGATCGCTACGGCTCACAAATAAAATATGAACGGGTTTCCATAATATATAACCTGCCGGAATTTAGCTGGCTGCTGAAAGGCACGGGGGTAACCTATGCCATAGAGTCCGGTAACCGAATTCAATTAACCGACATAAACTCCCTGGCAGCCATGGCTGATTATGATGGCACTCGCATTGGATTGGGAATTTACCGTACCACGGATGAACTTGGCGAAGGTTTTTCCTGGAAGACTTTGGAGTTTTTCCGTTTCACCTATGAGTCTGATTATTTTAATTTAAGTACCAACAGCACTGATACCCTGACCGACGGTGATGTAACCGGCTGGAACTTTGAATTGGCTTACAAAAAGTCATTTGATAATAAATCGCTAATTTTGATGCTATATGGTGAAGTCTATGAAGATAAGTTTGCCGATGGCCGCTCACTTGCTGTTAGTACGGGGGGGTTATCTGCCAATATGGAGTGGGCCTTTTAAGCAATAATTGGTTTATGCTAGGTTTCCCCCTTTTAAATATAGGGGATACCCTCCCCCTTAACTTCCCGTTTGTCTAAATGTATGAACAGTTAATTGTTTGTTTATTATACAGCTGATTTTCCGGCCAATCCCCCGTATAATCTCCCATCGAAAATTTGTACACACGGAGCCACCATGTCACAACGAATACAATTACTACGCTGGGGCCTGTGGTTTAGCGCGTTTACCGGGCTCTTATTGACTCTGGTAGCCACCCGCTTTATTGAATACATGCCTGAAGTGGAAGGATTAAGGGCAGGCGTGTTTCTGGTTACCGGTTTGTTTAGCCATTTCAGCCTCATTACCCTGTTAGTCTATCTGTTACTCATAATCCCCATAGCCGTCCTGTTGCCATTTACGGGCTTAGTGCTGCGCCATGTGGTGGTAATAGCTGCCACCATTGGCACAATTTTATTAATAGGCGATACCCTGGTTTATGCCCAGTATCGTTTCCACATCACGGGTTTTATATTTGACATGCTGTGGGAAGCGGGTGATGACGTCATTGCTGTGTCTTGGTTTACCTGGCTAATTACCATTTCAAGTTTGGTTGGGACCTATTTAGTCTTTTGGTTTTTGAACAAAAAGCTGTGGTCTAGCATTGAAGAGCCAGTTTTTACTCGCTTCAAATACCCGTACCTAGCTTTGTTTTTTGTTTGTTTGCTGGCTTCCAACTTAATACACCTGGTGGCGGATGCTGAATATGATCAAAAAGTAACATCACTAGTTAGGCATGTGCCCATGTTTTCACCGGCCACGGCCAAAAAAGCCCTATTAAATGGCGGCTGGGTGGATGAAAAAAGCATTCACGCCAATCGACAAAATATGACCCACGAGTCTGGCTCTCAGGTAAATTACCCTCACTCACCAGTGGCGACTTCGGTGGATGGGACCCCTAAAAATGTTTTGCTGATCGTGTTGGATTCTGCCCGCTATGACACCTTTAGCCCAAGTGTTATGCCTACATTAAGTGAATTTTCCAAAGGTGAAAACGTGCAGGTTTTTGACCAGCACATGAGTGGCGGCAACAGCACCCGTACTGGGGTGTTTAACTTGTTTTATGGTTTACCGGGTACCTACTGGGATGCTTTTTCCAGTAATAAAGTGGCGCCGGTATTGATGGACAGCTTTCAAAAGCACAATTATGAACTGGGTATATACGCCGCAGCGCCGCTTACTCAGCCAGCCTTTGATCGCACTGTTTTTTCAAGTGTTAAAGATCTTAAATTAAGAGCCGATGGGGACGCCCCTTGGCAACTGGATAAAAACATTACCGACAACTGGCTAAACTTCATCGATAAAAGACCTGATGAAGACAGCAAACCATTTTTTGGTTTTCTATTTTACGACGGTATTCATGGCACCTCGGTCCCTCAAGACGGTGTTAAGCCCTTTCAGCCATCCTGGAATCGAGTGGATCATTTATCTTTAAATAATGAATTTGATGGTGCTCAGTATTTTAACCTTTATAAAAATGCCGTTTACCATGTGGATATGCAGCTAAAGAGGGTGTTTGCCCAGTTAGAGGAAAAAGGATTATTAGAAAGCACTGTGGTGATTGTCACTAGCGATCATGGGCAAGAGTTTAATGATAACAAGATGAATTATTGGGGCCATGGCAGTAACTTCACCCCTACCCAAGTGCATGTGCCGTTAGTGGTTCATTGGCCTGGCAAGCAGTCACAAAACTATCAACACCGCACCAGTCATAGCGATATCAGCGTTACCCTGTTGCAGGATATTTTTAATGCTAAAACGCCGGTGCGAGATTATAGCCTGGGGTATAACCTGTGGGATATTGAGCGCAATGCCTGGACCATAGCGGGCAGTTATGTGAATTATGCAATTTTAGAAAAAGACCGTCATATTGTTACCTATCAATCGGGCAACTATGAAATTCTGGACCAAACGGCGCGGCCAGCCAAAGATCAAAGTCTATCGCCCAAGCTTGCCATGGAAGTGATGGAGGCCTTGTCGCGCTTTTACCGCTAGGGAATCACTAGAAATACCACCGCTTCTTCAGCGGTGGCATTTAATCTATAAAGCCCCCCACAAGGTATCAAACATCATCTGCTGGGTACCCGAAATCGCCTTACTATCGATTACCACCACCACCGGATAATTGTTTTTCGCTAGGCTGATCATGGCCACCTTGGATGCGTAAATGGCTATGTATGAGGCATCTCCCTGGCCCTTCATCCATTTTCGTTCGGCCAGTTGAGCATCTTCGCCCCCCTCCCCGATGGCCAATACTTTTACTGCTATGCCCTTTTGCACCCTTAACTTAGTGAAATTGGGAAAGGGTCGGTACAGGTGATCACGAATGGCCGAGGTGGAAATAACACAGTAGGTTTTATCCTCTTGTTTGGCTACGCTTTGTAATATGTCCCGTAGCACCATTTCAACCCCGTCATCTCCTTCATAGAAACGCACGTTGCCCGAGCTGAATTCGGGTTTTAGCTGGTTTAAACCGGGAATAATTTCGGTCTTAAGCTCTAATAAGGTTTGTTCCAAGTGTTGGCGTTTTTCTTCGGCAAGATCCAATAGTTTATCCGGGCTTTCTGCCTGAAATACCCGCCGTTTACCCTTGGGTAAATAATTCACTATGCCCTTGCTGGCCAGTACCTTTAGAGTCTCGTAGGTACTGCCGCGGTTCACCGCACTTTTATCGGCCAAGTCACGTATAGAAGAAGGCCCCAACTCCAACAGGGATTGGTAAATGGAAATTTCACGCTCGGTGAGGCCTAAATGGGTTAATGCCGATAAATTCATTTGTTGTCATTTAATTTGTGACAAAGTGGATTGTTAATCCTATCAAAAACAATAGACTGGACAACCTTTTATGAAAACTGTCAGTAAAACTGTGACAGTGGCAGAAAATAGAGACGTTTTTAGTCAAATACGGACAGCCCGCCGGTTGTTATGGAAGATGGTTATATGAATATTGATGTAGTGGTACTGGCAGCGGGCCAGGGTTCTCGTATGAAAAGCGACCTCCCCAAGGTTTTACACCCCATCGCT
>Ga0209290_1001495_pt1 | contig 10906 bp, 8 predicted proteins | sample EN1Hudsemesocosm_2_FD_184632 | JGI IMG/M metagenome (GOLD analysis project Ga0209290, IMG submission 184632) | Methane-oxidizing microbial communities from mesocosms in the Hudson Canyon - EN10B Hudson Canyon (SPAdes) (version 2) | ecosystem: Environmental > Aquatic > Marine > Cold seeps | place... | reverse complement strand
ACGCAATATCATATCTTTAGTACATTGTTTGGTGTTGATAGTCGAATAGGTGCTGACCATCACCTCGATGCTAAAGCCAGCAGGTTAGTTTTGATTGGAGATCCTAAACAAGCTATTTACGCATTCCGTGGTGGTGACATCGCAACGTATTTGAGAGCTAAAAGTGAAATATTATCGCATCCGAGAGGAGAAGTGTTCACGATGGATACGAACTGGCGATCGTCACCTCAAATGGTTGATGCGGTGAATGCGGTATTTTCAGGCTTGGATAACCCTTTTAGAGCAAAAGATATCCCATTTCAAACCGTTAAGGCGGCTAAGGCATCAGATGAAAGGCTTCCCGGTTCCGCTTTGTTTATTACTCAGCTCGCGTCAGAAGGCCTTAATAAAAACCAAATGTCATTAACGCTAGCGGATCATAGTGCACAGCAGATCAGTGCTTTGCTGGAGCGTTTTTCAAATCCAATATCGAAAAATAAAACGGGCGAGCAAGCATTTAAAAACTCTGATATCGCTATATTGGTTCGATCAGGTGCGGAAGGTGAATTAATAAAACAACGTTTATCTAATATTGGTATTAGTGCAAGCTTTGAAGGTAAATCGAGTATTTTTGAATCCGTAGAGGCCAAAGCGATTTACTTCTTATTGCAAGCGGTCGCTGATCCCAAAAATGAGTTTTCAGTGAGACGTTGTTTAGCTGAAATGCTGTATGGCGTCAATGATGAGCAATATAAAAACCTTAATGACGAAGCAGAGGTTTTATCTAGCTATCTTGATATTTTTGATGGCTTGCATAAACGTTGGTTGAATGCCGGTGTTTTGGCTATGGTGCGTGAAGCCTTAAGGTTATTGAAAGTATATGAGCATTGGCAGTCAACAGACCTTGAGGCGGTTAGTAATGACTGGGAGAGAAGTCTTTCTAATATCAACCAATTAGCAGAATTATTACAAGTTCAATCGCGAACCTACCGAGGCCATTTTGCTTTGATTCGCTGGTTAAGAGACAGTATCTCTAGTGCTGGTTCGGCGGATGATGAAAGCAAACTTCGATTAGAAAGTGATGAGCAGTTAATTCGTATTGTCACCATACATAAGAGTAAAGGCTTAGAATATCCCTTTGTTTTTGTTCCCTTTTTGTTTAGTGGCAGAGGAGCTGATGAGGCATGGTTTTATTCGTATAAGAAGAGCGACCTCAAAGGTTATTTAACCTTGGACTTACTTAAAAATAATGATCATTTAGAGCAAGCAGATAGCGAACGTTTGGCTGAAGACATCAGGCTGTTGTATGTCGCACTAACACGCGCCAAATATCAATGTTACGTCGGAACGACAGCTTACAAGGGGATCGGAAAAAAATCCTTGGGCTTGGCTCAAACAGCCTGGGCTTATTTACTTTTTCAAGGTGATGCGCCAAAACCTTTAGATGATGGTGTTTTGAATGATTGCTTAACGATGTTTCAGCAACGGTTTCACGATGTTATTGAAGTGCAGCAGCTTAGTGTTGATGACGTTAATATTGATAAAACAGGCATGACTGAATCAGGCGCGGATAATTTTATCACTAATACTGACGATGATGCACTCGACCAAAGTGAGCATGCGAAGCTGCAAATTCAAACACTACAGCATCGTATTGCTTCCGATTGGCGAGTTCAAAGTTTTACCGGCTTAATGCATGAAAGTCATGCTAAGCATACCTCAACGTTAAAAATGAATATCAGCCCTGCTTTAAGTGATTCGATTAGTATTTTTGGTTTTCCAAAGGGCAGTAAAGCAGGGACTTTTTTGCATACCTTGTTTGAAAGTGTGATCTTTGAAACGGCAGAACCAATTAATGCGCCTCAGACTCATTATGAGTCTTTGGAAGCGCTCATTAAGGAGAAGTTGAGTTTAAGTAAATTAGTGGATGAAGCCCTGGTGCCTCAATGGTGTCAGTATTTAACTGACTGGATGAAAGCGGTTTTGGCATTTCCACTGACTGAACAAACGAGTTTGTCGCAGTTGAATGAGCAAAACTATATATCAGAAATGGCTTTTTATTTTCCTGTACAACAACTTCAAGCAAATAAGTTTAATGCGCTAATCAAACGGTTTAATCATCACGCGACGGATATTGATTTTAGAACGTTTGAAGGCCATTTGAAAGGTGCAATTGATTTGGTTTTTAAAGCAAATGATCAGTATTTTATTCTTGATTATAAATCGAATTATTTAGGCGATTCGGTAGAAAGCTATCAGCCAGAAGCTTTGCAGTTGGTGATGAATGATCATCGCTACGATATTCAGTATATTCTGTATACCTTGGCAACGCATCGATTTTTGAAGCATCGCTTAGGCGAACGGTACGATTATGAACGTGACTTTGGTGGTGCGTACTATTTATTTTTGAGGGGCCTTGCTTTAGATTCAGAAGACAACAATACCGATACGGGAGTGATATTTATTAAACCTGAATTTGAATTAATTGATGCTTTAGACCGGGAGTTTGAAGGTTTATGAGCTTATTAACGCACCCTTTATTGAAGTATTTAGAAAGTCTTATTGATAAAGGCTTAAGCCCGTTACGTTGGATTGATCTATATTCGGCGCAGTATGTGGCTGACTGTCACCACAAAATAGATGATACTAATGAAGGCCCAGCTGATGATTATCAGCAAGATGTTGTTGCTCTAGCTCTCATGGTGTCATTTGTGAGCAGCAAAGGGCAAACTTACCTACCGCTAGATAATTTGCCAAATGATATTCTCGCAACGTATCAATTTCAAGAGTACGACTTTGCGGATTGGTTGCTGAAACTGGGCCAATCAAGCGCCATTAGACAGGTTTATTTTGATGCAGCGCCGTCTTTTCAGTTAGAGAAAGCATGCGTTCACTCGCTTGAACAAGCCCCTTTGGTATTATGGCAGGGCAGACTATACCTAGCTCGATATTGGCGCCTGCACCAGTTGCTTGAACATTGGCTTCATTCTCAATCAATCGTAGGTCAGGTAATGGATGAGGCGGATCTGAAACCGATGGCCAAACAGTTGAAAGACGTGTTTCAATTACCTGACAGTACATTATCTGGGGCAGGGCAAGGCAGCGACCTGGAAAAATTGAACTGGCAAGCTATTTCTGCCGGACATACATTACTGCAAAATTTTAGCATTATCACTGGTGGACCCGGCACGGGCAAAACGACGACGGCAGCGAGCTTGTTATATTTACTCATGCAGCGTCAAAAGTTACAGTGCACAGTGATCAATAAAACTGATATTTCTCTGAAGGTTAGGCTGCTCGCACCAACAGGTAAAGCCGCAATAAAATTGGCGGATTCAATACGCCATCATCTTGTTTCGATTGAGTCGCGGTTGTTGGGTTCTGATTTAAAGTCTATTCGTATGAGTGACTGTTTACCAAAATCTGGCGAAACAATTCACCGTTTTCTATATGAGCATGGAGCATTAAGAGACTCTCTTAATCAACATCGTTTATTTAGTAGTGAAGAGGTATTGCTCGGGCAGCAAGAGGGTCGTCAGGCGAATGTTGATATCATCGTAATTGATGAGGCTTCAATGATTGATTTGGCCTTGATGGTTGAGTTGATTCAAGTAATCCCTCCGAATGCTCAAATCATTATGTTGGGCGACCATTTTCAATTGCCAGCAGTTGAGCCCGGACAGGTATTTGCTGAATGTGTTGAAAGATTTGAGCGTCGTACTTATTCACATGACCTAGCGCGTCGTCTTGCTGTATTAAGCGGATTTGATGCTGTTATCTTGCGTAACGAAAGCCAATTAACGGGCGAAGATCCAGTAAAACAAGAGGGCGCAGAAGTTGAATTTCATCCACTTTGCCAGCTTCGAAAAACCTATCGGTTTAGTGGCGATTTAAAAACAGCGGCGGAACAAATCAAGCTAGGTAAAAGCCGTCTATTTAAAAAACAGTTTGCTGTGCAAGCGATGCCGGAACTAGAACAGGCGGTTCGGTGGCATGCTTTGAATGATAATACGCGTTTATCTTTAGTTTCCGGGTATCGAGAATATTTTGAATGTATCCAATCAAAAGCACCGTTACCGACATTAGATATAATTACTAAAGCGTTTGATCGTTTTCAATTACTTTGTTCAACACATGAAGGTCCGCTTGGTGTCGTGCAAATGAATGAGTTAATTGAGCACCAGTTCGTTTATCAACATGAACTTCAAAGTCGTTATGGGGGTGGCTTTTATCATGGGAAAGCTATTTTGGTTACACGTAATCATCCCCATTTAGGTGTGTTTAATGGGGATGTTGGCTTTGTCATAGCAAGCACTAAAAAAATTAATAGCTGGAATATTCATTTTCCGCTTCAAAATCAAACAGCCTTAATTGTCGCACCCGGCCGCTTACGTGAATGGCAGCCTGCTTATGCAATGACTGTACATAAAAGCCAGGGATCAGAATATCAACATGTGGGTATTGTACTCGCTGACTATGCAAAAGAGCTACTTTCAAAAGCTTTACTGTATACCGCGCTTACGCGGAGTAAGTTGTCATGTGATATTTGGGCGGGAAACGAGACACTAGAGCAGGCGTTTAAATAAGTATTATTATTTGTCTTTTTTACGCGTAAACCAAGCTAAGCAGCGATAAATAAGTGGGTTAAATACCCACTTTCCGTGCATTGACACAAACGTCATTAATGTCGATGTAAGTTTGAAGGTGAAATTGTGAATAAAAGCGTAAACAAACAGCCTTATTTGCATATTCATGCGTGAGCTGTTTTTGTGCGACGGAGCTTGACCTAAACATCTGACTAACAGGTTGGCTGATTGCATCGCCCATGTGCAACCAATGCCTGTGAGAGGGTCAGCGGCTAGCTTGCTATCACCGATTAGGGCGAGTGACTTTAATGATGTTGAAGCGGCTTGAGGAGAGGAATCTTTCACTACAATTATACTCTCTAGTCTTTCACCAACTTGAATACCTTGCGCAGCAATATAAGCTATAAGTCGGTTGAAGCTTTGGTCGTGTGTTTCTGGCTTGTGTTCAAATTCATCTCGGGGTAAATACCATGAAATTAACACACGCTGTTTATTGGGAAATAAGCCAATGTACTCTTGTCCTTGCCTTAAAGCCCAAACATGACTTTCATTAATGATTGTTTTAGTTGAAAAATAGCTAAACAGGGCAACGCGTTGATTATCTGTTTTCTTAAAGCTGCCGTTGCTAAGTTTGATCACCTCAGAAGTTCGGCCATCCGAGCCAACCACTAGAGGAGCTGTAAGGCGAAAGTTTTCATTATTGGGTGATAAAGCCTTCACGCCGGTGACGTGTTTGCCAGACTTCATAAATGATTGAACTCGAAAGCCAGTTAAAAGTGTAATCATTTTATGCTTCAATAATGTCGCTCTTAAAGCCGGGTCTAAATCTTTACGCTCGATATTGGCTGCACTTAAATTACCCGCAAAAGGATATAAAACTGAATAGTGCTTATGGTGAATGTTCATGCCAGTCATTTGGGCACTTTTACTTAATAATTCATCGAATATGCCAAGTTTTTTGAGTTGATTAACGGCGTAAGGGTGAATGATATGCGTGCAGATTTTTTTATACGCTAACAGTGATTGTCGTTTTTCAAGTACTGCTACGCGCCAACCTTTGTTGGCTAGTTCAAGTGCGCACACAGAGCCAGCAATACCCGCACCAATAATAATTGCGTCAAAATACAGATTTTTTTTGTTAAGCTTGTCTTCTAAGACTTCTTTTTCTGATGCTTTAGTCGTTAGAGATATGACTGTCTCAATGGTTGAAGTCACAAGATATCCGTGATGACATGCTGAATTAATTGTTGTGCATTTTCAAATAATTGTTCGTCTTGCTCTAGCCAATGTATCTGTAGTCCACTCCTTTCCATCTTTCTAAACCATTTTTCTTGTTGCTTAGCAAAATAATGAATCGCAGAATTGAGTTTTTGGAACATGTCGTTGTAACTTAACTCGCCTTTTAAATGTTGGGCGATAAAACGGTACTCTAGACCGAAGAAATCTAACTTTTCCCAGCTAATACCGTTTTTATTCAGTTGGTCGACTTCTTCAATCATTCCTTCTCTAAAGCGTGCTTGTAGGCGAGAAGTAATGCGACGACGTGTTTCTTCCCTTGATACTTTGATACCGATAATTAACGCAGAAAACGCAGGCCACATTAGTTCGGGTGATGATTGTTGTATAGATTGGGCAATATGAATAGCTTGTAACAGACGTTTCCTTTCTTGAAGGTCGGTTTCATTGTGTTGATTAGGGTTTAGGTCTAATAAAATAGACCTTAGCTCATCATCTGATTTCTTCTCGAGTAAAAAATGTGCATTTTTATCGGGTTCCGCTATGGTTAACTTATAGCGATTGAGAACAGCGTTCAGGTACATGCCGGTCCCTCCAACCAGAAATGGGAGCGCTTTACGCTCATTAATATCTTGAAAGCTTCGACAAAAATCTTTGGAAAACTCAAAAAGGTTATATTCTTGACTGGGGTCAATGATGTCAATTAAGTGATAAGGTATATCTTGATATTCATCCAAGTCTTTACCTGTACCAATATCCATGCCCCGGTACACTTGACGTGAATCGGCAGAAATAATTTCGCCGGTTAGTGTTTTTGCTAAAGAAACAGCGAGCTTGGTCTTACCGCTTGCAGTAGGTCCAAGTACGGTAATTAAGGGGGAATGCGGGTTATGTGTCATATTATTGGATATTAGGTCTTGAACGATATCAGACTTCGTTATAGGGTTACCCGCTAAATATTATGTGGTCTGAATATCATGACCAAAATATGCAGGACCAAGTGTTACAAGTGCTGCATATAATGACATAGCCGCTTTAGAAATGGGATTATATTTTAGCGTATTTTAGATGCGACTAATAACAAGGAAATAATAATTCGTGATAATAAGAAGAGTACAGTTTGTGTTATCGGTTGACTTTAAATATGACCCATTATCATCTTTGGTCGGAGCAACCAATAAACAAGGAGTTCGTTCAGCATGATGGCGCGTAATTTCTTTGTGTTCGTTTTGTTGTCTGTTCTTAGTGTTTCTGCTTTTGCTCTTGAACGAAAAGTATTTTGTGTTTGGGACCCCGTCGGCCGTAATGGGCCCGTAATGTCCTTCTATTCAGATGTAATTCCTAAAGCTCAGGCCTGGGGCTTGAGTATTCGATTTGTTGCCTATACCGATGAGCGTATTGCAGCGGCTGATTTCAAAGCAGGGCGTTGTGAGGCCGTTTTATTAACAAGTATTTTGGCGCGTCAATTTGTTAAATTTGGCGGCACGATGGATGCCATTGGCGCGATATATTCTCAAAAAGGCCTGGAAACCGCACTGAGCACGTTAGCTAAGCCTAAAGCGGGTAAATTGATGACCGAGGGTAAGTATGAGGTCATTGCAACTTTTCCCGTTGGTTCAATGTACGCGTTTGTAAACGACCGTACTATTAATACGATTGAAAAGTTTAAGGGTAAAAGTATATCGATATTGAACGGCGACCCTCAAATGAAAAAGTTTGCGAATTTAGCGGGCGCTTCTCAAGTGGGAGTTACATTAGATTCTTTCGCTGGACGTTTTAATAGTGGCGAAGTGGATATCGTGGTGATGCCCGCGTTAGCATACAATACTTTTGAGTTATATCATGGTCTTGGAGGTAAAGGCGGCATTATTGATAAACGTTTGTATTATGGCATGCTTCAGACCATAGCAAAGCGAGATCAGTTTCCTGAAGGATTTGGCCATACTATGCGTAACTATGTTAAGACGCGCATGAAGGCAATAAATAAACTAGTAAAAGATGCAGAAGCAGAGATTCCTTCAAGATATTGGATTAAAACAGATCAATTCGTAAAGGATGATATCGATCATTTTAGTAAACGTGTTCGAATAGCACTAATGGAAGATGGTGTAAATCACCCGAAAGCTTTGCATTTGTTTTGGAAGATACGTTGTCGTTTGGATCGTTCACGTGGGGAGTGTAAAGAGTCTCCAATTAATATAGAGAAACGTGATAAATCATCCGCTACTAAAGCTGTCGCAACCAAGAAACCCAAAAAGTCTGTAAAAGATAAGCAGAAAAAACTCGCTCAGAAGAAGCTTGAGAAACAGAAACTTGCTCAAAAGAAGCGTGAGAAACAAAAACTTGAGCAGAAAAAGTTGGCGCAACAGGAGCTTGAGCGGAAGAAACGAGAAGAACAAGCATTAGCTAATAAAAAGTTTGCAGAGCAGGAACTTGCTCTTGAACGAGAGAAGCTAGAACGAGTAAAAATTGAAGAAGAACTAGAATATGAGCGAAAAGAACGAGCGAAGCTGGAAAAAGAATTATTAGCACTAGGAAATAAAAATAAAGAACAGAAGGTTTCAGAAGAACAGAACTCAGATGTTCAAAGCACTGAAAAAGAATCGCAAGAAGAACCGGAAGAAGAATCTGAAGAAGAAAAAAGTTGGTGGCAAATTTTTTAGGCTATTGGCTTAATAGCCCGAGTTGAAGCCAATGTTGTAATAAGTGGAAGGCGCGTTCTGGAACGCGTTCTTCTGGCCACCACTCAAGTAATAATTCACATAAACTTTCAAAGCAATGTCCTTCTTGAGCGGCCTCTAGCAAGTAGGCTTCATCGACTGGAACTGAAATGTATTGAGTAACTAGTCCTTGCCTCCAGATTACCCATGCTTGAGGCACATCGAGTTTTTGTAATTCCGGTTGCTCATCATTGTTTAGTGCTTTCCATACCTCTACTGTATTCATTGAATAATATTTTATAGCAAAACCATGCGTAAATTTAAACGTAAGGTTAGGCCATTGATCGCTAGGGACCGTTTGCAAATATTCTACGGTTAAAGCATTACTATCTTTCGCATCAAAGCTCGTTCTGAGCTGCCATTCAAAATCACATAACTCTGTCGTAATAGTATGCTTTTTTAAGGGGGCATACTGACTGATAAACTTCGGAAGTTGGGCGCAATAATTATTGAGAGAAGGGCTTTCAGAAGGAAAAGCGTTTATATATGCCTGGCATAAAGGGTTGTATAGATCGTCGCCAATTAGTTTACCGAGGTTTGGGAAATCACTATCGATCACGCTACAAAGCCTTGCTTTATAAGCGTTTTGATAGATAGATAAGCGTTGATCTGGCGTGATATTACCTTGCTGGCACAAACGATCTGTGAAATTGCGTTTATTTTCTGCTGAGTTAAGCATGTCTAGAGAACTAATATTAGCCAGAAAGTCACTTTGAAGCTGCTTAAGAGTCATTGTGTTTACCTGCTTTGAACATCATTAAAAATTTCTCTGACCGTATCTAGCTCGATGAGCAGTTCATTTAATTGTGGAAAATTATCATCACGTTCAATCATTACTGAAACTGGACCGAAATGTTCGAGTGCTTGTTTATAAAGGGTTAATACTGACGATGTGATTGGCGCATCATGAGTATCAATAATGTAATCACCATGATCAGCATGGCCAGCAAGGTGATGCTGTATCACGCGCTTCTTAGGAATACCTTGAATATAGTCTAAAGGTTCAAAGCTATGGTTGCGGGAATTAACATAAATGTTATTGATATCAAGTAATAGGTAGCAATCTGCCTCTTCACAAATTCGCGTTAAAAATTCCCACTCGGGCATATCAGACGTTTTAAAGCTTAAATAGCTCGAAAGATTTTCAATCAAAATTGGTTGTTCTAGATAGTCTTGTATTTGCCGAATACGTGAAACAATATGCTTAATGCTTTCTTCATTGAAAGGCAAAGGGAGTAAATCATGCGTGTTGTGAGAATTGACACCTGTCCAGCAACAGTGGTCAGAAACCCATAGGGGCTTAACATGGTTGATTAGTTTCTTAAGTTCAGATAAATAATTAAAATTTAATGAGTCTGTCGAAGCGATATTCATTCCGACGCCATGCATGGCGAGAGGGTATCTCTCTTTAAACTGGTCAAGAAAATATAAAGGCTTTCCGCCATCAACTAGGTAGTTCTCTGAGATTATTTCTAACCAGTCTAGCTTGGGTTCTTGTTCAATAATATCTTGATAGTATTCTGGGCGTAGGCCGAGTCCAAACCCGTGAAAAGGTTTATGGCCATTTGAATAAGGAAGCTGTTTGTCTAAAGGTGCCAACATAAAGATGCATTTAGTATGATGTACTGAGTAAAAATAGCTTAAAAATAAAGCGAATTCATGTTCGCTTTATTTTTTCAAAGAATGAAACTGTCATGAGATTACTTAACAGTGCCGCCTTTCTCAGCGCATTCACTTGCAGTCATAGATAAAAAACCAGTGCCTTTACAAGAACCCATACCTTTGCACGAATTATTTTCTCCGCCGCAATCGTTATGTCCCTTACAGCTGTTTACGCCATAACAGTGAACGTTCTCTTCAGCCATGCTCGGGCCAGCAACGGTTGCTAGTGAAGCATAGCCAGCAAAGCTCGCTGCAGCTACGGCTAGGGCAGTACCTGATAATCTTTTTTTAGCAGACATTTTTATTCTCCAATTAATATTGTTTAAAGAACCAATAAGCGCTATTGGTGGTTGCAGTTTACGACAGGGATTACAACAAACTGTTCATCTTACCCCTGTAACTATTTTTAATTTTTTTAACGGTTAATGCAATGATTCTGACTAGATAGTAATAATGATTATGTGACGTAAATGTCTAAACAATGCATGACAATGAGGGAGAGACCTCCCTCGTTTAAAGTATTAATTTACTGTGAAGACTGCGCTACCTTTTTACCGCCTGTTTTGAGTAAGAGTGCAGGGAGTGCAATAAAATCGAAAATAAGTGCAAGTGAAATAGTACATGCCGTAAAAATACCCATGTAAGCATTCATGTTAAAGTCAGATAATGCGAGTACTAAGAAGCCAGAGACTAACACAAAGGTGGTGACCCAAAGTGCGGTAC
>Ga0209290_1001491_pt1 | contig 10941 bp, 8 predicted proteins | sample EN1Hudsemesocosm_2_FD_184632 | JGI IMG/M metagenome (GOLD analysis project Ga0209290, IMG submission 184632) | Methane-oxidizing microbial communities from mesocosms in the Hudson Canyon - EN10B Hudson Canyon (SPAdes) (version 2) | ecosystem: Environmental > Aquatic > Marine > Cold seeps | place... | reverse complement strand
TGCCTGGTTAATGGCCAGTAAACATAGCTCAAACACAGGTCGCGGCCAGATTGTCATAGGTACCCGTAGCGCCATTTTTACCCCGCTGCCCAATCTGGCCATGATCATCATAGATGAAGAACATGATCAGTCATTTAAGCAGCAAGACGGGGTGCGTTATCACGGCCGCGACGTGGCGGTGGTACGAGCCAAAACCTTAGATATTCCCATTATTTTAGGCAGCGCCACCCCCAGCCTTGAATGCCTGCACAACGGCTTAAGTGGCAAGTACCAGTATTTACGGCTCACCCAACGAGCGGGCTCGGCCAGCATGCCCGAGCTGCAAATTTTAAATATTAAAAAGCAGGCGGTGCACCATGGCCTGGCTGACTCGCTAATACAGCCCATACAAAACACGCTGGATAAGGGCCAACAGGTTTTGGTATTTGTGAACCGCCGTGGTTATGCCCCCACGCTTTATTGCCCGGATTGCGCCTGGATAGCCGAATGTAGACGCTGCGATGCCAAGATGACCCTGCATCAAAAGCCGGCGCACCTACACTGCCATCACTGCGACAGTAAACTAAACATACCAAGACAATGCCCGGAATGTTTAAGCCACAAAATACAAGCCATGGGCGCGGGAACAGAGCGCTTAGAGACTCACCTGCAATATCAATTTCGAAATACGCCTGTGATTCGTATTGACCGTGACAGCACCCAAAACAAACACGCCATGGAAGAGCTGTTAGAGCCGGTGCATAAGGGTGAGCCCTGCATTATTGTGGGCACACAAATGTTGGCCAAGGGTCATCACTTCCCCAAGGTGACCTTAGTGATCATGATTAATGTGGACAGCGGATTTTTTAGTGCCGACTACCGCGCCATGGAAAAAACCGCACAACTTATTTTGCAAGTGGCGGGCCGGGCGGGGCGAGAAAAAGATAAAGGAGTGGCGGTGATTCAAACGGAGTTTGCCGACCACCCTATGTTGCACTTGTTAAAAGAAGAAAGTTTTCACGCATTGTCTTTGGCGTTATTGGATGAGCGTAAACATCAGCACCTGCCGCCTTATGGATTTCAGGTGTTGTTACGTGCCGATTGCCATCAGCCTAAAGAGGCCGAAATGTTTTTGCACCGAGTGCGACAGTTACTTAATCAGCATCAGCAGGGGTTGAACCTGCCGCAGATTAGTATGATTGGGCCGTTGCCTGCTCCCATGGAATTACGGGCTGGACGCTTTAGAAGCCAGCTGTGGATATCAGCCCATCAGCGTAAAGTGTTGCATTACTTTATAGGGGTGGTGTTGAAGGATATTTATGAGGTGAAGGGGTTTCATAAGGTGCGGTGGGGGTTGGATATTGATCCTGTGGACAATATTTAAATACGCCAGCGCTTTTTGTCAGTTAACCACATCATATTAGTTACTTATTCCTTCTGGTTATTCTCCTTCAATACAACTTCATTAGTGCAAATAGATGCACCTATTTGCCCATCAAGATAATAGTAATTAGCTATCACAGTAAAAGAAACAATCAATTATATTAATCAATAGCAAGCCCCTATCCTAGCTAGGTAATGACCCACAGCAATGCAGCTGTGAGCCCCTAATAGGAATTACCATGAAAATAAAAGCCCTGACCATTATGGCTGGCCTCGCGCTTGCCACCACTAGCCTTGCTAGCACTACCCTAACCCGTGACAACGGTGCCGCTGTGGGTGACAACCAAAACTCCTATACCGCAGGGGAAAATGGCAGTGTTTTGCTGCAAGACGTTCAACTAATTCAAAAGCTGCAACGCTTTGCCCGAGAGCGTATTCCAGAGCGCGTGGTTCACGCCCGTGGTACAGGTATGCACGGTGAGTTTGTTGCCACCGAAGATATCAGTGATTTAACCAAGGCCTCATTATTTACCAAAGGTAAAAGCACCCCAGTATTTGTACGCATCTCTACCGTTATTCATTCAAAGGGCTCCCCGGAAACGCTGCGAGACCCTCGTGGCTTTGCCACAAAATTTTATACCGATGAAGGCAACTGGGATCTAGTGGGTAATAACCTGCCGGTATTTTTCATTCGAGACGCCATTAAGTTTCCAGATATGGTTCACTCCCTGAAACCCTCTCCGGTCACCAACAAACAAGATCCAAACCGTGTGTTTGATTTCTTTAGCCATGTGCCAGAAGCCACCCACATGTTTACCTGGGTTTATTCCGATTACGGCACACCTGCCAGCTTGCGTGAGATGGATGGCTTTGGTGTACACGCCTACAAATTCATCAACGATGAAAACCGCGTGAAATACGTTAAGTTCCAGTGGAAATCACAGCAAGGCATTAACAACCTAACCGCCAAGCAAGCATCTACGGTACAGGCAAAAGACTTTAGCCATGCCACCAACGATATGTACACCAACATTGCTAATGGCAATTACCCTAAGTGGGATTTGTACATAAAGGTAATGGATCCAAAAAATCTGGGTAACCACAGCTATAACCCACTGGACGCCACTAAGGTATGGGACGATGTGAAGGACCAAAAAGTGGGCACCATGACACTTAACCGTATGCCTAATAACTTTTTTCAGGAAACAGAACAGGCTGCTTTTGCACCCGCCAATATCGTGCCTGGCATAGAGCCTTCTGAAGATCGCTTGTTGCAAGGACGTGTATTTTCATACGCCGATACACAAATGTATCGTTTAGGCGCTAACCACCAGCAACTCCCTATTAACCGTGCTCGCGTAGACGTTAATAACTGGAATCAGGATGGCAAAGGCAATATCGGATCGCAAACATCCGAAGTAAATTATCAGCCAAGCCGCAAAGATAATCGTATTGAAACTACTACAGGTCACTACAGCAAGGCGGCGCTTGTGGGTAACACTCAACAAATGAAAATCAGCAAGGAAAATAATTTCACCCAAGCAGGAAGTCTTTATAGAAGCTTTAGCAAATCCCAGAAAAGTAATTTAATCAGCAATCTTGCCGGTGACCTGGGCGGGGTAAAAGATAGTGAAACCAAACACATTATGCTGAGCTACTTCTACCAGGCCGACCAAGACTTTGGCATGCGCTTAACCAAGGCTGTTAATGGCGACATTAAAAAAGTCAAAGCATTAGCAAAAAAATAACTCACTAAATAGAGCCGCTTAGGCGGCTCAGCGGAGGAGAGTCATGAAGCATTTAAATAAAAAGTCCTTGAGCATTGTAAGCCTGATACTCACATTTTTTATCAGCGCCCACGCCAAAGGCAATGATCAACTTATTAACTACTATTTCTCGGCTGCTAAAACCGGTCAAACCGAGGTCATTGAAGAATTTATTGTTAACGGCTTTCCCGTTAACCAGCAAAATAATATGAGCTACACAGCCTTAATGATGGCCACTTACTACGGTCATGCGAAAACGGTTGATCGTTTGGTGGCACTAGGAGCCGATGCTTGCCTAAGAGATAAGCGAGGCAATACTGCCATGATGGGGGCCATTATTAAGGCGGAGTGGGGCATCGCCAAAAAGCTCTATAACCATACCTGTAATGAGCAGCAGAACAATCAAAAAACGGTTGAGCAGTTTGCCGCTGTGTTTGGTCAAACCGAAAAACTACAAGCGTTAGCTGCCGAATTAGACGCTAAATAAATCTATTCAGATACACCTGGAGGTTATCGCGATGTTTAACTCCAGCTCGGAAGAGGTGAAGCGATGTTCCTATTTGACACTAATGGCAGGTGAAACACACCTGGTATGGAAGGGACACCAGCGATCACATGCCCTTGGAGCAGGTTAACCGCTTTATTAATGGGGCGTAATCCTAAATAACCCAGTTATTTATTTTTTCGGCGACTGAAAGCCTAGTAGAGTTCAGTTAAGTATAGGGTGCAGCGGCTTTTACAGATGGGACTCTGTGTCGCCGCTGCACCCTATACTTAGCTGGACTTGGCTTAATCCTAGTAGCATTCACGATCATTACTTTTGACTTTTTATTGCGGCTTTCATATCGCGAGCAAGCTCGACTCCTACAAAAGACTCAACAAACCAGACTCCATACCCGAGCCCAGATACAGCCCCTCTTGGCACGCGAAAAACAAACCAATCGGTCAAGTATCTTAATTTCACCTCCAATTGCTGCTAAACTAACCAGCTTAAAATGCAGTTTAGTGGGCACCGCCCAACTAATGGAGAGACGATGGAACACACGGTTGAAGTATTAATTTCTGAAGAAGTGGTACAACAAAGGGTGAAATCCCTGGGGGCACTCATCACTGAGCATTACGGAGACTGCGAAAACCTGGTGATGGTTGGCCTGCTTAAAGGTTCATTCATCTTCATGGCCGATCTGGCCCGTGTGATTCAAACCCCACACCAAATCGACTTCATGACCGCCTCCAGTTATGGCGACGCCATGACCACCTCTCACGATGTGCGCATTTTGAAAGACCTGGATGACGACATACAGGGCAAAGACGTATTGCTGGTGGAGGACATCATAGATACCGGTAATACCCTTAATAAGGTGTGTGAAATCCTCAGCTTAAGGGAGCCTAACTCCATTGAGATTTGTACCCTGCTAGACAAGCCATCCCGGCGCGAAGTAAAGGTAGATGTGAAATGGGTAGGCTTTGAAATTCCCGATGAATTTGTAGTGGGCGTAGGCATTGATTACGCGCAAAATTACCGACACTTGCCCTATATTGGCAAGGTGGTGCCTACCGAAGAATAGACAGTGAAATAACCCTCTAGGCACTTGAGGCACACTTAGTTACAAGAGAAAATGTCTCTTGTAACTAACTTAAATTTTTAAACCCCATTTATTTTTTACTGCAAACCCGATTAATCACTTCAAGTAATTTTTCATTATCAAAGGGCTTATGCAATACCCCTTGCATGCCAACGGCTATACATTCCTGATTCACATCACTCATGGCATCAGCCGTTAAGGCATAAATACTAGGCTGAATTATATTAGGTAAGGTGCGAATGCTCTTAGTGGCATTAATCCCACTTAATTTTGGCATATGCAAATCCATAAAAATTAAATCGTATTCGTCTCTTTCACATGCCTTAACGGCTTCCTCGCCATTTTCAACAATAGAGAACTGGGCATTAATTTCTTCCAAGAACTCACTAATAATCAATTGATTAATGGTGTTATCTTCGGCAATTAAAATATTTAAATTTGATATGGCCTTACTGGCAGTAGCTTTACTTTCTGGCTCATTTGGTGCTTTCAGTGATATTTCTACGGGCAAGGTAATCACAAACTCAGACCCCTTGCCTGGCTGGCTGTTTACGGTAATGCTACCGGCCATTAATTCCATTAGTTCCTTGGATATGGTTAAACCAAGACCCGTGCCGCCATAATGACTTGCCACTGAATCGTCATCCTGCTCAAAACTATTCCATACTCGGGATAGGTTAGCGATGCCACAGCCGCTATCACTAATTCTAACTTCCAGCGACACCACATTACCTTTATTTTTAATATAATTGGTAGACAGCTTTACAAATCCCTTCTCTGTGAACTTAATGGCATTGGATATTATATTCCCCATGACCTGGCGCAGGCGATTAGAGTCAGCAACAACAGAACCCTGTGTATTGCTAATATCCACAATAAATTCCAAGCCTTTTCGCAGCGCCTGGTCTTTAAATAATTGACAAGAATGCAACATGACCTTTGGCACCTCAAAAATATGGGGGCTAAAGGTCATTTTTCCGGTTTCAAGTTTTGATAAATCCAAAATATCATTTAGGGTTGAAAGCAAACCCTCACTGCACTCACAAACAATCTCGGTAAACTCAAGTTGGCGTTCATCTAATTTGGTTTTTTTTAAAAGCTCAACCACCCCTAAAATACCTGTGAGTGGCGTTCTGATTTCATGGGACATATTAGCCAAAAATTGACTCTTGGCTTTGGCGGACTTTAAAGCGGCTTCTTCTGCTATTTTCTGCTTGGACACATCTGTATGAGTGCCGGTAAAACGAACAGGATTTTGATTCTCATCCCACTCCACTATTTTGCCCCTATCAAGTATATACACCCAGTGCCCGTCACGGTGTTTCATGCGATGTACATTCTCGTAGAAGTCAGTCTTGCCCTCCATATGAGCCTGAATATCTGCATAACAGCCTGCAATATCATCCGGGTGTACCCGGCTCTCCCATTCCTCCAGGGCAGGGGTTATGTCCGATAGTTCATGGCCCAGCATCTGCGCCCAGATATCATTAAAGGCCACCTCGTTGGTTTGCGGATTCCAGTCCCACATGCCCAGCCGAGTCCCCTCAATAACAAGTTCTAGGCGCTTACGTTGCTGCTCAGGGCTAAGCTTTGCAGCATTCATCTCCATAGTTAACTCTCACTGAATGGCCAATTAGGATAAGTTCCACAGCATAGAAGTAATGATAGTTAAAAATATCAGGCTTGCCATGGTGAATAGGAAAGAGGAAAGGCCACAGCACAGAAACTGCAGCCTATAGAAGTGGATAACTAGTGTTTAAACCAATGCTCGGTTCGATTCACAAACGCCACTAACGAGAGCATTACTGGCACTTCCACCAATACACCCACCACCGTGGCTAGCGCCGCACCCGAATGTAAACCAAATAAACTAATGGCCACCGCCACCGCCAGTTCAAAAAAGTTACTGGTGCCAATCATGCTGGCTGGGCCCGCTATATTGTGTGACAGCTTTAAGTACTTGGCTAAACCATAAGCGATAAAGAAAATACCGTAGGTTTGAATAATCAACGGAATTGCAATCAACAAGATAGCTTGTGGCTTATCGATAATAGTTTGCGCTTGAAAACCAAACAGCAACACGACAGTGCCGATTAAACCCAACATGGAAAATGGGTTCACCCTAGCTAAAAAGTTATTTAGTTTGTGGTGATCGTCTTTTTTGTCCAACGCCTTACGGGTAATAATACCGGCTATTAGCGGCAGCAATACGTACAACACCACCGACATCAATAAGGTTTCCCAAGGTACACTGATATCGGTCATGCCCAGTAAAAATGCGGTGATAGGCGCAAAGGCAAACACCATAATAATGTCGTTCACACTTACTTGAACCAAGGTGTAGTTAGCATCGCCTTTTGTCATCTGGCTCCATACAAATACCATGGCGGTACAAGGGGCCACACCCAGCAAAATCATACCAGCGATGTATTCGTTGGCGGTTTGAGGGTCTACCCATGAGGCAAAAAATACTTTAAAGAACAACCAACCTAATGCGGCCATGGTAAAGGGTTTAATTAACCAATTAATAATAATGGTTAATAACAAACCTTTGGGTTTTTTACCCACATCTTTGATGGAGCTAAAGTCCACCTTCACCATCATGGGGTAAACCATTAACCAAATTAATACGGCAATTAAAATATTGACGTGGGCGTATTCCCAGGTGGCAATCACTGCAAAAACATCGGGTATTACATAACCCAATATCACACCGGCAATAATGCCCAGGCCTACCCAGACGGATAGATAACGTTCAAAAATTCCCATGATTCACTTCGGCCAGAGGTCTGGCCTCCTACGGTTGTTGATTTATAAATTAAGGTGGGAAGATTGCGCGCGTGAAATTGGTTTAGCAGGCAGCTATCGCTCCGCTAAATTGATCGCCTGCAAGCAGCCTCGTACCGGGTTTTCCTAACCTTGTGCGCCTAAGTCTATTAGCTCGGATTTTAGAGCGTCACCAGTTAAACTTTCTAAATCCAAACTCAGCATGGCTTGTACACGTTTTTCAATTTCACCCATGCAGGTTAAAAATTCTGCTTTTACTTCTTGCTCTGTACCCTGCACTTTTGAAGGGTCTTTTAACCCCCAATGCAATTTAATGGCTTTGCCAAACCACACAGGGCAAGCTTCTTGGGCGGCGCTGTCACATACCGTAACCACCACATCGGCATTAAAGCTTTCCAACTCATCCCATGACTGGCTGATTAAACCTTGAGTAGAAATATCCGCCTCAGATAAATACTTAATACTTAACGGGTGAACTTCACCCACAGGCTGGCTGCCCGCGCTGGCTGCTGTGATGCGACCATTGGATAAGTGATTCACCATGGCCTCAGACAAAATGCTGCGACAACGGTTATGGGTGCATATAAATAAAATTTTCATTTCAAATTTCCGTGTAAGCAGCGCCTACAATCTTAAAAGTAAGTGTTAACAGCAGGCAGCTGTGCGAATGGGCTCATCTACCAAATTTAAGCGAGTCACCAAAGCCGCCAGCTCTTTTTCACTGGCCGCCATGGCCTGTTCAATCACGACATATACCCAGGTGGGCAAGTCCGGGTTCACGCGATAAAACACCCACTGGCCCGATTTTCTATCCAGTAGTAATTCTTGCTTCTTTAACGCCGCCAAATGGCGGCTAATTTTTGGCTGAGATACCTGTAATACATCGGTCAACTCACACACGCACAACTCTTTTTGCTGGCTTACCAACAACAGCATGGTTAAACGAGTTTCATCACCCAGGCACTTAAATAGCTCTAATGGGGTCATTGTTACCTCCAAATCACCCAGTAAAACGGTGACTGATCAAATATACGGCGAATCATATATACGCCAAAACAGATATTCAAGCAGAACTTCAAGATTGAGCCTGTGGCTTGCGCTATTCTAGCGTGGGATCTGAGGCAGGAAGCCGAGGTCAGCCCCCACGGACGGGCTTGCGGCGACCACACTAGAATGGTGCAAGCCACAAGCTGGCAGGTTTCCTTTCTCAAGCCACCTCTAACTAGCCACCAAGCCCTCAAAATGGGATAATCCGCGCAATTTTTAAGCACCTGCCAATAAAAGCCTGCCCATACTGACAAAAGTAGTTGGGGCTTATGTGCATAGCCAATTTATAGGTCATCATGAAACAAGAACTTACCAGCCTGATCCAAGCCAGCCTTTCTGCCCTAATTAGCCAGGGTAAACTGCCAGAAGACGCGGCCCCAAAAATCATGGTGGAAGACAGCAAAGACAAGGCCCATGGCGACTACGCCTCTAACATCGCCATGGTGAGCACTAAGCTAGCCAAGCAAAAGCCTCGCGACTGGGCACAAGAAATTATTTCTAATCTGCCCGACAGCCCCATTCTTACCAAGGCCGAAATTGCCGGCCCAGGCTTCATTAACTTCTTTGTCACCGAAGCCGCCAGCCTGGCCGTCATCGGCAGCATCTTTGAAAAAGCCGACAAATTTGGTCATAACAATTCAGGTAAAGGCCAAAAAGTTCAGGTTGAATTTGTAAGCGCTAACCCAACTGGCCCGCTGCATGTGGGCCATGGTCGTGGTGCCGCGGTGGGCGACTGTATGACCCGCCTATTAAAAGCCAACGGCTGGGACTGCACCGCCGAATTTTATTACAACGACGCCGGCGCCCAAATCAATAACCTGGGCTTGTCTGTGCAGGCACGCTGTAAAGGCTTTGGCCCAGGTGATGAGTGCTGGCCTGAAAACGGCTACCAAGGCCACTACATCACAGAGCTTGCGCAAAGCTTCATGAACGGCGATGAGATCGTCAGCGCCGACCAAAGCTTCACCGGCACCAAAGACAGTGAAGATCTGGAAGCCATCCGTCATTTTGCAGTGGCCTATTTGCGTCGTGAACAAGATTTAGACTTAAAAGCTTTTGAAGTGGACTTTGACGTGTACTTCCTGGAAAGCTCCCTGTACGAAAAAGGCAACGTGGAAGAAGCGGTACAAACCCTTATTAAAAACGGTTACACCTATGAAGATGGCGGCGCCTTATGGTTAAAAACCACAGAGTTTGGTGACGACAAAGACCGCGTGATGCGCAAGACCGATGGCGGCTACACCTACTTTGTACCGGATGTGGCCTACCACCTAAACAAATGGCAGCGTGGTTTCACACGTGTGATTAACGAACAGGGTGCCGACCATCACTCAACTATCACTCGTGTGCGCGCCGGTTTACAAGCCTTGAAAATGGACATCCCTGAAGGCTGGCCCGACTACGTACTTCACCAAATGGTAACGGTAATGAAAGGCGGTGAAGAAGTTAAAATTTCTAAACGTGCTGGCAGCTACGTGACCCTGCGTGATCTAATTGATCAGGTAGGCTTGGATGCCACCCGTTACTTCTTAGCGGCCCGTTCAGTAAGCTCACAGCTTACCTTTGACATTGATTTGGCCTTAAGCCAGTCTAATGACAACCCTGTATATTACATTCAATATGCCCACGCGCGTATTTGCAGCATCTTGCGCAAAATGGATGAGCAAAAAATGTCATGGGATCAAGCCAATGGCTTAGCCAAGCTGGACTTGTTAGTTGAAGAACAAGAAAAATCGTTGGCCAACAAACTGGCGCGCTTCCCAGAAATTGTCTCCATTGCCGGCACCTCTAACGCGCCGCATTTGGTTGCTAACTATTTGCACGAACTGGCCGGTGACTTCCACTCCTATTACAACAACCACAAAACCATCGTAGACAATGCTGATTTGCGTGATGCCCGTATCACCCTTACCCAGGCTGTACGCCAGGTATTGGTTAACGGCCTGAACTTATTGGGCATCAGCGCTCCGGAGAAAATGTAATATGAGCGCTATGAATCATTCGCGCTGTAATATTTCAGCAACTATGAGGGTGAACTAATATGGCATCTGGCTCTCCACGTTGGGTGTGGATTTTCACACCCATGGTTGCCTTAAGTTTTGTGGGCTTTTTGTTTTATCTCACCACGGTTCCGGCCGGGGACGACATAGATAAAATTACCCTGTCGTTAAGCGAACAGGCAAAACAAGCTAAGCAACAGCTGGAAGATAGCGCCAAGCAGGCATTAAATAAAACCGTGCAGGCGGCCATTAAAAAAGAAATACCCGACGCCATCAAAAGCGACAGCACTGACAAAGCGGTAGACAACTACGAGTTTTTTGAAATTTTAGAAAACAAAAAAGTCACCGTTGAAAAAGTAACTGAGTACAAGTCTACCCCCAAGGGTTTTGATA
>Ga0209290_1001489_pt1 | contig 10945 bp, 8 predicted proteins | sample EN1Hudsemesocosm_2_FD_184632 | JGI IMG/M metagenome (GOLD analysis project Ga0209290, IMG submission 184632) | Methane-oxidizing microbial communities from mesocosms in the Hudson Canyon - EN10B Hudson Canyon (SPAdes) (version 2) | ecosystem: Environmental > Aquatic > Marine > Cold seeps | place... | reverse complement strand
TAGTAACCGGTTTAAGTAACGAAGAGCCCAAGTTCATGGTGTGGGGCGGTAAGTCGTCACGCCGTGAATTTACGTCGGCGGCGCTTCGTAGAATGGGCCGTTAAGTTAAACATACTTTTTCTGTGTGTTTTGGCCGAACTAAATAGTTCGGCCTTTTTTTGTTTTAACGATTGTCTAATGAATAGTATTAGGGCCCTAGGAAAACTCTCCATGCACTTCCCTTACACTTATATCCATGCAAGAGCTCGTGGCCGAAATATCGCTCACCGGGTGAGCTCGTACGGATTGAACGTTGATCTACTACTGGCCTCATAGGCACACGGGACAGCGCTGATACAAAGCAAATTAAACTAACAACGCATAATTCCGCATTCAAACTAGAAAATATATAAAAAGTGTATTAGCCATAAACGACTCATGCAAATGAGAGGATAGTACAGACCTACCTGCTCTAAATACAGCACTGAGGTCCCATACTAAATTGCGTGGATATACTTGTATTAACTTAATTAGGGTAGTTTTGGATGCCAGTACGCTGCCCTACATTAAACAATGACGGCATTTATCTACTGGGTGCAGGCTATCAATTGAACTATAACGAAATGGAAAGTTTGTTAGGGGCACACTCAAAGCATTTTTCAATTACTGAGTTTTAGGCCACTATCTGCTTCCTAAGCACAAATAATTACAGTGGCCACCCTCTATTGATTTCAAAAATGAAATATACGTATTAATAATTCTTTAACATTTTATTCATGGATAACATATTTCGGTAAATCAAAAAAAAGGCCGTTTGTGATTTTGAGTCAATCAGGTTTGATTTGATAAAGTTGAATTTACTATGGATTTTTCGGATAACTTTAGGCTCTATGACAGAGGACTCATTGGAAATCAGAAACTGAATATCCTGATTAATAGTCTGCGCCACGTCCTTTGGATTAAATTTACTTTGATACGAAGTCATATCAGTGGCCCCATAATCCGAACTCACTAAATCCAAGGCACGAGCCGCGAGCATCGTAGACAGAATCTTTATTCTTGCTAAAGCACTCATCTGCGAGCGGCCATTTGAAATAGGGTTATTTTTAAAATGAAGGTACAAACTGGTGAGGTAGTTTCGGTATTCTATGCGAATAGCCCCTGAAAAATATACGGCCTCTCCCGGGTTATATTCAAATTTAAGGTCATGCTTTAACGTTCGCCAGGCATTTGAAAACTGACCGCGTTCACCGTGCTCCACGCTCGCCAAGGATGCATCGGCCGAATCCTGATAACGATTAAACTGCTGCAAATACGCCCTATCACCATTTGAGAGCATGTGCATATAAAATGCAGACATACCTTGCGAAGCTGACATTAAATGTTGCTCCATGGGAGCCAATGCCCATGAGGAAATTGTGCATAGATTCAACACCACGAATAAATAAATCGTTTTCATAACTTAACTGCCGTCAATGGTCTTATTTTTAACTAATACCATACATGAGCAATAAGTCAGGCACTTATCCTAATGTGCCAAATAAGTGTCAAAATACCAGAATGAATAATGACTTAAGAATACGACTAAAAGTTTGTAAAACTGTAGGCAGAAAAGGAAAGCCTTTTCATTTCAAATATGCCACCAAAAGATGGCGTATCTAAAAACAAAAAGGCTTTTAACAAGTATTAATGCGCTTGCAAGATCATATGAGCTGCTTTTTCGGCAATCATAATAGTTGGGGCATTGGTATTACCGCTCACTAATTTAGGCATAATGGCTGCATCCACCACTCTTAAGCCTTGCAGCCCATAAACCTTAAGTTCGTTATCCACCACCGCCATGGCATCATTCGCAGGTCCCATTTTGCAGGTGCCCACCGGGTGATACTGGGTATCGGCTCGGTTGCGAATGTCCTTTTCTAGTTGTACATCGTCACCGCTATTCACCTGGTAAAGCATTTTCTTGCGAATAGCCTGCAATGGCTTACCTTGTAATATACTTTGCATTTTCTTGGCGCCGCGCATTAAGATTTCCATGTCTTTTTTGTTATCAAAAAACTTGGGATCTATGGCTAAGGAATCCTCCGGGTTAGTACTGTTGAGTTTTACCTCGCCAATACTATCTGGGCGTAATAAAGTAATGTGGCAGCTGTAACCATGCCCCAAGTTCAGTTTGCGGGCGTGATCATCAACAATGCCCGGCACAAATACCAGTTGCACATCGGGCACCTGTGCATCATCGGTCGATGTGAAAAATGCACCAGACTCTGCCAATGAGGTAGTCACCTTACCGGAGCGTTTATTTTTCCATTCAAACATGGCTTTGGTCATTTCAATGCCACCGCGCAGTGACACACCAAAGGTATCTTCTTTACTGGAGACCCTGAAGGTTTGCACATAGTCGATGTGGTCTTGCAGGTTCTGCCCCACTCCCGGCAAATCGTGCACTGTGGTTATGCCTTGTTCCTGAAGGTGATCTTTAGGCCCCACCCCAGACAGCATTAATACCTGGGGCGAACCAAATGCACCGCCACTGAGTATCACCTCTCGTTTACAACTAATCTGTACGAATTTTTTGTCCTTTTTATAACGAACCCCCACCGCCGTTTTACCTTCAAATATGATTTTCTCGGTAACCGCATGGGTGATAATCGTAAGGTTTGCGCGATCCAGGTTAGGCGTTAGGTAAGCCTTGGCCGCACTGCAACGCTCACCATTTTTAATGGTGCGCTGATACATGAAGGCCCCTTGTTGCTCGGCCCCATTATAGTCGTCGTTACGTTCAATTCCGTGCTGAACACAGGATTGAATAAACATCTCGTTAACATCGCTTGCCGCACTTGGGTTACTCACCCCTAGCGGGCCATTTGTACCGTGATGTTCATCTTTAAAATATTCATTGCCTTCTGACTTTATAAAAAAGGGCAATACTTCGTCATGACTCCAGCCCTTATTACCCAGCTCGCTCCAATGATCGTAGTCCCACTTATTACCCCGCACATACAGCATGGCATTGGTGGATGAACTTCCGCCTAACGTTTTACCACGAGGCTGATAACCCTTGCGATCGTTAAGGCCTTTTTGAGGAATGGTTTCAAACGCCCAGTTATTAATCTTGGTAGGCAACATGGCCGCCACCCCAATGGGCGCATGAATTAACACTCCCTTATCCGGGCCACCGGCTTCCAGCAGACACACACTAATATTGGGGTCTTCACTTAAGCGTGCAGCCAGAACACAGCCGGCCGAGCCAGCACCCACTACGATGTAATCAAAGGTATTAGTCATATTAATCTTCTTATTTTAATAAATGCTAAATTTATTTACGCAGTTCCCTGCGTAAAATTTTACCTACCGTGGACTTGGGTAATTCATCCAGTATGAATACTTGTTTAGGCACTTTATACGCCGTTAGCTCTTGTCGGCAATGGGTAATAATATCCTGGGTGGATAATGCTTTATTTACCGCAATATACGCACAAACGCTTTCACCGCTTTTATCATCCAACTGCCCTACCACTGCGGCTTCGACAATATTTTCGTGACGGGTGAGTACTTCTTCCACCTCATTAGGGTAAACGTTAAAACCCGATACGATAATCATATCCTTTAAACGGTCCACAATCTTAATGGCACCGCTGTCCAATATTTTGCCAATGTCTCCGGTTTTAAAATAACCATTACTCATGACTTTATCGGTCTCAGCCGGCATATTCCAGTAGCCCTTCATCACCTGCGGGCCCTTAGCCACAATTTGCCCTTCTTCCCCTTGTGACACGCGCTGGTCGTTAGCATCCCAGATTTGTATGTCTGTGCCTACCAATGCTTCCCCCACAGTACCCACTTGTTCATTGCCTGGTTCGTTCAGACATAATACCGGGGCGGTTTCCGACAAACCGTAACCTTCAGAGATGGAACACCCAGTTGTATTCCTCCATACATTTACCGCATCACTGGTAAGGGCGGAGCCCCCGGAAATGGTCAATTTAAGTGCAGAAAAGTCCAGTTGTTTAAAATTTGGATGGGAGCATAAACCCACAAATAAGGTATTGATGCCAGAAAACCCAGTAAACTTAAATGGCTTTATAGCACCTATGAAGGCATCCATATCTCTTGGGTTGGGAATCAACACATTAAGATTACCGCGGCTAAAAAATACCATCATATTTACGGTGAATGCGTAAATATGATAAAGCGGTAGTGGGCACACAAATGTCTCTTGGCCTTCACTGCAAGTATCACCCAAGCCATTGAGGGTTTGCGCAGCATTACTCAAAATATTTTTATGAGTAAGCTCAGCCCCTTTCGATACACCTGTGGTTCCACCTGTATATTGTAAAACACAGGCATCATCTAAACTTATACCCTCTCTCTTATTCAGGGTTAGGTTTACACCCTCGGCCATGGCCTGATTCAAGCTAATGCAACCCGCCACCTTAGGTTTGTCGTGAGTTATGAGGTCTTCTGGATTACAAAAAATAACGGTTTCAATATCGGTATCTGCTTTTACTTCTTCTAACTTTGGCAACAAATCTTGTAACGTTATAATGGCCTTAGCCCCAGAATCTTTAAACTGATGGCGCATTTCCTTGGGGGTATACAGGGGATTGGTATTCACCAGTACTAATCCGGCTCGCAAAGCGGCATAGGCCGCGATGGGATACTGAGTGATATTGGGCAATTGAATAACAATGCGATCCCCGGCTTGCAAACCAGATATCTGTTGCAACCAGCAGGCCAAGGCTCGTGAGCGACTGTCTACCTCAAAAAAACTAAGGGATTGCCCTAGGCAGCTAAAGGCTAAATTATCAGGGTATTTAGTTAGGGTGCTTTCAATAAAATCACCCAGGTTATTTATACCGCTTGCAATTAATTCACTCATTATTCTTCTCTCTTATAATTTGTAACAGACGACTACTAGCGAGTTAACCATCAATTCACCCAGTTAGGGTAATCACATGGAGGCCGCAACGTTGATACAGGTACTCAGCCCAAAAGGAATAAGCTTTGTTATTAGATTGGCTTTAACCTCATACCTAGCAGTGCACAATAGGCAGTAAATTGGATGCTGAGATGCCATGTTGGCAGTATCAAATAAATAGTGCCATTTGGGAGGGTGTAAACGCGCCAGATGGTTGTCATTTGGCTATCTTTAGGCGGCTCACATCTGGGCCAAAACCCTATATTGAGCAAGGGAGGAGACCCAAAAGGATAGATTTGAGCCTGGACATGATAAAAAGGAAAGTAGCTAGGAGCTTTTTAACTGCTGGCTGCGGTACTCTCCAGGAGTTTTACCAGTCCAACGTTTAAATGCTCGGTTAAAATTACTGGTATTTGAAAACCCCACTAGGTAACTGATTTCACTGAGGCTTAGATCTTGTTGTTCAATGTAGTCCAGAGTGAGTTTTTTACGGGTATTTTCCAATATATCTTTGAAGCTGGTGCCTTGGTTATGCAGTTTACGCTGTAAGTTACGTAAACTCATATTCAACTGTTTGGCTATATCGGTTTGCGAAGGGGCTCCCAAGGGTAATACTTCACAGATTTTGGCAATAATCACATGACTAAGGTCATCTTTGTTAACCCGGCGTAAAAACTCGTTAAGCAATTTTTCGTGACTTTCGGTGATCAGAGGATTACTGCCCAATAATTGGATATTGGCTTGTTCAAGATCAAATACTATTTGATTGGTGGCTTGGTCATATTCTAATTCACACTGAAAAAAGTCGCCCAAATATTGGGTATCGTAATGGGGCTTTGGGTAAGAAAAAGCCACCTTATTGGGCACTAAATCCTGGCCAAGCAAGTTCCTGGAAAACTGCACGATAATAACTAGAAATGTTTCGGTGAGTTCCCTTGAAAGCACCGGACGATCACTGTCTTCATAGGTAAATACATCCATATCAAAAATCAAGGATGACTCATTTTCGATCACAGACAGTTCACTGGTATTGGATACCACCCGCTTGTATTGTGCAATACGCCCCAAAGCATCCTGCAAGGTATTGGATGACATCATGGCATAACCCAACACATCAAACATACCCGGGTGAAAATGATTGGCCACCCTAATACTAATGTCGTTTGAGCCCGTCTCACGAATACAATAATCGAGCACCTTGGCAAATTTATCCGCCGGAATTCTTGAATGTTTCTCTTCTATAACAAGCGGATCTATACCTAATTTTTGTAAGACTTGCGAAGAATCGATATTGTATTCTTTCATAACCCTAATAAGGGGAATTAGCAGCTCGCTAAGAATTAAAAAATGTTCTGTCATGTGCTAACCAAAGAATTATTCTATTTAAATGTATTGTGTTGCATGCTATTTAGACTCACTAAAGTTTCCAACCAATATGGGTATTATGGATAAATCCTGAAGTGGCTAAACGCTCTTTAATCTTTACCCAGCGTGTCCATACGATATTTCCCAGGTGCTTGATTGGTCCAGCGTCTAAAAGCCCGATTAAAATTACTGGTATCTGAGAACCCCACCAGGTAGCTAATTTCACTGATGCTTAAGTGTTTTTGGGTAATGTAACCCAGGGTTAGTTTTTTTCGAATATTGTCTAAAATATCTTTGTAGTTGGTGCCGTTATCATGCAATTTTTGCTGCAAGTTTCTTAGGCTCATATTGAGCTGATTGGCAATATCCGTTTGCGAAGGTGCCCCCAGTGGCAACACATCACAAATGAGTGTGATGACCATATTGGTAAGATCATCTTTGTTCACTCGGCTTAATAACTCAGTGAGCAGTTTCTCATGAATTTGATTAACCTGTGGGTTACCACTCAATAGTGGAATATTGGCTTGCTGTAAGTCAAATACCAGCATGCTGGTATTGGCATTAAATTCCACATCACATTGAAAATAATCATTTAAGTAGCGGGTATCGTGATTGGGTTTTGGATAACACAAAACAACTTTTTTAAGGGCCAGGGTTTGGTCAACCAGTTCGCGGGCGAACTGCACGATTGTGCCCAGCCAGGTTTCAACCACACACCTTGAAAGGACTTTTTCATCGCTTTCAGGGTGATTAAACAAAGTCATGTTAAATACTAGGTCAGTGTCATGCTCGATTAGGCTTAGCTCACTGGAATTAGATAACACCTGTTTGTATTTTACGATACGCCCCAAAGCATCTTTTAAACTGCTGGACGACATCATGGCATAACCTAATACATGAAACATACTAGGTTGAAATTGCTTGGCCACTTGAATTGAAAAATCTTTTGAGTCCAATTGCTGGTTGCAATATTCCACCAGTACATTGAACTTTTGCGACGATATCCTTGCCTCCTGATCTTGCAGAGCAACACGATCAATACCACACGCCTTCAGCGCCTGCGTGCTATCAATACTGCACGCTTCCATGGCCCGGAAGAACGGAATGAACAAGCCACTAAGTGCCGAGTACTGCTCTGTCATGATGCTACCAAACAATTTTATTCCCTAGATACTAAGCCTTTTGCGCGAAATGACAACAAGCTGGCATGAGGAGCGTTTTTTTTTCGCCCCCATGTGTTTTATCTTTTCAGCGCGTGTTAAGTCCCTCTAAAAAATAATAAGAGTAGCCAGTGATGAAACAAAATCCCTTTAAAATTAGTCTGTTAGCAAGCGCCATTGGGGGCCTGTGGGCAATCCCCTCTCATGCAGCCGACTTTTACTTTGGCCCCGACCAAGGTGTGTCGGTGCAGGTTAACTCACAACTCTCCCTAGGCGCCAGTTGGCGTACCGAAGATGCCGACACGGCGTTATTTGGCAGCGTAAACGGCGGCACCGGCGGCTCAGCCACCACGGATGACGGCAACCTTAACTTTGGTAAGGGTGAGACCTTTTCCCAAATTCTAAAAGGCTCCCACGACGTACAAATGACCATGGACAACTTTGGCGCTTTCACTCGCTTTAAATATTGGACCGATGCTGAACTGGCAGATGGCAACCGCGCCCACGGTAACTCTGGCAGTGGTTATGCCGAAAATGAGCCTTTAAGCGACAGCGGCTTTTCAGACAACGCTAAATTTTCTGGCATTAGCTTATTGGATGCCTATGTGTATGGCTCGTTTGATGTAGCAGAAATGCCATTGGATGTGCGCCTGGGTCGCCAGGTGGTTAGCTGGGGGGAGAGTACTTTCATTCAAGGGGGCATGAACTCCTCTAACCCATTTGATGTAAGTGCTCTGCGTCGCCCAGGTGCCACGTTGAAAGAAGGCATATTGCCGGTGGGCATGGCCTATTTTAATCTGGGGGCCAGCGAGAACTTGAGCATCGAAGCCTTCTACCAGTACGAGTGGGCCAAGACCGAAATTGACGGCTGCGGTACCTTATTTGGTGCCGACTTTGCGGCTTCGGGTTGTAACTATGTGACCATCGCCATCGACGATGCCTCTGCACTGGCGGCTGGTTATGCGGCCGAACGCCAAGCGGACGTGGAAGCCCAAGACGGTAACCAGTTTGGCTTATCGGCTCGTTATTTTGCCGAGCAACTTAACAACACCGAGTTTGGTGTGTATGTGATGAACATACATTCTCGTGTGCCCATGGTGAACGGCATCCGGTCCACTATGCCTGGTACTGTGGCTGGCACCAGCACAACTGCCACCTCCCCTACAGCGGGACCATTTGTACCCTCCAGCCACCCCACCGCTGGCGCTCTGTCAGTTAACAATCCGGCCTACTTCATTGAATTCCCCGAAGACCTGCAGTTTTACGGTTTAAGCTTTGCCACTAACGCAGGCGGCATCGCCCTGTCCGGTGAGGTTTCTTACAAGCCTGATACGCCTATCCAGATCAATGGTAATCACGTACTGGCCGGTGTGTTATCTGAAAATACCGACGTCGCAACCGGAGGTACACCTTTTGCCCAACGGGCCATCGACACCGCCGCCGGTGGTACCGTTCAGGGTTACGATTTGTTTGACGTGACACAAGTTCAGTTTACCGCTTTACAATTTTTTGACCGAGTACTGGGTGCGTCACGGGTCACCGTTATTGGTGAAGTGGGCATGACTCTTGTTGATGGCATCGAAGATTCTGAATTTGTTTACGGCCGTGACACTTTGTTTGGTTTGGGTGTGGCCAGCGATGGCGGTTATGTGACCGATAGCGCTTGGGGTTACCGCGCTCTGGCAGCCCTTGATTATTCTGATGTATTTGCCGGGGTAAACCTTAAACCTACGGTTTCTTTTTCCCACGATGTACAGGGTTACTCTCCCGCTCCGGGCCAACAATTTAACGAAGGTCGCCAGTCTCTAGGACTAGCGGTGGAAGCCTCTTACCAGCAAATGTACAGCGCAAGCCTCGCTTACAAGATGTTTGATGGCGGTGATTACAATGCCAGCATCGACAAGGATTTTGTTTCTTTAAGCCTTGGCATCACGTACTAAACCAAATAAAAATAATCTGAAGTGGAAATATAAATGAATATAATGATGAAAAAAACTTTCGCCACCGCGGGCTTATTAAGCTTGTCGTTATTGGCGGCCACGGCGAACGCAAAAGTATCCAATTCCCAAGCGGCGCAACTGGGTAAAACCTTAACCCCCATGGGTGCAGAAATGGCCGGTAATGCAGCTGGCACCATTCCTGCTTGGACCGGCGGTCAAAATAGCGACAATACCACCAGGAGTAGCGATAGTGGGCGCCCAAGTGATATTTTCAAAGGTGATCAACCTTTGTTTGAAATCACCAATGCTAACCTGGTGAAATACAAAAACAACTTGAGTGCAGGCCAACTGGCCATGTTTAACAAGTTTCCAAATTACAAAATGCCCATTTATCAAACTCAACGCAGTGGCGCTTATCCAAGTGACTTGTATCCGGTCATTAAGAAGAACGCCACGTCGGCAGAGTTAGTTCAAGGGGGGGATGGCATAGAAAACTTTGATGTGGCTATTCCTTTTCCCATTCCAAAAAGTGGCGTTGAGGTGATATGGAATCACATTACCCGTTACCGAGGTGGATCGGCCATTCGTACCGGTACCGTAATGCCGGTACAAAACGATGGCTCGTTTGTTACTGTAAAAATGTCAGACCAACTGGTATGGCCTGAACACTTAAATGGCGGTCGTGACGTTAAAAAAGACAACAACGTATTGTTTTATTACTTGCAACAAATTACCGCTCCCGCTCGTTTAACCGGCACCTCTTTGTTGGTACACGAAACCATCGACCAGGTAAAAGAAGCACGCCGTGCTTGGGTGTATAACTCGGGCCAGCGTCGTGTGCGTCGAGCGCCTAACGTGGCTTATGATGGACCGGGCGCTGGTACCGACGGTTTAAGAACCTCAGACAACTACGACATGTTTAATGGGGCCCCCGATCGCTACAACTGGAAACTGGTGGGAAAAAAGGAAGTATATATTCCATATAACTCTTACAAGTTACTGGATACCAATGCCAAGTATTCTTCTGTAGTACAGGCGGGTCACTTAAACCCTGATTACTTACGATACGAACTGCACCGTGTATGGGAGGTACAAGCCACGCTTAAGGAAGGCTCGCGTCATATCTATGCCAAGCGTACCTTCTTCATAGATGAAGATACTTGGAGCGCTGCTGTGATTGACCAGTATGATGCCCGTGGAGAGTTATGGAAATTATCGGAAGGTCATGGCGTACAGTTTTATGATGTGAATACCCCATGGATGGCGGCAGAAACCTTGCACGATTTAAATTCTGGTCGATACCTGGTATCGGGTTTGAGCAACGAAGAGCCTAGATTTATGGTGTGGGGTGGCAAGGCGTCACGCCGTGAATTTACTTCGGCTGCGCTGCGCAGAATGGGCAGATAAATTCTTAACCTGTTTTCATATGTTTTTGGGCTGGACCGTCATGGTTTGGCCCTTTTTTATAGTTTTTTTTTAATTCCAGCCAATTAATATCGAAACAATAGTATTCAGATAAGCCAATGCATAACTCTAGGTACGAGACTGCTTGCAGGCGACTAACTTTAATTGGAGCGATG
>Ga0209290_1001488_pt1 | contig 10951 bp, 8 predicted proteins | sample EN1Hudsemesocosm_2_FD_184632 | JGI IMG/M metagenome (GOLD analysis project Ga0209290, IMG submission 184632) | Methane-oxidizing microbial communities from mesocosms in the Hudson Canyon - EN10B Hudson Canyon (SPAdes) (version 2) | ecosystem: Environmental > Aquatic > Marine > Cold seeps | place... | reverse complement strand
AATTTTGTTTTGGGTAAGCCACTTGCAGCTAAAATAACAATGATTAATGAAACTAGAATGACAAAAAATTTCTGTCGGACGATGAAATGGCTGATTTTATCTATCATGAGTGACTCGGTAATTGGAGGTGTTGCTGTATTTTTGTGACCGCCGGTCACATTTGTGTAGATTACTGGCTGAAATTGCATTTGGCAAGTAGAAAATACTCAGGTATTAGCAACAGTCTGTATCATTAAAGGCTCGTTACCTGAATGTTATTTTCTGATATGGTCATGTTTTAAACTACCAAAAGAGATTTTAAAATTAGCGTTCAAAATCACACGCGAAAATATGAATTGATGCTGGTTTGCGTGACGCTTGTAGCTGCCGCAGGGTGGGTGTTTACTAAAAATGCCTTGATTGAGTTCTCACCGCACATATTTTTGACGATTCGTTTCTTTTTAGCGGCAACTATTCTAGCGTTTTTGTGTTGGCCAGAATTGAAACGAGTGACGAAAATTCAATTTTATCGCGCTTTTGGCACTGGAATGCTACTTGGTTTAACCCTACTAATGTGGGTGGTCGCTTTGGATCAGTCCGATAGTATTGGGGAAGGCGCATTTATTGTTAGTTTGACTGTCGTATTGGTACCCCTGATTGGGCGCTTGTTTTTTGGCGATAAATTGACCGTTAGTTTGTTGCTAGCATTGATCCCCGCTATATCAGGCTTAGCCTTGCTGTCGCTTCAAGTCACTGATGACCAATCATTGAGATTCAGTTTTGAACAGTCGCATGTTTACTTTTTTCTTTCGACGATCGGTTTTGCGTTTCATGTTATTTTTACGAATCGATACGGACAGAAAATTGCGGCGATGCCGTTAGCGACGATACAGCTCTCAGCAATCGCTTTAGTTGCTTTTATATCGGCAGTCATGACTGAAAGTTGGCCTGCTGAAATAAGTGCGGTATCTTGGTTTTGGTTGTTATGTAGTGCTGTGATCGCGACGAGCATACGTTTTGCTTTGCAGACCAAAGCATTGATCTATTTAAATCCCAGTAATGCGACGATGATTTTTATGTTGGAGCCCGTCTGGGTTGCAATGTTAGGTGCACTGTTTCTGACTGAAAAAATGACTGAAAACCAAATGCTGGGCTGTGCTTTGATTTTTTCTGCGCTGGTTGTCTACAGAGCGCCAGCATTTATTACTTTTTGGCGACGTAAAAGTGAGATTATTTAGAATGTTGGTTAAAATATTTATGTTCAAGTCACTTATTTAAACTCACCGGAGTAACACGTAACACTTCATCTATGGTCGTTTGCCCTTTGGCTATCTTATTGGCACCACTTAAACGTAGCGAGTGCATGCCTTCTTTTATTGCTTGTTTTCGAATCTCATTAGCTTGTCCATGGTCGTGAATATGTTCTTTAAGTGTTTCGGATAAAGGCATTATTTCATAAACACCTGCACGACCACGGTAACCTGTGTTTCTGCACTCTAAGCAGCCGCCAGGCTGTTGGGCATTCGTCGGCAAAGGGGTTTTCCATGGCTTCGTTAGCATGGTCCAGTCTTCTTCTTCGAGCTGTTGAGTTTTTTTGCAAGCAGGGCATAATGTTCGTACAAGGCGTTGTGCCATTACGCCAATCACGGTAGCGCGAATTAAGTAAGGTGGGATGCCTAGTTCCATCAAGCGAGTGACTGCGCTAGGGGCGTCATTAGTGTGTAAAGTTGAAAGAACTAAATGGCCCGTGAGCGCTGCTTGTGTAGCCATTTCAGCAGTTTCCAAATCACGAATTTCACCGATCATAATGATATCTGGGTCTTGTCGCATTAATGCTTTAATACCCGTGGCAAAGTCTAAATCAATTGAATTTTGAATTTGCATTTGGTTAAACGCGGGCTCAATCATTTCGATTGGGTCTTCAATGGTACTGACGTTTACTTCTGCCGTTGCGAGTTCTCTAAGTGTTGAATAGAGAGTTGTTGTTTTGCCTGAGCCGGTCGGGCCTGTGACTAAAATGATACCATTCGGTAGGTTTATCATATCATTCCAGCGTCGTAAGTCTTCGGTCGAAAAACCTAGGTCAGCAAACGAACACTGAAGCACTTCAGGGTCAAAGATTCGCATTACGAGCTTTTCACCAAAGGCTGTGGGCAGAGTAGAAAGCCGTAGTTCAATTTCTTTTTCTGATTTATTGCGGGTTTTTATTCGGCCATCTTGAGGTTTACGCTTTTCGGCGACATTAAGTCGGCCTAATATCTTTAAGCGGCTTGTTACCGCGAGTCCAACTTTTGCGGGAAATTCATAAACGTTATGTAAAACGCCATCAATTCTAAATCGTACTTGTGCAATATCTCTGCGTGGCTCAATGTGAATATCGCTAGCACGTTGATCAAAAGCATATTGTAGTAACCAGTCAACGATATTAACGATATGTTGGTCGTTCGCATCGGGATTGCTTTGGTTGCCTAACTCTAAAAGTTGCTCAAAATTTTGGGTGTAGCCCTTATCGTCGCTTTGAGCGCCTGCTTTGTTGACCGAATGTGCAAGCTCATAAAATTCAACCGTAAATTTACGCAAGTCGTCAGGCTTGACTAGTACGCGTTGAATATCTTTTTTGAGTACGTGCTTTAAGTCTGCTTCCCAGTGATCAAGAAACGGTTGGTCGCTAGCGATAACAACGTGAGAAGAGTGAATTTCGAGCGCTAGAATTTGATGTCGTTGTGCGAAGGCGAAAGACATGACTTCAGATGTTTTCTGAGGGTCTATTTTCAAAGGGTCTATTTGGTAAAAATCTTGGCCGCTCCAATTTGCTAACCAAACCATCAGTACTTCAATGGTGAGCGATAAACCATTACTCTTCTTTAGCTTGGCATCCGCAATGATTTCAAGCGGATGTTGCTCGGCATGTTTTTGTCCTTTTGGAGTTTTGAACAGGGCATCCGCATCACTTTTTGAAATAATTTCATCATGCAGTAATTGCTTTATAGTATCGGCTAAATTTAGCGGAGCTGTTTTAGATGGCACCTGAATCATATATTTGTCTCTAATCTTTCGCGTTGTTTAACTAAACAGTGGGTAAATTAGTGGTTACTTGACCTTTCTTGCATGGCGATTAATTTGTTTACTGAATGCCACGGCCAAGTGATCTTGCCCACTTAATATAAAACATAGCAGACAAAAACTGAGTGACAGTAAGAAATGTAATTAAATAATCTATATTTGCTCCTTTAGACAGAAAAGTTTCAACAACGGACTGAGTGAAATAAAAGAGCACAATAAAGCATAGCCAAATAAAGGCTCTTAATTGATCGAGTAATAACCCCGGCATGATAATCAATAAAGGTACTAGTTTGATGACTAGTGCAATCCAGGGTGATGTCCCTTCGGGTAGCATGCTAGGCAAACTGGTAATAATCATCATTAAAATGAGTAAAACATAACACGCTAAAGTGATGTTTCTGGCGATAAGACTTTTTGTATCGAGCTTTGGTTGCATTATAAATCTCAAATTGAATTTCAGTTGGTTTGGCGTAGTGCTAAAGCAAAACGCGCTAAACGCTTTCCTTGCGCTTGGCATAAATTGATTTCATGGTCAGATAGTTTTATCTGTCCTTCTTCTGCAAAATGGCTGGCGCCATAAGGGGTGCCGCCGGTACGTGTATCACTTAATGCAGGCTCGGTATAAGGTAAACCACACACCAACATGCCATGATGAAGTAGTGGTAGCATCATTGATGTTAAGGTGGTTTCTTGCCCTCCGTGCATGCTGCCTGTTGAAGTGAATACAGCTGCTGGTTTTCCTGAAAGCGCACCAGACATCCATAACGGACTAGTGCTATCGATAAAGTATTTAAGAGGGGCTGCCATGTTGCCAAAACGTGTGGGGCTACCCAGTGCAATGCCTGCGCAATTTTCCAAATCTTCTAATGTACAAAAAATAGCGCCGTCATCCGGTATGCTGGGTTCGGTAGCTTGAGTATTGGGTGAAACACTCGGTACTGTGCGTACACGTGCTTCTATATTGTCTGTTTGTTCAATGCCTCGTGCAATTTGCATCGCAAGTGCTTTCGTTGCGCCTAGTCGGCTATAGAACAGCACTAATATATAAGGCATTTGGTTAGAGTTAGAAGGTGTGGTGACAGACATTAAAGTAAACCTAATACGTTTTCAGGAGGACGTCCAAGAACAGCTTTATCGTTCTTGATCACAATCGGGCGCTCAATCAGTTTTGGAAACTGAGTCATTTTTTCAATTAAGTCGTGTTCGCTCAGGGCTGGGTCGCTTAAATTATTATCTTTATAATCCTGCTCGCCTTTTCGTAACAATTCCCGAGCACTGATACCCAATTTTGAAAGTATATTTTTTAGCTCATTTATATCGGGTGTGTTTTCTAAATAAAGAATGATTTCTGGTTGAACGCCTTTTTCTTCGATGAGTGCGAGTGTTTGGCGTGATTTTGAACAACGTGGGTTGTGGAAAATCTGTATCGTGTCAGTCATGCTTCTTTACCTTTTTAATCTGTGGTGTATATAACGATGGCTATATCACAGCATTCTAACCGAAACCCTTATGCAGGGGGAAAGAAATAAGCGGTAAAAATAAATAAGCGGTAAAAAAATCATGCTACTATCAATTTATATTCCATCCTAAATCAAGACTTAAAATGCCAGCGAAATTTATTCATCTAAGAGTCCATACAGAATTTTCTTTAAGTAAAGGTTTGATCCGAATTAAACCTTTGGTTAAAAAATTGGTTGCAGATCAAGTGCCTGCAATAGCGATTACCGATCAGTCAAATTTATGTGCGGCGGTAAAATTTTATAAGACTGTTCGTGGTAGTGGCATTAAGCCAATTATTGGTGTTGATATTTGGCTGGAAAACGAAGATGAGCCTGAAAAGCCAAGTTGTTTGACGCTGCTGGCCATGAACAATAAAGGCTATTTGAATATCACTGAATTAGTATCCAAAAGCTTTACAGTAGGGCAAGACTACGGCAAAGCGATTGTGAAACGTGACTGGCTAGTCGCTGCGGCAGAGGGATTAATTGTTTTATCTGGCGCTAAAGATGGCGACGTTGGGCGCGCATTATTATCTGGGCGAAAAGAGCAGGCGATAGAGCGCGCAAAATTTTGGATGGATGTCTTTCCGTGTTGTTTCTATTTGGAGTTGCAGCGAACCAATCGATCTGGCGATGAAGAAGTGCTTCATCAAACCGTTGAACTTGCACATGAAATCAACTGTCCCGTCGTGGCAACGAATGATGTTCAGTTTTTATATGCAGAAGATTTTGAAGCGCATGAATCGCGAGTTTGTATTTCTGAGGGTGAAATTCTTGATAACCCTAAGCGTGAGAAGCTTTATACTGAAGATCAGCATTTTAAATCTGCTGAGGAGATGATTGAACTATTTGAAGATATTCCCGAAGCGCTTGAAAACACAGTTGAAATTGCGAAGCGTTGTAATGTCGAAATACGTTTAGGGGAGTGTTTCTTGCCCCAATACCCGGTGCCAGAGGGTATGACAATGGAGTCATTTTTTCGGGAGTTGTGTCGAGATAGTCTGGAAGAGCGTTTAGCCATTATTCATGCAAATTGCCCGCCTGAAAAACTGGAGGAAAGTCGTAAACCTTATTTTGAACGTTTGACGTTTGAGTTAGATATTATTCTTCAGATGGGTTTTCCTGGTTACTTTCTGATCGTAATGGACTTTATTCAATGGGCTAAAAATCATGATATCCCTGTTGGCCCTGGTCGAGGGTCGGGTGCAGGATCTCTCGTTGCGTATGTACTAAAAATTACAGACCTTGATCCGCTGAAATATGATTTACTGTTTGAACGATTTCTAAATCCAGAGCGGGTCTCGATGCCTGATTTTGATATCGATTTCTGCATGGATGGACGTGACCGAGTTATTGCATATGTATCTGAGCATTATGGTAAAGAAGCGGTCTCGCAGATTATTACTTTCGGTACGATGGCTGCTAAGGCTGTTGTGCGCGATGTGGCGCGGGTTCAAGGCAAGGCTTATGGTCTTGCAGACAGACTATCCAAAATGATCCCTTTTGAAATCGGTATGACGCTCACAAAAGCGATTGAACAAGAGCCCGCTTTAAAAGAATTTATAGAAGAAGATGAGGGCGCCCAAGAAATTTGGGAAATGGCTGTGCAGCTTGAAGGGATAACCCGAAATGTTGGTAAGCATGCCGGAGGGGTGGTTATAGCGCCCTCCAAGTTAACCGATTTTTCTGCTTTGTACTGTGATGAAGAAGGTGGCGGCCTTGTTACCCAGTTTGATAAAAACGATGTGGAAGATGCAGGGCTAGTTAAATTTGATTTTCTTGGCTTAAGAACGCTTACGATTATCGATTGGGCGTTGAAGATGGTGAATCCTCGCCTGCTAAAAGAGGGTAAAGATCCGGTTGATATCGATCATATTCCCTTAGATGATCCGGCTTCTTTTACCTTGTTGAAGTCAGCACAAACCACAGCAGTTTTTCAGTTAGAGTCGCGTGGCATGAAGGATCTTGTTCGCCGGCTTCAGCCAGATGATCTAGAGGATATGATCGCGCTTGTGGCACTCTTTAGGCCGGGGCCACTAGAGTCGGGAATGGTTGATGACTTTATCAACCGAAAGCATGGACGGGCAGAAGTCGCTTACCCTCATCCAGACTTTCAGCATGAGAGCTTAACGCCGGTTTTAGAGCCTACTTATGGTGTTATTGTTTACCAAGAGCAGGTCATGCAAATAGCCCAGGTATTAGCAGGTTACACGCTGGGTGGCGCAGATATGCTTCGTCGTGCAATGGGTAAGAAAAAACCTGAGGAGATGGCTAAGCAACGAGAAACTTTTCGTGAGGGTGCTATTTCGATTAATGTCGACCCCGATCTTGCGATGAAAATTTTTGACTTGGTAGAAAAGTTCGCGGGTTATGGTTTTAACAAGTCTCACTCTGCCGCCTATGCGCTCGTTTCGTATCAAACACTTTGGCTAAAAACACATTACCCTTCTGAATTCATGGCTGCTGTAATGTCTGCCGATATGCAGAATACCGATAAAATTGTGACCTTGGTTGAAGAGTGTCGGCACATGAAATTGTCGTTAGTGCTGCCTGATATCAATGTGAGTAAATTCACTTTTACGGTTGATGAAGATTTACAGGTCGTTTATGGCTTAGGGGCGATTAAAGGGTTAGGTGAAGGGCCTGTTGGTAGTTTGCTTGAGGCGAGAGGAGAGGGCGGCCCTTTTAAAAACTTATTCGACTTTTGTGATCGCGTTGATCTAAAAAAAGTAAATAAGCGAGCTTTAGAGTCTTTGATTCGTGGTGGTGCCATGGATAAAATTGGACCCAGTCGTGCTCGTATGATGGCGACTGTAGAGGAGGCTGTTAAACGAGCAGGTCAAAATGCTCGAAACCTAAATGCAGGTATAATTGATTTATTTGGTGAAGTGGTGCCAGATGACTCTGAAGACGTGTATCAAGGGTCTGAAGAAGTTCGAGAGTGGAGTGAAAAAGAACGGCTTAACTTGGAGAAAGACACATTAGGTTTATATCTAACAGGGCATCCGTTTGATCAGTACGAAAAAGAAGTGCGTCAGTTCTCTCCTAATTCTATTGCTAATTTGAAATCCAGTCGTAGTAAAACCACGATTGTTGGGTTAATTGTTGATATTCGAGTGATGAAAAATAAACGCGGCCAAACCATGTGCTTTGTCACGCTGGATGACCGAAGCGGGCGCATAGAAGGGATGCTTTTTGCCGATACGTATGATGATTGCCGTGAAGCGATTGTAAAAGATACAATTGTCGCTATTGAAGGCGTCGCTAAAATAGATGATTATTCTGGTTCAATGAAATTGCGCGTAAGTAACGTGCGTAGTCTACTTGAGGCAAGGTCAGGGTTTGCTGATAGGCTAGAAGTATCACTCGATCAGAATCAATTTGAGAATGGTTTTGTAAACTCATTAAAAGGTGTTATTGAACCTTATAAAAATGGGTCGTGTAAAGTGGCTTTGAGGTATAAGAGACCTGAGGCGGAAACACTGATCGAATTAGGTTCAGAGTGGCGGGTGAAACCTGCAGATGAATTAATGGATGACTTAAAATACTTGCTGGGTGATAAAAAAGTACGTTTAGTATATTGACGTTTTTGAGTTGCGAAGGGTTAAAATGTCGACAATATTACTTGAGTTACTTTGCTATCTGGCTGAAAATGGCATGCATTCTTAGCGCGCCCCTTAATTACACTGATGATTAGAAATTATGAATTTATATTACTTGGATTTTGAACAACCTATTGCGGAACTCGAAGAAAAAATTGAAGAGTTACGTTTGGTCGGGACTGATCAAGAGTTAAATATCCAAGAAATAGTTGAGCGTCTAGAGCATGAATGTGCCGTTAAGACTAAAGATATTTTCGCAAATCTAAATGCTTGGGATGTTGCCCGTTTAGCGCGTCATCCGAAGCGACCTTATACCAAAAACTATATTGACCTAATATTTACCGATTTCGATGAACTTCATGGTGATCGAATGTATGCAGATGATGAGTCTGTGGTTGGTGGGTTGGCGCGTTTGGATGGGCGGCCAGTAATGGTTATCGGTCATCAAAAGGGCCGAGAAGTTAAAGAAAAAGTGCGTCGAAATTTTGGTATGCCAAGACCGGAAGGTTATCGAAAAGCATGCCGGCTGATGGAGCTGGCAGAGCGTTTTGGAGTTCCAATTGTAACTTTTATTGATACTCCGGGGGCTTATCCCGGTATCGGTGCAGAAGAGCGAGGGCAGAGTCAGGCTATCGCTCATAATTTAGCGGTCATGTCTCGGTTAAAAGTGCCGATAGTTTCAACGGTTATAGGTGAAGGTGGTTCAGGCGGGGCATTAGCGATTGGTGTTTGTGATCAGCTGAATATGTTGCAATATTCAACGTATGCAGTGATTTCGCCAGAAGGTTGTGCGTCTATCCTATGGAAGAGTGCTGAGTTTGCCGCTGATGCAGCAGAAGCGATGGGTATTACCGCTGAGCGACTAAAAGAGCTTGATTTAATTGATAGTCTTATTGAAGAACCTTTAGGTGGTGCGCATCGAAATATGGAAGAAACTGCCAATAGAGTGAAGGTTGAATTAATTCAGAATCTCGATCGGCTTTGTGCATTAGAAGTAGATGACCTGGTAGAACAGCGATACAAGCGGCTCATCGCTTATGTCAGAGACTAGTTTGTCTGAGATCAGTTCGTCTGATTTAAACCTGCTTCACCCTTCAATTCAAAGCGCGGTGCGCGCAATTCCTGTAAGTGATCGCTACTTTGTAGCCTTGAGTGGTGGCCTTGACTCAATGGCGCTATTGGCATTCGCGCTGCCTTATCTGCTTAAAACTTATAAACCAACGATTCAAATCGTTCACGTGCATCATGGCTTAAGTCAGTTTGCCAATGAATGGGCTGAGCATTGTCAGTCTGCTAGTGATGAACTTGGCTTAGTGTGTCATATTGAACGTGTAGCGGTAGTCGCTGATGGGAAAGGGCTTGAGGCGGCAGCTAGGGATGCTAGATACGCTGTATTCGAGCGTTATCTGGCTAATGGCGGAGTGCTATTGCAAGGACATCATCAAAACGATCAGGCTGAAACAGTATTGATGCGTCTGTTGCGGGGAGCTGGGCCAGAAGGTTTGTCGGGTATACCCCTGCAGCGAAAATTATCAAATGGTCAACTATTTCGGCCTTGGTTAGGTTTGCCTAGACGCTTGTTAGAAACTGAGGTGCAAAAAAAAACCATAAAGTGGGTTGAAGATGATAGTAATACAGACCTTCAGTTTGACCGAAATTTCTTACGCCATGAAATACTTCCTTTGCTTGAGGCGCGTTGGCCAAATGTTTTAAATAGTATTGGTCGAACGGCTGATCGCTCGGGTCAAACACATCAACAGTTATTGTCTTGGTGTGAGGCGCAAATAGTGCGCGTGATGAGTGAGCAATATGTAGAAGAGCAGGCGCTCGATATTGCTTCGTTAGCAATGTATCCGATAGAACAGCAGCGATTTCTATTGCGGCATTGGTTGGATTGTTTAAGGGTGGAGCACCCCTCTGAAAAAGTTTTTGAGCGTATTTGGTTGGAGGTGATTCCTGCCGAGAAAGATGCGTTGCCGGCTCTGCGCTGGGGGAATAATCACTTACGGCGCTTTAATGGTTGTTTGTTTTATCTCAATGACCAAGCAGTCCAAGAGCATGCTTACCGATATGAGGTGCTCTGTGAGGGTAAAGTGTCTTGTAATGAAACAGAGGTGTTACGTATTGCCTCTATCGGTGGCCGTGAGTTAAATGCGATTTTTAAGCTTGCGAGTAACTGCGTGCAAAATAAGTCGCTAATAAGAATGCCAAGGCAAAACGAACTTATTACTGTGCGCTCGCGCAGCGGTGGTGAGTCAATTGTTTTACCTGGATCGACACAAAATAAATCTCTCAAAAAAATACTTCAGGCAAAAAAAATTGCACCTTGGCGGCGGCTACATATTCCGCTGATTTATTATGGTGATATTTTAGCACTTGTTATTTTAGGGCCAAATGAAAGTTTGGTTGCGGATGGTTTTCAGGCCTGTGTTGAAACAGGCGCTATCGAAATTTTCTGGAAATAAGCCAGTAACAAGTTTGATGGCTTGTCGTATACCTCGTCCTATGTCTCGTCTTATATATCGAAAACCCTTGCAAATACTAGGGTTTGCCACTAAAATTCGTCGCTCTAAAATCTGCAAGAGATCTCTATTTGCCAGCTTGGTAAATGGTGGTGTTTCTTGTGTAACTGTAACTCCTTGCTTTTTAAAGTTATTTTTTAATAAATACTTAAAAGCTACAACCCATAGGGAGAGTATATGCGTCATTACGAAATTATATTCTTGGTACACCCTGATCAAAGTGAACAGGTTCCAGGAATGGTTGAGCGATATAAAGAACTTATTTCTACTGGTGGTGGTCAAATTC
>Ga0209290_1001484_pt1 | contig 10988 bp, 10 predicted proteins | sample EN1Hudsemesocosm_2_FD_184632 | JGI IMG/M metagenome (GOLD analysis project Ga0209290, IMG submission 184632) | Methane-oxidizing microbial communities from mesocosms in the Hudson Canyon - EN10B Hudson Canyon (SPAdes) (version 2) | ecosystem: Environmental > Aquatic > Marine > Cold seeps... | reverse complement strand
TAAAGGCGGGGCAACTTCTTCAAGTACTTATAATGCATGAGACCTTCGAATTGGCGGGTTCTCTTTTAAATAATTGATCTATTCCGTCCTTCTCCGAAGGGGGGGTATCGACCCAAAGAAGACGTTTTTGGGTGATGGGATTGAACTATTTTACCGTCGGCTTCTGCCTGTGGTTTCAACTGATCAACGACTTAAGTGACTTTTTCTGCCACCAAGTGGCTTACTAGAGCGATTTAAAGCCTTTCAACGTGAGGTTTATTTGGCCTAATTATCGTGATTTAACTTACGGCGATAACTTTAACTTTATAGCCAAAGCGTTACAAATTATAAGCTCAGAAAACCTATAGCTTTGGGCAGCAAAGCGATACTTTTTGTCTTCTCTAAAATCGGAACTAAATTAGCTTTGCGTGAAGTGCAGCTAATGGAGGCTAAGGAGTTAAAGCGATACTCATTCGAGTAACGATAACCCCTGGTTTCATAGCCAAAGCGTTCCCTTTTGAATTCGTGGGACGCTGATGGCGAAACTACAAAAGCGATACTTTTTGTATACGTCGGAAATGACTGGCTACGAGCAAGAAGCGATCCCATTTCCAGACTTCCAAATTTCGCTAAATAAGCGGTGGTTACAAAAGTGACACTACAGGTCTAGGAGCAGCAAACTTCGTAAGCTTATTTATTTGATCCTAGTTTCAGCCCTTATTGCAGAAATCTTTGTTTGGTGCTCTGATACAGTTGGATAAATTTTAGGTAGACTGGGCACCGTTAATAGTTATCTGGTGGTTTCACGGCTTCCACCGACCAAGCCCTTAGTAAATTGGACTTGACGCTGCGAGCTGAAACGACTTTTAAATACTCAACTGTCGTGCCAAATATTTTGAGCGATACATGTCTTATTGCGGTTGTGCCACTAATTGCCATAGGTAACCCAATATACAAAGAAAACCAACCTTAGTTGAAAAGCTCTTCATTATTGATCGAAGAGTTGCGCCGTCGCATAGTATTGATGAAACTGTTTAAACTTTGAGCATGCTCTTCTTGTGGACTATACTAAATCGACAGTCAGGATAGACCTTAGCATCCTGACATCTTTTACCAGTCTGATGATCGGAGGCGTTGTCTCTATGTTTTTGGCGCAATTAAAAGTTTCACCAAAACTTCAGAAGTTTGTCGAGGTCAGCAACGATGGCTATGCCATATTCGACAGCGAAGATACCCTTATTTATTGCAATAAAAAATTTTCTGAATTGTTAAGTGTCCCTATCGATTCATCTAATTACGTCAATTTGGAGGGTATATTGCGCGAAAACTATAAAAATGGTCGAGGTATTCGAGTTAATTCTGGCGACATCGAGGCGTTTATTAGTTACACGATGAAAGTCAGACGTTCGCGCGACTTTCGCTTATTTGAAGTCGATTTTATCGATGGCCGTTGGTTTCTATTTTCAGAACAGCTAAATGAGCAAAATGAAATTCTCGTCCAGATTAAGGACATCACCAAGCAAAAAGTTTCGGAACAAAGCCTTGAAGAAGCTGTATCGGATTTACGTTCAGCGGCGCTTACTGATGAACTAACGAAAGTTGGAAATCGGCGGGCCTTAGTCGAATCCGTAGGCAACGAACTGAGTCGTTGTCGTCGTTCGGGAGCCTCCATGACCATGTTCCTAATCGACCTGGACCTTTTTAAGTTGGTCAACGACACCTATGGTCATCAAGGGGGTGATGAAGCACTTAGGCATGTCGCTGATCTGATAAAGACATCTTTACGCCCTTACGATATTTTAGGACGCATAGGTGGGGAAGAATTTGCCGTATTCTTGAGCAATACAAATGGTGAAGATGGGCTACAAATAGCCGAGCGAACCCGAGAAGCAATTGAAGACTCTCCGATTTGCTATAAGGGCAAAACAATCAACCTCACCATTTCCATTGGACTTACAACTCTGGGCTGTAATGCTGCATTTGAAAACTTATACGAGCAAGCTGACGAGGCGCTGTATCGGTCTAAAAAAATGGGTCGAAACCGCGTATCTGTTTATTAGTCTTTTTAAACTTCCTGTTCACAGATTATTTTCCCCCATTCTGATTCAACGGCGGGTGCCAAATATATTTTTAAAAGCCAAACTTTTAAATATATCCTTAGATATAACAATTTGACCGAATTTGTTTAACCATAAGTCACTGTACTCATCCAAAACTATTCACCACAATTTGCCGAACTAAAACTTTTCCACTAATGATTATGTAAACTACCTACGGTTTAATGGGCATTTATTCATGTCCGCTCTTGGCAGTTGTTCAGTGTTCGAATAAATGTCCTGATCCTAGGCAAGGAAAGGGGTTCTAGTGTCTTAGAATCCAGCACGAAGTTCTCAACTACGGAGCCCGCCTTGTGTAAGAAGCTTGGTTTAACTTAAATTAAGTTTAAGCATAAGAAGAAATATCATCAGATAAGTTCATAAAGTTCATAAAGTTCACTTAGGTTGGCTGCAAATCAATCAAAGGCTCTTTTTTTAATTCTTTGACCCAGAAATGAACCATCAACTAATCTGACAGAAACAAAGCTGATTCATCTAGTTATATTGGGGTGTACTATTATAGGGTAGGGTAAGGAATCTATCCGTCTTTAAAAGCTCTAATTAGAGTAACTTGGTAGCAATCAACGGATTCTTAGAGCGTCGACTAGTAAAATTAGACTATCGGAAAAGAAGGTAAGAATATGTAATTATTGAAATATGCATTTGTCATCAATATAAGTTTTCTTTTCATCATTGTTCTTTTTAATGAGCTTGTATTTGCTTCAGATGATACCCAAAGGGATTTGAAGGTCAGCCTTCCGTATCTTCCAGTTTTATCCGAGTCTCGTGAAAAAGGAACTTTGGTCTACTTAGTAGAAGAGATGAATAACGTATATGAAGGTAATATCCTGATAACCGGGTTTTTTCCTTTTAAAAGATCGATAAGCAACGTGTTATATGGAATAGCTGACTTTCACATGCCTATTCTTATGAATCCAGACTTATCAGGTGATAAAACAGAATACATGCATTCGACAGAAACACTTTTTCAAGTAGTTTTTGCGTTATATACAAAGAAAGGAAGAACGATAGATCTAGACAGGTTATCTTCATATATAATAGAAGTTGAGCGGGCGCATGTAGATCTATTTTCTTTTCCTGTCATACCTTCTTCGACAATTGACCAGAGCCTGCGTAAATTAGATAAAAACAGAATAGATGCTTTCATATTTGCAGCAAAAGAAACCGATGAAATTGTTGAAAAACTGGGGCTCACATCTAAAATCAGTAGTTCATTCTATAAAAGTTATGAAACAAAATTTGTACTTCCTAAAGGTAAAGAAGGAGTGTTAACAGATAGGGCTCTATCATCCATAATCAAAAAAATGAAAAAAAGCGGAAAATTTCAAGAAATATTTGCTCCGATCACTACATATTATGATAACTGGAAATCATCAGAATAAAGGACTATCTAATAAAGCTCCCTGAGATAAATATAGGGCCGTTCATCACTGTGGGTTCAACTGATTAACACAGGAAGCTATCGATGCTAAAAACAACCTTAGAGCAGTGGAGAATGTTTCGTGCGGTTGTCGATCACGGCGGCTTCAACCAAGCTGCGCAAGCGATTCATAAAAGCCAATCCAGTATTCATCATGCGGTGCAAAAACTTGAAGACTCAATTGGGGTAAAGTTGCTGGAGGTGGTTGGGCGTAAAGCGAATATTACCGAAGCGGGCGAATTGATGTTACGTAGAGCGAGCTATGTATTAGACGAGGCGGCTAAAGTTGAGGCGGTTGCTCACACATTAAGCCAAGGAATAGAAAGCCAGTTGCGGATCGCCGTGGATGAAATTTTCCCTCAAAAACTGCTTTACAAAGTACTAGATACTACCTCAGCTCAATATCCGTTATTAAGAATCGAGATAATGGAGTCGGTGCTTACCGGAGCTAATGAACTGCTTGAAAATACTCAAGTCGATATAGCCATTTCTCCATTTATTGTAACTGACGGATTTAGCGAGGAGCTTTGCCAAATCGAGTTTTTGGCCGTTGCTCATCGAGATCATACCTTAAATAACTTAGGCCGAAATCTTCAGCTTGAGGATTTAAAGTCCCATAGACAAATAGTGGTTAGAGATTCTGCAATGAGTAAACGGCAGGATGAAGGGTGGTTATATGCTAATCAGCGCTGGACTGTCAGTCATATGCGAACCTCAATTGATATGATCAGCAATGGCTTTGGTTTTGCTTGGCTCCCGGTGAGTTCTATTTTGGACGAGCTGGAAAATGGAGTTCTTAAACCTTTGCCGTTGGAGTACAACGACAAACGCAAAACTCAGTTGCACTTAATATTCAATGATGGGGATAGATTAGGGCCAGCAGCACGAACGTTTATAGGTGAATTACGGCATCAATGTATGCATTTGCCGACTTCAGAAGAACTTATTATATATTCATCATAACTACCTTAAATAAGACGACTATATTTACGGAATTCAAATATTTGCTTTGAATCTCTAAAACTAATAACCCAGAAATACTCCGGGTTATTAGTTGAGATAATGATTATGCAAATGCTGCTTTATTAGCCTCAATAAATGCTTTGAGCGTTGTTAATGGTCTACCTAATAACTGTTCTCCATCTGGACTGACAACAGCAGCTTGACTGGCTGCAAACAGATTAAACAGTTCCACCATGCCTTCAGCTTGCCACTTTGGCCAACCGGTACTTATTAGAGAGTCGAGTACTGTTTGATTATCAGGCGAGATGTGTGCAACAGGGTGTCCTAACACTTCTGCAAAGTTGTCAGCGATATCTGCGCCTGACAGAAGTTCTGGCCCGGTAATGTTATAAGCTTTGTGGCCGTGACCTTCGGTTGTGAGAATGTTGGCAGCTATTTCACCTACGTCTTTCACCAACAGAGGCGCAAATTTGCCTTCACCAGTACCTAAATACAATGTGCCTTGTTTAATGCCATCAGCCCAACCGAAAAGATTCTCCTGGAAGAAGATAGTACGCAGGTGAGTCCAATTTAATGAGGTATTTTCAAGGTATTTTTCACCGTAACGGAATTGACGACCAAACAATATCGCTTCGTATTCGGCACCAAATACCGAATAAAACAAGAAGTCTGTAACTGTTCCGCTGGCAACGGCCGCATCAATAACAGATTTAGCGTGTACTTCTCGCTGTTCAATGTTTCCTGTTATGTAGAAGACTTTTTGAACGCCCTCCATAGAGGCAATCAAAGAGGCCTCATCTTCGATATCCATAATTCGGGTTTCAATTTTAGGATATGCCCTCTTGAGTTCTTCTGCTTTATCAGTTGAGCGAACGGCGGCAATGATCTGGTTATTTTGTGTAGATTTACTGAACAAGGCGTCAATCGTTGCTCGGCCATTTAGTCCGGCTGCGCCAATAATCATAATATTAGACATAATGTTTCTCCTGGTTGTGAATTCTTAATGTCGTAATACAGGCTAACAGCGAATGATCTTTTAAAAAATTAGAAAAAATCGGTTAGTTTTATCTAATTTTTAGGATGGTCCAGAAATTATGTTAGTGGTTTAAGGGCAATGCTCTCGTGTCTCTATGTGCTGAAAATTTCTTTATTCTAAATAATCGAACGATATGCGTACTTTTTTGCGATTTTTGTTCTTTAAGCTTGCACATATGATAGCCACAAGTGATTAACAACTTGAGGAGTAAGCGCATGAACTATATTCGTAAAGCCGATGAAAGAGGCAAGGTAGACTTAGGGTGGCTGCAAAGCAATCACAGCTTTTCTTTTGGCCATTATTATGACCCAAAACATATGGGTGTATCAGTGCTACGGGTAATAAATGATGATGTTGTTATGCCTGCGGAAGGGTTTGGCACCCATGGCCATAGAGATATGGAAATTATCTCTTATGTACTTGAAGGTGCGCTGGAACATCATGATAGCACTGGCAATACTTATGTGATTAATGCGGGTGAAGTTCAAAGGATGAGCGCCGGTAGCGGCATCACTCATTCGGAATATAATGCCTCTAAAACGGCTAAGGTTAATTTCCTGCAGATCTGGATTAAGCCTCGAATAAATGGCATTAAGCCTGGGTACGAGCAGAAGAAAATCGAACAAGGAGGTGCTTTAACTACATTGGTGACGCCAAATGGTACAGGTGATTCTTTGACAATTAATCAAGACATGAGCTTATACCGTTTAAAGCTTTCAGCAGGTGAATCGTATGAGTTGGCAGCAGGGAACAGGCTTGGATATTTTCACATTGTCTCTGGTTATATTTCTGTTAAAGAGAATAACTTTGGTAACGGTGATGCATTCTCGGTAGATTCAGGAGAGTCGGTTTTAATAGAAGCAAAAGAGGATCTCGAAGCGCTTTGGTTCGACCTGCCAAAGGTTAATTAAAATGGATTTATTAACCATCGTTTTAATTGGATTTGTTGTTTTCTTAACGGGAATATCAAAGTCAGCTTTTGCAGGAGCACTTGGTGTATTTTCAGTACCCTTGTTAATGCTCCAGTTACCAGCAACCAAAGCCATTGCACTAATGCTCCCAATATTGATTATTGCTGATATTCTTAGTGTCAAAAGTTACTGGAAGAAATGGGATGGTAACTTGTTCTGTTCATTGGTTCCTGGTGCAGTATTCGGGATACTGCTAGCCCACGCGGTCGTCAACTATGTTTCGCTCGCGCAGTTAAATATTGCCATTGCGATTATCTGTATGGTTTTTGCGTTAAGGGGACTATATTTAGCGAATTCGAAAATACATGCACTCAATAATAAATCTGGCGGCTTTCTGATGTCGGGATTGTCGGGTTTTAGTAGCTCTCTGGTACATGCCGGTGGCCCACCGTTAATGATTTACTTAAGTTCAATGAACCTATCCCCCAAGACATTTATTGGAACGGCTGCGGCATTTTATGCCACTATGAATCTGTTAAAACTAATTGGTTTCTCTACTCTCGGTTTATTGAACCTAAGTGAGTTATCTACCGCGCTGTTGTTTGCACCACTGGCATTAATTGGTAATTGGGTGGGTTTAAAGATCCAAAACGTCTTGGATCTTAACGTGTTTATGAAAGTGATGAATGCACTGCTGTTAATCCTAGGCGTGTGGTTTATTATCCGCAGTGGAATGCTCGGTTAGTGAGTCGCTGCCATTCCTAGCTCAAGTCGATAATGGCATTATTCATTTGTTCAGATTTTGTTTCCGGGCAACTAATCTCTCTGCTTTCAGTTCCTTCATACTCTTGTATACAGCTCGTCTTGATACCCTGATGATTTCTGCTAATGGCACCAAGGGGCTAGCGTGGCCTAATTGTCATAATATTGCTGATACTCAGTATTCTAGCTTTGGAGTTAAAGCAATACTCTTCAAAGTAACGAAAAACGCTAACTTCATAGCCAAAGCACTACCTTTCGGTGTATCGAAAAGCCACTAACCCACCTCTAAAAGCGATACCTTTCAGTTTCATTGGAAGCTGATGGTGAAAATACAAGAGCGCTCATTTCTTATAAAGATAACTGCCCCATTTTGAAGAGCATCACGTATTTATTTTGCAAAACCAGACATTATGCTAAACAAAATCAAGTAGAATAAATTTCAAATTAAACGTGTCTACTTTTTGTAGGGAACACCAATGCAAGAGGGAAATATGTATCCACCAGAACATCATATTGAAGAAGAACTTGAAAAAGTATATCGCGTAATTGAAACTTTTAGTTTTGCTACTGTCATTTCACGAACTGAAGATGATGTAATCGTTACTCAAATTCCACTAGTTCTTGATCGGGAAAAAGGAGTAAACGGTTCACTAATAGGGCATATTGATAAAAATAACCCTCATGCTGATTATTTAAATAATATGAACATATCTGTTATTTTTCATGGGCCAAATACTTATATTTCACCAAACGTTTATGAATCTGCGCAGCTTCCAACATGGAATTCAATTTCAGTTCATATCAAAGGTACGGTTAATGTAACCGAGTCTGTAGAAGAAGTGCGTGATTCAATTATTAAAATGACCGGTCTTTTGGAAGACAGTGATAATCCCTATATTCTTGAAAAAAACAATGAGAAAATGGTGGGGTGGCTAAACCATATAGTCGGTTTCAATATTGAGATTAATCAGATTGTCGGTAGGTTCAAATTATCTCAAGATAAGAGTTCAAGAGATACTGAGCTTGCTAAGCAGCACCTTATTCTAAAAAACAAAATAGGATACGAGGATGTTATTAACTTTGTTATTTAAGCACCAACGGACTCCGTAATATTGGCACTTTTTGCGCAAAGAAACGCACAAAAATCGCCAATATCACTACGCCGTTGTGCTAGTCTATGCAGTCATAAAATGTCAATATTCGAGGTGGAAATGGAATTATTATTCTCGTATGGAACACTACAGCAAAAAAATGTACAGATAGCCAATTTTGGTAGGGAGCTGAATGGCCAAAAGGATTCACTTCCAAAATATATACTTGATGAGATATTAATTACCGATGAACGAGTCATTCGAGAAAGCGGGAAGGACGTACATCAAATACTAAAATACACCGGCGATATTGAAGACAAAGTCACTGGTACTGTTTTCGAAATAACGACTGAAGAGTTGATTCAGGCAGATGACTATGAAGTTGATGACTACAAAAGAGTGTCGGCAACCTTGCAGTCAGGTATCTCCTGCTGGATATATGCCGCGATCAATGAAAATGCATAATCGGGTAGCCGAGGGTATCTAACCCTCAGCTCCCACAACACCCTGCATGCGGATCCGCACAGGGCGTTTCACTCAGGATAGTGAAGCTTAATCCAACCATCACGTAACGAATAAAGCCCTTCAGATTTCAAGTAGTCTAATGGTAAGGCTTGATTGATCCCTGGAGTTTTAGCGCTACGCCATGGCCCTTTACTGGTAATGCCGCACGCCACTGCAGACTGTACATGGACACCTCGTTTCATCAAGTTTCTTACTTTGGTTCGTGGTTTTCGCCACTGTCGCCAATAGGCCATTCTCACTCTGCGACGAATCCAGTGATCTAGATCGACACAGCGTTGATAACCTTTGGCAATTCCAAAGTAATTGATCCAGCCACGTAAGTACTGGCTCAACTTGAAGAGTTGGTATCGCATTGATACGCCCCAGTTGCGATTCGTTAGTCTCCGAACTCGCTGTTTAAACTTATTCAGTGTGTTCGGATGCCAGTGAATGTTTCCTGCTCGGAAAGTGAATCCCAAGAATTTACTATCATTGGTTTTAACGACGCGGCTTTTGATCGTGTTAACGATCAACTTTAAGCGGTCTTGCAAGAATCTACTGATACTTTGAAGCACACGTTCACCTGAACGCTTACTCTTTACTAGGATCGTAAAGTCGTCCGCGTAGCGGGCGAACTTATGGCCTCGTTTCTCAAGTTCTTTGTCTAGTGGGTCGAGCATGATGTTTGCCAATAGTGGCGAATGAGGCCCACCTTGGGGAACACCTTCATGACTTTTACTATAGAGCAGGTTATCGATAAACCCCGCTCGGAGGTAACGCTTAATCAATTTAAGAAGTCGCTTATCCTTCACTTTGTAGCCAAGGTGCGTCATCAATAAATCGTGGTTAACTCGATCAAAGAACTTAGACAGGTCAACATCCACAGCAAAACGGCGTCCCGTTTTGATGATGCCTTGAACCTGCTTAACCGCTTGTTGCCCATAACGATTTGGACGGAACCCGAAACTATTGTTCGAGAAGTCTGGATCAAAAATGGGTGTGAGTACTTGAGCAATGGCCTGCTGGATTACTCGGTCAGTAATGGCTGGAATCCCCAACTGGCGTTTACCACCATCTGGTTTATCTATTTCAACACGCCTGACCGGAGAGGGTGAGTATTGACCTGTTTCCAGTTCAGCCGTCACCTTAATCCAATTGCCTGATTTTACCCAAGCGGGGAACTCATTAATGGTCATACCATCAATGCCAGCGGCCCCCTTATTAGCTCGAACACGTTTCCATGCGGCTTGTAAGTTTTCACTAGCAAGCGCTTGTTCGAGTAAATCAATGCTAAAGGCTGGCTTCATATGAATACGCTGAGTCACGTCTCCACCGGACGGTGTTCGTGTATTCAAGTCTGACAAGGCTCCTCCTCTATTCTAAGTGTTCAGGCCTTCACCGTGTCCCAGCCATTACGCTGGGCATTTGGCTACTATGCCGTCTGCTGACTTCTGCTTAATCACCCACAAGGTTACCCCTGCTGGCGCTATCGGTTTTCATCACATTCGCTCTCCTTGGAGGATGAGTTCCAAGGAGCCAAGGTATTTATATACCAGAACCTTACTGGTTATTACCGATCGCTTGTTAAGCAGATCTCCCCAGATAAGAACATGAACTTTCCCTGCGCAACTGAATCATTTACGGTGGCCGTTAGATCACATGGCTTCGTCGTCTTGTGCCAACTCGCCTCAGCCTACGCCTCATATGATGTTCTTGTTCATCAGCTCGCAGTTTTGCGTCCGGCTTCCTCCGGACCAAACCTCGCGGTTAAGCCCTTGCCATTCGCTAGTAGTTAGCATCTAATAGCGACATTAATCACTAAGGATGGTGACCTTCCTACAGAGGACTTTCACCTCATTAGTTCATGCCCATACTGGGCGTACACAAGTACATCAATGATCGCCCACAAAAGGACCTTTGGGCTGGACCTTCACTGCTACGCAGCTCGGCCCATTATGTAGGCGTTGGTAAAATAAATATGAATATAGTTGAACAACTGACCGAACAACAAATCGTCCAATTACATGAGCTTTACTCTCATGAGTGGTGGAGCGATTCCAGAACTTTAGAACAAACTAAAAGTTGTGTTGTTGGCTCCCAAATAATAATTGGAGTTACTGGAATATCAGGTAAACTCATCGGGTTTACTAGGGTAATCACTGATTACACTTTTAAGGCATTAATGTTTGATGTAATCATTCATCA
>Ga0209290_1001482_pt1 | contig 10996 bp, 11 predicted proteins | sample EN1Hudsemesocosm_2_FD_184632 | JGI IMG/M metagenome (GOLD analysis project Ga0209290, IMG submission 184632) | Methane-oxidizing microbial communities from mesocosms in the Hudson Canyon - EN10B Hudson Canyon (SPAdes) (version 2) | ecosystem: Environmental > Aquatic > Marine > Cold seeps... | reverse complement strand
AATGCTCGATAATTGCAAGAATGCAGCAGAGCGATGGGGTGGCGTCAGCGACCTCATAGATAAGTGGCTTAAAGAAAGACAGGAACTAATTGTAAGACTATGCGACCTTTCTGTTAATCCAGGCAGTTCACAAGAAAATAAAGCAGAGAAATTTCAGTCTTTCTGTCAAGTTCTGGTTGATTATGTCTCTGTCGGTCACTTCGAAGTATACGAACAGCTTGTCGCTGAAGCGGCTGAATATAATGACGGTGGCATTCAATTAGCTAAACAAATCATCCCGCGTATCGAAGCCTCCACGGAAATTGCATTATCCTTTAATGACCGTTTTGACGACATTCATAAAGTTGATGACGGTATAGAAGGCTTAATTGAAGAACTTGAAACACTTGGAAAAAGGCTTGAAGAGCGTTTTGAGCTTGAAGACACTTTGATTGAGTCACTGCATCGAGTTCACGCCAACTCTGCAGCTTAATTAAATGCTTTTAAAAGGGAGTGACTCACTCCCTTTTTTACGCCCACAGATATAGCCCCATCCCTTTCTACTTTCAATTAAACCCACCACGCTCTACTTTCAAATAAAACCGTATCCGCTCTCTTTTCTGTTACAGCAAGCTATACTACGTTTAATACTCTCATTTATTAGTTTAACTAGGCTGGATCGTGCGAAATCTTAAACTTTTTTCCCTCTTACTCTTAACTTGCACCCTATTGGCCTGTTCAAAAGGACCAAGCGAAAGCAAACAACTCGCAACACAAGGTTTACTCAGTGGCGCGCTATCACCTACCGCTGATTTAGCCGTTATTGGCTCTGTGCATCATGGTGGAAGTTTATGGGACTTAGGCAAGAAAGAACGACTCTTTGACTGGAATCATGCCAAAGGTCAGTTAAGCTCCATTCGTGCCAGCTCAATTTCTGGAAATGGTAAATTGGCCGTGACCTGCGTGGAAGACAATATGGTTCTGTGGGATACCGTTACCGGCCAGTCAAAAAGCTTTTGGCAAGCTGCTGACCGTATTCAAAGCATCACACTTAACAAAGATGGCAGCAGAGCGCTAATGGGACTTAAAGATGGCACCGTGAGTTATTTCGACATGAAAAATGGCGTAGATATCCACAACTTTTCGCATCAGGCAGAAGTTCGAACAACCGACCTCAGTGAAGATGGTTTAATTGGCATCACGGGCAGTGATGATCGTCATGCAAAAGTATGGGATCTCAAAAAGGGCATAGAGATCGGTTCTCTCACCCTCGAAAACCAAGTTAAAACCGTCGCCATTTCACCTTCAGGTCAGCTCGCCTTCACCACGGCACAAAGAGAAGATACGGTGGTCTGGGAAATAAAAACAGGTAAAAAGAAATTTAGGCTAAAGAATCGTTATATCAACTACACAACCGCCAGCTTTTCTAAAGATGAACGCTTTATTACCGCAGGCACCTTTCAGGGTGAAATAAAGCGCTGGAGTATCGCATCGGGCGAAGAAGTCAATAAATGGCAAGCTAAACGTAGAAAAGCCTATGGCGGCTCATCCAGCAAAGCCATCATTGATGTTATTGACTTAAAAAATAAAGTAGTCGCACTCACCTCAGATGGTTTATTTCAGACTTTCAAACCAGAATAGACACCCTCACAACAACACCATTTTACACTTAGCAAACCACCTAAACTTCTGTATGATTTAAAATATAGACATGCTTAGGAGGCCCAAGTGCACAGGATTCATTTTAAGACCAAGGTCATCACTCTTTTATGCTTTGCGCTTTTTTTGCAAGCATGTACAGATGAAGAGGCGACAACAATCAGTAGCGCTTTGCCACCGCTGGATTTAAGTCAGACCTACGCTTATAAGGAAAGCAGCCCTTTTAAGACCAGCATCGTTAATTGTATTCAAACCAATACTGTTGATAGCTGTGACCTGAAAACACTGCCCTTTATAGGTAGCGAAAGTAATTCACCAGACATCAACACCATCATGGAGCGGGTCGTTGTCTCTCATGACTGGATGGGGCAACGCTTCGAAGAAATACTCAGCCAATTACCCGGCGAAATGCTCCCTCTATTTCAAGCTGTCACAGCGATCATTATCGACAGTAATATTCGCCCCTCATTCTATACCACAGAAACAGGCGCTATTTATATTGATCCACGCTACCTTTGGCTTTCAGTTGCTGAAAAACAAACCATCAGCACGGCAGAAGACTACCGTTCCAGCTTTTCTGACCCACTCAACTTTAAAGTGCTTAACCGCTACCTGATAAATGATGCACGAGCCTATCAAAACTTCTCATTAACAGACACCAGTACCCGTGACCTAAATGACATAGAACTGGCCTTTGCGCGCCTGATGCTTCATGAACTTGCTCATGCCAATGATTTCATTCCAGCGGATAGTGTCATCAACCTGTCACCAGAGCAAAACGTGATAGATGCCGTTAGAAGCCTTTCTAACGAACGAATATCAAACCACCTTTACCAGCTACTTCCTTTAGCGTCAGAAACCTTATTCTCATTGGCGGGTGTTATGTATAAGGGATATACACCCACACCCTTAGAGCTTGAATTAAGCGCTCTAGAAGTAGGCAACGCCTTCGATGAAGATGGCGCAAGTGATGACTATGGTTACACCTCAATATATGAAGATACAGCCATGTTATTTGAAGCCACGATGATGAAGTACTTCTACAATGCCGACTATGAAATAGCCTTTACTAGCATTCCTCAAAACCCGAATGACTGTCAGGATTATTTTATTGCTTGGGGTGTAACAAGCAGGTTAGGGGATGCTTACGTTAAGCCCCGCGCACAGTGGGTGAGCACGGAGTTACTTCCCAACCTAAGCTTCAGCGTATTCTTTCAAAATATTGAACCACCTATGAGTACTCAGGGCGACTGGTGCATCACGCCAGCCACGACACCATCAACATCTACGACACTCTCAACACCAAAAAGCCAAACCGAAAAAAACATGCCGCTGATTGATCTTATAAAACCTTACCTCTAAACAGCTGACTCATTTAGTCAGATAAAGTAAGTTTCAAATCCTTCGGATATAACAAAAAAAACCCGACAGACCTGTCGGGTTTTTAGCGCTCTAAGCAATATAAAGTGGTTTAGTTTTGCTGCTCGATTTCAATCAACTCAACATCAAATAGCAAGGTCTCATTTGGCCCCATAGTGCGGGTACCATTGGGGCCATAAGCTAATTCAGACGGAATAAACAACTGCCACTTTGAGCCAGTAGGCATTAACTGTAGCGCCTCTGTCCATCCTGGAATAACACGATCAACCGGAAACTTGGCAGGCTGCCCTGACTCTATAGAGCTGTCAAATACGTCTCCGCTAATCAATGAACCAGTGTAATGTACTCTAACAATATCGCTTGGCCCAGGCTGAAGCCCTTTACCTTCTGTTAACACTTTATATTGCAGACCACTTTCCAGAGTCACCACACCCTCCTTGTCTTTATTCTTGCTCAGGAAGTCTAAACCTATTTTCTTATTTTCAGCGCCTATCTGCTGAACTTTATCCATCTGTTTCTGCTGAAGGTCGCGCTGAAATGTCTCTAAAATACCACCAATCTGTTCATCCGTTAACAGTTGGGCTTTGCCCTGAAATGCATCTTTCAAGCCTTGAACAAACACATCGACATTCAAATCAGGCAAGTCATTGATCATTCGCTTACCAAAAACCATACCAAAGCTGTAACTCACTTTTTGGTCTTCAGTGTCGAGTGATTTTAACGGCTCAGCTGCCATGCTACTGGTCACTACGCCAAGAGAGGTCGCACCTGCCATCATGAGGGCTAGAAGTGTCTTTTTCATGTTTAAATCCTAAGGGCTTATTTCTAAAACAGTCACGTTACTTGTTTTTATTCGAAATCACCATGCCTTGAACATTAGCACTTGTTAATGCTCTAACAGGCAATTAATGATGATGCCCGCCGACGCCATGCGCATGTCCATGAGATTTTTCATCGTCCGTCGCATCGCGAACACTTTCGACTTCAATATCAAAGGTTAGCACTTCGCCAGCTAGAGGGTGGTTGGTATCCACATCAACATTAAACTTACCCGCTTTTAATACGACAACCTGCTTTTGCCCTTCTTCGGTATTAATTGAAACCACCATTCCCGGCTTAAGTTTAGCGTTTGATTTCTTATCACCTGCTAAGTGTTTTAATGGCACGCGCTGCTTTGCCTCTTCATTGCGCAAGCCATAACCTTCTTGAGGTTCAACCGTCACCGAAAAAATATCTTCAGCATGCTTTCCTTCCATGCCCTTTTCCAAACCACGAATAATATTGCCGTGGCCATGAAGATAAGCTACCGGGTCGCCGCCATGAGACGTTTCGACTTCAAGCCCTTGAGAATTCTGTAAACGGTAGTGAAAAGTAATAACTTTATCTTTGGAAATTTGCATACAAATACTCTGCTAATATAAGTTGGTAATAAATAAAAACACTATTATCTGGTCTGTTAAGCGAGCTGTCCATGCAAATCATTCAAAGATGCACTAAGCTTAAATCACTTAATTTTTTTGCTTACTTGAATACACCCTAGGCCACATAAATAAATGGCAATACAAAAAGAGATGCTTCCACGTAATGCGTACTTTTCAGATACGATGAAAAAAAGTTTTAGATATCTCATTGCCGCGCTTGGCTGGTTGTGTGTCATTTTAGGTGTAATCGGAATTTTTCTTCCCTTACTGCCCACCACCCCTTTTTTACTCCTCGCTGCATGGCTGTTTACACATTCATCGACACGTTTTCATCGTTGGTTACACGAGCACCCAAAACTAGGACCAATTATCAATATATGGAAAAGTGGTGAAGGTATTGATCGAGCCATTCGAACACGCATCTTACTGTGCATGTGGGCAGGCATGCTGATATCAGCATTTATTGTTGGAAAACTTTGGTCAGTCATTATGCTCACATGCATTGGCGTATGTGTCACAACCTACATCCTTAGATTACCTGTAAAATCTTAACAGGTAATCTAATCTCAACTTAGACCGCTCTCGTGTGAGCTCTTTTATAAAACTAGCGCGCAGATAAACCGGCTAATACCCGTTTCGAAGCTGCCATAACTTGCTCCGGTGCAGTGCCACCCAAGTGGTTACGTGCATTAACCGAACCTTCTAGCGTCAGTACATTGAAGACATCTTCTTGAATATGCTTGCTAAACTGTTGCAGCTCTTCAAGCGTCATTTCTGACAAATCTTTTTTCTGCTCAAGGCCATAGGCCACCGCTTTGCCAACAATTTCATGGGCGTCCCTGAAGGCGACACCATTAACGACGAGATAATCAGCCAGATCCGTAGCCGTAGAAAAACCGCGACGCGCAGCTTCACGCATACTGTCAGCTTTAACTTGAATAGCAGGCACCATATCAGCATAAGCCTTAAGGCAACCTTTCAAAGTATCTAGCACATCGAATAAAGGTTCCTTATCTTCCTGATTATCTTTGTTATAAGCCAAAGGTTGCGCTTTCATCAACATCATTAATGACATCAAGTGCCCCGTTACCCGTCCTGTTTTACCCCGAACCAACTCTGGCACATCAGGGTTTTTCTTCTGAGGCATAATGGAGGAGCCGGTACAAAAACGATCAGGCAGGTCAATAAAATTAAACTGGGCAGAAGCCCATAAGATAAGCTCTTCAGAACACCTTGATAAATGGATCATCACGAGACTGGCAAAAGAACAAAACTCAATCGCAAAATCACGATCACTGACTGAGTCTAGTGAATTCTCAGAGGGACGATCAAAACCGAGTAATTCAGCAGTCAAAACTCTGTCGATAGGGTAAGTCGTACCCGCCAATGCAGCGGCGCCAAGCGGCATGATATTAACGCGCTTTCTGCAATCAATCAGACGCTCATAATCTCTTTGAAGCATCTCATTCCAAGCCAAGATATGATGACCAAAGGTAACCGGCTGAGCTGTTTGTAAGTGCGTGAAACCCGGCATAATCGTGCTCGCCTCACGTTGCGCCAAATTAGCTAAACCTTCTTGCAAACGGGTAATTTCTTCAGCAATCACATCAATTTCATCACGAAGATATAAACGAATATCAGTGGCAACCTGATCGTTACGGGAGCGACCGGTATGTAACTTCTTCCCCGTTATGCCAATTTTATCAGTTAAGCGCGCTTCAATATTCATATGCACATCTTCAAGCTTAACGGACCACTGAAACTCACCGGATTCAATATCCGCCTGCACCTCTTTAAGACCCGTAATAATCTGCAGCTTTTCTTTTTCTGTCAGCACGCCAACCGCGGTCAGCATCGTCGCATGGGCAATAGAACCTTGAATGTCATGAAAATATAAGCGCTGATCAAAATCGACTGATGCAGTAAATTGCTCTACAAACGCATCTGTAGGTTCAGTAAAACGACCGCCCCATGGTTTTTCAGTACCTGCAGTTCCAGTGCCGTTTTGTTCAGTACGATCTATACCGTTACTTTCATTGCTCATGCTTGATTACCCATCTACACTAAAATTTATGATGCCAAAATTTAAGGCCCATAGTGTAGCATAAAGCCATAAGTGAAATCCTATTAGCTAATAGACGCTATACTCTAACTTGTTAACACTAGCTGAAAAAGCATGAAAAAAATTCAAAAAAATAGAACCACAGATCAAAGGCAGGCCCGCGCCTCAGTTTTAGATAAACATGTAAAGGAAGATAACTTTTTTATTCCAGACCTTTGCCAGATTAATAGTGTTTTATTTCTGTTAATACTGACGCAACTCCTGGCACTTGTTCTATGTTTAGTGAACACTGAAAACAGCCTGATTAATTGGTCGAGTCTTGGTTTGATATCAAGCTATTGCCACATACTCACCCTCAGTTTTGCCGCACTCATTTGCGTCACACGCAAAGCGATTAAATATAAAAGCCTGAAGTTCGTAGTAGCTTATTTTATTAGTACGAACATCGGCTTAACCTGGTTATATAGCTGGTTTGGCAGTGTAATTTTGTTACCTGGAATAATTAGTCAGCCAGGCCTGTTCACCTTAAAAAGTATTTTGATTAGCAGTATTATCGCCGGTTTATTATTACGCTATTTTTATTTACAGTTTCAATGGAAGGAGCAAAAACAGGCAGAACTACGTTCGCGCATTCAAGCGCTACAAGCCCGTATCCGGCCTCACTTTTTGTTCAACAGCATGAATAGTATTGCAAGTTTGATCAGCATCAACCCTGAGCAGGCCGAAGACGCGGTACTCGATTTATCAACGCTATTTCGTGCAACGCTCAACAACCAAGCATCATTAATTCCCATAGAGGATGAAATTGAACTTTGTCGACGCTATTTAAATATTGAAAGCCTAAGACTAGGCGACAGACTAACAGTCGACTGGAAAATCAATTTGCCTCACTCTAAAATTAAGATTCCCCCACTCACCTTACAACCTTTGTTTGAAAATGCGATCTATCATGGCATTCAGCCGCTTAAAGAAGGCGGTACAATCACCCTGAAAACAGACTGTAAACAAGATTCACTTTATATACTGATCTCAAACCCATATGACAACAAAGCTGACAAACACCAAGGAAACCACATCGCTCTTGAGAATATTCATAGCCGCATAAAAGCAATTTTTGGCGAGCGTGCTATATTAAAAACCAGTCAGTTTGATAACATATTTACCGTTACCCTCCGCCTCCCCATTTGAGAGAGAAAACATGAAAGAGAATGTTATTTCAGTTTTCATTGTCGATGATGAAAATCTGGCGCGTGAGCGACTAAAGCGTTTAGTTAGCCTCAATACCCTATATAGAGTATGTGGCGAAGCCGAGAACGGTGATATCGCATTAAGAGACATACCTCATTTAAAACCGGACATTGTATTACTTGATATTCGAATGCCTGGAATTGACGGCCTGGAAGTAGCTGAAAAACTGGCTAAACTACAACACCCTCCGGCCATTATCTTTTGTACAGCTTATGACGAATACGCCATAAAGGCCTTCAAATATAAAGCCATTGGTTACTTACTAAAACCCGCTCGCAAAGAAGATTTAGACCAGGCTTTATCCCAAGCAAAACAACTCAATCAACTCCAAGTTAGACAACTTAGAACAGAGCCTTCAAATGAAGACAGTAAATTTGTTGCGCATAGCTGGCAAGGGCACGAATTAATTGACTTTAACAGCATCTATTATTTCCGTTCCGATCAAAAATATTTAACCATCGTGCATGAAGATGGCGAAACCTTAAGTGATCAAACGCTGAAAGAATTAGAAAAAATCTATCCCGACACATTACTTAGAGTACATCGAAATACGCTGATCAACACCCAGCACATAGGCTCGTTGAGTAAAGATAGTGAAGGCCATTATCAGATTCAGATCAAAAACAGTTCCCATCTAATCCAAGTGAGCCGACGCCATGTCAGTGACGTAAAAGCACAGCTTATGCAAATCGGGTCATAAATCAATTAGCCTACAACGGTAGAGCCAAAGTTTCATTCCGCCTTATTTTAAGCCTTCAGGGCATGCCACGACGTCATACTTGAAACACAATAAGGCACCACATAGGTTACCGCTAATTTCAGGTAATCTAGCTCAGTTTGACCAAACAGGCCGTCAAACTGATTCACCAGATTTAAAATACTGCCGACTAACAGCGCCAGGAAAAACCACTTCCAGTGCAGGAAGTGGTTGATCATCAGTGATTGCTTACAGATCAAGTGATGGCCCAAAGGTTTCATAATGAATTTGCTCGGCCTTAAATCCTAGCTTGTGAAACACTTGGTTCACAGCGCTCATGAAAGGTTTAGGGCCGCAGAAATAAATAGCTGTTTGCCCGTCTGCAACTAAGCTGCCCTCATCCAACCATTTTTGCACCACTTCCTCATTCAAATAGCCCAAGTGGTCGGCACTGGCCCCCGTCTCCAACGCCTTTTTATAAGAGAAGCCTTCTCGAGTTGACAGCACTTCTAGCTCTTCTTTTAAGATGATATTCTGCTGATCCCGTGAGCATTGAATAAATAATAGATCTGAGCCCCTCACACCTGAATTCAAAGCATCATAGAGTAGGCTAATGATAGGCGTTACTCCAACGCCCCCTGAAATAAACACATGTTTTTGAGCCTGTGGGTTCAGGGTAAATACACCTGTAGGCGCCTGTAGCAATAACTTTTCGCCGACAACACTTTGGTGAAGATGGTTCGAGACCAAACCACTTAACTCCGCCTTAGTCGAGATACGTAAATAGTCTTGGCCTCGCTGGCCTGATAATGAATATTGGCGAATTTCATCAAACTCAGATTCCTCAGGATTTACCTTAAGACCAATGTATTGTCCGCCTTCATAATCCGGAATTTTTCCACCATCTGTGGGCTTTAGATAAAACGATTTCACCTCAGGTGTTTCGGTTACAATTTTATCAATTTCAAATTCCTTAAAACCTCTCCAGCCACCTTCTGACTCTTCGTTGGCTTTATAAATACTTTCTTCGGTATTGATAAAAATATCCGCCAACACTCCGTAAGCCTCAGACCAGGCCTTCAAAGCCGGGTGCCCATCAGGCAATTCTAGTACTGCCTGAATCGCCGCTAACAGGTTTTCTCCAACGATAGGGTATTGTTCGGGTTTGATCCCTAAACTCACATGTTTGTGCGCTATTCGCTCAACCACAGGCACTAAAACCTCAATATTTTCCAAATTATTGGCATAAGCAAGCACCGCATCTGCCAAAGCACGAGGTTGATCTCCTCTTGTTTGATTCACCTGATTAAACACATTTTTAAGCTCTGGATGATGCGTAAACAAACGCTGATAAAAATACTGTGTAATGGCCTCTCCCTTCTGTTCCAGTAGTGAAGTAGTAGATTTAACGGTATCGATGGTTTCTTGATTTAACATGGGTAAGGCCTCATTTCATTAACTGACTTTAAAGATTCATCTTACATGCATCTTCTAAAGATGCATCCTACATGTATCTATTTAGATTGCAAGTATTTATACTGGGATTTGTCCATTGAACGACTTACCTAGAACGACTTACCTTAAACTACGGTTGCAGAAGAAATTATGCAGTTAACGAAACATACAGATTACGCTTTTAGGATTTTGATTTTTCTCGCCACCCTGGAAAAAAACAAACTAACCACCATTCAACAACTCACTGAAGGTTTCGTAATTTCAAAAAGTCATGTGATGAAAATCGTCAATAAGCTCGTGCATCAACACTGGGTAAAAGCAACTAGAGGTAAAAATGGCGGAATACAACTGGGTATTGCAGCAAACGAAATCACTTTAAGAAGCGTAGTAGAATTGATGGAGAAAACGCTTGAGCCCGTTAACTGCGCCTCGCCTTTATGTGCCTTAAAATCAGCCTGCCAACTTAAGGACATTTTATGCCAGGCCCAAGAGCTCTATTTAGAACACTTAGGAAAATCTACCATTGAAGATTTAGTCAACAAGCAAACGGTGGATGTGATTCGATTGATGTCAAACGCTTAATTTTCATTTTAGCCTCTATTTCAGCACCATCTCGATTTTGCAGATACATCAGTTATACTATTCAGCATTAGACGACTCCAACTATATGGCTATCGTTGAACTCACTTATACATCCCTATATGGATCAAAACTCGCTTATGACCACCGCTACCACAGTCAAAACACTGAAAATTGCTTCCCGTGAAAGTGCTCTGGCACTTTGGCAAAGTCGATATATCAAAGCGCAACTAGAATCGCTTTATCCTGACTTAACAGTCGTTATCAATGGCATGACCACAAAAGGCGACCAAATTCTGGATGTACCACTCGCTAAAATTGGTGGTAAAGGCCTATTTGTGAAAGAGCTTGAAACCTCCATGTTAGAAGGCTTGTCTGATATCGCGGTGCACTCCATGAAAGATGTGCCGATGGAGTTCCCTGACGGGCTTGAGCTAGCTGTCATTTGCGAACGCGAAAACCCTTTTGATGCCTTTGTTAGCAATGCCTACAACTCCGTTGATGCACTACCTAATG
>Ga0209290_1001476_pt1 | contig 11049 bp, 8 predicted proteins | sample EN1Hudsemesocosm_2_FD_184632 | JGI IMG/M metagenome (GOLD analysis project Ga0209290, IMG submission 184632) | Methane-oxidizing microbial communities from mesocosms in the Hudson Canyon - EN10B Hudson Canyon (SPAdes) (version 2) | ecosystem: Environmental > Aquatic > Marine > Cold seeps | place... | reverse complement strand
GCTTTCCCCAAAGGTGGTTACTGTAAATAATTTTCCTATCGAATTTCCTGACATAATCGGCTCGTTATTTTAATGCTGTTTTAAATAAATCGGTAAATTGGCTCACTTGCTCAGCGGTTAATAAGAACACCCCATCACCACCACGCTCAAAATCTAACCAGTAAAAAGGCACGTTGGGGAAGGCCTCTTGTAACGGCTCTGCACTACTCCCTACTTCCACTACTAAAATGCCCTGAGATGTTAGGAAATTTTCCGCTTCCGCTAACATCCGTATAACAATATCTAACCCTGATACACCGCCGTCAAAACCCATGGCGGGTTCAGCATGATACTCTTGTGGCAAGCCGCGTAATTCTTCTTGGTTAACATAAGGCGGGTTACTGACAATGAGATCATACCGTTGATCAACCGCTAAAAACAAATCAGACTCAATGGCAACGACACGGTCTTGAAGGCCATGGCGTTCTATATTCATTGTTGCCACAGCTAAAGCATCCGGCGATAATTCCACGGCATCGACCTGAGCTTCTGGAAAGGCATGCGCACACGCCAATGCAATACAACCACTCCCCGTACACAGATCTAAAATACGATCGACATGCTCGGCTTCAACCCAAGGCATGAACTGTTGCTCAATGAGCTCTGCAATAGGCGATCGCGGTACTAACACACGCTCATCGACATAAAAAGACAAGCCCGCAAATATTGCCTCATGGGTTAAATACGCCAACGGCTTTCGCGTGGTGATTCGTTGTTGCATTTTATCGACCACAGTTTGGCGCTCACGCACCGTCAATACCGCGGACAAGTATTCTTTTGACAAATCATAAGGTTGATGGAGGGTATGCAAGACTAACGCCACCGCTTCATCGTGCGCACTCTGTGTACCGTGACCAAAAAACAAGTCTGCCTGATTAAACTGACTGGTAGCAAAGCGAATATAATCCAGAATTGTGGTTAATTCCGAAGTAACTTCCTCAGAATTGAATGTCATAACAAGCCTTTTATAACGGTGAGAGGGTAAATAGCGACTAATTTTAAACTAAAACAGCCCTGACAACGCATAAAATTGTGTTTACAGAGCTGCTTTTAACCCCATTTGGAGCTCAAATGAGCACTGATGTTAATACTGACGAGCGCGATGTTCGGCCTGGGCTGCGCCTTGTTGGTTCCCTTGTAAGTGCCGAGCCTTGGCAATAAGCAACCAACAGCGTTTCTTTAAGACATTTTTACCTTGCGACAACGACAGTGTTTTCTCTGCCAACTGTTCAGCCATAACGGCTTTTCCTTGCTTGATTCTGATTTCAGTCAATTTGATCATCACATGAGCATTTCTAGGCTCTAGCCGCAGGGCTCTTTCGACCGTGGCTGCCGCAACATCCAAAGACCCAAGATTAATATTTCGCTGTGCTTCACTGATTAATGCCACGACTGGTGCCGAGGCCTCTTTAAAGGTTAATGAATGGCCCACAAGCGCATTCTGACCGCTATCAACATCAGCACCCTCTTTACGCGACCAAAAAAAAGACCGTTTCTTTTCAGGTTCGTTATACGTTTCAGCTACCGTCCCTAAACCACGACCACCCAATGACCCTGACACCGGTGCCGGTGATTGGTTTTTATACAATACATCGCACCCACTTAAAGACAACAATAAAACGAAGCTTAAGACTCGGTAACTAACCCTTGAGGAATATTTTAATAATGCGGTCATAACCAATAGCCTAGTACCTATAAAGAATGAACCCACGTAGTGTACCGTGAAACGTTAGTCTATATGACCTTTTTACGGTGTTAGCCACAAAGAGAAAACGTCACTGTAGTGATCTATTTTACCTGTAAAGCGCTCATCTAAAGATCTCGTTAAGCCCTGTTGAGTTGAATTTAAGGTATGGTATGACGATGAACATACCCTATTAAATGCTAACGCACAAAAATCATGCGCTCCTCTTTTCTTCTCTACGGTGCCAACGGTTACTTAGGTACACAAATCGCCCGACTTGCCGTACAACACGGCTTAAAACCAGAACTAGCCGGCAGGAATAAAGCCGCACTCACCGAGTTGGGTAACGCCCTTAATCTTAGCGTAACGGTGCTACCGCTAGACGCCCCCTATCGGCTTGAACAACGCCTTAAAAAAACCACCTTTATTTTTAATTGCGCGGGGCCTTTTCAAGCAACCGCACTGCCATTGGTCACAGCGTGCCTGAATACGCAAACACATTATCTTGATATTACCGGTGAGTTATCGGTTTTTGAAAGCCTTCTAAGGTATGACACAGCGGCTAAAAACAACAAAGTCATGCTACTCCCCGGTGCCGGTTTTGATGTCGCTGCGACCGATTGCTTAGCGCTTTATTTAAGCACTCAGATCGAGCAACCAAGCCACTTAACCTTAGCTTTTGAAAGCCAAGGCCCAGCAACACTGCCGCCCGGCACCCAACGCACCGCTATTGAATTATTAGCCTACGGTGACCGCATTCGTTATCAGGGGCAACTCCTTAAACCCCAACGCCGTTTTAAACAAAAAACAATTGATTTAGGATCCGGTCCAAAACCTTGCCTTAGAATCACCTGGGGCGATGCAGTGACCGCCTTTCACAGCACTCAAATTCCAACCATTGAAAATTACTTATCCCTGCCTGTGCGCCAACAACAATTAGTGCGTTTAAGCCATTACGCCAGCCCCCTGTTTCAATGTGCACCGGTCCGCCAGTTAGCGAAAAAATTGTTGGTATCGCCACCGCCCGCATTAGAGGATTGTCAAAAAATACAAACCCTAGTTTGGGGTGAAGTTAAAAACCAACAAGGGGAGTATTTTAGGGCTCAAATAAAAGGCCCCGAAGCCGGCAGCCTCTGGACCGCAGACATTGCACTCCAAATGATAAAAAAAGTGCTGGAAGGCGATACTAAAAGCGGCTTTCAAACTCCGGCCACCGCCTACGGAGCTGATTTTATTTTAGAAAATACCGCCGTACAAAGAACCGATTTAAGTCACTCGGTTTAATCTGGAAACACACAGGCTTATACGTCGAATTAAGCGACGGCAAAACACGCGTTGATGTGATTAGCCCTGTAGACGGAAAATTCTCATTATTTTCCGGATTTAATCGCTCAAACGAATCGCACGACTTTTTTTAAATGTCACTAAGAATAGTATTAAAACACTCACTAGGGCGCATCACTTCGGCAGCCATCGCTTGATCCGGGTAATAATACCCACCGATATCAGTCGTACTCCCTTGCACTGCATTTAATTCAGAAATAATGTTATCTTCATTCTCAGTTAGCTGTTGAGCGATGACACTAAATTGCGCCTGCAACGCTGGATCCTGGTCTTGTTCGGCTAAAGCTTGAGCCCAATAGAGCGCAAGATAAAAATGACTACCGCGCACATCAAGTTCACCGACTTTGCGCGACGGTGATTTATTGTTACTTAAAAAAGTGCTGTTGGCTTGATCTAATGCTGATGCCAGTACTTGTGCCTTTTTAGCGTTATTTTTTTGCGCAAAATCTTCTAAAGAAACAGCCAACGCTAAAAATTCGCCGAGCGAATCCCAACGTAAATGATTCTCTTCCAACAACTGTTGAACATGCTTTGGCGCAGAGCCTCCCGCACCGGTTTCAAATAAGCCACCACCGGCCAACAAAGGCACAATAGATAACATTTTGGCACTGGTACCCAACTCTAAAATGGGGAATAAATCGGTTAAATAATCCCTTAATACATTTCCCGTGACGGAAATAGTATCTTCACCCGCTTTGACTCGCTGTAAGGTGTAACGTATAGCCTCAACAGGGGCCATAATTTTAATCTCTAGTCCGTCTGTTTGCTGTTGCTCTAAATAACTTTCGACTTTTGCGATTAAGTTTGCATCATGTGCCCGTTGTTTATCCAACCAAAAAATGGCCGGCTGACCCGTTGCTCTGGCACGGCGCACGGCTAGTTTTACCCAGTCGTGAATCGGTAGGTCTTTAGTCTGACACATACGCCAGATATCGCCAGACTCAACAGGATGCTCCAACAATACACACCCTTCAGAATCGGTGACGCGCACCTGACCCTTTGCCGGTATTTCAAAGGTTTTATCATGGGAGCCATATTCTTCAGCCTTTTGCGCCATCAAACCAACATTACTCACATTGCCCATGGTCGTTACATCAAAAGCACCGTGTTCTTGACAGAATTCAAAGACAGCTTGATAAATACCCGCATAACAGTGGTCTGGAATCATCGCTTTCGTATCCTGCAATTGACCCGCGGGCCCCCACATTTGCCCAGAAGATCGTAATGCAGCCGGCATTGAGGCATCGACAATGACATCACTCGGTACATGTAAATTAGTAATGCCTTTATCTGAATTGACCATCGCCAATGCGGGCTGGGTCTGATAAACAGCGCGAATATCAGCCTCAATTTGTTGGCGTTGGCTGTCAGGTAGCGTAGCAATTTTTACATAAACATCACCCAAACCATTACGACTATCAACCCCGAGTTGATTAAAGGTGTCGCTATGTTTGTCAAAGACCGCTCGAAAATAAACCTTAACCGCATGACCAAAGATAATAGGGTCAGAAACCTTCATCATCGTTGCTTTCAAATGCAGCGAGAGTAATACCCCTTGTGTTTTGGCATCGGCTATAGACTGTTCAAAAAAAGCACCTAAAGCCTGATAACTCATTACCGCAGCGTCAATAACTTCACCTGCCTGTACCGATGTTTGATCTTTCAGCACACGGGTTTCACCCTGATCACCCAGCCATTCAATTTTAACCGCACCCGCCGCGTTAACAACTTGAGATTGCTCGCTAGAATAAAAATCACCTTCATGCATCGTTGCGACATGCGATTTAGAATCAGCCGACCAGGCGCCCATACTGTGTGGGTGTTTTTTAGAATAGTCTTTAACAGGTGCAGCCACTCGCCGATCAGAATTCCCTTCACGTAAAACGGGATTAACAGCGCTTCCTAACACTTTGGCATAACGTGTCTGAATGTCTTGTGCCACTGGATCATTAGCCTCTTCGGGATAATCAGGGATGGCATAACCTGAGGCTTGTAACTCTTTAATCGCAGCATTTAATTGCGGAATTGAAGCACTTATATTAGGTAACTTAATAATATTGGCCACCGGCGTCGTCGCCAATTCACCTAACTCGGCTAAGGCATCATTTTGCTTTTGCGCATCGGTCAAGTTTTCAGGGAAATTAGCAAGGATACGAGCAGCTAAAGAAATATCCCGCGTTTCGACGGTAATATCGGCCGCCGCAGCAAAAGCCTGAACAATAGGCAAAAAGGAATAAGTAGCTAAGGCAGGGGCTTCGTCAGTGAGGGTGTAAATGATCTTAGAATTTGACATGTCTTCAACTCTATCTCATAAAGTAAAAGGTATTATATTTCGAAACAACCCTGAGTTCATTCAAAATATACTCAGCGATTGGTTATTTATGCGTTATTTAACAAATGCGGTAAAGTCCAAGACATAAGGCATTAGCCTGTTTATCAGCATCCAAGTCATTGACGGGTCTGTGCTTCACAGTCGTATGACCCATAATGACACCAAAATTTACCCTACTGACCACTGCACCGACTACCAGAGCAGGTAACCGGTTTCTATGTGCATCAAAACCTGATAAAGCGAAAGATTTAGCGCTATTCATCATAATTTTCTCAAGCGTGTGGGATGGGTGGATTTAATCTCACCCTTGGTTGTTTTTTACCTACAGTTAATAGATTGATGGTCGTAAACAACCTGATAAAAAACTTGATTTGTGGCTTGGCCTGCCTATTCTTTTTTAGCGCTTGAACCCAATACCTCAAATCAGTTAATTTTATAGCTAATTTATCCCTAAGTTGAGCTTGATTAGCCTAATCTAGGGAATAGATAGCTAAAGTTTTATACAACCAGTGCCATTTTTAGGTAGCCAAATAACCATTAACTAAGACGATAAACTAATGAGAAAACTTTTAAAAATAGTCAGTGGATTGGTTTTATTAATTGTCGTAGCGGCCATCGTTGCGCCTATGATGATTGACCCGAATGATTATCGAGAACAGATCCAAACCGTTGTTAAAGAAAAGACGGGGCGTGACTTAGCGATTAACGGTGATTTAAGTGTGTCCCTTTTCCCATGGATTGGTATTGGTCTTAATGAGGTTATCTTGAGTAACGCTGTCGGTTTTAAAGCAGCGCCATTTGCGAAGATCCAAGAAGCAAATGTGAAAGTTAAGCTGTTGCCTTTGTTGTCCCAACAAGTTGAAGTCAGTACCGTTGTTTTAAAAGGGATGAGCCTGAATCTTGAAAAAAACCAAGCGGGGAAAACCAATTGGGATGATATGGTGCAATCATCAACTGAGCCAGACGCTACCAAAGGTAAACCCACAGAACAGTCAGTGACCCTAGCAATGGCCCCTATTGCAATAGGGGGCTTGCAAATAGTCGATGCCAATATTACATGGGACGATGCCAGTAAAGGCGAGCGTTATAGCCTTGCCGGTTTAGATTTAAGCCCTTTCGTTGGGGAGCCCAATGGGCGTTGAATTAGCACTAACGGTGAATAGCAGTAAACCTAAAGCCAGTGTAGGTTTGAAGCTTAATGGCGATTTGGTTATTAATTCCGCATTTAATAAATTCGACTTCCAAGGCATGACGCTGGTGATTAACGCGGCGGGTGACCCTGTGCCAGGAGGTGCGATGAAAATTGATATGGCTACCCATTTAATTGCCGATTTGGCAGCTGAGGGAAGCTTGACGTTGGACCCGCTCACCATCAAATTTGATGATTCAACGTTATCGGGCAATGCGGCTGTTAATCACTTTGCAAAGCCTTCCATTCAGTTTGATTTGGCCGTCGATGCAATAAACCTAGACCGTTACCTACCGAAACCAGCAGACACTGAGAGTGGCGCTCAGACAACTTCTGTAGCGCCACCTCCTCCAGCACTAGCTTTACTTCCAGTGCAAACACTTCGTGATCTCAATATAGAGGGTGTATTTAAAGTGCAGTCATTAATCCTAAAGGGTTTAACTGCCGAAGAGGTTAGCGTAAAACTAGTGGCAAAAAATGGCGTACTTAAGTCGGAACAGGGGGTAAAGAAATTTTATAACGGTCGTTATATCGGTGAAACCATTGTTGATGCACGTCAGAACACGCCAAAAATTATCGTAAAAGAGCAGGTAACAAACATTAACATTGAGCCCTTATTAATTGACTTGCTAGGTGAATCTCCAATAGCGGGTGTTACTAATATTACAGCGGCTTTAACAACTCGCGGCAATACGGTGCCCGCGTTTAAATCGGCGTTAAATGGCACGGCTGAATTTAGTTTTAATGATGGCGCCGTCACAGGTGTGGATGTGAGTGCACTGATGAAGCAAGCACAAGCAATACTCGATGGTGACTTTGTAGCTGCGTTTATCAAGGGTGTTGGAAAAACACCCTTTTCAAAGGCTTCTGGTACGGCTCAAATTAACGACGGCCTCGTCAATAATCAGGATCTTATCGTTACAACACCCTTGGTTAATGTGGCGGGAATGGGCACCGCTAACCTGGTTAATGAGCGGATTGATTACCAGTTAACCTTGCAAAGATCTAAAAGCAGCGATGCGAAAGTAGTGGATTCAAAGGACATAAAAAACACCTTGATTCCAGTGAATATAAACGGAACATTTGCTGAGCCAAGCGTTAGTCTTGATGTCAAAGCCATGGTCATGAACACGCAGAAAGCAAAAATAGACGAACAGAAAGAAGCGCTAAAGAAAAAAATAAACGAGAAATTAAAAGGTGTGGCGGGTGAGCTATTAAAAGGCCTGTTTTAACCTGCCCATTTCCTCTGATGAGGTCATTGCGTTTTTAAAAAAACCTTGAGAGTACTGCACCTAATTATTTGGACTTATTGCAATCGGATTTAGAATTTATTCGGGTGATTGATGATTTAATTGAAGTTCTCTTAAAAAGAAGATTATTGCCATTACTGATTTCCCTAAACCTGTGCTTTCTAAAATGATGACCCGGCGAGGCATTAGAGATCAGTTGTCGCCGTTAACCGGAATTATTTAGACTGACCATACTTAGCCAACACCAGATAAAGACTCACCCAAGCTAAGTTTCTTTATTTACCCGCACCTTCTTGCCACTTATTCTCAGACATAAAAAAAGGGCACTGTACGTGCCCTTTTTTAAACGTTAAACGAAAAGCGCTTTAAAGCAATTCTTTCACCTTAGCGATAATGCCTTTTGGATCAATACCCTGATGCGGGAACTGCTCCCACAGACCACCACAGCCTTCCTGGTGCGTCCCTAAGTGCGCATAAGCCGGTGCATGGCCACGTTCTAACAACCACGACCCAAAACGACTGCCTAAGCCGGTTTTACGGTTAAATGACTCAACCACTAACACCATCGGCGAGGCGCCAATTTTAGCCATCATGTCCTCATCGATCATATTCAATGTCGGCTTGTTGATTAACCCGACATCAATGCCTTCGGCTTTTAAACGCTCAACTGCATCTAAAGAACGGTATAAGGCCTCGCCAAAACTAACGATATAGCCTTGGGTGCCTTCTCGAATGACTTCGTCTTGCCCGACAATAAAACGATACCCTGAGCCAAAATAGTCATTGCCTTCGGTATCTAAAATATTAGGTACCTTTGAGCGGGTTGAAAAAATAAAACGAACGCCGGGTTGAAAGAAAATCGTTTCAACACAAGCACGCATCTGGTTCGGGTCGGCCGGAAAATACAAGCCGGTATCATAGGCATCACTCAAGCCATTATCGGCAAACATATTGTTTAAGCCAAAATGACAGGTGTTATCGGCCATATCGTCAATGCCCGAATGAGAATAATGGCTCAACACATTGGAACGATTCAGTCGTGCCATGGTAATTTCAGAAATACACATTTCCAAAAAGGCACTAAAGGTGCCAAAAATGCCTTGTTTCCCGGCTTCCATACCAAAGCCTGCCGCTGCAGAAAAATTACCCCGCTCCATAATCCCTGAAGAAATAAAAACCTCAGGAAATGCTTTGTGGATTTTAATGAGTCCACACGAGCCTTCAAGATCGCTGTCAATCACCCGCACCGAATCTATTCTTTCAGACTCTGTCATACGATCTAAAATATCGACCACCGCATCGCCAAAAATGCCCCGGTTCGCATCCCAAATATCGCCCGAACCTAAAAAGTCTTTCTCTTGTTTAGGCGCCTCTATAGTTTTTAACAAATCCGCTGAAGCTTGCTGGTTATTGGCTTCTAAATAATCTACCGCCAATTTAACCGAAATGACATCATGCCCATGGGTTGAGCCCTCAAGGCCTTCAATACCCGGACACATGGGCCGTTTATTAACCACAGCAACCGGACCATCGGTGGTCACCGCGGTACAAATTCGTTGATATAAATCGTCAATATCTTCACCGTCGCCTTCTAAAACGGTTACCCCATGGCCTCTTAATGTTTTCGCGACAGTACACCCGGTTAAATAGTCAGACGGGTGACCGGCTATCGTGACATCGTTGTCATCAATGATTAATTTTACATTTAAATTTTGCGCCACAGCCAAACGCGCCGCTTCTGCATCGTTACCTTCTTGTTGCGAGCCGTCTGAACCTAAACAAAAAAGCACTTTACGCGGGTTCGCCATAGCCACCCCATTCACATAAGGCCACATATGCCCCAACCGACCCGAACTGAATTTAACCCCTGGGGTATAGCCTAATTCCGGATGTCCGGGTAAATGTGAATGAGCGGCACGGTACTGCATTAAGTTCTCTACCGGGAGTTCACCGTGCAGTGCCGCCATTAAATACTGGGTGCCCACTCGGTGCCCTGCTTCATCAAAGAAAATGGGCACGTATTGGTCGCTAGCACCACGAAACAGCGCATCCATAATCATGACTTCGGGTACCGTATCAAACGGCCCTCCCGAATGACCGCCAACGCCTCGCGCTGCCCCTGTGGCGGTAAAAAACACTAAAGCGTCTCGGCAAAGTTGTATATTCGCGTTTAGGGCCGTTCGTTGGTCATCAGACAGTACCGGATTATTCGCATCCAGCGCTATGGGTTGATAGGCATCAAGATCTATTGGAAATTCAGTCATCGCTACTTTCCTCACAAATTAAGGGTTAATTTAAATTTACAGCAGTAAAGTTAGTTTTCTCCATTGTGGTAAATATATAACGCCTCCAAGGCTTTAACTGCCAACTTTTTCAATCAAGACAATCAGTTAGACTACTCCTTTAAATTACCCAAAGGGAAGAATTTTCGTGAGCCAGGTAAAAAACACGCACACACCCGCATAGCACCAAGAAGGTGCTTTTTTAATACCTTTGAAAGTTTTGAGTATTTAAGCTAAAAGCCGCTACCGCTCTCTTAATGCCCGTTATTTTGCCCTTAACACCGGTTTTAATAAATAGTCCATAATGGTTTTCTTGCCGGTAATAATATCCACCGTTGCCACCATCCCTGGAATAATCGCTAACGGTAGTGTCTATTTCTAATGAATGCTGACTATTTGTACGACCTTCAAAACGATACAGCCATCCTATCAACTAGTTGTTAGTCTAGATGGCTCCTGTGGCGTTACAATTATCCGGCGCATAATAAACTGACTTAAATAATGTGCTGGGTATCACTGTTATACCCTTTTCTTACTCTTCGCTATCAGTCAGCAAGGCTGACGATTTTAGCACCACGTTTTATCTCACCCGCCGTTATCACCGTGGCGGTAATTCCACCGTGACCACGCATGGCATTATAACCACCGTACCCTAAGACTTCTTCCATACGCGAACAGGGGTGGCACAAGCCGGTCATTTGTAAAATCACCCCGTCAATTTCAAAGTGCTTTTTGGCTAACGACAATAAATTAAAGCCTTCAACAACGATATTTCTACGTAATTGTTCAGGGGTAATGTCACGATCTAAAAAAGAATTAAGTGCAGCAATATGTTCCGCTTGAATCAAAGTGACTTGGCGCTTCTTACTGTTGGCACTGTAATGATCCCCGACTAAACCGTGCTCTGGATTAACCTGAACTACCGAACA
>Ga0209290_1001475_pt1 | contig 11058 bp, 13 predicted proteins | sample EN1Hudsemesocosm_2_FD_184632 | JGI IMG/M metagenome (GOLD analysis project Ga0209290, IMG submission 184632) | Methane-oxidizing microbial communities from mesocosms in the Hudson Canyon - EN10B Hudson Canyon (SPAdes) (version 2) | ecosystem: Environmental > Aquatic > Marine > Cold seeps... | reverse complement strand
TCGGTAAGGTAGATATATTGTTGCGCGTTGCCGCGACTGGTAACGTGGTACAAGGCATTGGGAAATTCTAATCGCATAGGGCGTGACATAGCGACCACCTATATTTAAGGGCTTAAATATAGGTTAGTGGGTATTTTGGAAAAGGCAAAAGGCAAGACCTGACCCTCACCCCCTATCAAAATGTAAACTGAGCAATAGAAAATGGGTATATTTAGGAAATAACTGTAAAAATGGTTATGCAGATGGTGAGGGCTCCTCCATTGACAGACAAGGCTTAAAGTTCATCGGTATGTTTAAATCTGGTCAGCGTATAAAAGGTGACATACATAAAAATGGTGAGATGATTTTCTCGGGAAATCTTAAAGACGATAAGCCGGATGGCAGTGCTATTTTCTCGTTTGAAGGAGAATATGAAGAGTGCCGTTTTTTTAGGGGAAAGCGCATAGATACCCTATACAAAATTCGTAAAGAAAACGCTGAAAATATTGCTAAGATTGAAAGAATTCAAAGAGAAAAATCTACGGCCGTCAACAGTAACAATAATTCCAGTCGCAACACCAATGAACCAAATGTTCTGGTGGACGACTTAGAAAAAGAAGGGGCAAAGCGAGCCGCTAGTTTTATCTTTTATCAGTTATTTTAATAAAGCAGCGCTAACAATAAGTTAAGCGCTTCTTGTCTACTTAATTGTAAAAACCTAATGAGAGTGCAATACCACTATAAATAGCTACATTAAAATTGTGTCCTAATAACTCTTGAATGGTGCACTTTAGAGTTTAATTCGGAAAGCGTATGCAGCTTTTCTGAGTCAAGTCTTGCGTTGTGCGCTCAACCAAAAATAAATGCATGTCTCCCCTCACGCTTACATATTAATATTTATCAGTTTTAGTCGCCACTTCGCCCATCTTTTAAATGCTCAATGAACAATCGAAGTGGCACCATCATTCGGTACTCCCTTGGGAAATAAATATTCATGCTGGGTAATCTAATCTGATGCTCGCTTAAAACCTCTACTAGCTCGCCGCTTGCCAAGGCATCGGTGCAGTAATCCCGAAACGTATACGTTAGCCCAAGCCCCTGACGGGCCAGATCAATGGTGGCAGGTGATGAGCTGGCAATTAGGTTGCCCCGTACTTCAACCGGGTAAGTGCTATCTATTCCTTCAAAGATCCATGGCGCTAATTGCTCTGACCCTGGAAACCGATAACGCAGGCAATTATGATTCAGCAAATCCTTTGGGGTTTGCGGAACACCCTGTTTGTTAAGGTATTCAGGGCTGGCTACCACAGCCACTTTCAGTGGCCCGGACAGGTTAATGGCCACCATGTCTTGTGCTATCAACCCGCCCAGGCGGAATCCGGCGTGTAGGCCCTCATCCAAAATATCCGACATGGTATCGGTCATAGACAATTCAACTTCGATCTCTGGGTATTGTTTCTGAAAACCAGCCAGCTTGTCGCGAACCAGAAGAAAATAAGCAAATTCCGGGAGGGCGAGCTTTAGGGAACCACGGGCATCATGCCCTGCCGTTTGTGCACTGTATAAACCTTCACTTAGTTGAGTAAAGGCAGGCCCGGTGCTGCGGGCCAGGGCCCGTCCTGCTTCGGTTAGGCTGATGGAGCGGGTAGTGCGGATAAACAGCGCGGTGCCAATGTGCTCTTCCAGTTTTTTTAATTGATGGCTCACCGTTGAAGGTTTAACCCCCAGTGCTTGGGCCGCGCCGCGCAGGCTGCTTTCACGGGCAATGGCGTTAAACACCTCTAGGGTGGCAAGGGGCAGTTTCATTAGTAGATTCTATTCACTAGACAAGTAGATATACGGTGTATTGTTCACTTTAGTCAATCTAACTAGAGTAGGCAACAGGTAAACAACACTATGTAACCCCCTTGGCGAACACCCTAAGCGCCAACCTGACAACACTAAATGAGGCCTGTTTTATGAACATACTTGTGCTCACTGCTCACCCTGATCTTGCTGCCTCTACGGCCAATGGCAAATGGTTTGAAGCCTTCTCAAACGTTGATGGCATAGTCACCCGCGACCTTACCGCCATTGGCGGCCCTGAAATGCGTTTTAACCCGGCTGTTGAGCAGGCGCTGCTTGAGCAAGCCGACCGCGTGGTGCTGCAGTTTCCCCTCTATTGGTACTCTTCACCGCCGGTGCTTAAGGCCTGGCTCGATCAGGTATTACTGTTTGGTTTTGCTTATGGCCCCCAGGGTGACAAGCTGCACGGCAAGGAATTAGTGCTGGCTGTCTCCACCGGCGGGCCAAGCGAGAGTTTTCAGGCAAACTCATTTAATCGCTTTACCATGGCAGAATTTTTAACCCCCTTCGAGCAAACCGCCAATATGGTGGGCATGACCTATCTACCGCCATTTGTGCTGCATAGCGCCATGAGCCGAGACCCAGCCAAGCTCAATGCCAGCATTCCGGCGCTGATTTCCCATGTGACTAGCCCCCGAGGAAAGCTGCCAAACCCAAGTTCAGAATCAGCACAGAAACAAACGTCACACCTGACTTCATCGGCTGGCGTCTGAAAACCCACAAGTTAGATATTTATTAGGTTAGCAGGGGCAGCCCCTTGTTAGCGTCACACTCAATCGATTACCGAAAACGCGATTAAAACAGCGAGGGGTTGCCTGCGAGAGGCATCACCCGCTGCCTTACTATTAGGAGAAGCAAATGGAAAATTTTAAAAACAAAGTAATACTCATCACCGGTGGCGGTACAGGCATAGGTAAAGCCACAGCATCTGCCTTCATCGCCCAAGGGGCAAAAGTGGTTATTACTGGTCGTAGGCAGTCAGTTCTTGAGGAAACAACACAGGAATTGGGCCCGCAGGCTTACGCCATAGCCGCAGATGTTAGTAAAAAGGGGGAGCCGGCCCGTATTATTGAGGAAAGCATCCGTAAATTTGGACAACTGGATATTCTGGTGAATAACGCCGGAGCCGGGAGTATGGGGCCTCTGGCTGAAACCAGTGATGAACTCATTGAGAATATTTACCGCACAAACGTGTTTGCGCCTTTGGCTTTAATTCGCGAGGCAACTAACCATCTTGCCAGGAGTAAGGGCGCTGTCATTAATATTTCATCTGTATCATCAAGCGGCATGATGCCTGGTGTGGTCGCTTATGCTTCATCAAAAGCAGCGGTGGATCATGCCACTAGGTTACTCGCTGCGGAACTCGGCCCAATGGGTATTCGGGTTAACGCTGTGGCACCTGGCCTCACAGACACAGATATAACAGCCGATGTTAAATCGAATGAAGACATGCTGGGAATGATTATCTCCCAAACGCCTATGGGTCGCCTTGGTGATCCCAAAGACATCGCAAATGCGGTTGTATCACTTTCCGACAGCCGTGCTGGATGGATCACAGGGCAATGTGTTCAAGCAAGCGGTGGTTATTTACTGTAGAACTTCAAGAAGATCATTCGCTAGGTGTTATTACCTGGATTAATCCCATCACAATTAAATCGTTGAGATTGGGATTAAGCTAAACTTCATGGAAGGAAAGTCCTGTCATGGAAAATTTACTTATAAAATTCAACAATGGTGTACATATGAAAAAGACAATGAAAATATATTTATATTTGATTAGTTTTTTATTTTTGTTTCTTGGAGCAATATCTTTTATTGATCCAACTGGAGAAATGTTTGTGATGAAGTTTGGGGTAATTCCTGACCCATCTCATCCCGCCCATGGACTTAACTCTTTACGAGGTTTTTTTGGCGGGGCAATTTTTTCTTTTGGTGTTATGATTATTCTTGGCTATAGGACGCTAAATAAAACCTGGTTCGATGCCGTGGCATTAAGTATGGCTCTGCTTATTTTTGGAAGAGTTATCGCTTTTATCATTGATGGCTTTGACCCGCTCTCGCTTGGTGGTTTTATTGGGGAAGTGATCACCATTCCAGTGTTGCTTTATGCAGGAAAAACTTTAAAAGAGGCTTAATATGGTTTACCTATGCCACTCTTATGGGCTACAGCACCCTTACCCCATAAGGCTATAACAATACACACCAGCTACAACAAACAGGGTACTGGTAATGAGTGGCGTAAAATTAAATAGACCCACACCTGGGATAAGTACACTTTGGTGTGGATCTTTAGGATTGTAATAAACCTTTACACGGGTTTTCCCTTGAAACCTTTTTTTAAGTTTTTCCTTGGCTCGTAAAGACTTATTTATACCATCGGTATAGGTGACTCTAGTGCCGTTAAGCTGATTATCCGCAACACGATAGCGATACTTAAAATCTAACACCATGGACGATCTTTGCCCGTCGCGGTGGTTATATATGCTTTCTCTTATATCGGCCGATACCAGTTCACCCATGACAATAGGCCAGGACAGGCTTGATGCTGCCTGGTAAATTCGATAAAAAAAGAAGGCAGCGGATAAAATACCCACCAGTACAAAGATACTGCCAAAGATGACAATAAAGGCCTTATCCATCTTAAAATCCTTTTCTATGAGTGAATATAAAGTAAACCAGCCAATCTGTATTAGCCGTATTTAGCATAACGATCCGCACTAACCACTAAAGACAAACCACTAGGGCGCTGTTAATTCAGCCACGCCCTGTAAATAACTTTGGCTAAATTTTCTTCTTTAATCAGTAAGTTTTCTGGCACGACCGCCATGGTAGAGTGATTGGTGGCCACAGAGATTTTGTCAGAGACTAATTTCATTTCTAATATCATCCTATTTTCCCCTCTTAAACTGGGCCTGTTTTGCTGGCTTTCAGGAAACTCAATGTAGATAACTCGGTAAATGTCCTCTTCCCAGTTGGTCCAATCTTTAACTTCCCAGCTGGTAGTAAAGCCCTCTTCCCCCTCTGGGGTAACCACAACACTATTAGTGGCATCAAATTCCAGCTTGGTAAGCTTAGGGGTTGCATCCTCTTTACCTATGGTGCCGTTGATATCTCTTAGGTGGTAAAAAGTCTTGCCTGCCACAAAGCTATCCTCAATTTCAATGGTGGGGCTAATCCAAATGGTATCATTGGTCCACAACCCAAGGTTATTATCCTGGGTAAAACTTAAGAAGTAGTCATCGTTCATTACCAAAAACGAAAAGCTACGATCGCCGTATAACAACCTATTGCGCTCTAGGGTGTATTCATCATTAATATTGAAATAACTTATATACCCATTATTAAATGTAATTTCTTCTTCATAACCATAATACTCGGAGGTAAAAGTACTGAACCGAGTGTAAATAAAGGTACGATCACTTACATACGGGCTAATGCTGGTTTCTTTTGGCTTTGAATAAAACACCTGTAATTCATCATTGAAACTTATATTAATGGCAGATAAGTCAACGCCACTGTCCTGCTCATTTAGGGAAAAGGCTGTGATTTGTTCAACCTTTGCATTCAGCTCTAATACATCATTGGCCGGCAGCTGATTAGCAAGAAATGGCGTAATGGCTCTGGCAATAAGGTGGGCAAGTTGTGATTCAGCTTGGGTATCTTTTACATAGTCACGGTTTATGGCCTCGTAATTAATATCAAATCTTTCGGCTAAACTTTGCAGGGATAAATTATTAAGCACAGCCAGTGTTGTAAAAGGCGTTATATAGTTAGCGTTAGGCGGGGCAATTAGCGAATAGGACTGGCTGATTGGTGTTAACTGATCGCTGTCGTAGGTGGTGCCCGCGATTGCCATAGCAATGATGGGGTACTTTGCATCAGAGGCATCAATTTCTATTTGCCCCAGCTCATTGGTCTTTAACAATAGCTGTTCATCTAACTGGCAGCTACTATTGCTATTTCGATCAATGCAAATGCTGGCATGGTGCAGGTAGCCATCCATGACGGTAATGACGTTAGAATCTGAACTCTCACTACCACAGCCCATAACAAACAAAGGAAGTAACAGTGCGGCCATTTTAAATTGATTTTTGTGTTTCATAATATTCCTTTTAAATTAACAGTCCCTTTTAGACCCATCCTCACTGCCGGCAATCCAATCTTTATTCGGTTGACAAATGGCACGCCGCAAATAACCCTAGTCATGAGCCAACCAGACGATTATTAAAAATTAAAATGTAGCCATCACCCCTGCACCTTGTTAAACGCAATTAGAAATCTAGTACTATGCATCAAAAACTAAAGGGTATCTTTGGGATAAATAATAGTGGGAATTATTCACACGTCAAGTGTTTTAGGCGGGACAGTCAATTCTATTAATCGAATTATTAATACTGATAATGAATACACAGCTCGCCCCAGCGTGATTTTTAATCATCTATATCGGACCAAGGGTTAGGCCTTGTTTTGTGCGTTTAGAAAAATAAATATTTCAATTTGGATTCAACGCGACATCCAGTTACTTTTGGTACGCATTCCATTTTAAATTGAGTTTACAATCACCTTTCTGCCCAGCTGAATTCATACGGCTACGGCTATTTTAGCCCTCGTAAATTACAGGTGAATTACACGTTAATAAATAAGGCCAACTAAACCCGCGCTACTTGTTTCTGCGCCCCTTATCAATTTTATTAAAATGATTTAGTGGCTTTTGGGTGATTTGTACCAAGTTAACAAGGCTATTTATTATTTTGTAGTATAAATGTGGGTATGTTAAATTCCACGCCTTTGCTGTTGCCCAAAAAATTCAAGGATGAATAAATGAAATCTATTCGTAGTATGTACCTGCTTGTTATTAGTTTATGTGTGTTCTCACCCACTCATGCTAATGAAACCCTGCTAAACCATGTAAAAGCAACCAGCCAGGCCATGTCGGCTTTTTACATGCAGCTATTAAGTGAAGGCAATGACAAATATATAAGTGACTTTGAAAAATTTAAGAGCCAGTCGTTCACGCTGCTTAAGCAATACGCCCACAACAATGGCCCCCAGGCTGATGAGCTGCTGCACAGGTGGCAGGGATTGAGTGATCGCTTGGTACTTACCTACGATAAAGAGTATGGCTGGGAAGTGGATGGCCGTGTGCGCCAGGATTTCAGGGGCTACCTGTCTGACGTTTATGAGTTAGTAGACAATCAAAAGAACAACTACACCAGCGAAGCTCACAAAAAATTGTTAACAGTGGTGCAGTTAGAGGCCCTATCGGCCCGCTTTTTTGATGTATCTAGTTCTTACAACGTAAAAGTGGCTATTTTTGCCAGCGACCAGAACAAACTTGACCCAAAAACCACCAACCGTGCCTTCAAGCAAAACCTGGATACCCTGGCCAGCATGAGCGACAGCGCTGCCGCTAAACGCCAGTTAGCATCGGTTAAGTCAAACTGGGAATTTGTAGAAAATAGCGTAGTGAATAACGAAGGGCATGGTGCTTATTTTGTGGTGTACGCCACTAAAAATAAAATTCAGCAGGCATTGTCGGCACGTTAACAGATATTTTAACTGTAACTGGCTTTAAGCCCACCCCACGGCCCAGACATCACCCTGTTACAAAATTCAATAGGTCTGGGTTGTACATTAAGCGAATAATTAAATACACCAACAAACCCGACGGCCCAAACATCAGCGTTAAAAATAAAACTGGTACCACTAGCCAATTAGACACACCTTGTTGCAAGGCATCCATGCTAATTAATAAACCCACGGCTAAGTCAAAGGCTAGAATATGTATCCAAGCGGCCAGCGTATTGCGAGGGTTTTCAAAAAGGCGCATAACACCTTTTAGTGAAAAAAATCCTTTTACACTGGAAGGGCGTTCATTAATTTCATATTTTTTACCAAACACAATAATGTAGGCATACACCACAGAAATGATGGCCAATACGCCCAGGGCAACCAGCTTAGCAGGGGCCCAAAAGGGCATGGCCAATAAAGCCAACCAACCCACCATCACTAAGCGGCTTTGGCCGGTAAATATTTTAGACAGCTTTTCGTTCATGACTATTCTCTATAATTTTAAAGTAATGATTATTTCGATGAATAAATAGGGAACAGAGCAGACCGCCCCTAGACGTTATTATGATTATTATTTTAACGGTACTTTCTAAAGATCTGCTCTCTTAATTTAGCCAACGACCCATCTTTTTTCATACTGGCCATCAACTTATTAAGCTCTGGCAGGATCTTAACATACGGGGAGTCTTTACCTATACACAGGTTCCAGCTTACGTTATCCATTACATTATTAATTTCAAGGATTTTATCTTGAAAACCTATTTGTTTTATTTCATAAGAAATTAACGGTGCCTGCTCTATGTATACATCTACCCTATTCCGATCAAGCATCTTCAATATTTGAATGGAATTGAGCACCTCATGTACTTGTTTAGCGCCTTTAAGGTGAATGGCATGCCAACCACCGCCCACAATTTGCCCATGCATGAGATCATTCCGCTTAATTAATTCGGCTAAAGATTTAATTTTCATTAAGGCATATTTTTTAGGGTTTGACATGCCAGTGTAAAGTAAAAATTTAGTTTCAAAAAAAGGGATATGACTTACCTGGGTATATTGCCGCCTGACATCGTTGGGAATTGTCACAAATGCATCGGCACTGCCCGCTTTCACCATAGATTGAGATCGTGCCCAAGGGTAAATTTCATGCTTAACTTTTATTCCCATTCGTTTACCAACGATTTCATTCACAAAATCAATTTCTAGCCCTTGCACTTTACCGTTATTACCTTTCCACGAATAGGGAATGTAACCCTGTGCATATACTAAGGTCATCTCTTGGGCATGAGAACTATTAGCCAACAAAGCCAGCCATAAAAACTGGGTAATTAAAACCAATTTTGTTAGAACTTTAGCGCCTAAAAAATTCATTCTCTTTACATTCCCATATCACTAAAATGCGTACTTCTCTTTGCTATTAACTTTACTCCCTGACAGTTTAGCTTAAGATCGCGAGCAACTATGGCGGCCACACTTATAAACCCACATTTTAAATAATTTGCCTTAATTACCATATAAAAAGGGCCTGGTCTTTCGTTGTGCTCTTAGGAAAAAGGCAAAACCTAAGCCAGGAGCCCATATTCTTTTTTAATAAACTCTTTAAATAAGCGCATTTTCTCAGGCACATAGTCTCTATTGTGATAAAGCAAAAACACATCCTGCTGGGGGAAGTCTTGCTCTGGCAGTAAGTTGATCAGCTGGCCGCTGTCTAGCTGTGATTGAATAGAAATATCCAATAACGCAGCTACGCCCATGCCTTGCATCACCGCATCAAAGGTTACCGTTTCGCTATTCATCAAATGATGCTGTTGTAACGAAAAGCTCTTAGAATGGCCTAAAAGTTCTTTAACCTTCTCGGTTAAGTTTACATACGTTGGCAGCAGCATTTTATGCTGATCAAACGCCTGTGATAAAGATGTGGGTTTTCCATAACATTCTATATATTTCGGTGACGCGATGCATATCATGCGCACTGGGAATAATTTATTCGCGGTTAGTCGGGAGTCTTCAAGACTGCCAATACGGAACGCAAAGTCTATGCCTTCGTCAATGACGTTGTTGGGGGTGTTGGATACTCGCAGCTCAAATTGTATGCCATTGTGTAATCGGCCAAATTTTGTGATTAATGCCATTAACGGTGTTCTTAACAATACTTCAGGAAATGTTAATACTAATTTCCCACTGGCCGTTGTAACTTCATCTTTTAACGCTTGTTCAGCATCCACCACAGACTGCAATATGGTTTTGCATTGCTGGTAGAATTTTTCGCCTAAAGGCGTGATGGTAATTGCCTTTGTTGACCTATCGATTAACTGTACCGATAAGCCAGCTTCTAATTTACTCAGCTGTTTACTGACCGCCGACGCCGATTTATGCAGCGCTTTGGCGGCTGCAGTAATGCTTCTTAGCTCAACGATTGTACAAAATGTTCGGTATTCACTAAAACTAGCCACCAACCTTTCCTTTTAGTTAAAAGTATTTTGATTATATTGATATTTAGTTAATGTAGCAATGCCCTTATAGTTATCTCATGAAGTCAGCGAGAAATGGTTCTCGCTGATTAACATTAAAAAGTGAGATAAACATGCAGCGTATTGTAATTACCGGCGTTACATCAGGGTTTGGCCAGCAATGGCTTTATCAATTGGATAAACAATCGGATATTGAATTCTTTGTACTTGCACGTAATAAGCATAAATTTGAATCTATGCTTATACAGCAACCTCTGAAAAACCAAGTTCATTTTATACAATGTGACTTAATGTCAATTGACTCAATTCACGCTGCGGCAGACCTGATTAGTGAATTAACCGATAGTATTGATATTTTGATTAATAATGCGGGACACTGGTCTGACAAAACTTTCACCCCCAGCGTTGATGGCATTGAGTCAACATTGGCGGTGAATCAGATTGCCCCTTTTCTTTTAACCGGGCGCTTATTGCCTTTACTAGCCAAAGCGAAGCAAGCAAGGATTATTAATACAGCGTCCTTTCGTCATAGCGATGCCAAACTAAAGCTGGACGATATTCAGTTACGTGAAGACTTTAATGCTGAACTCGCTTACTGCAACAGCAAGCTTTATAGCGTGCTATTTACCCAAAGTTTGGCAGAAAAATTAACGGACAGCCGTATAACCGTTAATTGTTTTGACCCAGGTATTGTGGATACACCCATGCTTAAACAGGCGTTGCCTGTTTGGCTATCGCCTTTTTACGGTGTAATAAAACGTGTCATTGCACGCTCTCCCGATAAAGGTGCTGAGACGGGCGTATATCTATCGCAGTCTATACAAGAAGTAACTCAGAGCGGCCACTATTTTAAAGACAAAAAAATTAAATCGACGGCACCAGCAGCTAAAGATCCATCGTTAATGCAGTGGTTGTGGCATCAAAGCAGCGAATTGAGTGGTTTTGACTATTCGTTTGATATGAATGCCAGTTAGTAAAACGGCATGTTTTTTTGATAGCTTTATACTTAGATTCAAGTGACTTACTAAGGGAAGATCACCCTTTAGGTTTTCTCCGTAAGTGCGCGTTATAAAAGTATGAAAAGGGTCACCCATTAGGTTTTCTCCGTCAAGGGCCCGTTAAAACTTCTCCCGATCACCGGGTGCGACAGTTTATTGAGTTAATAATATGTACGCACCCGTTACTTCAATAG
>Ga0209290_1001474_pt1 | contig 11079 bp, 8 predicted proteins | sample EN1Hudsemesocosm_2_FD_184632 | JGI IMG/M metagenome (GOLD analysis project Ga0209290, IMG submission 184632) | Methane-oxidizing microbial communities from mesocosms in the Hudson Canyon - EN10B Hudson Canyon (SPAdes) (version 2) | ecosystem: Environmental > Aquatic > Marine > Cold seeps | place... | reverse complement strand
AGTTTAGGCTAATTAAGGGTGTAGGTCATTTCTTGCATTGGGAGCAGCCTGAAGTGTTATCAGTTTATGAGGACTTCTTTTCTGCTGAGTTGATTGCAGGTAATGCTTATTCATCCGAGCATAAATTCTGCTCGTGATTTTTAGTCGTTATTTACTTATTTGATAAGCGATCAGATGTTCTGCATCAATGTTGATAGGAATTATTTGCCCTATAGAGAAGTCCTGATGACTTGGAAATAAAGCTTCTACATGGGTGCCTGACTTTAATCGTAGCTGGTATTGGGTGGATGTTCCTGCGAATATCTTTGCAGTAACCTCAGCTTCTAGTCTCGCGTTTGATTGGTATACAACATCATCGGGCCTTATTAAAATTTCTACTTTCGTTTTTTCGGGCCAGTTGTATGCTCGGTTACCTTGTATTACACCTAGCTCACTAGAGAATGTATCCTTTGTTAAGGATTCACCCTTAACGAATGAGCCTTGTCCAATAAAACATGCAACAAAATGATTACTTGGTTCGTGATAAAGTTCGTAAGGTTTACCCCATTGCTGTACGCGACCTCTATCAATTACACCAATTTGGTCGCTCATAGCAAAAGCTTCTTTCTGGTCATGTGTAACTAAAATTGCGCTAATCCCTAAGGACTTTAATATATTTCTAATATCAAGGCTTAAGCGATTTCTTAGTTCGGCATCCAGATTAGAAAATGGCTCATCTAGCAGTAATAAAGAGGGTTCAGGGGCAAGTGCGCGAGCAAGTGCTACGCGTTGTTGTTGTCCACCAGACAATTCATGAGGGTAGCGATGTTCGTAGCCTTCAAGGTCAACAAGTTGAACCATTTCACTTACTTTATTTTTTCTGTCGACTTTATTGAGTTTTAGTCCAAACTCGATATTTTCTTCAATCGTTAGGTGTGGGAATAGGGCGTAGTCTTGAAAGACCATGCCAATTTTTCGTTTTTCGGGCGCCAGGCTTTTATTGGGGTTTGCTATTTCGTGTCCATTGAGCGTGATGCTACCTTGGTGTAACTCTTCAAAGCCGGCAATTGCGCGGAGTATTGTGCTTTTGCCGCACCCGCTAGGGCCAAGTAAGCAAGCTATATCTCCTTTTGCGAGTTTAAATGACAGGCCTTTTACAACGACTAAATTATTGTACTTACATTGAATGTTTTCGAGTTCTAAAAGGTTTGTCACAAACTGAATACCGCTTTAAATATTAATCCGTTACTTGAACTTAACTGTTAGATGCTTAAATAGCAGGTGGAGCCTATTGCCGCTTTTAAGCATTACATAATAAGAACTCTAATAGTGCTTTTTGTGAATGCAACCTGTTTTCTGCTTCATCCCAGACGACGGAACTTGGATGTTCAAGCATATCATGACTAATTTCTTCTCCCCTGTGAGCTGGAAGACAATGCATAAACAGGGCGTCTGTATTAGCTGCGCTTAGTAACTCGGGGTTGACTTGATAGTCCCTGAATTTGTCCATTCTTTCGTTCTGTTCTTCTTCCTGACCCATAGATGCCCATACATCGGTCACAATAAGGTCAGCATTTTTGACGGCTGCTTGTGGGTTTCTTACGATATGAGCGTGTTTCTTATTTGCCTGAAGCAGCTCATTTGATGGGTCATAACCAATAGGTGAGGCAATAACCAGTTCAAAATTGAGAAGTTTGGCAGCGTTGATAAATGAATGGCACATGTTGTTACCATCCCCTACCCATACGACCTTTTTCCCTTCAATAGAGCCACGGTGCTCATGATAGGTTTGCATGTCCGCTAAGAGCTGGCAGGGGTGAAAGTCATCAGTTAGTGCGTTAATAACAGGAACAGAAGAGTGCTGGGCAAAAAGAGCGAGCTTCTTGTGTTCAAATGTCCGAATTGTAATAGCGTCTACCATTCGGGATAGTACCTTGGCGCTATCTTCGACTGGTTCCCCGCGGCCTAATTGCGTATCTCTTGGTGATAAGAATAATGATGAACCACCAAATTGAGCCATTCCTGATTCAAAAGATACGCGTGTTCGAGTTGATGATTTCTCGAAAATAAGTGCAAGTACACGATTTTTGAGCGGCTCGTAAATATTTCCCTGCTTGTGTTCTGTCTTGAGGGTGATTGCTCTTTGAATGATTTGCTTTAATTCCTCACTGCTAAGGTCAGTAAGGGTTAAAAAGTGTCGTAGTGCCATGTGCGTCTCTAGCTATAAAATGTACGAATTCAATATAATTAATTGAAGTAAAGGCAACGGCAGTTAATTACGAACCTATCGTTGGATTAGTGATTGTTATGGGCGAGGGCTATTTCTGTCGTCAGCAGCATATAGGCGTATAATTTGAACGACTGCATCGATCAGGAAGTTGCACTCTTCGTCACTCATATTTAGAGCCGGGAGTAATCGAATTACTTTTTCTGATGTAACATTTAAAAGTAGGCCTTTAGCCTTTGCTAATGGAACGAGCTCTGGGCATGGCTCTTTCATTTCGATGCCTATCATTAAGCCTTTACCGCGAATATCTTTAATGTAATTGGTGTCTAGTAGCTCACTCTTTAGTGAGTTTAATATCCTATCGCCCAATTCGCTTGCGCGTTGGCATAGGTTATTACTAGTTATTTCATTAATGGTTGCGAGTGCTGCAGCGCACCCTAAAGGGTTGCCTCCGAACGTCGAACCATGTGTCCCAGGCGTTAAGGTCTCGCTTGCTTTTCCTCTTGCAAGGCAGGCTCCAATGGGGAACCCATTGCCTAGACCTTTAGCGGTGGTGACTACGTCAGGTAATACATTATAGTTATCATAAGCAAAATAGTGTCCTGTCCTTCCGTTTCCTGTTTGTACTTCGTCAAGAATCATTAGCCAGTCCTGTTTGTCGCATAGGGCTCTAATCGATGTCATATACGATTCATCGGCAATGGATAGTCCGCCTTCGCCTTGAATGGGCTCGATCATAATAGCAACAATGTCAGGGTTAGATTTGGCGAGTGTTTCAATGGCGTCAAAATCATTGAAAGAGGCGCGTACAAAACCGCCAAGTAAGGGTTCAAAGCCAGCCTGGGCTTTGCGGTTGCCGGTTGCGGTAAGAGTGGCCATGGTTCTGCCATGAAATGACTGATCCATTACAATAATTGTTGGAGATTTAACGCCTTTATCGTGACCATACTTTCTAGCAAGTTTGATGGCAGCTTCATTGGCTTCTGCGCCCGAATTTGCAAAGAAGACTCGATCCATTCTTGAAAGTTCACATAGTTGTTGAGCTAGCTTTGTCTGTAATGGATTGTGATAGAGATTTGAACAGTGAACCAAGCGAGCTGCTTGATCTTTTATGGCTTTTGTTACTGCTGGGTGGGTGTGACCTAAGCCGCAGACAGCAATGCCAAAAAAAGTGTCAAAATACTTATTGCCGTCTGTATCATATAGCCAGGACCCTGCTCCATTTTCAAATGCAACAGGTAAGCGGCCATAAGTGTTCATGAGTGGTTGGTCGTTATTCATTAGAATCTCTTTTTAACGCAAAAAGGCAGCGATAATGCTGCCCATATAAAATATGTAATGTTAGCCTGAACTTTTGCGTTTATCAAATTTTCATGGCGACCTAACGAGTATATTTATACTAATGAACATTTAACATGAGCTTTCTTGCTTAATTAATACCAATTTAAGGGTAAATAATAATTCAATGGACGATATCAAAGAGTGTGCGTTTAATGTAATCGAGCTGGCTGTTTTCTCTGGTCGTTTGAATTCAATTTGTGAAGAGATGGGCGGGGTTCTTCAAAAAAGTGCTTTATCTCCGAATATTAAGGATCGCATGGATTTCTCTTGTGCGTTCTTTGACTCGCGTGGGCGAATAATGGCGCAAGCGGCGCATATACCTGTTCACCTAGGAAGTATGGCGTTTGCAATGAGCGACATCGTTACTCGCTTTTTATGGAATGAAGGGGATGTACTGGTCCTAAACGATCCTTTTATGGGGGGGACACACCTCCCGGATGTGACCCTTATTTCGCCGGTCTTTATAAATCATCAGTTGTTAGGCTTTGTCGCTAACCGGGCTCATCATGCAAATATAGGGTGTGAGACATCTGGCTCAATGCCCTTGTCGAAATCTTTATCTGAAGAAGGTGTGGTCATTAAGCCCGTTAAACTGTACGAGAGAGGGCGTTTGAAGAAGGAAGTCGTTACTCTGTTGGCTAGCGTGGATAAATTTGCTGATCAACATTGTTTACCAGGAGATTTTTTGGCTCAAGTCAGTGCCAATGTAATTGGCATTAAGCGCATGCTTGACTGGGTTGAAGGGCAAAGTTACACGGTCAAATATTTTCAGCAGGGCTTGGTCAAGTTGAATCAATATGGCAGGGACTTAGCGTTAAAGAGTTTTTCGAAACTACCGCGAGGTAAGGCAAGTTTTAAGGATTATATGGATGGTGACGGTTATTCGTGTGAGCCTATTGTCATTGAGCTGTCCTTGTCTATTCATGATAATGAAATTTATCTCGATTTTACCGGTACAAGTCAGCAGGTTGGTGGCAATATTAATTGTCCTCTTAGTGTTTGTGTCGCTGCTGTTTACTACGCTTTTGCCGGGCTTTTGCCAGATTATACACCTCATTGTTATGGGGTTTTTGACATAATCAATGTCAAAGCCCCTTTGGGGACACTTGTTAATGCTACTGAAGGTGCTGCCGTATCTGCTGGTAATGTCGAAACAAGTATGCGATTAGTTGATGTGGTTTTAGGTGCATTGTCTAAGTTGGGAGTTGATGTACCTGCGGCATCACAAGGCACAATGAATAATATTGCCATGGGCGGCGTTCAGGAGGATGTACGCTGGGATTATTATGAAACCATTGGAGGGGGAGGTGGGGCAGGTTCTTCTTGGGCTGGTTTAAATGCAGTTCAATGTCATATGACCAATACATTAAATACACCTGTTGAAAGTTTAGAAATGCATTACCCTCTAAGAATTAAGAAATATGCTGTTCGGTCGAATTCTGGGGGCCGTGGCTTAAATGTCGGAGGTGATGGTATAGAGCGTGTTTATGAATTTTTAATACCCCTAGATGTGACTGTATTGACAGAGCGAAGGTGTTTTAAACCATGGGGTTTAAATGGCGGTCAGGGCGGTGATATGGGGGTGAACCTGCTTAATGATGAAGTGGTTGCCAATAAAGTCTCTATGAATGCATCTAAGGGTGATGTGTTAAGAATTTTGACGCCTGGTGGTGGGGGCTGGGGAAATGAAAACTTAGAATAAATACTTGAGTGTTATGGTTGGTCTTACAAAAAAAGAGTAAACTGTGTGTTCAGTGATTTTGTATGAATAGGTGCGTTAAACATGTCAATAATGGATACGATCAAAGAACAGGTCGAAAGCAATGATATTCTTCTGTATATGAAGGGTTCTCCACAGCAGCCACAATGTGGTTTTTCAGCCAAAACATCGCAGGCATTAATGGCCTGTGAGGAGCGTTTTGCTTACATTAATATTCTGGATAACCCGGAAATTAGAGAAAACTTAAAAGTTTATTCTAATTGGCCGACTTTTCCTCAGCTTTATATTAAGGGTGAGTTGGTCGGAGGTTGTGATATTATCTCAGAGTTATATGAGTCGGGTGAATTGAAGAAAATGGTGTCCGCGGCTGTGGCTAGTTAATTTCGAAACCGCACTATATAGGGCTGTTATATTATTAATAGCCCTTTTAGTCTACTGGTCTTCTTTGAAGGGTTGGTAAATAATGGGAATATCGTATTTGTAACCATTATTGAGGTCTTGTTGTGGTGGTGCTGGGAAAGGGCTTGCTCTAAATGCAGTCAGCTTGGCCAATTTATCAATTTCTTCTATTCCGCTTTTTGACTTAATGCGTGCGCTCTTTATTGCGCCATTTGAAAATAGTGTTAGTGTAATAACGTAATCTACTCGATCTTTGTTTTTTGCTTTCATAATTTCATGAAATGGGTCGTATAGTTCATCTCTTGCCAGTTTATTTAATAGCTCTAATTCATAATCGCTAAGCTGTTCAATCGCTTTGGTTGATATTTGCTGTCTAGTGTTCTGTGATTTAAGGTGTTTTTTTGCAAATATATTCTGAAGGCCTTGAAGGGTTTGCTTGCTGGCTTTGCTTTGTGTGCGAGTGATTGTGCCTATGGTTGGAAAATCAGGCGCGAGAGTGTTGTGTTGAGGTTTTTTATTGAGCGTGCCTTTCTTTCCACTATTGCTCTGCTGCTTGAAGGTCGTTTCTTTTTGAAATGATGACTCGTTCAACGTTGCCAGGTATGCTCGAGCGGCCTGCGTATTATCACTTTTACTTAGGTTTTGTGTCTGGCTTGTGCTTGAGTGTCTATTGGCAGAAACTAAGGTAATAGGTATTGTTTTTTCTTTTTCTACTATGATGGATAGGTCAAGTATAGTTAACAGTGCGACTGCGCCTGAGTGTAGGGTGATGGCAGTGAATATTGCTATGCAGAGTCTGGTAACATGATTGTTGTTGCTTTCCACGTAAGTGTTACGCGCTCGCTTTTTGTCTGAGGCTTGAGGTTAAAGCGTCCATTGCTCTATCCATAAGAAGGCCTTGTTCTAGTGCAACTGCTTGTTTTTTACATAATACCTTAGCGAACTCAACTTTGCTCTTTTCAAACGTTTTTAGCCCCATTCTATTTACAAAAATAAAACAGTCAGCTTCGTTTATAATGGTGGATAGCTTACAGCGATAAATTGAATTTCCTGATGAAAATTCAAACCAGGTACCTGTTTCCATTTGCTCAACCTGGCTCAAATATTTTTCAAGTTCGAAGTCAATGGAGTCTATTTGTTTTTCGACAGCTGACTTGTTGTCTATGCTTGAGGTCTGCGTATTATTGGTTTGAACTTGCTCGACTGTGTTTTGTTTCTCATTCGCGTTAAATATGTTGTTTTTAAAGGAATTTGTTAATGCTGTTCTGATTTCGAGGATTGTGGTGTCGATACCGGATGCATTGTAAGAAACTTCTTGAAGGCCAGATTTAAGCTCTTTTAGCAACTTTGGGGCAATAGATATCCAGCGTTGTCGGTCATTAAGAGCGACTAAAGGTTGGATGCACCAAACTAAATCTTCAGCTGTTTTACAGCTTCTTTGCCATTGATGCTCTTGTTCATCCTTTAAAAAAGCTAGAAACATTACTCGACTCCAGCCATTCTTTAGTGTGTCTACCACAATATCAGGAATGGGAGATCCAGTGTTCTTGAAAATAGAACTTAGTGTTTCTTCAACAATTTTTTGTGCCTGACGGGATTTTATTTGGCCAACTTCAGACTCTTTTGTTCTTTGCTCTACTATTTTGGACTTCCTCTCTTCACGTTTAATGAATTGGTTGAAGTCTAGGCATAGTTTCTCAAATAAAGATATATCGCCATCGTAGTCATTTAATACGCTATGAACGGTATCATGAATCTTATCGTATAATGCGTCGTTGTTGCCGTTTAATGGTTCTGTCCAGCCTATTCCAGACTTTGCAAGGGCGTTTAATAGCTGTCTTGCAGGGTGGCGGTTGGAGCTAAAGAACGAGTTGTCTTTAATTACAACTTTTAGAATAGGTATTTGTAGTCGGCTTATCAGTACCTGAATAGGAGCTGCAAGGTTGTAATCGTCCAAGATGAACTCAAATAACATGGCAACCAAATTGATTAAATCTTCGTCAATCTGATTAAATGCAGGTTGTTTTAGGTCGTTTGTAGAGTCTTTGTTTAACTCATTTCTTAGCTCGGAGCGTATATCTATGATATTGGTTTTATGGCTTGATGAGGCGCTTTGCGTAGATATGCTCTGTATTGAGCCCAAGAGAGATATTAAATCCTGAGTTTCAATAAGTGTGGTGTCATAATTTGTATCAGTTGAATTTGATGCAAAATTTTGGTGATTGCTTGAATCTTCCGTAACTTTAGTTCTATGGCTTGATTGCGTACGGATATTGGCGAGTAAGGCCTGTAGTTGCGGCAAGATGTTTTGAGTTGCGTGGCTGTTTAGCGGGGGAGAATTTTCAGCTCTTGTATGTGAGGTAGGGAGGGGGGCGGATGTGGTGTTTGATTGTGAGTTGGCTAATTCGCCTTTAGGGCCGTGCTTTGGCCGTATGCCAGGTGTTTTTAAGCTTGGCATTATGCCCATGCGAGTAAGTTGCTTGTTCGCACCTTCTAGTACTTTGTCGAGGTTTGATAAGACGTAACGGTCAAATTGTTTGAAAACAATTAATCTTTCTTTGAGTTCTATTTCAAGCTTAGAGCAAGAGTGTAAAAATGCCTCGCTTATATCTTTGGGATCAAGAGGGGGGGTTACTTCACTCAGCTCAGTCGCGCCATATAGTTTGCCGATTCTTGCATGAAACTGGAGTAAAGGCCCTTGGAAGTTTGAGCGGGCTTTATTTGCCATTGATGAAATAGCCACTTCTTCTTCTAAATCTTCATTCTGTACAAGAGATAGGCTGTCTATTCCAGTATCATGCTGAACTGGCGTTTGGCTTGAGTTGCTTGATTTGACGCATTGGTTTGAAAATAGTGTTTGAATTTTTTGCTCGAAAGTTGATTCGATAAACTTTCGCTTTATTCTGATCTCTCGCATTGCTTCAAAAAATTGGTTTTGTTCATTGTTTGTGCGTGCATTATTTGCGAGTTCAAAGAATGAATCGTCGATGCCATCAAACATTGTTTGTAGCATTTCGATAATATCTCGGGATACTGAGGTGCAAAGGCTATCTATAGTAGCCTGATGTGAACTGTCTTGATTTATAGAGTGGCGCTCGGTTTCCGGTAAATAACTAACGCCAGAAGACTTGTTCATTATTTTTGCCCCGTTACAAAAATATAATAAAAGTACATCATTTTGCTCAGTTTTATATTTGAGCATTTAAGAATCGTAAGACCAATATACAAGGGACCTATAGTACCTGTATATCAATCTTGTAATTATAAATCAATTAAAGTAAAAAAAAATAACAAAATGCTACAAATGTGAGGTAAAAGTAGTGGTTTTTCGCATTATTTTCATCGGGGTGATATCTGAATGGTCTTAACTATGTTGTCTTTGATTAGTCGTATCTCTACTTGGTGTCCTGAAAGGTAAAGGCAGACAGGTGTTTCTGGTATTGTTTCAAGGGCTTCTGTTACTAAGCCGCTTAATGTTTTGGGCCCGTTAATGGGGAGCTCCCAGCGTAGTGTTTTATTAATGCTTCTTATTGTTGTTTTGCCGTCTATTAGAAAGCTGCCATCTGTTTGTGGGGTGATCTCTTGGCTGCTAGATGATGAAAAGTCGGTCGTAAACTCTCCTACAATCTCTTCTAGTATGTCTTCCATTGTTGCAATTCCAAGTACGTCTCCGTATTCATCAACTACGACGCCTATTCGTCGTTTCTCTTTTTGAAAATGTAGTAACTGGGTGTTGAGGGTTGTGCTTTCGGGTGTGAAGTAAGGCTCGCTGCAAGCTTGAAGGAGTAGGGCTTTGTTTGGCTCGCTGTTTGCTAAAAAGCGAGTCATGCTGCGTAAGTGGAGTATGCCAATAATGTTGTTTATATCGCTCTTAAATACAGGGAGTCGTGTGTGTTGTGATGTTTTTAATTGTTGAAATATGGTGTCGAGATCATCGTCGATGTCGATGCCTATGATTTCATTCCTTGGGACCATGATGTCGTTAACGGTGACTTTTTCTAGGTCTAGTATGCTGATGAGCATTTCTTGGTGGTTTCTTGGAATGAGTGTGGCCGACTCGTTTACGAGGGTTCTTAGCTCTTCTCTGCTTAAGTGGTTTTCATTGTTGTTATGTGTGTTGAAACCAAGAGTTTTAAGCAGAAAGTTGGTGACCAGATTGATGCACCAAACGATGGGATAAAGAGCCTTTAATAGTGGTTTTAGAATGTGTGCGGCTGGGAATGCTATTTTTTCAGGATGGTATGCTGCGATGGTTTTGGGGGTGATTTCTGCAAAAATTAGTATGACTAAAGTGAGTATAGCTGTTGCGATGGCGATGCCAGCATCACCCCATAGGCGGATTGCGATTACGGTAGCGATAGAGGATGCGAGTATATTTACAAAGTTGTTTCCTATCAAAATAATACTGATTAGTTGGTCTGTTCTTTCTAATAGCTTGCTGGCTTTAGTAGCTCCTTTATGGCCGCTCTTTTTTAGATGTTTTAGGCGATACTTGTTTAATGAAAGCATGCCTGTTTCAGCGCTGGAGAAAAAACCAGAAAGTATGATTAGGATTAATAGAAAAATTAGTAGTGATGATATTGATGAATCGTTCAATTTTACTTGCCTGATTTATTTTTTCGGGTTTGTATAGAGGGGTAGGTATTATTATATGAGTCTTTCTAGGACAAACTTGCTGCCAAAAAAGCTGAGCATCAATAGCCCAAAGCCACATAGGGTCCACTTGCTGGCAGTGATTCCTCGCCAGCCATATTTCTTTCGCCCCACAAGCAGTCCTGAGAAAATAATCAGTGCAAAAATTGACAATATTGACTTGTGAACCAAATGTTGGGCGAATAGGTCGTCAACAAAGATGAATCCAGCAGTAATTGCGAGTGCTAAAAGTAAGGTGCCGCTCCAAATCATTTCAAATAAAATATTCTCCATTGTTAGTAACGGGGGGAGGTTGCGCATTAAAATGGTATGATTTTTCTTTTTAAGATTGTTGTTCTGAAAATAAACAAGTACTGCCTGTACTGCGGCTATTGAAAATACGCTGTAGGCGACCATAGATAGAATGATGTGTATAAATATGCCGCTATTTTCTGGCGAGAATGTTCTGGCGTTATCATTGAAGGCGAGTACGCCTAGGGTGCATAAGGCGGCGGCAGGGTAAACGGCTAGAAATATAGTTTGTAGTGGTCGTTTACTTGAAAAAAATAATAAGCAAGTAACAATAAGGCATGCAACAAAAGAAGCCGAGTTGAAGAAACTTAGGATAAGTTTATTATCTTGTACTGTGTGATCGAGGGTTATAATAAGTTGAAAGCAAACAGCGGTTGCACCAATTAATAAAGAGATGAAAGGTTTTACTTGGATCTTTCTTAAATATACCAAGCCTTGGTATATTGTCCCGAAAGAGTATAGTCCGATA
>Ga0209290_1001466_pt1 | contig 11152 bp, 5 predicted proteins | sample EN1Hudsemesocosm_2_FD_184632 | JGI IMG/M metagenome (GOLD analysis project Ga0209290, IMG submission 184632) | Methane-oxidizing microbial communities from mesocosms in the Hudson Canyon - EN10B Hudson Canyon (SPAdes) (version 2) | ecosystem: Environmental > Aquatic > Marine > Cold seeps | place... | reverse complement strand
GACCCAAAGCGGGCTTCGACCATTTTAAGGCTTGTTTCTTTTGCATCAAAAAAATCATGAGCCTTGTATCTTCTATGAGGCTGCTTACTGCCAGAAAGGAGATATTAAACTTTAAGATAAGTGGAAGGTGAGCTTAGTATAACGCTTACATTACTATCTCTTTGAATTGAGCCCATAGCGAATAAAAAGCTAATAGGCTCCGGTTTAAAATTTACAAATTATGAATAAAATATTCAAAATAGCTTTTATTCAGGGCCTTGATAGGCTCCTAACCATGGATCAGCTAATATAAACTGTTCCAGATGCGAGAGCCCTGCATTAGGCGCTTCTGCTAATACTCCATTATAGTTTTCCCCCCAGCAAGAGACTGTGTCATCTTGAAGTACAGCGCAAGCGCTATAACCTGCGATACTTGCAGATTTGATGCTATCGGCAGGTAAACCATTTTGAAGCGTAAAGTAGCCTTTAAACGAGTATTCAACAGGCACTGATGTGCCATAAACACCGCCGAAATTGGTACTATCTCCATAACACTTTAATTCGCCAGACAAACTTTTACCGCAAACAGAAGCGGGTAGCGTATTGATCAACTCTGAAATATCAATGATAGCTGGACTAACGTTGACTTTGTATTCCAGATTGCCAGATGAATAACTCCAGCAATCTACAGTATTATCATTCAGTAGTCCGCAAAACCCTTTTAGCTGAGTGATGTTTTGCAGCACGCCTTCGTGATTAATTACATTTGTGGCGATATTATCACTGGCTTGCCAGCACCCCACTTTTCCTGAGGCTCTTAGCCCACATGAGTTAGAGAGCTGTATGAATATATCTCCTTCACTTTGTATTGTGTAATACGATAAACCTGTTACATAATCTAAGCATTCAGCATCACCATTGTTATTGATGAAACAATCTCCGCTGTCACTTATAGAAGAAACATTGCTTGATAATAGTGTGAGTGAATTACCATCCCAACGTGTTAGATTTGCATTTGAATCAAGTGCGAATAAAAAATTGTTTTTCATCGCAATGCTGGTAATAGAAGTGAGGCCATCAATAGTGGTTGGCGTGCTTAATAACTGATCTTTTTGCTCACTTCCCCAGCATGTAACGCTACCATTATAATCTAGAGCGCAAGCAGTACTTGTATCCGCTGGTTGCAAACTTGTTACTTCTACCTGCTTTATATTGTTTAGGTTCGATATTGAAACTGCAGTGGGTGAGTTGTAATAAGTACCTCTTCCTAGCCCAAATGCGCCATAGTCAATTGAACCTGAACCTTTATATCGTAATGGTGTAGCGCATTGTATTGCGCCAATTGACCTTTCAAAGCACCAGCCAAACTGCTCATTAGATTTTACCTTAACAATGTTTTTGGCTTCGTTAACCTTAGAAAACCAATCAGCCGTGTATTTTTCAGACTCACCCCAGCACTGTAATTGGCCTGTTAATGTGGCGGCACAAACAATATCGCTAGATGAACTAAGTGCAATAGCACCAATTAGGCCGCCACTTGAGTGAATTTCTACAGGGAGTGAAGTAAACTGAGACGCACCAATTCCCATAAAGTTAGTTGTGGTGTTCAGACCCCAGCACTTGGCATTGCCATTTTCTAAGGTTGCACACCCTGTTTTACCATTATAGGAAAGTGCTACAGCATTGCTTATTCCTACTACAATTACAGGCGCTTCTGAAGCTATAATTGTTCCATCCCCAAGCTGGCCGACGTCATTTGAGCCAGAGCATTGTATTTGGCCGTCAGTTCTTAATGCGCATAGATTGTCATCATAATTAGATAATGCTATATCAATGATGTTGTCAAAGCCGTCAAGAGTGGTTGGTATTCCTGTTGAGCTTAAATAAGGCATGATGCTGGCATCTGATAGGCTAATGCCTTCAGGAATAGACCAGCATCTAACCGATTTATCCGACATGACCGCGCAGCTTTTAGTGCCCACAACTTGAGTTGTTGCACCACTATACCTGCCGACTGAGACTTTAATCGCCCCCTGAGTATTAGGGATAGTTACATCATAATTGAGTAATTGAGATCCATCATCAAAAATCTGAAAACCATCAAAATATAATCCACCAAAACAATGAACATTAGAGCTAGGGTCGATATAGCAAGTGTGACTTGAGTTGCCAGTAGAGATTGCGATTGCAGCGTTTTTCTCAGTTATTGCGATGGCATATTGTTTATACACCTCCGTCCTAGCAATTTTTCTTTCAGGGTATGTTATTGGGAAAGTATTAGTATTTCTCCAACCCCAACAATTTATTTGCCCACTCTTAAGTAGAGCGCAACGACTTTTCAATCCTCCAGCTAGACCACTTGTTTGTATGGCATTATAAGATAGAAAGTAATGCTCATTTTTTTCATTTTCAGGTATAAGCACTTCGAGCTCATAGACATCGCTTTTTAATTCTGGCGCAATTAAGCGGATTTCATGTTCGGATTGTGAAATTAATTCGATCGTAACTTCATTGATTTTAATAGTAGCGTTTGCCAAATTATCACCCGAAAGCTTTAATTCAGTTCCTGGCGCAACCGACCGTGGCCAGATAGACCATAGATTCCCCGTTTCAAACTGACTGAAGCACTTTACAGTAGCTGAAAGTGTTTGATTGTCTATGCTTGTAGCGCCACTTGAATTCGAGGTTTTACAGTCAAAGCCTGGTGCTGTATTAGCAACACTTATTTGAAAATTTGTTCCACTAAGTAAAACAGGAGAAAAGGAAACTTCTTTTTCATCTCCAGGTTCAGAAAGTGAAATGGTTTCCCAATCGATAAAGGTGCCATTTGTATCGGCTACTAGTAAGGTTACATCGGTATACATATACGCGTAGTGATAAGCGTTACCAGTCGCGATTAAAGGGCCTCCGGTTGCGCCGGTTGCCGCGGAGGCAGCGCCTACACCTGGACCGCTTGGTCCACCAGGCCCTCCAGAAGAGCTAGCAGCCGTGCCTGTAGCGGCTGAACCTGTTCCTGCCGCGGCACCACCAGCCCCAGCAGCGGCAGCACCGCCACTCGCAGCCGAACTGCCGGCAGCAGCGGCACCAGTACCACCAGTACCACCAGTACCACCAGTACCACCAGTACCACCCGTACCAGCTCCTCCACCGGTAGCATGAATGTTAAAGCTGGAAAATATCAAAATAAGTAAAAAATAAAAAACTTTCATAAGTTGTTGTCCCTGTTATTTATTGTTGTATGTACCAGATATTCCATATACTAAAAATCTAATAACTTTTTAGTAACAACATAAAAAAATCGCGCTTATAACTTTAACCGTATTTATTTTGTGTTCTGTGATGTGGTTGTTATTAATGTCTTTCTTAAGAGGGAAGGTATCAAGTTTTATTTAGCGGTTAAAATAGTGTCAGGGACGTAAAATTCAATCAGTTCTTCTACCATTTACTCAAATTAAAAAGGAGATGAAGCTCGTTTACGTTCCTGTCTTTTGAGTCGTACATCCTTGAGCAAGTTAAATATAAGGATTATCATTAACATGTGGAGAAATATATCACCGTAGTGAAAATAAAAGCTGCGTTCTGGAGGAATTTCAACATTAAAAACACGGGTAGCAGTTTCTAATTGTGGTGTCAGTGTCCCCGTGATTATTTCACCGCTAGCTTTAGCTACACCGCTAATGCCTGAGTTGGTGGCGCGTATCCAGGGTACTCGATTCTCGATGGAGCGAAATATTCCTAATGAAAAATGATAGGCAGAGCCCCAATAGTCGCCAAACCATATGTCATTGGTGAGGTTGAAAATGATGTTGCCACCTTGTTTCACGAATTGTCGACTAAGCTCAGGAAATACGGTTTCGTAGCAGATCAAAGGAATGATATTGATCGCATCATTGAAATTGAATATTTGTTCTTGCTTGCCAGGCACATAATGAAGAGCGCCAGGAAAGAGCTTTCTTAAGAAGGGGAAGTACGCTTCTGCAGGAATATACTCAAAAAAAGGTACTAGAATTTGTTTGTCGTAACTGCCTTGTAATTTATGGTTCTGATCGATTAGTTGTGCGGTATTGTAATATTCTGGTGTAGGGTTTTGTGTTGTCGGTGGGGTTTCATAGTTGTAACCGGATACCAGTAAAATCGGTTTTTTGATTAAACGAATTAGTTGATCAACCCGTTTTTTGTCTTGAGGATTTTCGAGATAGGAAAATGCTGCCGGAAATTCCGGCCAAACTAGCAAATCAATAGAAGGGTCTTGCGCCACCATTCTGGCTGACATAACAAATAAAGGGTCGAGGGCATCCTCACGTTGCAACTTAGGTTGAATCATGCCGACTTTAATTGCTTCGCCTTCTTGTTGAATGCTTTTTTCAAGTTCATTCATCTGCCAAAAACCGTAGAGCATTATCACGGCCAGCATGGCGATAGCCTGAAGCAAAGCAAAACAAGCACTGCGAGGGTTGCCGCGAAAACATGAGAGAGCTTTGACTAGCTGCCAGTTTACAAACACTACAACGAACAACAGCAGGGGAACACCACCTATGGCTAATACTTGTAAAAATATTGGCTGCTGGTAGAGTGCATGAACATGGTTTCCAGGTAACAGGCTGGGAAAAAAGGCAATAACTACTGTATAGGCGGCAGATATATAAAATACGCCAAAGGGCTTGTGTAACCATTGCTGGTGACTGATTAACCAGCCAATAAGGGCATAAGGTAAAGCAAGAATCAGACACAATAACAATAATATGATAAATGCAACCAATGTATTGAGCTGAGTGAATTTCATAAGTGCGGGTATCAACCAGCCTACCGCTGCCAACCAACAAACAACGGTACATAAATAGAATAAAATTGCAGACTGTCGTGGAGTGGTATTTATTAGCGCCAAACCGATGGGAACTAAAGCCACCCAAGTTAACAAAGGAAGTGGGCTACCTGGCATAGCTAGAATAAAAGCAATGATTGAACACATTACTAGTAACAGCTTTGAATTAATGTTTTGCGATTGTAATAATCCCTTAAATAATTGCATGTAATAAGTACGTTATTTTTGAGTGGCTGAATATATTCTAGTATTAAGATCCTAGCAAAGCAGGATAATTAGGATCAACATATCAACAGGACATATATGATATTTCTTTCTTAACTGTGTCTCTTATCACTATAATCATTGCGTTTTGTTATATCGGGGGCGTTCTTCTCATCAGGCACTCTTAAATAAAATCTGTTGGAGTTAAGCGAAAAAGGGGGGCGGTATCTATTTTTAATTGTTACGACAAAAATTGTCAGCTCTTGACGACAAAGCAGTCTTCAGAAAGCACCATTTGATGTACCTAAAATGTATTAGATATAAAAAGCCATAGTTACATGATGACCGCTAATGGCACGCTCGTGCCAAATCTTGTTGCTGAAGTTCTGCGCTAATTTGGCCTAATCTTCTAGGTTTTGATGATTTCTAAAGCGCAGGATAAGGAGTTAAAGTAATCCTTATTTTGGTAACGGTAAAGCGCTAGAAGTAGAGCAAGAGCTATCCTTTTATATCACTCAAAGGTGTCTACAATACTAGGAGTTTGCCAGTGTTAACTTAGACAATAATATAGATAGGGAGTTAGTTAATGTGCTGTGGCATAGTTTGTCCACATCATCCATTGTAGTGGCCAACTTAGTACATCTACACACCAAGCAAATGGCAGTACTGCATACCATAAAGGTGAACCTTGGCGATAATAGGCATTGGTAAAGAAAGTCATGCCATGTTGAGTACCAAAATTTAGTTGATTATTCGCATAACCTAGGTCTCTGCGACTTATGGATTTTCCTGCTCCATCTGTAACATTCAGCTGATAAAATAATTCATCTTTGCCGCTGCTGACAAAATCACTCAGCATAATGTCTCGCGTTTTATGGCTGCCAGTATAACCGGCATTAAGCTCTACTATTTCCAATTTTCTTTTGATATTAAGTGCTTCTCGATTACAGTTTTGTAAAACCATATTGGAGCGAGGCAGCGCCCAGCGCTGGATAGATTCATTTACCCAATAACGGTTGTAATTATCACTGTCATAAGCCTCAGGTTTATTGGCTAGATCCTCTATAGGAAGGTGAATCCAATATTCTTGATCTTTTTCATTCACTCTACCATCCACGCAAATGTAAAGTTGGCCACTGTTATTAATATAAGCAGCGTGTACTTTGTTTACACTGTCTTTATGGTGATTGCTTCCTGCATTGGCTATTACTATGTGGCTTAGCACGCCAATAACAGATGATAAGGTGCCAATAACAACATAAATGGCCAGTAGCACTTTAGCTGCCGTAGGTAGAGTTTTGAGTATCTTCAGAAGCTTATTCATGTGTTATATTTGGAAAAGGTGTTAGATTTAAGCAGTTTAGCACATGCTTCAAAACGAACATTAACCACGAGTATAAACGAATGAACAGTAATGGGGCCAAGCCTTACATTTGACACGCTTTAATTGTCCTATATCAAACGGAAAGCCGACACCGCAATAATCACCAAAACTGCCCTAGAAGTCAGCATTCAATACACAATAAATTAATTGCTTGATGTCTGTAATTGACACCAAGAGGCTTACTAGTGCCAAAAGTCGTTGTTGAAACTTGATGCTAGTTTGGCCTGATTGTATTGATATAGTTGCCCTTCATACTCCTAGCTTTGAAGTTTAATTTTGACATTCGAAAATGCTGCTTAAAATGAGAAAATCGTTTTTCTATAGTTAAATATGACAAGAGCTTGCTCAAAGAAATCTATAAATAAAAGAGGCAGGTCAAGGCTGTTTTGTGCCATCTCTTATAGAATAAGCTGATTTTAAGTGCATTATCATAGGAGTGAAGTAAAATGATGGCGCATTGTTATTCCAATTTATAATTAAAAGGATTTGTTTTAGTGACAGCTATTGTTAAGAAACCCTCTCTCGTTCAGTATTTTTATTATTGTTTTCTTAACGTCACTTTAGTGATTTTTCTCTCAAGTTGTGGAGGAGGAAGCTCCAGTACCGATGAAACTGGGGACTTGCCAGATACTACTGCACCAATAGTTACGCTTAATGGCGCTAGTAATTTAACTTTGCTTCAGTGGGATGATTATACCGAAGAAGGTGCGATGGCTTCAGATGATCAGGATTTAATGGTTACCGTTGAAATGACTGGCAGCGTTGATACCACGACAGTCGGTGTTTACACCATCTCCTATACTGCATTTGATTCTGCAAATAATTCTAGTGCGGTAACTAGAAGCGTCGAAGTACTTCCACAAAGACCTTTTATAACTACCTGGAAAACTGATAATGAAGGGACAACTAATGACAATCAGATAATGATTGGTACTAAAGGAGATGGTTACGAATACGTTATCGATTGGGGTGATGGCTCAGTTGATGAAAATATACAGGGTAATATCGTTCATACATACTCTTCAATTGGAACTTACACAGTTTCCGTAAGTGGTCGGTTTCCTCAATTATATTTTGGTGAATTTAGTCATGATAACCAGAAGTTACTTTCTGTTGATCAGTGGGGCGACATAAGGTGGCTATCTATGCAAAAATTCTTTTTGGGCTGCATTAATCTAGTTGGAAATGCTGCGGATACTCCAAATTTGTTAGAAGTCACAGATATGAGTGAAATGTTTAGCAATGCAAAAATTTTTGATCAGGATATAAGCAGTTGGGATGTTTCTTCTGTCACAGACATGAGTAAAGTTTTTTATACAGCTCTAAATTTTAACCAAGATATTGGTAGTTGGGATGTTTCATCCGCAACTAACATGAAGAGCATGTTTTTTAGGGCATATGATTTTAATCAGGATATAAGCAGTTGGAAGGTTTCATCTGTGACAGATATGAGTTATATGTTTTTTGATGCTGATAACTTCAATCAAGATCTGAACAGATGGGATACATCATCCGTAACCGATATAAGTTATATTTTTTATGAAGCTGATGGCTTCAATCAAAATATTGGTTCTTGGGACGTTTCGAAAGTAGCGAATATGAGTTGGGCATTTGCTAGTGCAGACAGTTTTAATCAAGAACTGAACGACTGGGATGTCTCATCTGTTGCAGATATGAGTAATATATTTTACGGAGCTAAAAGCTTTAATCAAAATATTCAAAATTGGGATGTTTCTTCCGTAACAGACATGAGTCTTTTATTTTATGAGGCTGATAGTTTCAACCAAGATATAAGTAACTGGGATGTGTCCGCAGTTGCTGATATGCGGAGTATGTTTGCCGGAGCTGACCTTTTCAATCAAGACATAGGCAGCTGGAATGTATCTTCAGTAGTCAATATGCGTAGTATGTTTTCCTTAGCAGGACGTTTTGATCAAGACCTAAGCAATTGGAATATTTCGTCAGTAGCCGACATGAGTAGTATGTTTTTCAATGTAATGCTGTCAACAGCTAACTACGATGCACTGCTTTTAAGTTGGAGCGCGCAAAGCTTAAAGAATAACGTAACTTTTAGTGCCGGAAAAAGTCGCTATTCTAGCTCATCACAAGTAGCCCGAGATATGCTTACTGATGCTTATAATTGGACTGTAACTGATGGCGGGATTGATCCATAAAAGTAGGTACTTAATAATTGTTCTAAGATTAATTCCATATGACTGAAATTATGGTTAGGTCAAATGCCCGTTTTGGCTAAAAACCTAGCGATTTATTGTTACTCAATAAGGAGCGGTCTGGGCCACTTCCGTTAGTTATACCTATTTTTAAATTGGCTGAATTTCTTGATTCAGACAAGTCCGTTAAGCATCTGTTTTGCGGACACAGTTGCCTCTGACAAACCTTGTCCGCTCTAGGGACCTGAGAAGACAAGATTTTCTAATCTAATTATAGATTACCAAGTCGATTTAAAACATTTGAGTCTAGCCGCCTCTTGTCTGCAATTGGCACATAGGGTGGTTGTAGTCATATAACACCATTATAATACCCCCGATTAACCGAGCAATGCGATACCGATAAATATTGGTAACATTGTTCGGCATGCAGAAAGGAATATTCAAAATTTAGGATAGAACATACGATGTATCTAATTCAAACAGGAAAATCTCTGGTTGTTGCCATTTTTGTAATAGCTTTATGTGCATGTGGCGGTGGGGCCGGAGGAGAAGAAAACAGTTCAGAAAACATGGTTAGTACTGCGTCGTTGGATATTGTTGGTACCTGGCTATCGAACTGTTATTACGATGAAGGAGTGTATACGGTTGACCAATTTGTATTCAGCGAAAATACTGTTGAGATTAGCTTCAAGAGTTTTAGTAGTGATACCTGTACGGGCTCACCTGTTGATGAAGAAGTCATAGACGCCTCTTACAAAGTTCGAAGAGCAATCAAAACTGTTTCGGGAAGAGATGCTGTCGAAATAGATTATACCATTACCTATCAAGGGCAAACCTTTGTCGTGCTCGATCTAATTAGCCATGAAGGAAATAAATTCTATTATGGTAACGCTACTGACTCTCCTTCACGTCCAGAGGATGTCGATACAAATATCATCATGACAAAGAAAACATGGTCTTTTGCCAATATTTCTAAAAATTTTACAGGTACGACATTAGATTTAGATGCTACTAAACCAGAAGTTGCATTTGATACTCAAGGGAATGCCATAGCCGTTTGGTCTCATGAGTTTTTCGAATCCAGGCATATCTGGTTCAACTATTACAGCTCAGATAATGAAAGCTGGGGAGAACCAATGCAACTAGAAAATAACACTGGGCATGCGAGTTTTCCACAGATAAAGTTTGACTCACATAACAATGCAACAGTTGTTTGGTATCAAGGTTACTCGCACGTAGGGGACTATACTATTTGGGCAATCAGGTATGATTCTGATACTGCTACTTGGGGCAGCCAGCAAAAGCTAGAAAAAGATAAAGGCAACATATCATACCCACAGATTGCAATTGATGATGCAGGAAATGTGATGGCCGCTTGGTCTCAAAGAAGCGAAGGTGAAGTATATTTTAATCTTTGGTCCAATAGATATGACGCTCAAACGGGCCTTTGGGGTACTGCAGAGTTAGTCGAATCAGCTCCAGGACATACTTCACAGCTCAAGATAGCATCGGACCCAGCTGGCAATGTCACAGCAGTTTGGCAGAAGGGAGGCCATGTTGGCCAATTAAATGTTTGGGCCAACCGATACGACATCAATCAGAACAAATGGGGGACAGAAAGATTACTTGAAACAGATGATTCAGGTATAGCATCTGTTCCGCAGGTAGCGATGGATATTAATGGAAATACCTTAGCCATCTGGCAACAACACGACGGCGTAGAAAGAAACATATATAGCAGTAGTTATAATATTGCTTCTGACACTTGGAGCAAGCCGGCTGTTATAGATTCTGAACAGGGGGAAGCTTGGCTTCCAAAGTTTGCATTTGACCAACAAGGAAATGCTCAAGCAGTATGGTTGCACCAGAATGGTTTGCAAGATAACGTTTGGACATCTCGTTATAACGCTTCCATTAAGAGCTGGGAGCAGCCAGTGCAAATCGAATCTAACAATGAACTAGAGGCAAAATTCCCTGAAATTAGCGTCGACCAAGAAGGTAATGCTATCGCCGTTTGGCAGCATCACGATGGTTTAAAGTACAATATATGGATGAATAGATATAGTGTAATTGAGAATGGCTGGGGAGATGGAGAGCGAATTGAATCTCAAAATGAATATGATGCCCGTTACCCTAAGATTGCAATGAGTAGTCAAGGAAAATCCATGGCAGTTTGGGAGCAATATGATGGTGATGAATATAGTATTAGAGCGAAGATATTCGAATAATTGTTGAGCACAGAGAATGTAAACTTGATGAATAAAACTTATTCTTTAATTATCTACTAATTAAACAAGGACAGGCACTGATAAAAATAAAAACTAAGGTGTCAAAGCACTTTTTTGATTCAAATAATTAGCGGTATAGACGTCTGCATTGAAGTTTATAGCAGTCACTTCAAAATCATCAATTGTCTGGTTTTAAGTTAGCTGTTAACGAGCAAGTTTTTAACTTCCTTATGTCCGTATATGGACTCCTCCTAGTTTGCAAATAATCTGTTAAACGGCAGCTGGCTCGACTGCATACGTATATCCGGCCTCTTAAGGTGGCATACATTGATGCCGGGCCATAATGGTTTATTCGCGCGTAAAT
>Ga0209290_1001457_pt1 | contig 11235 bp, 5 predicted proteins | sample EN1Hudsemesocosm_2_FD_184632 | JGI IMG/M metagenome (GOLD analysis project Ga0209290, IMG submission 184632) | Methane-oxidizing microbial communities from mesocosms in the Hudson Canyon - EN10B Hudson Canyon (SPAdes) (version 2) | ecosystem: Environmental > Aquatic > Marine > Cold seeps | place... | reverse complement strand
CTCACTTATGTTAATTTGATGATCTTTCTGTACACCAATCACCGCATTGGTAATGCTATCTAAGGTAAAGAGTATGGTTTCATCAGTTTCACTGACTAGATCATCGACAATCGCGACATCAACACTGGCGCTTTGACCTTCGGTAATGGTAAACGTACCGCTGACAGCATCGTGATCGTCGGGGTTGCTCGCACTACCGGTTAAAGTGTAGTTGGCTACAACAGGGTATTCTGGTGCTTCGCCGTTAAGATAAAGCGTGACCGATACTATGTTGTCTTCACCCGTTTCTTGGTCAGTCTGCCAATTTGCCAATGGCCGCACGTCCAAAGTTTGCATTTCACTGCTGCTGTTTCCAGCATTATCTGTCGAGCTCCAAGTAATGATGTAACGTCCTGGCGCAAGGAGTTCGGTGCTCAAATCGTGGCTCACCGCGACATCACCATCGAACCCATCGCTCGCTAGCGCTAAATCGGTGGGTAGTGGTGTTAGTATGCCTGTCGCATCGATGACTACTGTAGCTTCCAAATCAATCACTGGCGCATAGTCATCCGCCTGCGGATTGCTGTTGTTGACGTACTCATCGATATTGCTGATGCCGTCACTGTCATGGTCGTCATTGGCATCTTTGACATTAGGGTCAAGGCCATTGGTCATCTCGTAATCATCAGGAATACCGTCTTCATCGCTATCCAGCATTAGGGTGGGCACATTGATGTCGACAGATCGGTTGCCCAAGGCATCAATAGCAGCTACCACAAAGTTATTCTCATCATTCAACAAGTTCACCGTGAATGACCAAGTGTTACTACTGACCGCTGCGCTATCCAAGGATATATTACTATCGGCGATACCATCGTTATCGTTATCGGCATAGAGAAATACACTGACACCGTCTTCGCTGTGAGCCCCGCTAATGATAGTACTAGCTGGTGCGGGAGTTGTGCTCGCTGGTATTGTTACCGCAGGATCTTCGGGCGCGGTATTGTCTAACCACAGCTCCTGACTAGTATCAGTAACACTATTGCCTGCTGTATCGGTAGCGGTATAACTGATGGCAATCGCGGTACCTTCTTGCATATTACCTCCGGTATTCAGTGCCACTGTGGTCATGCTGTAAGTACCGTCACCATTATCACTTAAGGCTTGGCTATTGCTAAAATCACTATCCAACACGGATAAATCAGCTGTAACGATGAGACCCGATTCGCCCATGTCTAACGTTAAGGTGATGCTATCGCCAGCCACATACCGAGCATCACCTGCATCGCGAATGACATCAAAGGTAGGTGCAGTGGTATCAATAAGGCCTGCATTGTTTGTGACTGAACTAAAGGTTAAGTCAGCATCGTTAGCGCCATTATCCAAAAATGTGTCACCATTGGCGGTGATGCCATTGGCATTGGCGGTGACACCATCGATGTCAGTTTCACCGGCTTGGACCGTATACTGATAGAGAAGCGCCCCGCTGGTTTCACTGATAAATGAGGCTTGTCGAGTAGTGCCACCGATATTAATGGCCAACGTCGAGTTTGTTCCCGAAACCGTGACATCATCAGTCAAGGTCACCGTGATATCCAATGTATCGCCCTGTTTGTAATTGCCATTAGCGATCACAACCGCACTCACCGTGGGCAGAGAGTCATCATCGATAATGCTTAAATTAACGCTTTGCGTGCCACTTTCACTTGCATTGCCACCACTTATACTGAATATAGCGATCGCGATGGATTCATCTGTTTCAACCTTGACGTCTTGCGTGGCCGTTAAACTGATCGCGCCCATTGTTTGCCCCGTGGCAATGGTAATGCTGGGTGCGCTCGTAAAGTCACTGTCATTGCTTGCAGTACCGGTATAAGACAAATTAATCGTGACATTTTCATAACTTGTTTGACTCAATGTTGCAGTGATCGTGCTGCTTCCTGATGCTTCCGCAAGACTACTGCTGCTACTTGTTATAGTAACGATAGGTGAATTGGCTAAAATCGATAAATTTGCTGAATTATAGCTAATAGCATAGTTGCTGCCCGCCGTGACATCCCCTTGGTTGATGAGGTAGTTGCCAGGTATTGCACCTTCCACTCGAGTTAAACTCCCCGATAAACTATCGCCACTTTCCAGTGAACCTGACGTCAGCTGGTAGCTCAAGGTTGGGTCAGCTTCTCCAAAAAACTTTGATTTCGAGTCAGCACTGATGGTCAGCAACTTAGCGTTAATGGTTAAGGTAATGTCTTTTGTGCCTGAACTATAAATTCCATTCGCAGTAACAGTAGCTCTTACTGCTAAGCTTCCTATCTTTCCAGCCATCACGGTGGCATTGTTTGTTCCACTTAAACTAGTTCCTGTAGTATTCACTCCTTCGATCGTATACGAAATTGTTCCACCTGAATTTGTCGTGGCTCCTAATGTAAAATCAGCATCACCGTAGATTTTTGAAATATCAGCAAAAGTTATAGTGGGATTGGTTAACACGGATGTTGTATATGTTTCTACTGTACCGTAGCTGGTTCCAGCACTGTTGGTTGCGTAAGCTTTATAGGAATATTGAGTACCAGCTACTAATCCTGAAATAGATTCTGAAAAGACACCAGTACCTGTTCCATTGATATCTTTGGTTACCCCTGTACCACTAATTAATGGGTCTGCATTAGTTGCGGTAATTGAATATACGACCCCCCTTTCGGTAATGGATGCTCCACCATCTGCGGTGGCATTTCCTGCTAATGTTGCAGAAGTAACCGTAATAGAGCTAGCAGCTGTTGTCGTAACGGTTGGAATAGCAACAGTATTAAAAACAGTTCCACTATATGAAGTAGGTATAGCAGTAGGAAAGGTATAGCCCCCAACACCATTCCAAGTTGCGCTGTTAATAGTGCTTATTGCCGCAAGAGAAGTCCCGTTAAAAACACTAGCTCCATTATAATATGCTTCATTTGATGTAAGGTGAGCTGTAACGCCAGCTGTTAGCCCCGTACCTGATAAAACAGCTGTTTCTAATCCATTCAAGGTTTGGTCTTCTCCAACAAAAGCCAAAAAAGATACTGGTGCTGCACGCGTTCCCGTCATTGCATACACTTGATCCCCATTGGCCGTGCCAAAGCCAGAATCAGTTTCAACGGTTGATCCTATATTGGTTGTCATGCTGGCACCGCCAGCATCTTGGATAATAATTAGGGTGCCCTTCGTAATAATAGCGCCCGTAGTATTTGTCCAGGTCAAATCACCTTCACCGCTATTAAATGAAGAACCGATCCATTCTGAGTCAGTAAATGTAATGACCTCTCCAATTGGGCAGTCATCCATGAAAAGAAAAGCAAGACCATCTATGGTGTCGTGATACGCAGTAAAGACAATATCCCCTGCATCATCAATATCTCCATCAATGGCAGAATACACGGAGAAAGAACAACTAAACATTACTAGTAATAAAAGGGTTCTCAGAAAACAATTTTTTGTCTTGTTAATAGACTGATTGATAATGGTCATCATGCTAGTTTGGTCTTCCTTAAATTACGGCTAATAAAAGTCCTAAATGGTCTCCACTTGGGCGCACGGGAGAATCTTTCCCGAATTGGAGTTACCAATTTAGTAAAGACACTTTTTAGATGAGCGCAAGAAATTGGTGCAAAAAGAAGCTAAAATGACATGACGAGCCATTATAGTGCAAAATAAAATATCAATTAAGAGTGGATGTCCATCTGATTTTTTATATACAAAACAAAAAATCCGACTTATAGCGGACAAAGAAAAGAATACAGTGATAATAGTTTAACCAAGTTTGCGTCTAGAGATCCCGGATAAATGAAGACGCGATATCCGTATTGTTTTAACTCCCTGAAAGTTGTAGCTATGGTATTTGGTGGCTAAATTAGTTTGCCCATGACAGTAAGCATATTGCACTCTTCTGCTCTAACGGAGTTTATATAATAAGTCAATTTAAATAGGTTGGCTGGGCCAATGTAAATGTCTGGCTAAGAACACCTAGCTTCAAATTGACTCAGTAATTACGCTAGTTCCTTATAATGGAGAAACTAGCGTAACGCTTCGCTACACCTTTAACGAAGCATAAGTTAGCCAAGCCTAAAACTAGGTGGGAATTTCGATAATTCAAGCCAGGGTAACGACTAATAATGGTCTATAGTAGCGATGGTTTATCTCACTACTTACGTTCTCTCATCCATATACTGCGAGAAGATATTTACCACCTCTTCAATCACCGGCGTCATGAGGGTTTGAGGTTTAACCAAACACTTGCAGTGCCAGAGCACTTCAACAGGAAACGCTAGCTTTACTAATTCCCCCGAAGCAAACTCTGATCTGAACAATGATTCTGGCCCTGCAGTCACATAGTCAGAATTGGCAATAATGGTTTTGGCTAGGTTGTAATTTTCACAAATAATATCAGGTTCAAGTGATGCGTTTTGAAGAAGTGATACCACTTGCGTACCGAGGCTTTTAGGAATGTTCGGTGAAACTGCTTTATATTGGCTAAAACTTTCTAAGGTGACACGCTCTTTATTGCAAAGCGCATGACCTTTACGGACAGCGACTACGATTTTATCAGATGTTTGCAAGGGAGCAGCAAATTCGTCTGGTATTTCGTCGTCTGAAAAAGGTCCAATCGCGAGATCAATTTCACCTAAGCTAAGTTGTTTAATCAAGCCTTGTTGTGACATAGTCACGACAGAAACTTTAAACTGATAGTCTTGGTCAGCAAAATCCAGTAGTACCTTTGGCAATATGATTTGCTCGATGATAGGCCCTACGCCGATTCGGACAGTTCCGCCGACTAAATTAGCCATTAACTCAAGCTTTCGCTCTATAAAGCTTAACTGCGTACGCAGGTCTTCTCCTTCCTTTATGATCAATCTGGCGGCTTGTGTGGGTACCATGCCGACGTTATCTCGACTAAACAATTCCATTTTAACCTTCTGCTCTAGCCTACCTACTTTTTTACTCAAAGTAGGCTGCGACATATTAAGCAACTCAGCTGCTTTGTTTATGCTTCCAACTTCGCTGATCACCTTGATCATGTGAATATCTGAAATATCAATCACTTCACACCCATCCTGAAAAACCTGATTAATCGATCTGTCTGTCATATTAAAACTATCCAGATAAAATATATAGAAACAAAACGCCTTTGTTATATCTTCCTATAAACAATCACTACATGGCTTATTCTTTTTCTTTAGAAAGCTACCAAAATAATTTCACTTATATTTCCAATTTTTCTGCTTTAGTGTGTACCGCCATAAGAAAACAAAGTTGAAAAGTTCTTATAGAGATAAATTCCTGAGGGTACGTGGTCACTATGAATACGATTGAAATTGAATCATTAGCAGATTTAGAAAATGTTGAAAGTTCATTTAAATTCGATGATTTAATTGAATACGAAACAACCTATCAAGCCATTAGGTCCAGCGCCAATAAAAGGCCTTACAAAAATGCAATTTCTTTCTTTTTAACCGGTAATGACTACGCCAAACCTCACAACGTTACATATGGGGTTTTACTTAAGCGTATCACCCAAACAGCAAATTTCTTTCATGCGCTTGGCTTGGGAAGTAAAGATGTTGTTGCGTTTATCCTACCTAATCTTCCAGAGACTCATTACGTTATCTGGGGAGGCGAAACAGCCTGCCAAATTATGGCGATTAACCCCCTATTAGAACCAAGCCAGATTAGGGACCTGATCAATTCTGCCGGAGCAAAAGCGGTGGTCACGATGAACCCCATGAGCGGGATGGATTTATGGGAAAAGCTCGAGTCAGAGTTACCTAACTTGCAAACAGTAAAACACGTCATGGGGGTCGATATAGCTCACTATGTGAATGGATTAAAGGGTGTGGCAGCTAAAACCCTTCAATACATAAAGCGCAAACGTATAAATATGCCAAACGCCATTCACTATCATCATTTTTTGCCCTCTATCTGTCACGAGAATTCAGATTACCTTAATTTCAGTAGGGACATTACAAGCCAAACGGTCTCTTCTTTGTTTTGTACTGGAGGTACAACAGGCCTGCCAAAGATCGCACGACGAACCCATCAAAACGAACTCGCTAACTCGCTTTCAGTTCAGATAGCTAATGGAGATCGTATAAGCGAAGATAAGGTGATTCTTGGAGGCCTTCCGTTATTTCATGTTAATGGTGCGCTGGTTACCGGATTAACACCTCTGTCAGTGGGTGCGACCATTGTGATGGCAACGCCTCAAGGTTACCGAGGACAAAATGTAATACCGTTTTTTTGGGATATTATCGCGTTCTTCAAAATTAATGCTTTTAGTGCAGTTCCAACCGTTTATTCAGCCCTAATGAACTACCCGACAAATGGCAGAGACCTATCGTCATTAGAAGTAGGAATCTGTGGCGCGGCACCCATGCCCGTTGAAACATTTAAGTCATTTCAAAAGAAAACCGGTATAAAAATACTGGAGGGTTATGGCTGCACTGAAGGTACCTGCGTAAGTAGTTTAAACCCATTCAATGGCGAACAAAAGATCGGTTCCATTGGCCTCCGCATTCCTTTTCAAGATATGAAAGTGATCGAGATAAACGACGACAAAATCGCTCGTGATTGCGAAACAGACGAGATTGGCGCGCTGGTCGTAAAAGGACCCAATGTCTTTTTAGGTTACCAACTAGAACACCAAAACAAAGGTTTATGGATAACAGACGAAAATGGTGAAAGATGGCTAAATACCGGAGATCTCGCTCGACAAGACGCTGACGGTTATTTTTGGCTTACGGGGCGAAAGAAAGAACTAATCGTCCGTGGTGGTCATAATATAGAACCTAAATTGATTGAAGAAGCCATGTGTAAACACCCTGCTATAAATATTGCAGCAGCAGTGGGTAAACCTGATCAACACGCGGGAGAAGTTCCTGTTTGTTACGTACAAGTTGAAGCAAACTCAAATGTGAGCAAATTAGAGCTGATGAATTTTGCCGCAAATGAAATCCCTGAAAGAGCTGCTGTGCCAAAAGATATCTATCTTGTCGATGAGCTTCCGCTCACTGCAATTGGAAAAGTATTTAAACCGCAATTGGAGATGCAAGAAATAGAAAAATGTATAACCACACTCGCTATAAGAGAGTTACCTGATGAACCGATTGAAATTGAAGTTAATCAAGACCCTAAACATGGCATCTTGGCAACGGTTAAGTTTAATGATGGTAACCAAGCTACTAGGGAAAGTTTCTCAAAGAAACTAGGTGAATACACCTTTAAATCTGCCTGTGTTTAGTTTTCAGCTAACTCAAGAACTTAATTGAAATATAAGTAATTACCACATTGAAAGCGGTCTCAAATATTCTATTTTTTCAAAATATTGGCAAAGATTGAATTGCTATGTCGACTAATCCACTAGATAAAAGGTTCACTATTAAAATGATTTCCGTAAACGAAAACGCGCCGGTTATGGTATCGGGGGCAAATGGTTTTGTAGCCTCTTGGCTGGTGAAGAAGTTGCTAAAACAGGGGTTTACCGTTCACGCCACAGTTAGAGATAAAACAGACGACAAAAAAACAGAGCATTTACGCAAGTTGGGTGCCGAACACCCTGGACAACTAATAATGTTCAACGCAGACCTTTTTAAAAACAGTTCATTTGACGAAGCAATGCAAGGTTGTGAAATCGTCTTTCACACCGCTTCGCCATTTATTATGAGAGGGTTAAATAATCCTGAAAAAGAACTTATACAACCCGCATTACAAGGCACAAGAAATGTCCTGAATTCGGCCAACCAGACAGATACAGTTAAGCGAGTGGTACTTACCTCATCTACTGTTGCTATTTATGGTGATGCGGTAGAGGTACGAAAGCAAGCAAATGGAAAATTTACTGAGGACACCTGGAATACGACCTCCTCTATCCATCACCAGCCCTATTGTTACTCCAAGGCAATCGCTGAGAAAGAGGCATGGAAAATCGCTAACGATCAAAACAGGTGGGACATGGTCACAATCAACCCAGGTTTTGTGTTAGGCCCAAGCATAGCGAAGTCATCAGTTTCTGAAAGCGTTAATACCATGCTTGAACTTATGAGAGGCGACTTAAAGACAGGTGTACCTGCGCTGTATTTCCCTATCGTCGATGTCAGAGACGTAGCAGATGCCCATATCAACGCCGCTACAACACCTACAGCAAATGGGCGACACATTATAGTCAGCGAAACCGGCTCAATGCTCGATATGGCAAAACATATCGAAAAGGCTTTCCCCGGACAGTTCAAGTTACCGAAAAAACAAGTACCCAAGTTTATGATCTGGCTGTTTGGGCCACTTTTAAAAGTAACTCGTAAATTCGTAAAGCTCAACGTTGGCTATAATCCTATTTTTGACAACTCTCGAGCACGCAATGAATTGGGGCTAAGGTTTCGGCCAATCGGCGACACAATTGCAGAACATGCGCAGCAGATAGTTGAAGATGGGCTGCTAAACTAAAAGAGGTGATCGCTCGTGTTTTATCATATTCGTGAGTTTGAACAAAATAAGACAGCACGGGTTAAAAAGGCATGCTATATGGTGTTTATTCTCCAATAGCCTGCTGGATGGTTTCCTGCACAAGAGTTTAACCCTTTCGACATCTACACAGGGGTGTCCTTCAGGGGCACCAATTTAACGGTGTATTTGGCAGGCGCACCCGAACGAAATTTGAAGTTCACACTGACTATGCTCTACGACCAGAGTTCATTAATTGTTGGGTATTCTGTTTCACTCAGTTTTATTACAAACGAACTCAACTAAGGCGTCGTAATAAAACCATTAACGTAGTAATTTCAACGATAGGTGAAGAGATGAGCACGTTGATCAAAATTTGCTAACTCATAGTATAACTTCATTTTTAAGCTATTCTTAAAATAGTCAATTTAGTAGCTTATACAATTAGTATTAGAATTAAAAAACAATAATTTTACTATTTAATATGGAGTTGTTTATGCGAATTTTGAGCTTGTTATCAGGATTAATTTTATCAACAGTTACATTAGCTGAAGTAACTATCTATGCAATCGATATACCAGGTTTACATGAGAAAATGGTGGGGGCATTTACGATACTTCAATTAATGAGGCGCTAGTTAGTAAAGGTATGGCTTCATTAAGCGTATTACCGCCTGCACGCGCGGAACATAGTTTTGATAACTGCACTAATTGTTGCATTAGTCCGGCCAATTTGAACCCTGAATTTAATGATTATGGTAGTGATGTAGTTCAGACTGAGCCTATGGGGATAGCAAAAATCCATATTTTCTCTCAGCCCGGTGCGCCAGTACTTACCAGCCTGGCAGAGTTAAAGGACAAGAAAGTTGGTATTCGTCATGGTATGCCCTATGGAAAAAGTTTTGATAACGCAGGGCTGAAAACGGTAGCGATAACGCAAATTGCAAATAACATAGCGAAACTTGAAGCCAAGCGTATTGATGTAATGGTTGCCTACGTGCCTGATGCTTATGATGCATTTAGCGCGGAAGGTAAAGAGCCTTTCCCTCACGCAAAAGATGCACCGATCGCCGTTCATCCTGATGCTTTGGTATGCAAAGGAGTATCTCAAAATTTCATCGATTCTTTTAATGTCCATGTAAAAAAATAACTTGGCTTTACCTAAACAAAAGGAATGGGCAAATTTATTTAAGGGGTTAAAGCCCTTTACTAAAAGACCCATAAAATGATTTAGCTCTTCAAGGGCTTTGACCCCATTAATTGACTGCTGGTTTAAAAAGTGCTCATACATCTTTTCTTTTTTTCGTATTGTTCCCAAGTTGCTCTCAGTTTTATTCATCACTTAGCAGTATAATGTGTATCGTTGTCATTCTTCTTCCATACTGAGGTCCGTTCTTAGTGATATTTAACAGGAAAAGTTAATTGATTAAGTTCAGTCGTAAAGATGCTACCATTTATTTCTTCACCGCGATTTTGTCCGTATTTCTATTTAACGGATGCTCTAGCAACGATAACGGTTCTGGCGATAATGAGCAAAATCGCACTCCTAAAGTAACTTTTGATTTTCCTTTTGTTGGTGATGCAGAAGAAGAGTTAGCGACCGTCCATTTTAGGGGTGAGTCTATAGATTTGCACGGCACCGCGATCGACCCGGATGGAGATCCAATCACCAAGCTAGCTATTGTGCTTCCGGATGGCAGCGCCCAAATTGCCAAACTTACACCTATCGATGTTGCCGATCGAAGTAAAGGCGTTAGATGGTGGGTGGATGATTTGCTTTTGGATCAGCAAGATGTCTTTGGCAAAGTCTCGTTAAAGCTGCTGGTCAGAGATAACGTTGCTAGCAAGGATCATTCGATCAATCTCAAAGGAAGAATCGCACTGAGTACGACGAATTTAAGAACTCCTTTTGGTCTAGCGTTAGACCTTGCTGGTAATCAGGCGCTCGTCTTAGACCAAGAAATAGATGCTGTTGTTGGCGTTGAGTTAGATACGGGGGTATTGAGCCTTGTATCGGGTGAAGATCGTGGTGTTGGCATCGCTTTGCAAAAGCCACTTGCGGTAGCGGTGGATAGCGAGAGCGATCAGGCTTTAGTATTGGACGACGAGCTGGATGCGGTCGTGTTGGTCGATCTAAATACCGGGAATCGCAGAATTTTTTCGGACAATTCTAAAGACGACGAGCCGGAATTAAGCTTTCCGGTCGACATCATCATTGATACTGGTAACGACCGAGCATTGATGGTCGATATAAATCATTCCGCAGTACTAGCTCTGGATTTGGACTCTGGCGATCGCAGCTTCTTCTCAGATACGGACCACGGAACAGGCCCATTGTTTAGCCGTCCCTCGGGGCTGGTCTTAGATACTTCAAAGAATCGTATTTTGGTTTCGGATACCGGAACTCTAAATGTCTATGCAGTTGATTTGGGTTCGGGGAACCGGTCCCTACTTTCTATGGGAGAAGTATGTGTTGGTTCTGGTGGTTTGTGGCCGACAGGTATCGCTTTAGATAATTCCAACAAACGTGTTTTACTCAGTAATTGGCTGCACGGTCACATCATGGCAATGGACCTTGAAACTGGCGAGTGTAATGGCTTTTCAATTGTCGAGGCAGATTCACCCCCTGTTGTTAATTCCGCGACGGGTATAGTGGTTGACGAGCTTAATGAGCGCGCCTTAGTACTTGATATGCAACTCGGCGATATTGTATCTTTGGATCTTGAAACACGTGAACGTAGTAATTTCTCAGGCACTCGAGTTGGAGAAGGGGGAAAATTAGGCAGTACCA
>Ga0209290_1001456_pt1 | contig 11245 bp, 12 predicted proteins | sample EN1Hudsemesocosm_2_FD_184632 | JGI IMG/M metagenome (GOLD analysis project Ga0209290, IMG submission 184632) | Methane-oxidizing microbial communities from mesocosms in the Hudson Canyon - EN10B Hudson Canyon (SPAdes) (version 2) | ecosystem: Environmental > Aquatic > Marine > Cold seeps... | reverse complement strand
AGGTTTGTCTATGTGGGCTCGCTTGAGAGGCTGTTCATGAAGGTGGACTCTTTTGCATATAAGCTAAAGAGCGCATATTGGGTTCAGTTCCGACGGCGTCTGTCGAACTGGTTGCTTAACTTATTGATATTGGTTGATTAAATGCGGTTTAGTTGTTATTTGTGGTACTTTGTGTGGTACTTAAATATTAAGCCACTTTACGCAAGATTTAAAATAAACAAATATTTTTTAATTATTTCCTTTAATCGTCATTTTTAAATGAATAGTTAATTATTACGAAGAATCTAGATCTAAATAGACTTTACAAGATAATCATTTCATTATAAGGTTTGATATGAGCCTGGTGCAGGCAATCACTCTTCCGCTAAAGTGAAAAGTCAATGTTGAATTGACAGCAAATAGATATAGAAGACACTTCAATTGTTTAACCTTGATCAGATCAAGTAGCGGAAGACTTGTACTGGTAAGGATGAACATGACCATCAAACGAAAACACAACCTAGATTCTTATACCTCAGAACTTCTTAGTAGAATACCTCACTTGTACGAACCGCATGCTAATGCATTGAAAGCTGCATTTGCAAACTGTTTTCATAGACCTTTAAAAGGTTCTGGACACTTATTAGAAAAAGTAATATTCGGTTATTTTGATGAGCTTCTGCCTCATCAAATTCATCTTCTAATACATGCATATGATCTAATAGGCTTCCCTATTGAAGTTGGCTTTCATGATTATGTTCCTATTTCTTCCTTATCTGACGATATCGTTCAACAGCTTCAAATGTGTACAAATTTCCTTAAATCAAATGGTGAAAGCGACAACTTTAATTATAAGTTTTATTCGTATAAGAATGAATATCAGGTTTATGGCTATTTGTATTTTGATAAAGGTACTAATAAATGTACATTTCTTTTATGCGAAACAGATGCTTTTGTGTTGGCTTCAAATGGCTCTCCAGACTGTGCGCAACATAATTCTGCAATTCATAATAAAGAGGACGATACAGGGAGAGTGAAGTTATTAAAGGACTTTATAAAGGCTTTAAGAGCAGCAGGTGTGCAATATTTAGATATTAGTCAATGGCTTACGGGTAGAACTTATAGTAATAATGATTTATATACGATTAATACCAAAGAAGGGTGGCAACCTTTACAGGAGAGATTTGAAGTTTTTAGGCCGTGGCACTATTGCTTGTAATTACTTATTGCATGCTTGAAAGAACAAATTTTCGATTGTTTGCTTCCTTCTTTTGGTTGCATGCAAACAGAGGTCTAGAGCTATACCTTTAACTCCCAGGATATACCAAATACGCTAAATGAAATTATGGCTTGACCATTATTATTTTAATTTCACATTTTAAAATGCACTTTAATACGTATCGGTACGAATTCAAGTGCAGTACTTTTCTATATCCAGTACTGGTCAATATTGTTTGCACACTTCCAGAAAGTTGAAAGTACGATGGTAATGCTACGGATTTAAAATTCGTAGTTTCGTCCGTAGTTTTTACACTTGATGCGTAGTGCGTACCAGTTGGGTCTTTCTAGCAGGTTCTATGCATGTTCTAATTTGTCCATAAAAATGAATAAATGCATGAGTGACAGCGAATATTTCGAAGTGCTACGTTTATGTGCATTGCGCGTACTGTTTAGTATTTTTCAATCGATTTAGTCGCGACCTTATAGGTTATGTTTATGAGTTTAAAAACAAGCATTAAAGAGTGGGTTAAGTGGCACTTTTTGATGGAAAAGTCTATTGAAAAGTATGTTGCATCCTTACCTAGGTGTAGCAAATATATTGTTATTTCAAGCCCCGATGGTTTGTATGAAGGTAAATGCAAAATTGTACTAGAGGCTAGTGAATTACTTCATTGTTTGGAAGTGGGGCTTGTTCACGAAGGGGATTTTGTAGGTGTAGATCAGAGGGTCGTCCGAGAATCTATTCGAACATGGTTGAAAGGGGCAGACCATACACAATATGCTACAGCTTTGTTTCCAGAAGAAATGATGCGCTTTTTTGAACGGCCTTATTCAAAGTTAATTTCGCTTAAAAAAACGAGGGTTTATTGTTTTGCCTGTAATGGGGATACTTCTAAGGTCAATAAAGAGACGCTGAAACATTTACCTGGCCCAAGCATAGTTGAACAAGGGTGGTTTTGTACTAAAGGGCATCTTATTTTTGGCGATAAGCAGAAGATACATATTAAGTATTCAAGCTCATATTTAGAAGCTAGAAACAAATAGTAAAACTTAAATTTCGATCAAGTTTATCTATTTAAGTTAGGTGCTTAAATGTTGGCCTAAAATACTGGTGATCCTTTTGATGAGTTTTATCACTGTTTACAGTTAAACTCTGTTTTTAGTAGGCATTAAATTTGAAGTGTTGTAGGCTCTAAATAAGGCTTAAGTACCTTACAGGATGCTTGGAAATTAGGTTTAGCAGTGACTATTTTTACTCTCTGCATATAAGTGAGTTGTCAAAATTTTGGGGGTTGATAAAAGGAAGAACTGGTGTAGGTGGATTTAAAAATTAAGGTTTATTATGAGTGAAACTGCGAAGAAGAGTATTTCTTGCGATGATTTACATGATCATTTGCTACGTGACCCGTTATATGGCATCAGCTCTGGGTTTACGCCAAATTATATTAAGGCATTTTATGAGGAGAAAAAGGACATATCTCCATGCATTAGATTTCAACAGCAATTTAAAATACACCCTTTAAGGAGTTATGATCAGTTTCATCTAATTTTTATTTGGGTATTGTTTAAAGATCTACCTGTATTTTATAAAAATAGACTAAAGGAGGTCAATGAAACCGTATTTTTAGATGAGGTAGAGGCATTAGACTTCTTTATACTGCATGATGACTTAAAAAAATTCTTGAAAAAGAATAAGTTGAGCTTTCCTGGTGATATTTTTTCAAATGAAAAGGAAACAACGAAAACGAAAAAATACTCAAAAAACAGATCATTACATGATTTTGCAATTGGTACACCTGAACATAGAAAAGCAGTAGCTAGAAATGCTGCATTAGCTCTCCATAGTAAGCCTGGAGGAAATCATGACAAAGCAACAAAAGCGCGTGAAGAGTGGGCTTCAGGAAAATACAAATCTCGAGATGGCTGCGCTGAAGAAATATGTGAGTCATTAGGTTGGTCTTTTTCAGCAACCAGAAAAGCTTTAAGGAATACTCCTGCCCCTAAAACCTAGCCGCTGCTAAGTAAAGCTAGCTTTTGCTTAGCAGGGTGGATTCTAAGTCTCTGTCTGTCCCAACATAATCCGAGTTCTACCCATGAACTCTTTAAGGATTATGTAATGTCAGCACAAATTTTAAGAATTTTAAGAATATTAGAAGTAAAGGGCCGCACTGGTCTACCAAGAAGCTCAATCTACGCAAAAATTTCTGAAGGTAAATTCCCGAAACCAATTTTTTTGGGGGGAGGCCGATCGGTTGGTTGGGTAGAATCAGAAATAGATGAATGGATCTTAGAGCAAATCAAACTTAGTCGCCAGACTCAAGAAGGGTAGGTGGCTGTCATGAATATCAAACAAACCTCTCTTACAGAAATTCAAAATATTCTAGCGCATATCCCCGCTGACCTTCCTTACGATGAATGGATTAAATGCATCATGGCCGTTAAATCAACATTTGGCGAGGCAGGATTTACGCTTGTTGATGAATGGAGTAAATCGAGTTCAAAATATAGTTCTAAAGTTATGAGTGGTACATGGAAAAGTATCCACATTGATGGTCCGGTAGGATTGGGAACATTGTTTTACATGGCAAAAATACATGGATACCAAGACAATGACGCTGACTACTCCAATCTAATGATAATAAGAAAAAGTACTGCTAGTAATATCCTGTTAGACGAAATCAATGAAATTAAAAAGAAAAAATCTGACCAGAATATAGCGGCTAGGAAATGCATAAATCGTTGGTTGGTGTCGAGTGATTGCAATGAAAGCCACACTTACTTAATAGAGAAAAAAGTTAACGCTTTTGGTATTAAGCAGTTAGAGCATGATTTATTGGTACCAATTCGTGATGTCTATGACGTGTTATGGTCTTTACAGGTTATCTACCCTAATGGAGCGAAACGTTTTGCTAAAGGCGGGCGTCTTAAAGGTTGCTTTTGCCCTATTGGTGAAATTGGTGAAATAGTTAATGTTTGTGAAGGGTGGGCAACTGGTGCTACCTATCATCAGCTGGCAAATGAGTTTGTTGCTTGTGCAATGACCTCAGGAAATCTCAAAGAGGTGGCTATAGAGCTTAAAAAGAAATATCCCGACAAACGCATACGTATTATTGCTGACAATGACCGGTTTACCAAAAACAATCCAGGTGTAACAAAAGCGATTGAGGCTGCGCAATCTGTGGGTGGTGAGTATTATATTCCAGCATTTTCTGACGAAGAAGACGGCACGGACTTTAATGACTTTGCAATTTTGCGGGGGCTATTGAATGACTAGTCTCATTGCAGATATTTCTAACGCATCAATTCAAGCAGAAGGCCCTCTGCCTTTGCAGCGTGATCAAGAGTATCCAACTGATTTCCCTTTAGACGCTCTAAAGGGAGTGTTAGGCGATGCGGCTAAGGTGATCCATGAAAGTGTTCAGTGTCCTGCTGCGATAGCAGGGCAGAGTGTACTTGCTGCAGCATCCTTGGCAGTACAGCCATTGGCCATACTAATGATTGATGGCCGAACTTGTCCGCTCAGTCTTTTTTTGTTTACAGTCGCGGAGTCAGGAGATAGAAAAAGTGCTGCAGATACTCTTGCCCTTAAGCCGCATAAAGAATACCAGAAAGAGCTATTTGAAGTTCATAAAGAGGAAATGAAAGATTATCAAAATGAATATGATGTTTACAAAGTTGAACGAGACAAGATCTTAAAAAATAAGCATCTATCCTTGGATGAACGAGCCAGCCAGTTGGATCAATTGATTGAGCCCAATACTCCAATAATACCTACATTGATTGTTCAAGAGCCAACCTTAGAAGGGCTTCATAAATCGTTTGCTTCAGGGCGTTCATCCCAAGGCTTATTCAATGATGAAGGTGGGCAGTTATTTGGTGGGCATGCTATGAATGCAGATAATGCACTGAAGTTCTCTGCAGGTTTATCAAAAATATGGGACGGTGACGATATTATACGAACCAGAGCGGCTGTAGGTGAAAGTTTTACTTTATTCGACAAGCGTTTAACTGTTCATTTGATGGCTCAACCTGTGGTAGCAGAGGGAGTATTAGGTAGTTCAATGATGCAAGGTCAAGGCTTTTTACCTCGATTCTTAATCAGTTCGCCTGATTCTATTGCCGGTAGTCGGGAGTATAGCGGTAAGAATGCGTTAGATGAACCAGCTATGTGTCGCTACTGCGCAGCAATGAGATCTATTCTTGAGATACCTTTGCCAGAATGGGCTGATTTGGAGGAATATCGATATCTATCCATGGAGCCTAGTGCAAAGCAAAAATGGATTAGTGCATATAACGCCATAGAGCAGGAGATAGCTAAAGGGGGGGAGTATGAAAATATTAGAGCAACCGCAAGCAAGGCTGCTGAAAATATAGCAAGAATTGCAGGTGTTTTAACTCTATTTGAAGATCCTAAGGCGATGTTTATTCCGCTTGATCAAATGAATCAAGCAATTTCACTGGGTAACTATTACTTGAATGAAGCATTAAGGTTGCAAGGGAGGGGAAAAGTTAATGAGCAGCTGAGAAAGGCTGAAGGGCTATTAGAGTGGTTGCGCTTGAGAGATAGTGACAAAATTTCTTTACCGGAGGTGTATCAAAAAAGCCCAAGGCCGTTAAATATCAGAAGTGCCAGGAATGCCCGTCAAACGATGAAAGTACTTGAAGATCACCGTTGGGTTGAGTTTTTACCTGCAGGCGCGGTAATTTCTGGAAAAAAATGTCGAGATGTTTGGAGGGTTAGTTATGCCAAACCTATTGAAGTCGATTGAGAAATTAGAAGCGGCTAATATGGCTAAAGTAGCTAAACCTCAAGAGTCGCAGGCACTTGAGGTGGCTAATAATGAAAAAAATACGGCTAAAGATGAAAGAGCTTTAGCCACAACTAGCCATGGTGAAATCTATCAAGATGCCAGTGAATCCAATGAGTTTATCCACTTTAGCCAGTTTAGCTACCAAGACTATAATCCAATGGCATTCTTGAATGAAACGCCTTTTAATCTGCGAATGATTGAAGAGGGCTTGAGCCTTTGGAAACAACCATTTGATGAGCAAGATTTGGCTGATATTCGGTCTGGTGTCTTGAGTAAACGGAGTGCCATTGATTATCTTTTTTTATGGAAGACTGACTGTCCTCGACGTTACCTTGTATTAAGTAAAGAACCTTAAGGTGTAATTAGTACAAAGTTTCGAATATAGCCAAGTATTAAGCTAAGGGAATAGCTCAAAATAGTTTCGTATCAACGATCGATTTTATCATGTATATCTTTCACAAGCCGTGTTTGAACCGGCGGGGTGAAAACGTGGAACTGCATCGTATACGACGATATGATGATTGAATGAGTTAAACCAAACAGGGATCGCCAAATGCTTGATTATTTCAGGAAAAAACAGGTTCAGAAAGATTGGGATAAAGGCGTATACAAAATCATCCCTATCATTGTGAAAGGTGGTAAGGAGGTAGCCCAAGGTGTCACTAGGACGTTGAGCGAGGATGAGATGGACAGGTATCAATCAGGCGGGCCTACGAGACAGCAAAGCGCCCGTGAGATCGACCTCTTTAACTATTTGTTCTCTACATTTCTTGGTCTAAAAAGTGAGGTATGTCGAACTGAACCAATCGATGCTGAATACTGGGATAGGCTAAGAAACGCAGACATAACAACTATGGTTTCTGATAAGTTTTTGGCATCAGTTCCCAAGGTGATTGATCATCCAGAGCTGATGAAAGACAGGCGGCTAAACATAGCAGGAATGGAAGAGAGTTCCATACTGCACGGTATCACTAAGTATGGATCAGATACGGGCATTCGGTTAAACGAAAGGGCTGTTAGGGATTGGCAGCAAACAGTGGATCGTTGTGGTTACCCCGTAGACGATTATATTCAGCCGAATTTGGCAATCGATATTTCGAAAGGGAGAGTTTTGGTCGGGCCTCTTACGAGCAATGTTTGTGACCTTAATGGGTTAGCGAGAGAGGTCTCATATCTAACAGAGTATAGGTACGGGCAAAACTTCGATTACCTGGAAAAGCCTGAATATTTAGTTGAGCCTGAAGACCTAGAGAGTCTACTAAATATCTAAATAGAACAGTTCCCCGAAGTGGAGTCTTTTCGGTATATAGCCGCTAGAAAGAGGCATGTGTAATAGGGTAAACTGCAACATATATTATTTTAAAGTGGATTTGTTGCATGCAGTCTAAACCCAAATTTCTTGAGCCGGATGAAATAAAAGAATTGGCTAAAAGGCATCTTCAGGGGAAGTTTAATGTGAGAGATGCCGCTCTAATTGCATTTAGTGGTATGTCCTATTTAACGTTATTAGATTTGAGTCTGATACGGGTTAAGGATCTGCTTACGGAAAGTGGGAAGGTATACAAGCAAATGGTTATCCCTGCTGAATTTAACCCAAATGGAAAACAGAAAGTTCTAATAATTCCGAATAAGCCTCCGCTGTTAGAACTCACTGAAGGTGTAATTAAGTGGAGAAACAAGGAAAATTTTGGTTTAAGTAACTTAGGTACGTACTGCGGTTTAAATCCAGAGTCTCGCTTTTTTCTGGATAATGACGGTAATGAATTTTCATTAACACCGAGAGCTAAAGGCAACAAGGAAATTGCCAGAATGCAGCCAACGAAACTAAGAAGGCACTTTGATAAGTTTGTACTCCCTATTGGTGTTACGCCACAAGGACTGAATAGATCATTTCTTTTGAATTTTTACAGCGAATCTATAAAAGACGGAAAACAATCCCAGACAATACAAAGCTTAGTCAAGCTTACCGGGCTGGGTGTAGGCACGATTCGCCGCCAAATTTACCGAGAGCCTAGGTCCATAAAAGACGTTCTCTCAGATATGTATCAATAAAGGCTACACAATAATTGGCGGCTTAAATAATCTTAGTAGTGAGATAAATTCAAGTGGAAGGAGAGCCTTTTTTAGGCTAATGGATTTGTTTACTCACTACCTACGGAACTCCTTTATTAATCTAACCATCTTTCCATTTACGGTTAAATCAGAAAGGTCTGTTCCTTGCGTAGATTTAGCATAGGGGTTTGCACCTTGTTCGAATAATGACCGTACTAATCCATAATCAATATTTTTTATTGCTTCAACTAATTTAGTTTCAAGTTCAATTTCTGTAAAACCTTGCTTCTCTTCTAGCTCTTCTCGGGCTATTTCAGGTAAATCTTTGCCGCAGTGCTTACATATAATAGCCTTAACTTTGATTTCCTCTGCACAATAAGGGCACAGTTTGACTGCCCGAAGAGGCGGCGCCGATCTAGGAGCCGTCTTAGATTGCTTTTCTTGTAATATGTTTGCGGAGAAAGCCCAGATAATTGCAGCTACCCATCCTAGAAAGGTCCAACCTAGCAGTAAATTTAGGAGAAAGACTGGTACCATATTCTTGTGGTTTCTATTCCATGCAACGATGGTCGGTAAAAGATAAATGGCTGCTAATACAATTATTATTATTATCGAAATTAGTACCGGACTCCCTTGCCCCATTTTTAACACCTTCTCTCACGTTTTATTATACATTTAACAATTTACTAGACAGGATCCGTATTTTGCAATGCCATATTGGGTTCAGTATAAATCGATTTTAATAGGAAAAAATACCACGCTACTGAAATACGAAAATATATTAGAGAGATATTGTAAAAATAACCAGTGATAAAGGCTAACTATTTTAGGGGTGGAATCAGAACTAATTATTAGTACTAAAAAAATTTTTCTTAAAATAGAATTTCTTCTTTCAGATAGTAAGTAGCCGCGTGAGAGGCACTGACCACATTTTTTTTAACGCAGGCAGTAAGAAACCTTAATACAGGCCGAAGCCCGCTTGGGTCGAAAGCAGAATTGGGCCCCTTTGACTACTCGGCGTCGTTAAAGGGCGAAGAGTTGCCATCGCTTTCAGTCTGTAATTAACGATAAACCTAATATTAAAAAGGAATGCTTTTACTCTGAACCTAGCGGTCTTTGGAAGTCTAGAAAGTAAACGCTTTTGTAGTTTCACCATCAGCTTCCCACGAACTCAAAAGGTATTATTTTGGTTATGAACTCTGAGTTTGTTGAAATCAGCCTTAAAGCGATACCTATCTTTGTCCAAAAATAACCAGCCTAGATAGCTATATCGATTCACGCTTTCGCTGGCACAAAGCGAACCTTTTGCAATTGTAGGTTTTAACTATTTTTGGTGTATAGCAAAACCTGGGAAATCCATACCTAGGACAATGCAGTTCTTCACTGGCTTATTAGTTCTGATTCTAGTCCTTTCTTGTAAGTTATTCTCGTAGGTACTCTGTTATAGTTTTTCAACTACTTAACAAGAAATCTAACGGAAAGCAGGCCATATGGCGAAAGAATATATATCCATCGATGTTGAAACTACAGGTCTTAACCCTAAGAAAAACAAGATTGTTGAATTTGGGGCTGTCAAATTTGATGAAGAAGGTAATATCGTTAGTGAGTTTCAAGCCTTGGCTAACCCTGGTGGTTTCGGTATCCCAAATGAAGTCATTGATATTCATGGAATAGACGATGATATGGTGGAAGGAAAACCATCGCCTGTTGCTGTTTGGAATTCACTTTTAGACTGGGCGGATAACTGCAATAGTTTTGTTGCTCATAACGCATCTTTTGAATGTGGTTTTATACAGGAACTTTACTCAGATCCAAGTGATATCCCTGGTCTATTCTTTATCGATACACTCAAAATAAGTAGGCGACAATTAAATGATAGGAGTAGTTATAAGCTTTCATCCTTAGTTCCTTCACTGAAGTCATCTGAGGCTCACCGCGCACTACCTGATGCAAAAGCGTGCATGGAATTATTTTTAGAACTCGCAGGTACTTATAAAAATGGGAAAGTGCCAAAATCTCAAGAAAAGCCGATAGCAGAGTATGATTTCTTTGAAGAGAATAAACCTTCACATAAACAATTAAGCTATATTGAAGGCCTTGGTGGTGATCCTGATTTAGTCAATCTCAAATCTGAAGCTAGTGAATATATCGATGAGCTGAAAGGTAAAACCAGTTCAGTGGCTAAGTTTAATAAGACAGCCAATCTCGCAGGTAGAGCAGGCCATGCTATAGCCACCGTAATAGGTTTTATATTTGTCTTGTCTGGAGGTGTAAGTATATTAGCAAACCCATTATCTGGTTTGTCTATTTTAATTGCTGGATTACTTATTCTTCCTGTGGCACGGAAGAAAGTTTACGTTTTAACGAAGACCTCCATTTCAGGTAAAGTTCGGTTCTTACTTGTTTTTATTTGCTTCATAGCAAATGCAATTTTTATGACTTCATCGGTTTAGCAACATAGCCCACATATTGCAGAATAGTCAAAGCTTAGTTAATTTTGTATCGGAAATGGAGGCATTGGAAGATGGATTTAGCAGACTGGTTTTACGGACATTTTAATATTGATAATGTTGTTCTGTTTCTTTTATTTTCTCTTGGGATCGTTTGCTGGAATATGGATTGAATTTCAAGGCGTAGTGCTTCAACTTTCGATGATCTTCAAAGCAGAGTTAGAGAATTAGAAAGTCGCTTGGGCATAAAAGATAAAGAATAAATTAATATTGGATTATGCCCATTTTGGGGTTAAAAAATGAAGAGAACGATCAAGGGAATAAAGGATTGAGCGATAGATTTATGATACCGGAAATTTCCAAGACCTTAAGAGATTCTCTTAAGAATCTTCAAACTACAATGATATTCTGGCCTAATAAGAATTGATTACAATACTCATATATTAGGACAAAAAAATATTATGAAGAATCGCGAAGAGCTATTCCAATTGCTGCAATCAAAGGATTGGGAAAACCTTTCTAGTTTACTATACGACAACTACTCAATCCTTAAATCTGATCCGATTGTTCAGTTTGCTATCAATCTGTACGAAAAGGAGTTTTTTTCAGAAACTTATAATTTAGAACCTTCTGAACGCTTAATTTCTTTTAAATCTCCAGGTGTGTTGATTGAGTCTGGTAGAATTCCTTTTTCCGGTGAGTTTGTAGCTACATTTATTGATGAAAAGCTTA
>Ga0209290_1001454_pt1 | contig 11261 bp, 17 predicted proteins | sample EN1Hudsemesocosm_2_FD_184632 | JGI IMG/M metagenome (GOLD analysis project Ga0209290, IMG submission 184632) | Methane-oxidizing microbial communities from mesocosms in the Hudson Canyon - EN10B Hudson Canyon (SPAdes) (version 2) | ecosystem: Environmental > Aquatic > Marine > Cold seeps... | reverse complement strand
TTTTAAGGCGAGGGCGCAGGTGCTATAGGTAGCGCTATGAGCATATTCATCTTCACATTCACCTCGCCAAACCGATTTCATATACTCTGGCGTCAGATCTTTTGCTTTAACATGGCGGCGCTCAAACAGGGCGGGCCATTCTTCTTCTTTAAGCTCACCTGCTTGACTGTACTTTACGTTCATAATGTTATCAGGGTTGCGTTCAATTTCACCACCTTCACCCTTGATAACTGCCAGGGTTTTATAACCCAACAGTGCGCCTGCCTCTTGATGAAGGCCAGCATAAGGCGGGTGAAATATTCCTTGAAGAATGGTATCGGCATTTAATGGATTAATTAGCCGCGATAAAGAATGAACGGGGGAGCGCAAACCTAATGTATTTCGCATATTGATCATCTCGGCAAGCCTAGGGCTTATGTGAGCAAGTGACAAATATGAAAAACCGAGTTGCTTGATTTGTTCTTCGACTTCCTTCCAATTAGATGCTGGTTTGAAACCTAATAATGTCAGGAAGTTTTCGGTATAGAGGCGGTTTGCCGTGTGACCGCTTGCGCCATGAATAAACGTTTTATAACCCGCCTGTGACAGCAGGAGAATTGAAAATATAAACCAGGGTAGGTGACGCCTTTTGCCTGCATACGATGACCAATCTAAATCTACTTTAAGATTCTCGGGTGCTAGTGTGCGTTCATGTACCGCTCTGACAAAGCCACATAATTCCTCTGGTGATTCTTCCTTTACACGAAGCAGCATCAGAAAAGCGCCAAGCTGAAGGTCTTCAACTTCACCATCCAAAATCATCGACATGGCTGTGTAGGCTTCTTCTTCCGTTAAAGAGCGGCTACCTTTTTTTCCTTTACCTAAAATTCTGACAAAAGGAGCAAAGGGGTGTTCTTCATTGGATTGCAATATATTCGTATCAGTCATTAATTTACAATTTCCATCAGTATTTATGTGATTTTTGTAGTAGTTAAATCTATAAGCAATTAGTTGGTTTTGGAAGTCCTGAGATTTTACTGGCTATTTTGGCTGGGCTCCCAGGGAATAGCTTCATTAAATAGATGCTGTTGCCTTTAGCTTCACCGAGCTTAATTTTTACCTGTTTGACCAGAATTCTATTCGCTGGCGACAAGTCAAACTCGTCATAAAACTCACGAAGTACTTCAATCACTTCCCAGTGTTCTGGAGTGAGTTTGATGCCTTCAGACTCGGCTGTTTTGGTGGCGAAAGTTTTATCCCACTCATCGAGGTCTAACAGAAAACCTTGATCGTCAGTTTCTGGTGTTTGTGTCATTGTTAGCGTGTTAAACCTTTGCTTTGGTAGTATTTACACTTACATGGCATTACTTAATACCAACTTATCACTTTGTTATGTGAAAGAGTCAGAGCGACAAACTGTTCATAATCAATATAGATTAAGTTATCTAAAATCAGTGGTATACCGCGTGCTAAGGCATCATCTTTGAGTATATATACTTGCTTAGCGATATTTGCCCAATGCGCTAAAGAGTTATGTGTGATCGTTAGGGCCTGGTATACGCCGTCTTCAATGAGTATGACCGAATCTGGACGGCAGATGTTTTCAGATAGCTGATGATTGATGTCTTCTTGGGTCCGCGTTTTGTTGAGAGTGTGCAATATCATATTTCAAATACCTAAAATCGAAGTACGCTTTTAGCGTTTTGATAGAGTGACTTAATTTCTCTTTTAGTAACTTGTTTTAGGTTTAAGTCTTTATCAAGTTCTTTTATGGCTCTCATTTCAAGGCTTTCTTTGTCAACAAGTATATTCTCAATGCCATATATAGGTAATGCCTTGAGCATTTGAGAAATGTTTTTTTGTTCTATCTCTTTTGGGTTTTGATTTGCTAATAACTGGTAGCAGGCATCGCCAGTGAATAATATAGAAACCTCTTGATCGAATGTACCGGCAGCTAATGCGATATCTAATGCTTCTTTGGCGTTACTAGAGCCATAGGGTGCAGATTTCTGAACAATTAATATAGACATTATTAATTTCCAAAAGTGATTAATTTTTCTGATAGGGCGCATGCTTCAACTAGCTGTCCTAAGCCGGAAAGCTCAAAGGCCTCAGATAAATTGAAGTGCTCTTTGTTATGCCGCTTTGATTCTGTCGCGTTGATTAAACCGCGGCGAGCCGCAGCCGCAATACATACAACAAGATCTAAATCGTATCGGGTCTTAAGCGCTCGCCATGCTTTGTAAAGATCAAATTCATCTTGAGGTGGTGTGGCCAGATCAGAACCTGCATGAATACCATCTTGGTAGAAAAAAACGCGATGAATATCTTGATTACTTTCAAGCGCAGCTTTAGTAAAACGATAGGCACTATATGACGCTTGGGTAGTAAACGGAGAGCCTAATACAAGAATAGATAAGGACATAAGTTTTAAATTGAATTAGCAGCTAAAATTAAAAAAGCCCTGCAGACAGCTAAGTGTGCAAGGCTTTAACGTTAAACCGACTTATGTATCAATCATCACCAGAAAATGAAGACAGGATAGAAAGTAAGCTGACGAATATATTATAAATTGAGACGAACAAAGTAACTGTCGCAAGAACATAGTTTGTTTCACCGCCATGAATGATTTCACTTGTTTGGTAAAGTATGATCATTGAAGAAAATAATACAAAACCTGCAGAAATTGCGAGCTGCATTCCGGCGATATTTGTAAACGCGCCGAGAATCATTGCGCCGATCAGTACAAAGCAGCCTGCAGTGATGGTTCCAGCCAAAAAGCTGAAGTCTTTGCGTGTAATAAGTGCATATCCAGATAGTCCGAAAAATACGAAAGCGGTTAGACCTAAAGCGTTAGTGACAACATTTGTTGCACCAGCGCCGACATACATTCCTAAAAGGGGGCCGAGCGTGTAGCCCATGAAACCGGTTAAGGCGAACGTTAATACAAGACCCATTCCACCGTTCTTGAACTTGTGAATCGCGAACAATAAACCATAAAATCCAATTATGGTGATAAGAAAGCCAGGGTGCGGTGCGTTCATTACCATCGAGAAGTAAGCAATAATGGCTGAGAACGTTAATGTCAGCCCTAGTAGCATATAGGTGTTTTTTAACACGGAAGCAGCTTCTGCACCCATGACTGCCTGAGGAGCAGAGTTCATAACATTAGCAAGATCATCTGAGTGATGTGCTGCTTGTGTTTGGTCGGGTCTTCTATTTAGCATGAAATGCTCCGTATTTTATTACTGTTAATAGTCAATTTCTTACTACCTATAATAGTGTCATGAAAATTTATTTCAACTCTCAAAATCTTTATTAATAAATCGTTGACACAAAAAAAATATTTGGTACTATGCATCCCGCTTCCAACGAGAAGCGTTGCGGTGAGCTGCCAGAGCGGTTGAATGGACTGGTCTTGAAAACCAGCGTAGGTTAATAGCCTACCCGGGGTTCGAATCCCTGGCTCACCGCCATTTATTTCTTCCTGAAATCAATGGCTTAATTCTTCTATATATTACCTCGTGCATTTATTCTGCATTTTTCAAATGTTTCTAAGCGCTTACTTGCTCTTCTCTGCGTAATCTATCCCTATGATATCAGAAATAATTCTCGCAACATTTGGTCGGTCCTCTTGAATAATTGCTCCGTAGTGTTTCTGCAGCATTTTAATTGATGTGTGGCCCATTAGGCTTGCTACTATGTCTAAAGGGACAAATTTAGTGATAAGGCTCGAACAAAACGTATGTCTGCACTGATTTGCAGGGCGATAGCGTATTTCTGCTTCCTGAAGAATAGATGCATATGCTAATTGGACTGCTTTTTTCTTCCAAAGGCCATCTAAGCATTCCGGGCGTTCATTTTTGAAAATGAACCGAATTGACTGCCGCTCCATTTTAACGTTATTTCTTCTGCGGACGTCTATATCTAATGATTTTTGTGAAAAGGTATATTTATACTGGTCCATGATTATCTTGGAAGCAGGCTCTAAAAGCTCGAATGTACGTGTTCGGGATTTTTCTTTTGGTACTTTAAATTCGTTTTCTACCCGCGCACGCTGAACTTTCAATGTCATAGTTTTAAGGTCTAAATCTTCCCAGGCTAAGGCAATGGCTTCTGAAAATGACAACCCTGTGTAACAAGTGAATAGAAACATGTTTATAGCTTGAGGTCGTGCATAACCAGCCTGTCTCAAACCTTGTATCTTGGCTAGTTCTTTTTCAGTATATGGGTCTGATTGGCTTTTGGTATCGTCGTCTAACTTAAGGTTGGGTAGTGTATCAAGCACATTTTCTCTTATGATTCCGTCATGCTTTGCGAGTAAAAAAGTTTGCCTGAGTATTGTAAATACGTCGTTTACCGTCTTTATATCAAGAGCTTCTTTCTCTATAAGGTCTTTTCTAAATCGAGTGATGTCTATTTTTTTTATGGTGTTCAATCGTTGGTTTTTGAAATATGACTTAACCCGATTGGCTTTTGATATGTACCCAACTATGGTGGAGGTCGCAAGACTCTCTTGTGCAACCTCAAGCCATAATTCAACGGCAGTCTCTACAGTGCGATTTGGGTCTGTCGCGTTTGACCCTTCAAACTGCAAAGCGCGGGGTGAGTTTGGGAAGTGTGATCTGTAATCGAACCTTCCTTCTGCAAGCTCGGTACGAATCGCATTCAGCTTGTTTTCTGCGTATTTGATACTTTTGTGATTTATTTCGAGCCTTTTTCTTAACAGTTCCCTACATTGACGTCCTTCGTAGACAAAAAATATTTGAATTCGCTCACCTCTAATTTTTACCCCTTTAGGGAGGGTTAAATCCTTTTTCATGCAAGTTCTCCAGACATCCAGCTGTTAATTGTTGTAATGCTGTAAACTATGCGCTTTGCAGGATTTCGACGATAATGAACGCCTTCAAGCATTAAGCCGTTTGCTCTATATTTCTGGAGTTGGTCCGTAGTAAAACCAAATAAGTTTCTCAAAACACACTCATGGACCCAGTCCGCACTAGCTGTTGTAGCGTCGGTAACTGAGTTATTTTGTAATTTCTTCATACTCTTTTACGCCCTTTATTGATTAAGTTGATATGAAGTATTTTATCGCTAACCAAAATTAACGAATGACGCGCCGTGAACAAAAAATGTTCGCCGTACACGACATGACGAATTTATTTTAGGGGGTATTTTGATAATGCAAGTTCTGCTTACCTAATGACATATAATGAGAATTCTAGTGACTAGCTCAGAGAACTTATATTAGAAGTGTTAGCGCTTGCCAATATTGCACAGTAAGAACTTACTCTGTTTGAAACCGATGTGTTATGGGCTAGGAGGGTTTCCTTTTTTACCTGCTACTAACCACAATTTCTTTATAGATAAACTATATTTATATATGGTGTTTTAGTCTTATTTTGTGACCGGAGATGATCATAAAAGCAGTGGACCTGCTTTTTTCCAATGTTCTCGATTCGTTCCACGCCGTCAAAGTTTAGTTGAGCCCAGTTTACGAATCGGCACATTTTATGAACTTCTTCCCGACGGGCATTTTTTGAACCTGATCGTAGAAACTGATTCATAGATTCATTTATTTGACTGTTGATATTAGGCATACTTATTTCCTATCCAAGGTAGTTGTTTGTGATATCAGTTCGCGAGTGGCCTAGCTCCTCAGCCAATGTTAATCGAGCATTTTTATCACGTCTTTTTACTTCACTTACATCAATATCAAGCTGTTCTGATATGTATTGAAAGTGTTTTAATCCATGGGCGATTCCAACTACAACAGGGCAATCTACTCCAACTAGTTCTCTATATCTGACTTGTGCATTTAGGTGTCGGTTGGCGTGAAATGTTTCGTCTGACTCTATCGCATAACATTCAGCTTTAAATTGTATATATTCCAATTCTGGTGGTATAAGTGACCAATGCTTACCTTGATAAATAACGGCTATTCGTAAGGCTTCAATTTGTTCTGGGTTAGTAATAGGGACGATCCGTTTTCTGCTGCCTTTTGTTCCTTCGGTAATCATTACGGAACTAGCTTTCTCCGCCTGCAGTAATGCTTTTTTAGCATCTATCTTGCAGGATTCCTGAAAACGTAACCCTAATGTCTCCTGAATCCTGATCAACAAGTCAATTCGATTATTGATGTTGGAATTATTGCTTGTGGTAGCGGCCTTATTTTTCGTCGTTATGTAGCACCTATTTGCAATCGTTGTATCAAAACGGGTCGATACAAAAATACTCTTGTCGCCTCTCATGATTTTAAGTACGGAGTTAACTGCAGAGACATAATTGTGCGCGCTTGCTACTGAAAGGCTTTCATTTACCACTCTAGATTGGATGTTAGCGACATATTCCTTGAACAAATCGATTGTTATTTCGCGTACATCTCTAATTTTGGTATTTCTATTTTGTGCCCATAGCAAGAATAAATTAAATCTTGCAGCAACCTGGTTAGCTGTAGAAAAGGACTTATAGAAGTTTTTACAAGCATTAAGCGCAGCAAACCGCGGGATGCGACTGCCAAAACCGCAATTTCTGACATTACTGTTATTCGAGTGTTTAAGTGTCATAGTTTTATCCTGTTAATTATCAATCAAAGGGTTTTTGAATAAGTGTGTATATATAGCGGCATCACCACCCCCATAAATTGTTGAGTGTTAAGCGTGTTTTGTTTGGTACGCGACCTTCTGTGATGCCAGTGTTATGTAATGAACCCTAGGAAAAGCTGCTATGGCGGGGGAGAGCATGCTATTACAATCATGTTGCAAAGCTCCGGCTCACGATTCCATTTTGGGGTTAAAAAAGTGTGAATATTCCACGAATTTCCACAACCGTTTGAGGTATAAACCCCTTGCAGGGCCTAGCTTTTGGGTATTTTTATAGAGACGTCTATTTTTTAAGTCACTCTAATAAGGCTAGTTCTATTTAATAAGAAACCTTTATACCGCTTACTTTAACTTGTAAGAAGGGGTTACAAAGTTCGCCTTCCTTGGCTCCAAAGCATTCTTTAGAGTTCAAGTGTCGACCAAATAATCCACATAATTCTTGAATTCAAATTTGGTATATAGGTTGAGGTGAGAGCGAGGGGGAGTACCCCTCGTCTCATATTTTATAACGAGAATTTCTCTCGAAATAGAAAATACCAATTACGGTAAATTCTCGAATAGTAAACTACTTAATTCGTTTACATATTCAGTTGCAGAGTCAAGCTCTGAATGGGTTATGCTGTTTGTTAACGAATCGACAGCTCGATACGACCTAGAGGGTAAGGACCCTCATACTGGTAATGCCAGTTAAACGTAAGGAATATTCGTTTAGGAGTCAATTACTATTTGTTCAAATAGAGGCGACTCACGTGCGGGGCGATGATTTTTGACGCGCCGCGCAACTATTATAAATTTTGATATAGCTATACTAACCAAATTCTCAACTATTGATGGACTGTTACAGTGCTAAAGAAAGTACATAAATCTAGCCGAATAGCCGATTAATTCAACGAAAAGGCGTGCTAGGGGCGTTGTAGGTTTTTGCAATTATTAATTTTATCGTTCAAAGTACTGGAGAGCCCCTATAGCGCCTTTTGTATGAATAATAATCTATATTCATCACTCTGTTGTGGTTTTTAAAGTGAGAAAATATCTACGTTATGGAAGAAATATTTGAAGGTTTTTTTCGTTTTATATGGAGCTTTTTTAAAAGCATATTATTTGACTTAGTTATAGAAATTGGTATCCGTGGCCCAGGATATTTAATAGTAAAATTTCTGTGGCCGTTCAATTGGTCTCGTAAAGTTGATATAGATAGTATTTCAGTAACACTAATCGGTGTGCTTTTTTGGGTGATTTTAGTGACAGGCTTTTTGCTGCTATAAACCATTATGGAGTTGTATATGGAAATTGCTTTAGTTGGGATAGGGATACTTTTACTAATTATACTTATATATCTTTGCATTATAGCTACGCTATGCGCGCAATTAGACCCTGATTTGGAGCCCATTCAAAAATGGGGTCAAACTATAGTGGTTTGGTTAGTCCCTTTTTTTGGGGCATGTTTTATTTTGCATATAGTAGGTCACCACTCTCCAGAGGTGACTGCTCGCTTTTACATACCGTGGCCATTTAAAAATTTAGTTGCAAATACGCAATTGCGCTCATCAAATGAAAAATTTGATAATGAGGAAATACCTGGGATTCATGTTGGTCGAGATATTGGAGGTTCCGGTGGCTTTGGTGGGGGAGACTGATGAAATATCTATTAATCTTTATATTATTTTTTAGTGTATTGTCTCATGCAGTCGAAGTGACGACTGCTGATGGGTTTCGAATCAGAGCAGATACTGTCGTTGCTGACCTGAAGGAAGGTGTCGTTACTCATTCCGGAAATGTTATTGTTTCCCAAGAAAATATGATTTTCAAAGCCGACCGAATTGAAGTTCACCGTAAAGGGGGAGTTCTGACAAAATTAATGGCGAACGGTCATCCAACTGTGTTTATTGAAAAACTCGCGTCAAATGTCGGCATTCACCAAGGTGAGGCGAGTGCACTCATATACACTGCATCTGATTCAAAAATCACAATCAAAGAGTATAAATTGAAAGACTCTGTAGGTAATTCTCATTCTGGAAGAGTGGGCGTATATCTACTTGGTAAATATAATAAGTAGGATCACTCAGAAAAAGGTTCTGAGAAAATGGAGAGACTATGAGTTTAATTTCATCATTTTGGACAATTGAAAAAGAAAAGCTTGCCGAACTATTAGAAAACTCTAAGCCATATGAGAAAGAAATTGGTAAGAAGTCTTGGTTTAATTTCAAAAAGCCAAAAACTGAAAGCATTTACCCTTGGTACGACTATTTGAGTGAGAACGCGAAAGAAGAGGACGTGTTTAATAGTTCCGGTATGGTAATGACTGATTTTGATCTTATTTTGATGGATTCTTTGACATCAATATTTGATAGAGGGTTACCTGAGTCTAATCATATTTCTGAATATACTGGTGGTAGTGCCGTATTGCTTGGTTGTGAAGCAGCAAATGAAATATTCAAAAATATATCATCTTTAAATCTTTCTGCTTCAGATGTTGTAAAGTTCTATGATGAAGATGAAAAACCCGAAGATTGGCGTTGCGAACCTCAGGATGTCGTTAATGCAGGAGAGCATATCAAGCTATGGTGTGAGAAAGTTTCTTCTGAGAAATTGGGCTTGTTGGTTATAGGGTAATAATCTAGGCGACTTTTTCCTATTAAAAGTGATGGACGGGTCTAAGTGATCGTTTATCTCACAGTCATGTAATTATCAAAATCAAGGAATGGAAAGATGAAAGAAGATCGAGATATAGAAAAAGGATATACAACAGCTGAATTCGTTTCTAAATTAAGACGCCTTGCAGATGCATTAGAAACAGGCGACAAATTTGAAATACAAATCGCAGGTGAACGAATCTATGTTCCTGTTCGTGCAGAGTATAATATTGAACATGAGCGAGAGGGTTCAGAAGAAGAAATCGAGTTTCAAATAAAATGGTCAAAATAAACCAAGTTAAAAATGATGGACTGACTTGGTAAAGGGATAATATTTATGCCAGAAAAATATAGCTATTAAGTGACGAGGTTAAAGTATTCGAACTGGTAAGCATGAATATATTGGGCTGTTTCGGTCTATAGAGCACATATCAAAAACCAAGCATTCTTCCATAGCGTAGTACTCGGTATTTTTTGAAAGCACCATGCCCACACTCGCTGCGGGTATGGTGCTTTGTTCATTTGGTAGCGCTAAGTTGCGCGTAGTCTTACGTTAATATTAGCGCCTGTTGGCCATTTGGTGGTCCATGGTGGACATCGCCATGTCTACACCAGAATTTCCTGTGTAAGGCTTGTATTGAAACGCTATATGAGGTTCTCCTCTGTCTGTGGCGAATGATTGAATATCTTCAGTTGATGTTTCAGCCTTGGAATTACGTATCACAAATAAAAATGCCCATATAAATGCTGTCAACTTCAATAGGGTCCAAGATATTTGGAAGAACAGATCGATAGTCATAATTTTTACCTTATTTTTTTAATGAATAATTTTGTCACCAGTCAACACTGTGTTGCTGGATCTACTCAATTGTATGGCGAAAATAAAAAATGCAACTTTGCCTAATTTTCCTCACTTACTTTATCGCCAGTGTAGATTTCAATTCTTTGAGCTTTCACTAAACAATCACCAGTCACGATGACTTCCTGCTCAGTTTTTGAATTGATAAATCTAAAAGTATTGGGCGCGATCACCCAGACTTTTCCATTGCTCGCATGAGCTCGGTAACGATTGAAAAATCCAATATCACATTCGATATCCCACTGAGTCTTTGGCTGGATAACTACTAGCAACGTCGTAAGCACAATGGCCACCGTTAGCCCTGTCCAACATATGAATTCAAATATTTCATTATTATCCGTGCCACGAATAGTGGTCTTGTTTTTACCACGATATGACTTTTTCATTTCTTTCACCGTATTTTTGATATTGGTATAAATCAATAACTAGGATACGGAGTTCTACAAACATGCAAGTATTGAAAGGTCAAAGCTAAATGCTTGCATATTTTAAATAACAGTCAGTATGGGTATGAAGGTTCATTGAGGAGACATACTTATGTTGATAGCACAGAATATTGAATTGACAGAGGAAAAATACTGGGCAAGAGTCTTTTTCGAAGCGGGGATTCTGGAATGTGGAATTACCTTTGTTCAATTTATGACAGACCCATGCGCCTATCTGGTCGATTGTGGTCAGGAGTCGGCACCATATTGTATTCGAGCGGGCTTTAGACCATTATTGCCAAAACAGGCAGCGGTTGCAAAGCGGTTGAGAGAGCAGGGGTTTTAGTTCGTGGGTGGAGCAAAACCCAAAGCTTTTACGAAAACCTAGAAATTGATAGCTTTGGTTGTTTTAGCCTTTAATTCTTAACATCGTCTGGACTCGACCCATCAATGTCATTAACTTAAGGATCAACAAAGCCTTTTGTAAGCCATTGGGTATTTGTTTACCCGGTTCCTTTTATCTTTGATCCTCTGACAAGATCGACCAGGTCGATATGCATTCAGTGATGTTGCGATTGCTTCTATTAAGAGCTTGCTCAGGTCACTGCGAGCTACTCTCATCAGAAACCTAACAATGTTATCTTTAAGCTGACACAGTGCATGTGTAAAATTAACTTTGTATTTACCTTTACGGGTTTTACAGCGCTCCACTGTTAGTACTTTGGCTTCAGATATGGCAACAGCTGCAATGTTTTTTGACAAC
>Ga0209290_1001453_pt1 | contig 11272 bp, 10 predicted proteins | sample EN1Hudsemesocosm_2_FD_184632 | JGI IMG/M metagenome (GOLD analysis project Ga0209290, IMG submission 184632) | Methane-oxidizing microbial communities from mesocosms in the Hudson Canyon - EN10B Hudson Canyon (SPAdes) (version 2) | ecosystem: Environmental > Aquatic > Marine > Cold seeps... | reverse complement strand
TACACCTAAATTTGCCTCGGCCGATTACCGGTTAGGTGAACTCACCACGCAAACCATAGGAGGTAAAGTTAGCTGGCAATTTAGCCCAGACCAAGCACTATCTTTAAGACTGGAAAGATATCAACAAACAGGAGAATCCGATGCCGCCGAAATGAATGCCACCATTAGCCAAATAAGCTATAAGTGGCGATTTTAACTGTCCATTGATAATAAATTAAACGATCTATTTTATTGGCTCTTTGCTAATTCCAGCAAAGAGTTGATGTATCAACCGCTGCGCAATCCCAACATTAATATAGATGCCACACCGCTCAATCGTTTAGTCGTGTTAGCCTAAAATAGCTCGCTGATCGCCTGCATTCTAATCTCTTTAATTCGCCCTTCGTTTTCCATATCTTGTAACACTCTGCTTATATCAGACAGTAGATGTGAATTTTTCTTGTGTAAATAATGATAGACATTCTTAGTGACAATCGATGGCTCAAGTATATGAACCCCTTTAATATTTAGTTCTTTCATGGCCATTAATCCAGCCAATCGAGAGGTTACAATCACATCATTTCTACCCAGATCTAACATCAAAAACAGTTGCTCTATTTTGGTCACCGGTTTCACCTTCATTCCTATGGTCTTCTTTTCTATAAACGTTGAGCCGCGCCTAATTCCTATGGTATAAGGTTTAAGACTGTCCCACCCGGTAACCGAAAAGGTAACACCCTTGGTAAACACCACAACCTCAACCTGGTTAACCGCCACAGGCACCATGACTAAATTTTCATAGGTTTTCTCAATCCCTTTAACTCGATAAACTTCGCCATCCACGTCACCATTGTTTGACATAATAAGTGACCGACCAGCTGGAAATGCATCTATATGAACCTTAATCCCAAGCCGTTGATAAGCTTCAGAGAGCACCTTGCCACTTACTACAGCCAGTTGGTTTCTGGTGCTAGACAATACCAAACTTTGCTGGCCATATATGGGGCCTGCCATGACCAACAACGTCAGCAGCGTGACCAAGGCAGTTTTCATTATTGTTGCCCCCTTTGTTGTGGAGGAATGTGTCATTGAGAGCCGCTCGCTACTGGTTAACCAGGGTCGTCACCACTTGCGGGTTATTGTGCAGGGTTCGATGCACCGGGCAACGGTCTGCAATTTTCATCAAACGGGATTTATCAGAATCACTCAACGGGCCAATGAGTTGAACCTTGCGCACCAATGCCTCTATCTGTGAGGTTTGATCTTCCGCCTGGCCCGCATCTTCCAAGTAATTACGCTCATGAGATAAAGACACCTCAACATGCTCCAGGGGAATTTTCTTAAGGTTGGCGTATAGGCGAATGGTCATGGCGGTACAGGCTCCTAATGCAGCTAATAAATGCTCGTAAGGGTCGGGGCCAGTATTTTTTCCGCCCATTTTAACCGGTTCATCGGCGTACCAGTGATGGTGATCACTGAAGACATCTTGCTGAAATTTATGATCCAGTTCGGCCACCAAAACATGCCCGCTGGCAAGCGTAGGACGAGTGCTTTCGGGCACAGGAATATATCGGCTGGCCCACCCGGAAATGGTTTGCGCCACATATTCACTGTCTATTGCCTTTGATAATAAGTGATCACTGCTATCCAGGCTTACAAAACTTTTAGGGTGCTTGGCGGCCCGATAAATTTTTTCGGCATCGGTAATATCCACTGTAAGGTCAACGGGAGAGTGCATTACCAGTAAGGCCTTGTTTAAACTCTGGATGTGTTCTGTGGTCTGGCCGCGCAAATCATCAATGAATTGCTTTTTAATGGTGAACTCTCGCACACCCAGGCTAACCTTGGCTTGGCCGCTTGATTCAATGGTTGAAAGCTGTGCATTAAAGTTATGAATCACATGGCTCGCTTCAAATGGCGCGCCAATGGTCACTACCGCCTTTACCTGTGGCAGCTGTGCGGCCATGGCCAACACCGCCGCCCCACCAAGGCTATGACCAATTAATAATTGAGGTGCCTGGTACTGCTTGTCAAGAAAACGCGCCGCCGACAACAAGTCCTGGGTATTGGATGAAAAATTGGTATTGGCAAAATCACCGTCACTGCTTCCCAAGCCGGTAAAATCAAATCGAAGCACGGCAAAACCATGCTGCACCAAAAAACGGCTAATACGCGAGGCCGCCGCAATGTCTTTACCACAGGTAAAACAATGGGCAAATAACACATAGGCGCGAACTGGCTGATCGGGGGTTTCTAACAATCCGGCCAGGTTTTTGCCTTCACTTGGAAATTCCACTTTAGTTCTCATGGGTTCTACCTCCGGTGGTAGCATGCCTCTGATATAGCGCGTTATTCATTATTTTTACCGCTTAAGAATTCACGCTTACATTTAAATGCGAACGCTTAGGCACAAAATGCCATTGGCCAATAGTGGTCACCTGGCTGATGATTAAATATTAGTTCACCTCAAGAAAAACACCCAACCTACAAGACAAATGGCTTTGCATAACGAAAAACATAAAAGGCGTATTTTCACCACATTCTGAAATAACCATCCATTAATAGATGCTGGAGTTAAAAGGGACTTATAGGTGGCTTTTTCGTTTTAAATAGAAAGGCGCGATGCAAACAACTTTTAATACGCCCTTTATTGTTAAGAGTGGCTTTGGTTGCCTACCGTGTGCTTATTTATGCATTCCCAGCTACCATATTTTTCGTTATATTTTTGAATACATGTTTAGCATTATCAATTTAACCTTAGGTGGTTATAAATCATATTCTCATAAAGGAATAACAGTCTATGAAACCCAAGATACTTGGCTTTGATTCGATTCTATCCATTGCAAAAAAGGCGAGCTTTATTTTGTCAGGTGTTGCAGTCCTTACTTTACCCTGCCAAGCCAGTGAGCGGGAATCAGGATTTTACACTGGCTTTTCTATAGCCAGTATTGTCGCCGAGGAAGGCGGTGAATCCAGTCGCGGAACGGGTGTGGCATTGCTTGGCGGTTACTCATACTCTAAGTATTTAAGCGGGGAACTATCACTGCTAAACATTGGCGATCACAAGGAACTTGGGATGAAAGGAAATGGAGTAAGCTTAAGTATAATTGGCAGCTACCCCCTAAACAAACAGTTCACCCTATTTGGCGAGTTTGGCGGCATGACGGTTGATTTAAAGATTAATGAAAATCAACACTCATCCAATTCGCCTTCAGATGAGGCGTCGCTATTTGATGGCAGAGACTCAAGTTTTTATTACGCGTTTGGCGCGCAATACAATGTAAGAAACTGGAGCTTGACCTTAAAAAATGCACAGGTCGATCTTGATGCAGACCTGGACGCTTTTTACGCACAGCTAGGCTACCACTTTTAAATAGTTTTTTATGGGCCCATAGTGGCAAAAGACATGATACAAGGATTGCCCTATTAAGGTGATTGGTCCGGTCCATGAAAAGTTGAACTAGGACCAACTCATAAACAGTTATTCCGTGCTCAGGGCTCATCAAACGGGCTTACTACTGCTATTTTGTCATTATCAGTGGCCACTTTAATTGGAAACGAGATATCAATCTTGATTCCTTTTCCTAGTTCACTGGTACAACCTATGGTGCCCTTGAGCGTCTGGGTAACCAGATTATAAACGATACTCATGCCCAAACCGCTGCCACCGTCCCCACCACGGGTGGTATAAAAATGTTCAAATATCATTTCAACATTTTTCGCCGTCAGGCCCTTTCCGTTATCGCAATAAACTAGTCTTACTCTATCCTCATCACGAAACGCATCAATACTGATAAAGCCTCGTTCGTTATATTCAAACCCATGAATAATAGAGTTCATAATTAAATTAGTAATAATTTGAGAAATTGGGCCAGGATAGGTTTCCACCACCAGCTCGCTATCCCCTTGTATGGATATTTTGTGGTTATAACGTTTTGTTTCGGGAGAGAGACTTAACACTACGTTAGCGATGTAATCATGTAAGTTCACCTGGCGTTTAACTTCGCTAGAAACATCAACGGCGACTAATTTAAAACTTCGGATTAACTCCGAGGCTCGGTCAAGATTGCGTAATATGATATCGGTAGATTCTGGCACAACGTCAATAAAGTCATTTAAATCTTGCTTGCTCATATCCCCACTAGCATAGGCTTTGATAAGCGCATTTGTTCGTTCTTGTAGAAATGACGCACCGGTCACACAGATGCCAATAGGTGTATTAAGTTCATGGGCAACCCCTGCCACCAAACGTCCTAGTGCGGCCATTTTCTCAGACTTTATTAATGCCTCATCTTTATTCAATAATTCCTCGGCGTGTTGTTTTCTGGCTGCCACATAGTGACGCACAAGGTTAAGCACATAAGCCAATATTACTTTAAGGATAACAACCTCTACTAAGGTGGTGATCAATACCGCCCAAAATGCGATGCTTGCATTGCCCTGTGCCTGACGAAAAGTATCGGCACTTATTTGTAACTGGTAATCGTTGTAGGCAACGATTGTTTTTGTCACCTTGTCGTAGGCCTGTTTTTCATAAACCGTAACGCTAATAAACTCAGCGATACGTACCGCCTCTTTCACATAATCCAAAGTCACCTCAACCGCCTTTGCATAGTCTTGCCAGGCTTCTTTAATTTCATCAAACAGTAGCTGAGACTTAGGGTCAGAAAATGCCGAAAACTTACCATTATTTAGTGCCAATTCGGTTTTAGTTTTAAGGTCTATAATCTTAATTTTCAGTGTTTCTCTAAGGGACTTGTTAGGGGCCATCACTAGGCTCATGGACAGCTGCCGTAATTCAGATATCGGTAAAGCAACATTTGAAGAGGTTGAACTCACGTGGTTAACCGAATCGTATACCTTAGTAATAGAGTTGTTAACGCCATCCAGACTGTAAATATTGTAAATACCCTGAATGATCAAAACACAGGTAGTGAAGATAAAAAGTGTTAAAATGCGTTTAGACAGGCCTTTATCTGATTCGGTTTCCATACTAGTCAACACCCGAATTAGCATGGGTGATAATAACCGGCTTTTTTAGTTCAATGGGATAATCCCCCTGGCGCAAGGACCAATGGTTATCGCTTACCTCAATTTCCCACAAGGGAATAAAAGCCGATGACCTAGGTGTATAATAAACTTCCTTATTAAGAGCGAGCACCTTATTAGGGCTAGGTAAAAACACCATGTAATTCTGATGATAAACATGTTCAATCATAGACTTTAGCAGGGGAATATACTCGGCTTCGTCTATGGCCGTTTTGAACAATAGATCGGTGTAATATTGCAATGTTTCATCATGCCCTATGGTAGACCAAACACTGTCAGGCCGATAAACAAACAGTGCCGTCCAGGGATGCCTAATCCAATCAAAATTCCCCCAGATCAAAAAATCGTACTTATTTGTGTTTAGTCCGGCACGGGTAGTTAGTAGCTGGTCAAAAATATCTTTCTCTTCAGCCACTATGTCCAATTCCAGATCAATATGAATTAAATCCAAAAAGTACTTAATATCCTTGATTAAAAATAAAAAACTCTCCTGAACCAAAAATTTTAATTTAAGTTTTTTATCAGGATCAAAGCCATGACTCACCTGATTCTTTTTAATCGTATTAATTAGTTTTTTCCTAACAGTCAAAGAAAGCGGGCTTTCAATCAACGAGTGGGGCTGTAAATTATCGCTTGCTTGCCTAACTCCATAAAAATTAGGCGATACCATAGTGGGTGAAAATTCCCCTTCACCATTCATAGACAACATTAACAACGATTCCTGGTCAATGGCCTTGTTAATGGCTTCTCTGACCTCTCTTTCCCTTAATAGCGGATGGCCGTTAATTAGATTGATATGAACCGAGTAATTATTGGTAGATGGTGAACGTACTAGCTTGGCATAGTCGGATAATACCGTGGGCAATTCATAAGAAAAGGGAAGCGGCATGGCATCAAGTTTGCCTTCGTGTTCAAGTAAATCCGTTACGGCGGCCTCTGTTTTAAGATCTAAATACACTGTAATTTTATCTACCTTGGGTAAAGCTGGGTCCCAATAGTGTTTGTTCGCCACCAACTCCACCGTAGAGGAGTTCCTATTGCCCTCCACATAGCCTTTTGTTAATACATATGGCCCAGCAGAATATGGCCCAGGTGCAGCCAGATTAGGGGCCGTTGGCTTTCCATTCCAGCCATATTTTTCCAGATAGGGTTGTGTGTAAAAGTGCATCCACATGGCGTCATATAAAAAGAAACCATATTTTTCTTTTAGGTGGAATCTCACCTTGTACCTTGATATTTTTTCAGCCCGGTCATAAACACGATGAATACCGGTATAGGTGTAGGGCTGCTTTTTGAAATACGCCATATTCATTATCACGGCATCGGCCGTGAACGGGGTGCCGTCCTGAAATTTTACCCCCTGGCGAAGCTCAAACTCATAATCATGATCGTTTATTCTTGTATGCGAGACCGCCAGGTCGTATTCCCAGCCACGCTGAATATTGGCGGGCCTAACAAGACCAGCATTAACGGAATGAGATATGGTAAGGCAGGTAGGGTAAAAACACCTTTATATGGGAGCCGGGTTTTCTAGCACCCAGCATAGTATCGCGACTGGTATCAGCCCTTAAACCAATGCGATTAACGTCTTGTGCCCAAGCCTGGCTAGAAAATACGGTTAATACTATGAGTACCAGAGCACACTGGCCGCCATTGGGTATTAAATTATCTGTTTCCCTCACAGGCACCTCAATACAGGACACATCTAATGGGCCCTTATCAGAGCCTAGCCCAATTACTGAGTATAGGTAAAACAAACGCCCTTGTTGGTAATATCTAAGATGGGGATTACACAGATGCGCAATGGTCAGGCGCTGAGTTGTTCGTTAAACGAATACACACAATACCTATCCCACTGCACTGCCGTTAGCCTGGTATCAAGCTAGATGTTTTAGTGCCCTGCGCAATGACTGGGTTAGCTGTTTTGGGTAGGCTTGGGTTAAAGACACCGAGTCACATGCTTGAAATTGACTGAAACGGGTAACGGCCTCTACCAATGCATTTTCAAACTCACTCTCAATTCCCCCAATAAACTTGGAAGAGACTGACTCTTTCTTAAAGTAACGGGGTTCCAGGTGCAGCGACTTAATCTCTAAGAGCCTGTCCTTGCGATGGGCCTTACAGTCCATACGGCCAATGAACTCACCGCGGTACAATAGTGGCAAGCAAAAGTAGCCGTACTGACGCTTTGCGGCGGGCACATAACATTCTATTTGGTAATCGTATTGAAACAGAGTTTGAAGCCGTTCGCGCTGAATAACACTGTTATCGAATGGCGAAAGAATTAATAAACGGTTGTTCATTCGGGGAAGAGCTTGTGCAAACGTTCCGGCTTCCAGTATAAATTCTTCGCCACTGTTTAACTGTACTTGCTCTAAGCTGCCCTGTGCCAACCTTTCGTTTACCAAGGCCTTCACCGTTTTACGCAGTGCTGTATTTCGGCGCAGGTAGGTTAGGCCTTTCAATGTGACCAACCCATGGCAGCGCAGTTGCTTGTCTAGCAAGTGCCCCGCAAATTCTTCTATGCTGGGCATCTGTGAATTCACATGGCTTGGCAGTACGCGTTCGGTGAGGTCATAAGTTTTTTGAAAACCGGTCCGGTCGCTCACCATTAGATCCCCTTGCATGTACAGCTGCTCCAGGGCCTTTTTGGCTGGCTTCAAGTCCCACCAGCCCGCACGCTTTTCAACACTATCTTCCAAGTCTCGGGATCGTAATGGGCCATCGCTCTTTATGCGTACCAACAGTTCGTCCATGAGCTTCTTATCTGGATTTTTATACCAATGGGTTTGGCCACCCTTTATGGCGTGTTTGTAGGGCAATGAAAAGCGAAAGTCCGTCATGGGCAGAAATGCAGCGGCGTGTGACCAGTATTCAAAAATGTCACCGTTAAGTAACATCTTATTAACCATGGCCGGTTTAAAGTTAGGCACTCTGGAATGAAGCACATGATGGTGGGCACGCTCCACCACAGATATGGTATCCACCTGCACATAACCTAAATGATCAATGGCTTTACGGGCGCCCGTCAAACCACGGCCATAGGGCTGCGCCTGCAGCAAACCTTGTGCGGACAACGCAAGGCGGCGTAAACGAGTTAAGTCTTGTGGGTGCTTAATTTTAATCATGGTTTAGTGCAGAGCATGGCACTTAAGCTAGGCACCCTGTTCACTTTTAGTTTGATAATAATTCACCCCATTGTCATCCATAGTCACGTTCATTTCACCACGTGCCACCAGGCAATTAAGATGTGCCAAGCTTTCGCCCGTGGCCATGAGTAAATTATTGCGGTCAATTTTGGCTCTAAATAATATAGGAAATACATCTATGGCCCGTTTAGGCGTTATGCATTCAACTTTTAATTTTTCCATGTCACTAACGTGTTCATTAATTAGCCCGTTTAAGCGCTCATGAGCTCCCACAAAGGGTTTGCCATGGGAAGGCAGCACTAATACGTCGGCGGGTAATTCATCAATTAATTTTTGACACGAGTCCAACCAGTCTTGCAGCGGGTTCTCGAAAGGCTCGGTGGCCCGCAAACTTACGTTGGAGGAAATAGTGGGCAATATTTGATCGCCCGAGATAATCACATTGAGCTCTTCACAATAAAAACAGGCGTGCTCGGTGGAGTGCCCCGACCCCACAATGACCCGCCAGCTGTGATTACCCATTTTTACAATTTGGCCATCGGTAAGGCGACGATAGCTGTGCGGCAAACCCCGTACAAATTTTCCAAAACCACCAAATTGGCTTTGATAATTTTCCAACTGCTCGTCATCAAGGCCAGCGGCGCGATAAAAATCGATGGCTTCTTGGGGTGCTTCTTTATGGGAGTAATCCAGCAGGTGGCGACAGGTAAGGTATTCGCTGCGGGTAATGGAAAGTTGTGCTTTATATGTACGGGTTAACCAGCCTGCCAAACCAATGTGATCCGGGTGCATATGGGTAATAAACAGGTTTTTAAAGGGTTTATTGCTAGAATACTTAGCCTGCACGGCTTGCCACAGTTCAATGGTTTCATCACTGGCAAGGCCGGTATCCACTATTGACCAATCATCCTCCCCTTCTATAGCCCATAGGTTAATGTGGCTTAAACTAAAAGGCAGAGGCATGCGTAACCAGTTCACACCCTTAATTATGTTAATTAATTCACCAGGTTCGGGCGTGTTTTCAAAAGGATAATTAAGGTTGGCATCACGCCTGGTTTTGCTGGATTCCGACATTAACTATTCCCACACTTTAAAAATCGAATTTTATTGTAGCGGCTTATGATATTAAGCATTAGCCGCCTTACCGGAATAGTGTGTTCTTCCTTTAAAGCGGCCTTTGTTAAAAGCGGATTGTTTAAATATCCACCACCACTCTTTTAATTAATTGCAATGCGGTATCAATGCCCTGCATATCGGTATACAAGGTACCGTTAGCCCCAGAATGATGACCATGCCCCACGGGGTTTAAAAAATACGAATGCTGATTATCGTCCAAATTAATTAACGCTGAATAAATAACAGAGGGCTGACCCGACGAACCCGATCCACTGTAAATAGGGTCTTGGGGGAATCGATCGGCATGATAATACTCATTAAAATCATAAGAACGATTAATCTCCATCATCACCTTAAACTGGCGCAGGTCGGTGGCAAGCTGGCTGCGCACATCATAATTCCCTAACGGTGTGGCGCCAGTCATGCCATCTAAATCGGTGTTATCACCACCGGGCATCACTATGCCATCGCCATACTGCACACCACGACGGTGAGCCCAATACGGCAAACTCTCTGGGCGACTAACGGTATTAAAAATGTCATCTGTTGAAACAAAGTTACCGTTGGTGATTTTTTGCGTCACATAAATGGTCGAAATATATTGGCCATTTAAATCCTCTATCCAAAAGGCCACCTGCGGCACCGTGGTATAGGTTAAACCCAAAAAGAGCGGTTGTGCAGCAGACTCATAATGGGCACCTTTGCGCAACTCAATGGCAATGGGCATACCCTTTTCACCAACGTTAGTGGTAAGGGTTTGGAATGAGCCTTCCTCTACCAATATTGATTTACGTAAATTCTGGCCCACTTCCAATACATTTTTAAAAGGCGGCAACGACAGCATCACCCCTATCACTATTACCAAACTGCTCACCACGCTTAGCACCGTTAGCTGCTTGCCTTTGCCTTTATTAATATAGGTGAACAAGGTTTTAATATTATTTCTTAGGTGAAAAACCATAAGCGCTATAAAGGCAAAACCAAACCAGGTATGAATACCCGCCACTGTTTCAGTATACGCAAACGCAAAAGACAGCACGCCTGTGATTACCATGCCTATTAAGGCCGCCATGAGGTTAATGCTAACCCAGGAACGTTTATTGTCCTTACTTCGCTTAACCACATTGTTTTGATTAAGAGCAGTGTCGGTAACAGCTGACGGCTCGGAATAATTGGCCGTGGTTTTATTTACGTTTTTATTCACAATTTAGCTCCCTAAATTTTGTAATGACCTTCAAATTCACAGCGAAAGCGGTGACTTAATTTGTACAAATTTTCTAAATCCTGAAGACTGAATTTATTGCTGAACCCTTCTATATCAATATCGATTCCTAAAAGCGCCTCTGTATGGGCTTTACGACCGGGTTCGGTGATGAGTATCCTTTTTTTACGAGTATCATTTTCTTGTGGCTGTAACTCAACGAACCCTTTAAGCCTTAAATGCTTAATAACCTGACTCATGGCCGAAAGACTCACATGTGAATTTTGTGCAATATCACTGGCCGTTTCATTTTTATTGGTGGTGTAAATTAAGTGATTCAGCAGCTTAAATTGCGCGGCCGGCAAATCGTCTGGCAGATGTTTCTTAAAAATGGCCTCTACGCGCTCTTGCACAATGCCATATTCACGAAATACGGCTGTCATAAGCTCTAATTGATTCATGTATCTCCCATGTCCTCTTGCACCTTTTATACATATTCAGCCCCCAGGCCAGCCAATTAGCGGCTTTTTGGAGGTTTACACACACTTTATTAAGCTACTCAATCATTAAGCAACTTAACAATAATCCAAAAGCACAGATAATGCAACTCTGTGGCTGCCTGTATATTGCGACAGGGTTGTGGGTATCGTTTTGAGGGGAGGAGGAATATTGCGTTAGCAAGCTATTGAAAAACGTTTATGGCGATGAACTAACAAGGCGGAAATTGACGAAAAGCGGAGTTTCTAGCCTTAAATGAGAATTATGAGTCTATTGTGGT
>Ga0209290_1001450_pt1 | contig 11285 bp, 5 predicted proteins | sample EN1Hudsemesocosm_2_FD_184632 | JGI IMG/M metagenome (GOLD analysis project Ga0209290, IMG submission 184632) | Methane-oxidizing microbial communities from mesocosms in the Hudson Canyon - EN10B Hudson Canyon (SPAdes) (version 2) | ecosystem: Environmental > Aquatic > Marine > Cold seeps | place... | reverse complement strand
CAAGCTCTTCGGTTCCATCATCAGCTACCCTGATAACACCACCGGTAACCAGCACATCACCTGTGGGACGAGTCTGCGCAACCACTCCTCGACAATGGAGCTGCTTATCCATCAAGGTCATCTTTAAGCCGACTCTGAGTAATAATGAGTTTAGTGTTAAGCTAGCCTCCCTGTCTTCATCGATACACTTGGACACGACGTCAACACTCTCAGCATGCCACTCAAACACGCGCTCAAAAACATCGTCGACTACACCTGCCTTAGCATCCTCAAGGTCATCATTAAGGAGCCGCTGAGTTGCCTTAAGCTCCTTTATTTCCTCTACTACCTCTAACGCATCGTCATCATCCAGCAGCATTAAGGCTCTGGCTAGGCGCTTTAGCTTAGCCTCAATATCTGAGAGGCTGGCCTCAAGCTCATCTGTACTTTTATTCTCTGGCTTACGATCATCTGCGACCATTTGAGCCAAATCATGCTTAAGAACTAGAGCTGTGACCAGTATCGCTGCTTTATACCCAAAGCCCCCCTTCCCCTCACACGCCCCCTCTAAGGACTTACGACAATAAAGAACTCTCTTCTTGCCTGACTTTACGGGCTTTAATGAAGAGCCACAATGTCCGCATAGCGCAACACCTTTGACGCAAGAAGTGAAGCTTGCATTGTTCGACGCGGTGCCTTTCCGACTCTCTTTAGCTGCCTGAGCCTTTACATATAGCGCCCTGTCGATGGCTGCGGGATAAACCTTATAATCACCCCAATATCCCAGCACAGTCCGGTCTTTGAGTAACGCGCTTAAGTTTTGTTGATGCCAAGAACCTCGGCCTGACGCGGTTGGTACCTTGTTCTTATTGAGATGGTTAGAGATGGATGCAATGCCCAAATGCTTATTAACATATAGATCAAAGACCTCACGAACAATCTGTGCTCGATCTGGTATCAAAGCCCCACTAGCATCAATCCAGAATGGGCGACGTAGTGAAGGAGTTTTACCAGCTTTAGCCTCAGCCCTCTTCTTATCCCACCCAGCCTTAGCCCGATCATGCTTTACACGACTCTCGTCATGCGCTCGGTGCATCTTCCCTATTAATACATATAGCGCCCCGATGTCTGCGCTCATCCTCGGCTTGTCGTATACCTGACTGTCGGAAATCGTAACAATAACGATACCCGATTCAATGAGACTATGTAGTAAACTGAAAGCCTCCATAGGCTCTCTACGGCTAAGGCGGTCAAGGTCTTCAACAAGGAGGACGGTTTGTTTCTTGATCGTTCCGTCTTGGACTTTGCTAAGTAGAACACCAAGCGCACCTTTGGATTGATGGTGTCCATGAAAGCCTGAGAGGCCTTTATCGAAGTAGGTCGAATCTTGGACTATACTTAAGTTGTGTCTACCAGCGAAGGAGAGAGCATTTTGTATCTGTCTATCTTCAGAAAAGCCATGACCTTGCGCCACACTAGAGAAGCGACCGTAGATGATCGCCTGTCTTCCTTTGATTCTGTCCAACATATTACCCTTCTCCTCGATACTAAATAAAATATTACCAATGAAGGAGAAATTTACCCGGTCTTTAGGGAACTTTTTCAGAGGAAGCCCGCATGACGCAAGCTAAAGAAAGCAAAAAAAACTACATCTCGACTGGGTCCGAATGGTCTTTCGAGCTAATAGAACAATACGACGAGGCGATTTCAGAAATTGCTAAAGAGTTCAATTTAGATACCTACCCTAACCAAATTGAAGTCATCAGTTCAGAGCAAATGCTCGATGCCTACTCGTCGGTCGGCATGCCTTTAGGGTATAGCCATTGGTCTTATGGCAAACAGTTTTTGCAAAATGAAAAAGGCTATAAACGTGGCCAAATGGGTTTGGCCTATGAAATCGTCATTAACTCCAACCCTTGCATCGCTTACTTAATGGAAGAAAACACCATGATGATGCAAGCCTTGGTGGTGGCTCATGCAGCTTATGGTCACAACTCTTTCTTTAAAGGCAATTACTTATTCAGAACATGGACAGACGCCAGCGCGATTATCGATTACTTATTATTCGCCAAAAACTATGTAGCCGACTGTGAACAGCGTTACGGGATCAATGAAGTTGAAGGCTTATTAGATTCCTGCCATGCCATCATGAACTATGGTGTTGACCGCTATAAACGACCTGCCCCTATCTCGGCCGAAGAAGAACAAAAACGACAAGAAGAACGCGAGCAGCATTTACAGGAACAAGTAAATGAGCTCTGGCGTACCATTCCTGTCAGCCCAGATAAAACAGATGCCGAAGAACACATTCGATTCCCGGAAGAACCACAAGAAAACTTACTGTACTTTATTGAGAAAAATGCACCCTTGCTAGCCCCCTGGCAAAGGGAAATAGTCAGAATCGTTCGAAAAATTGCCCAATATTTTTACCCTCAACGTCAAACGCAAGTCATGAATGAAGGCTGGGCAAGTTTCTGGCACTACACCATCATGAATCGTTTGTACGATAAAGGTTTGGTGGATGAAGGCTTTATTCTCGAGTTTTTATCCTCTCATACTGCGGTCGTTTTCCAGCCAGCCTTCGATGCAAAATGGTATAGCGGCATTAACCCTTACACCTTGGGTTTTTCAATGTTTCGGGATCTTCGCAGAATGTGCGAGTCACCAACCGAAGAAGATAAGCATTGGTTCCCGGATATTGCCGGCAGTGACTGGCTTGAGACGCTCGATTTTGCCATGCGTAATTTCAAAGATGAAAGTTTCATTCTCCAATACCTGTCACCGCAAGTAATTCGTGATTTAAAGCTATTTGCAATTAAAGATGACGATCAGGACGAAGCATACGAAATTACCGGCATTCATGATGACAATGGCTACCGTTACGTGCGTGAAAAACTTTCACAACAATATAACCTGAGCATGAATGAACCTGATATTCAGGTATGGGATGTTGACTTAAGAGGTGACCGCTCACTGACATTACGCCACACGCCAAACAACCGAATTCCACTTTCAGATACATCAGATGAAGTGCTAAAACACATTCACCGCTTATGGGGCTTTGATGTGCATTTGTTTAGCATTGAGGAGGATGAAATTCTGGCAGACTTCCATTGCCCGCCGATTGAAAAAGACACAAAGAAATAAGTAAAAACCCAGTTATTAAAGCTTGGGAAGTCCAGGCACGTAAAAACGGAGTGGCGCGTGGGAACCGATATAGATAAAACACAGTTTGATGCAAACGACTTCGAACAATATCATCACCGCCTTAATGAAAATCTATGCGCATTCCGTCAGCTACTCTCTCAACCCGGTTTTGGTCAAGGCTCACCTTCTTTTGGCGCAGAGCTAGAGCTATATATTATAGATAAACAAGCTGCCCCCAAAGCTATCAACCAGCAAATCCACCAACAAATGATGGATAAACAGCTTACTCTAGAGCTGAATCGTTTTAATCTAGAATATAACTTTACCCCAGTGAGGCAAGAAGCAAGACCTTTCAGCAAAATGAAGCAGCAAATGGACGCTGCGCTCACTTGCTTATCAGAAATTGCTGCCACGCATCAGGCTAGAATAGTACCGATTGGCATTTTACCCACACTACAAGTTTCTGACATGGGGCTGAACGCGATAACCGATGTCCCGCGATACCACGTACTCGCCAAAGCGCTCCGAGACAAACGCGGCAGTGATTTTCATATTCATATCGAGGGTGTAGAGTCTCTTGACCTGCACTGGGGTGATGTATCTCCGGAAGGTGCCAATACCTCGTTTCAGTTTCATTACCGTGTTAACCCTGAAAATTTTGCCGATGCTTATAATGCCGCGCAACTAAGCACACCTCTCGCGCTCGCACTCTCAGCAAATTCGCCTTTTTTCTTGGGTAAAAAACTTTGGCATGAAACCCGGATTGCCCTATTCAAACAATCCATTGACTATCGACTCGAAGATGCCTTGCACAAACATCTGCCTGCACGCGTTTTATTTGGCTTGGGCTGGATTCGAAAAGATATCTACGAAATGTATGCCGAAGGTGTCTACTTATTCGAGCCCCTCATGCCTATTTGCTCAGACACCAATTCTTTTGATGAGCTGCGTGCAGGTATAGCCCCTTCTCTAAGCGAGCTGAGATTGCACCAGGGAAGCATTTGGAACTGGAACCGACCTATTTATGACCCGACCGATAAGGGGCATTTACGCATTGAATTACGCGCCTTACCGGCAGGCCCAACACCCGGCAACATGTTGGCCAATGCCGCACTGATGAGTGGCTTGATACGCGGACTTCAAAGTCATATCTCGACACTGCTTCCTGGCCTGCCTTTTCGTTATGCAGAACAAAATTTTTATCGTGCAGCAAAATACGGATTAAATGCTGTTTTGTTTTGGCCTAGCTTTAAGACCGGCACGCTAGAAGAACGCCCTGTAACAGCCATACTCAAACAGCTACTGCCATTAGCAGAGCAAGGTTTAAACGATTTGGGTGTCGATGAGAATGAAATAAAAACCCAAATAAACATCATCAAAGGCGGCTTGGAGACACGAATGAATGGCGCGCAATGGCAAATTAGTATGTTTGATAAGCTTCTGCCCAAAAGTCAGCACTCAGCCTCGAGTCAACGCGCTGGCCTAAAACAACAGGCGCAACAGCACGAAAGACAAGCTGCACTGGCTGAATTGGTGGAGCTTTATTACACACAATACCAAAGCGGCAAAGCTGTTCATGAATGGAGCGAGAAACGTTGAATCACGCTAGCCTGATATCGCCTTATTTAAATTATATCGAAAATCCTGACTTAGCGGGCCTAGGACACTCGACTGAAGACTTCTTGCGCTATCTAAAAAAACCAACGGCGATTTTACTAAGCGGCAAAGATTCGAACCGTACCCGAGCTGTTTGCACCCTACTGCATGGTAACGAGCCCTCAGGTACCGAGGCTATATTTGAGTACCTGAAATCAGGCGAACAACCTTTAGTCGATACTTTATTTATTATTGCGTCAGTAGAAGCCGCTTCACTTAGGCCGCTGTTCTCGACCCGAATGCCAACTGGCAAACGCGATTTAAACCGTTGCTTTCGCCCCCCTTATGATGACGAACAAGGCCAAGTCGCCAAAGCTATTTGGGATCTGGTGCAAAAAATAAAACCAGAGTGTCTGATAGACATACACAATACATCAGGCTCGGGCCCAGCCTTCGGCGTCGCCATTGCAGAAGATGAAAACCACCTCGCCATCACCTCACTCTTTACCAACGATTTAATCGTCACCGACTTACGCCTTGGGGCATTAATGGAGTTGAGTGAGAAAGACGTGATTACGGTGACCATTGAGTGTGGGGGCGCGCAAGACCCCTCTTCCAGAATTATTGCCCAGGAAGGGCTGCATCGCTATTTATCAACCGAGCAGGTCTTAGCAGAACCCGACAATGAATACCCGGTAAACATTTATCACAACCCTATCCGCCTGGAAACAAGAAACCAAGGTGAAGTCGCTTATGCTGAAATACCCTGTGGTAATGCCGTGATCACCCTGCCCACACAAGCCGAAAAATTTAACTACGGCATGATCACCAAAGATGAAGCCATCGGCTTTTTAAGCACCAACGGGCTCGCCTCACTCACAGCCAAAGATCACTTAGGCCAGGAGCGGCTTGAAGATTTTTTTGAAGCGCGCGAAGGTAAGCTATACGCGCGTCATTCGATAAAGGTATTCATGGTGACCACCAACCCCTTTATCGCCAAAACAGATTGCCTGTTTTACTTTATCGGGCCGGGTTAAGGGTTAAGGGTTAAGGGTTAAAACTTTACGAATGCCAACGAACTAAGGGCCACACCCATCACAGCGCGATGCAATTGATAGGTAAGGCCTTGATAAAGCACTTAGAAAAACAGTTCAGCTATTTCTAATGTTGCAAGGTAACTCAGTGTCGCCGAATCAAAGGGGTTGGATTCTAAAGCAACAAAATTTAAGTTTAAATTTGCATCCAGGTTAATCGTTTCAAACAGGTTATTGTTAGACCACAATTCTTCAAGCAAAACATTTTGACTCAAATCAACACTACTTAACTGATTTGACTCTAGAACCAAAAGATTCAATAAAGCGTTCTGGCTCAGATCAATATCAGTCAAGGAGTTATTCGCTAACACCAGTTGGCTCAAGTTCACATTCTGCCTGATATCAAGCCCTGTCAACTCATTTTCGTAAAGGTTCAGATAGGTCAATTCGCTATTCTGACTTACATCCACATCCGTCAACAAGTTATTAGCTAACACCAGTTCTGTTAATTTGGTATTAGTTGTCACATCAAGATTACTTAACTGATTATGTGAAACTGTCAACCTAGCCAAATCGATATTCTGGCTCACATCTATATTAGTAAGTTGATTGTCGTGCAAAGACAAGGTTTCAAGCAACAAATTACCACTCACATCGATATTCGTTAGGGCGTTAATTTCCCCCAGCAGCTGAGTCAATTTATTATTATTGCTGACATCAAGAACACTCAGTTGATTGTCATTTAAACTTAATTCAGTTAATTCTATATTTTGACTGACATCGATGACAGTTAGCTGATTAGAGTCCAGCCATAACCCTTCCAGCAAGCTATTTTCACTAACATCTACAGAAGCTAACTGATTGTAACCCAAACTCAATTTAGTCAATTGGCTATTGCTACTCACATCAACGTCAGTTAATTGGTTTTCCCATAGCCATAATTCTTTCAAACCGATATTCGAATTTACGTCAACAGCCGTCAACTGATTAAATGATAAGGTTAAATATTCAAGTAACGCATTGCTACTCAGGTCGATGCTGGTTAACTGGTTATTGTACAAATTCAAAGTAGTTAAATTGGTATTTTGGTTCACATTAACGCTAGCTAGCTGGTTATCATTCAACCACAATTGGCCCAGTAATACATTGCCGCTCAGATCAATAGCGCTCAATTGATTATAGCCTAGGCTCAATACCGTTAAAGCATTATTGCCACTCACATCAATCGCTGTCAGCTCGTTGTCCCATAGACTTAATTCACCTAGCAAGATATTACTGCCCACATCAATATTGCTAATCTGATTTGAGTCCAAAGCTAACAATGTCAATAAAGTATTCTGGCTCACATCAATGCTGCCTAACTGGTTATTATTCAACCATAGCTCGTTCAGTAATAAGTTATTACTCAGGTCAATATTGGTCAATTGATTGAAACCCAAATCTAACTTAGCCAATTGTGTATTTTGGCTCACATCAACGCTGGCTAACTGGTTATTATTCAACCATAACCCTTCCAGCTTAACATTGCTGCTCAGATCAACATTTGTGATCTGGTTCGAGCCCAAAGCCAATGTGGTTAATAAGGTATTCGAATTAACATCAATAACGCTTAGCTGATTATTATTCAACCATAACCCTTCCAGCCTAACATTACTGCTCAGGTCAATATTTGAGATCTGATTCGAATCTAAAGCCAATGTGGTTAATAAGGTATTCGAGCTGACATCAATAACGCTTAGCTGATTATTATTCAACCATAACCCTTCCAGCCTAACATTACTGCTCAGATCAATACTTGCGATCTGATTCGAGTCCAAAACCAATGTAGTTAATAAGGTATTCGAATTGACATCAATAACGCTTAGCTGATTATTATTCAACCATAGCCCTTCCAGCCTAACATTGCTGCTCAGATCAATATTCGTGATCTGATTCGAGTCCAAAGCCAATGTGGCTAATAAGGTATTCGAACTAACATCAATAACGCTTAGCTGATTATTATTCAACCATAACTCTTCCAGCCTAACATTGCTGCTCAGATCAATATTTGCGATCTGATTCGAGTCTAAAGCCAATGTAGCTAATAAGGTATTCGAACTGACATCAATAACGCTTAGCTGATTATTATTTAGCCATAACCCTTCCAGCCTAACATTACTGCTCAGATCAATACTACTGATCTGATTCGAGCCTAAGGCCAATGTAGTTAATAAGTTATTCGAGCCGACATCAAGTGCACCTAGCTGATTGTCATTCAACCATAACCCTTCAAGTAATATATTACTGTTCAGATCAATACTACTGATCTGATTCGAATCTAAAGCCAATGTGGTTAATAAGTTATTCGAACTTACATCAAGCGCACTTAGCTCATTGTCATTCAACCAAAGCTGGTCCAGTAATGAACTATTACTCAGATCAATAGTACTTAAGTCATTGAAACCAAGGTCTAACTTAGTCAAAGCACTATTGTTACTCACATCAATCTCTGCAAGCTCATTTTCCCATAACCATAATTCTTCAAGTAATATATTGCTGCTCACATCAATATTACTGATCTGATTTGAGTCCAAACCCAATATAGTTAATACAGTATTGTCACTCATATCAACCGCTGTTAGCTGGTTATCCTTCATCCACAATTCTTTCAGCAATATATTGCTGCTCACATCAATATTACTGATCTGATTTGAGTCGATAGCTAACACGGTTAATCCAATATTCTGGCTTACATCAAGAGCGCTGAGCTGGTTATTATTTAACCATAATCCTTCCAGCAATATATTAGTGCTCACATCAATATCACTGATCTGATTTGAATCTAAAACTAACGTTGTTAAGCCAATGTTCTGGCTCACATCAAGAGCGCTAAGCTGATTAGCCTGCACCCACATTTTTTGCAGTAATACATTACTGTTCAGATCAATAGTGCTCAACTGATTGGCATCCAAAACCAATTCGGTCAATAAAGTATTCTGGCTGATATCGATATTCGTTAAAAGGTTATTATACAAACCTAAAAATACCAATTCAGTGTTCTTACTAACATCAATATTCGACATTTGAGTGTTATATAACCATAACTCTTGCAACAACACATTTTGACTCACATCGATACTGCTTAAAGCATTATCACTTAGGTCTAATAGGGTTAAGGCCGTCAGGTATTCAAGCCCTGTAGTATTCTCAATATTTATACCCCCACAATTTAACTCCACCATTTCTTCGATAACAGTCCATCTATTAGATGCCGCCGTAGATAAAACACAGGCCTTGAGTGCATGATCAGGAAAATCAATATCGCTGATAAGCAAATCACACACATCACCTAGGCCATCTTCATCTTTATCTGCTTGATCCTGATTTGCCACATAAACACAGTTATCATCTTTGTTGCCAATGCCGTCTAGATCAGTATCTGCAAAATCAGGCCTAGGATCACATACATCACCAACTTCATCGGCATCACTATCTGACTGATTATTATTTGCAATACCCGGGCAATTATCGAAGTTAACATGAATGGAGTCACCGTCACCATCAACAAGGTTGATGCTTGCTTGCATATGCGCAAGCGCATCATCCTCAGTGACCAAGTCGTTTCGTACGACATCACTGTCGCGTAATAAGTTTTGAACCAGCGCATCAAAGTTTTCAGCTTCAAAATCCAGGGTCATATTTCGGGCAGCATAATGAGAGTAAGCATGAATATGGATGCCATTATCAGGGTTACCATCTTTATCCAAAGACTGTAGTAATTTTGCGATGTTGATGAGGGCGGGATGATTAACATCTGTGGTATCGACAAGGTCAAAAGGTGTAATCAGTGATTGTGCTTGAATGGCAGGAAAGTCTATATTGCCAATAGAAAAAATAATGCTCTCACCCGCCTGATAGGTAAACTCACCTGCCAAATTCGTATAACCATTATTTGAGTCAGTACGGAATTTTAAATTAGCAACGGGGCTATCTATAAAAATACCCGTCAAGGTCGCATCAGTGCTCTCTTGAACGGTGTCATTACTACTGCTACAAGCCGTTAATAAGAAAAACAAGGTAATTAAATTGAGTGTGACCAATCCCTTAAGACCGTACATAACTTCATCCTTTGCGTATTAAAAATGTACTACTTAGAAATCACACGCTAGAAATGGAACCGCGAGGGTTTTCGATAAATGTACACGTCGATAGTTTATGAAGGAATTGTAACAGATCGTATCTTTCAAATGAGCTTTGAAAGCCTTGCGCGATATTCAGCTTTCAGTAGTTGTGATTGGAGTCACTTTTTTAGTGTCGACTTGAATACCAGCTCCAACATCTAGCAACTATATCCAGCAGCTATAACCAGCCATCGATATTACTTTTGACTAAATCTGCGAGTAGATCAATATGCAAGTCGCCATCATTTAAGGCAGAAATATAGTGATAATCACTGCCACCGTTTTGTTCGAAGTATTCACGATTTTCACCATCAATTTCTTCGAGCGTTTCCAGGCAATCGGCTGAAAACCCTGGGCATATCACATCGAGCCCAGCCTGGTTTTCTTTTCCAAGCGATTTCATGGAGTCGTCGGTATAGGGTTTAAGCCATTCTTTTGTGCCGACGCGAGACTGATAACAATGCAGCCACTCATCAGAATTTAAACCTAAGTAATTCACAAGCAGCTCAGTTGTTTCTAGGCAATCTGCCGCATAAGGGTCGCCCTTTGCAACATATTCCTCAGGAATACCATGGAAGGAAATAAACAGCTTTGCTTGACGCCCCAACTTAGCCCAATGTGCCTTTACAGATTCTGCAAGCGCATGAATATATTTATCATGGCGATGGTAGCGCTTTATAAATCGAATCTCAGGGATATTCCTGATCTTGGCCAGTGTTCGACTCATGGCATCATAAGAGGCGGCTGTCGTCGTGGCAGAGTATTGTGGATACAAGGGCAGAACCAAAACTTTCTCTACGCCCTCGGCTTTCATATCTGCAAAAGCGGTTTCAAAAGAGGGATTGCCGTAGGTCATGGCAGGTTTAACGACAATCTTGCCTTGCCCCAAATTGCTATCCAAGGCCGTTTGCAATTTAGATACTTGGCCCTTGGTAATTTTTCTTAGAGGAGATTGCTCGCCTTGCCAAATTTTCTGGTAGTCAGGCACTAACTTTCTGGGTCGGAATCGTAAAATCACCAAATTAAGTACCACCCACCAAATCAATCTGGGTACTTCAACAACACGCGGATCACTCAAGAACTCTTTCAAATAACGTCTAATAGAGCCTTGATCAGGGGTATCGGGTGTACCAAGATTAACAAGTAATACACCAAGTTTCTGATCAGGACGATTATTTTGCATAAATGGATTCGCTAAAGTCTAAGTTAATCGTGGCTAAAATTGTATTTGTCATCGCTAATCACGTATTTATCATAGCCAACAACGTATTTACCATAGCTAAAAATGGCCTCGGTCATTTTAGTTAATCTATTGATACATATCACCTAAAATATTTTGCCTTTTTTTATAAGGGCCCAACAGCATAAC
>Ga0209290_1001448_pt1 | contig 11319 bp, 10 predicted proteins | sample EN1Hudsemesocosm_2_FD_184632 | JGI IMG/M metagenome (GOLD analysis project Ga0209290, IMG submission 184632) | Methane-oxidizing microbial communities from mesocosms in the Hudson Canyon - EN10B Hudson Canyon (SPAdes) (version 2) | ecosystem: Environmental > Aquatic > Marine > Cold seeps... | reverse complement strand
CTTTTTTGCTACTCCCTTTTTTGTTACGAGCCAGGTATAAAATACGAATGACTAAACAAACGACTGCATTGATTATTTTAGATGGCTGGGGCCATCGTGAAGAAGCTGACTCAAACGCTATTCATCATGCCAACACCCCTTTCTGGAATAAAATTTGGTCTGAACAGGCGCATACGCTGATTCAAACATCTGGCATGGCCGTTGGCTTGCCCGAAGGTCAAATGGGTAACTCTGAAGTGGGTCATATGAACCTTGGTGCCGGCCGAATCGTTTATCAGAATTTTACTCGCATCACTAAAGATATCGATGACGGTGTGTTTGATGACAATACTGCACTTTGCCAAGCAATCGATTCTGCAATTGAAAAGAATGCAGCGGTACATTTACTGGGGCTTTTATCTCCCGGCGGTGTACACAGCCATAATAACCATATCCATGCAGCTATCAAAATGGCTGCCAAAAGAGGCGCCAAGAAAGTTTACGTTCACGCTTTCCTTGATGGCCGAGATACCCCCCCAAGAAGTGCTGAAGCATCACTAACCGAAACTGAAGAACTTTTAAGGTCTTTAAAAGTTGGACGCATTGCCAGCATGATTGGTCGTTATTTCGCCATGGATAGAGACAACCGCTGGGATCGAATCAAACTGGCTTATGATTTACTTACTTCAGGCACAAGCAAATACCAGCTACCAACACCTGAAGCAGCGCTAGCAGCTGCTTATGCAAGAGATGAAAATGATGAGTTTGTTTCTGCCACCGTCATTGCTGGCGAGAGTGAAACTGCCGCCACTATTGAAGATGACGACGCGGTTATTTTTATGAATTTCAGAGCCGATCGCGCCAGAGAATTAACACGCAGCTTCGTCACGCCTGATTTTACAGATTTTGAACAAACCAAAAAACCGAAACTCTCTGACTTCGTCATGCTCACCGAATATGCCGCCGATATTGCAACCTCTTGCGCTTATCCACCTAATGTATTGCCTAATTGCCTAGGTGAATATATGGCTACTCTGAACAAAACCCAACTACGCATTGCTGAGACTGAAAAGTACGCTCACGTCACCTTCTTTTTTAGTGGTGGGCGTGAAGCACTATTTGAGGGTGAAACACGAGAACTAATACCTTCTCCTGATGTAGCAACTTATGACCTGCAACCTGAGATGAGCGCACCAGAACTAACCGATAAACTCGTCGAAGCGATTAAAAGCCAAAAATATGACCTTATCGTATGTAACTACGCAAATGGTGATATGGTTGGCCATACAGGTAAATTTGATGCCGCCGTCAAAGCCGCAGAGTGTTTAGATATATGCCTGATACGAATTGCTGAGGCAATAAAAGAAGCAGACGCACAATGCTTAATTACGGCTGACCATGGTAATGCAGAGCAAATGAGCAGCCCGAAAACAGGCCAAGCCCATACCTCCCACACAACCTTGCCGGTACCCTTAGTTTATCTTGGCAATCAAAATTTGAGTTTAAATGAAGGTGGTAAACTCAGCGATATTGCACCCTCTTTGCTAGACTTAATGTCACTCGATACGCCAGAAGAAATGACCGGCATATCGTTGATTAAAAGAAACTAAAGCGGTAATAGAATACTTGCGAGACTTATTTATTTTTTTGAAATGTAATTAAATAAGTCTCGTTTTCTCAATACTCAATAATAAAAAGCTAACTAAATGCACCATCAGGCCAAGCTCTCTAGCATCACAATTTATGGCAACAAAGCCAAGCCGCTAGTGTGTCCAGGCATTATATCCAGCATTATTTACTCCTTGGTTATAATTTTTTCTCTAGCATCATATTCATCTAGCCCTTTAGCAGCCGACACCCAACAGGTATCAGAAGCGCAGCTCACAAAACTTAAACAAAGTATCAAAAAGGTTAATCGCTGGCTTTCACATGCAAATACAGAAAAAACTGGCTTATCCAAACAACTTGAGAAGCAAGAAAAACAAATTGATAAAATAAGCCGAGAAATTCGCCACAGCAATGCAAAAATAACCAAACATGCCTCTGAGCTTAAGTCACTGCAACGCAAACACCGAGAACAAGAAGCCTCGCTTGAAAAGCAACAAAAGTATCTCATCAAACAACTACAGGTTGCTTATTTACGCGGAGAGCAAACAGAATTAAAAATGCTGCTGGATACGAATAACCCTCAAGACATTGCACGCCAAATGCACTATTTCTCGTACATTAACGATGCGCGCAATGAAAAAATAAATAAATTCAAAGAAGCCTTGGCAGAAATAAAAGAAACAGAAACTAATATTTTAAAACAGAAAAAAGAGCTTAGCGCTCACCGACAAGTACTCGAAAAAAGCCGTGAAGCATTGCGTTTTCAACGCAAACAACGAAAAGAGCTACTCGTTAAACTTGAGAAAAACATAAAAACAAATTCCCAGCGTCTAAATAAGATGAAAGCCGACCAACAAAGACTTGAGAAGCTTTTAAATGAACTAGAAATTGCCATTGCGAATATTCCACTTCCAATTGATGCGGCACCATTCTATCGACAAAAATCTAAACTTCCTCGACCAAGCCGTGGTAAAGTAAGCGCACGATTTGGCTCACGTGTCGCTCAAGGAAAACTAAAGCTTAATGGTATACACATTACCACAGTAGAAAACGCCCCTGTTACAGCAGTTCATTACGGGCGAGTCATTTTTTCTAACTGGATACGAGGCTTTGGTTTACTTATTATTATCGATCACGGCGATGATTACATGAGCCTTTACGGCAATAATAAAAGCCTAATCAAAGAGACTGGAGATTGGGTCCGCGCCGGAGAGACTATTGCCTATTCGTCAGAAAGTAATGCAAAACGTGAATCAGGGCTATACTTTGAAATTAGAAAGAAAGGTAAGCCACAAAACCCAAGCCTCTGGCTAAGAAAGCGCTGATCTTGAAACATAGATCTTAAAATCTGAATCTGGAAAACACGGCTTCGAAAATAACACCTTCAGGATGTCATTAATGAAATTAGCTTCAACGTCTATTGCAACTACTATTGCAACTACAACCTTACCTTTTAAATCTGATGCATTTAAACCTGCACATTTAAAATCGTCTTTATTGAAAACGATTCTTGCCAGCACGATTTTATTTAGCTCGCACGCTCTTTCAGACACTCAAGGTACAGAAAACCAAGATGCCGCTCAAGAAACCTCTCAAGAAGCGGCTCAAGAGACGGTTCAAGAGACGGTTCAAGAGACGGTTCAAGAGACTACAGCCCCCATTGAAACGAATACGCCAGCAAGCAAAAAGATCTTACCGCTGCCTCTTAATGAGCTCAGAAAATTTACAGATATTTTCGGCAAAATCAAGAATGACTATGTAGAAGAGATAGATGACGCCACATTATTAAAATACGCTATTCGCGGCATGTTATCTGGTTTAGATCCCCACTCAGCCTATCTTGAACCGAGTGCATTTTCGGACCTCCAGGAAAACACATCAGGCACCTTTGGTGGACTCGGCATTGAAGTCGGATTAGAAAATGGTTTCGTAAAAGTCATTGCCCCAATCGATGATACCCCCGCTCAAAAAGGTGGCATTCAAGCCGGTGATCTAATCATCAAATTAGACGAGACACCAGTCAAAGGTATGAGTCTGGACCAAGCTGTTGAGACTATGCGCGGTAATGCAGGCACACCGATCAAACTCACCATTGTGCGTGCTGGAGAACGTGAGCCGATAGTGATCACGCTGACACGCGATATAATCCAAGTCACCAGCATAAAAACATTACCCTTGGATGACCATTATGGTTATATCCGAATCACTCAATTCCAGGCGCAAACAGGTAGTGACTTTGAAAAGGGTCTTGAAAAATTAAACGCTGAAGTCAAAGACTTAACAGGCCTTATAATTGATTTACGTAACAACCCTGGCGGTGTTCTAAAAGCAGCCGTCGATGTCGCAGACTTGCTTTTGGAAGACGGACTAATTGTATACACCAAGGGCCGCGCCGCCGTAGCGCAACTTAGCTTTAGTGCAACTGAAGGCGACAAATCACAAGGTATTCCCATCATTGTATTAGTTGATGGCGGTTCAGCATCTGCATCTGAAATATTGGCAGGCGCCCTGCAGGATCATGACCGTGCTGTTATTATGGGCACACAGAGCTTTGGTAAAGGCTCTGTACAAAATGTACTTTCCATTGATGAAGAACATGGCTTAAAACTGACAACTGCACGTTATTACACACCAAATGGCCGTTCCATTCAGGCACAGGGGATTACCCCGGACATTGAAGTAAACCGTGCAAAATTAAGTGATAAGAAGCAATCCGAGTTCTTCCGTGAAGCAGATTTAGCTGGCCATTTAAGCAATGGTAACAAGCAGAATCAAGCTACCGATACTGATGAAACAACAGAACCATCAGAACAAAACAAACTGAACGCGAGACTTGAACGTGACTTCCAATTGCAAGAAGCCCTAAGCCTGTTAAAAGCGATTGATATATTAAATATTAAAGGGCACTCCAAGCAGCCCGAAACGAGCCAAGACATAGTTATTGAAAGCGCCTCAGTTGAAAAGAACGAAGCTGAAAAGACCGCACCTGAAAAAACTAATAAATAATGACTAAACTGCTCGTTATGCCGGCTTACCTGAAAATATCGGCGTTTCTGTTTTTGCTTACTTTCTCAGGCATATTATTTGCTGAATTTAAGCAACAACCAACGATCGCCATCATCATTGATGACATGGGCAATCAATACGAGAATGGGGCAGACCTAGTGCGTCTGCCCTACCCCCTTACTTTATCTTTCTTACCTCAACGCCCCCATACCTTAAAATTATCTGAAATGGCAAAAAAGTATAATAAGGAAATTATGCTTCACTCCCCCATGGAAAATACCCTAGGTCTAAAGCTAGGAAAAGGCGGTTTACTTGAAACAATGTCTGAGAATGAAATAAGGAATACTTTGGAGAAAAGTTTCAAGGCTATTCCATATATGGTCGGTATCAATAACCATATGGGAAGCAAGCTCACGACCAAGCCTAAAATAATGAAGTGGGTCATGGCTAAAATCAGTGAATACCCCTTCTACTTTTTGGATAGCAGAACCTCATCAGACTCTGTCGCCGCTAAAACGGCTGAAGCATTCAACATCCCGAATCTAAGCCGTGATGTATTCCTGGATCATCGGCAAACTCGAAAATTTGTTCAAAAGCAATTCTTGAAGCTTATAGAAATTGCAAAGGAAAAAGGTACCGCTGTGGCCATCGCTCATCCACATAAAGTGACTGTTGACTATTTAAGCTGGGCCCTGGAAAGACTCGATAAAAAAGGTATCAGCATTGCCACTGCTAGCGCTATTTGGCACATTCAACACCCCGGAAAAAATTTACAACAGGTATTCAGCCACAACAAGCATAATATAAAAACACCTCAAGCCAGCTCAAATTATGCTTATCTCCCCAAAAGTCAGGTTGGCCTCAGCGAGGCCCTGTAATTTTTTACAAAAAATCATCTAACGCCTCTTTATTACTACCCGCTTTATTAATCATGTGTATTTCTCAAGTTGACTGGCCAGATCGACTTTGCGGTCTATACTAAATAAACGCATTTACAACAGATAAAGTCAGCTTAAGTTTAATACCAGTAGTTAATAAACACCTATTCCCGTTCATTGAGGTTAAAAGAAAATCATGCCAGGTAAAGATATTGACAGCTTATTCAACGATGGCCAACTCGCTGCAATTACATTTACAACAGCCGACGCGTCCTTTGCTGTACCTCTTGAGCAGGTTCTCTATATTGAAAAAGACGTACGACGCAACCTGCAAGTCAACGAACTGGATGAGTTCAACCATGAAGTCATTACCTTCCAAAACAACACGGTCCAACTTTATGATTTTAATAAGTTAATTGGTTCTGAAAATCATCAACATACAATGAACAAGCTTATTTCACACCTTGATGAGATGGAGCAACAGCATAAAGACTGGCTAGATACATTAGAGAGCTCTTTACAAAATAACACACCATTCACCAAAGCGCGTGATCCGAGTAAGTGTGAATTTGGTGCCTGGTATGATAAATACCAAACAGACAACGAAGAACTTAAAGAGGTTCTGCAACGCTTTGATGAGCCACACAAAGCGTTACATGGTCTTGCGGCTACTTTGCTCGAATTAAACAAAACTGATCACGAAGCTGCATTAAAAACATTACAACAAGAGCGCCTTGGCACGCTAACCAACCTGGTTCATTTGTTCCACCTAACCAAAGAAAGGGCACTTTCCAGTATTCGCCCCATCATTCTTTTCGTTGAACACAACAGCGGCAAAGTAACAGCATTAAGACTGGATAATATTAATGACATCGTTACCTTCGATCAAAAAGTATTTTGTATGGATGATTCAGCCGAAGGCATTATGAAAAGCAAGAATGAAGACTTTACTATTGAAGGGTTTCTGCGTAACGGGAATGATGCACCACTCATGCTAATTAACTGCCAGCCTAGGACAACAGTCGACTCGGAACAAGTAGCTTAAGGAAGATTTAACCACCGAGACGCTTAGCTACACAGAGAAATAATTTTTGACATCAATAAAAAACCATCCTAAGCCGAGAAACACTCAGTTTAGGATGACTGCTGACTATTCACCCTACTGACTACTCACCCTACTGACTACTCACCCTACTGACTACTCGCCCTTCTAGGTATTCTTAAAAAACTAAATACGCATTTCTATACCGCAATCAGCCATATGCGCTTTTGCTTGCTGTACCGTATATTCACCAAAATGAAAAATACTCGCCGCAAGTACCGCATCAGCACCACCCAGATTCACACCATCAGCCAAATGCTGTAAATTACCAACACCACCTGAAGCAATGACCGGAATAGACACGGCATCCGTAATGGCCTTAGTCACACCTAGATCAAAACCATTTTTCATACCATCCTGATCCATACTGGTTAGCAGTATTTCACCCGCCCCATAATCGGCCATTTTCTTTGCCCATTCAACAGCATCTAAGCCTGTCGGTTTGCGGCCACCGTGAGTAAAAATTTCCCAGCGCGCCTCTTCACCATCCTGACTAACTTTCTTAGCATCAATAGCCACAACTATACATTGACTACCAAAACGCTCTGCCGCTTCTTTTACAAATTCAGGATTGAATACTGCGGCAGTATTAATCGCCACTTTATCGGCACCCGCATTTAACATGCAGCGAATGTCTTCCACCTTGCGGATTCCACCACCAACAGTCAGAGGAATAAATACCTCACTGGCCATTTTTTCAACAGTATGTACCATTGTATCTCGACCCTGATGACTCGCCGTTATATCTAGAAAGGTAATCTCATCTGCACCTTGCTCATCATATTTCTTAGCAATTTCAACAGGATCACCAGCATCGCGAATATCGACAAACTGAACACCCTTAACCACGCGACCTTCATCAACATCTAAACAAGGAATGATACGCTTTGCTAAACCCATGACTTAAAACTCCAAATAATCAGGTAAAATAAAATACGAGTATATATTCAATATTTGATAGAACGGGAACGATTTAAGGCTGGCCGCTCCAAGCAGCAAAATTCTTTAATAGCTGAAGCCCAGAATGCTGACTCTTTTCAGGGTGGAACTGAACCGCAAAGATATGATCTCGCGCAATAGCGGCAGCCAAACCCTTGCCGTATTGTGTCTGACCAACAACATGACCCACACTAGCGGGCACATAGTAACTATGCACAAAATAAAAACGTGACTGGTCATCTATACCCTGCCACATTGGATGATCTACAGATTGAGCCACCTGATTCCATCCCATATGCGGTACTTTTAAACGCTCACTGGATGGATCACCGTCTGTCGCATATAACGACTCACCAAAGTGCTGAACATTCCCTGAGAACAAACCAATGCAATCTACACCGCTATTTTCTTCACTGTGATCCATTAAAGCCTGCATGCCTACACAGATTCCCAAAAAAGGTCGATCAGAGGACACCTCTCTGGCAAGCTTATCAAAACCCAAGCGCTTTATTTCAGCCATACAATCACGCATAGCGCCCACACCAGGCAGAATAACCCTATCCGCTTCACGTATTTGATCCACATCAGATGTCACCAGAACATTTGCATTCGGTGCAACATGCTCAATTGCTTTTGAAACCGAGTGTAGATTTCCCATACCATAATCAATGATGGCAATCGTATTCATTTTTAATACTCATAAAAAGCAACTGACCTCATTATGAGATCAGTTTATATTTCATATAAAACTTAAGAGGCTCCAGAGCCCTTTCACCAAGTATTTATTCTACTAAGTACTTTTGCTGCTCAGTACTCTGGATGCCTAGCACTTAGGATAAATAACACTCAGGATAAATAGAGCTTAAGTACTATTACAAGGTACCTTTAGTGGAAGGCATCATACCCGCCATTCTATCATCCAACTCTAAAGCCATTCTGAGTGCACGACCAAAGGCCTTAAATACCGTCTCAATTTGGTGATGGGCATTTTTGCCTTTCAAATTATCGATATGTAAAGAGACCATTGCATGATTCACAAAGCCGTGGAAAAACTCATAAAACAAATCGCAGTCGAAACGCCCGACACTGCCTTTCACAAAAGGAATATCCATTTCTAAGCCTGGGCGACCAGAGAAATCAATCACCACACGAGATAGCGCTTCATCTAAAGGTACATAGGCATGGCCATAACGCCGAATACCTTTTTTATCTCCGACGGCTTTAGCAAAAGCTTGTCCCAAGGTAATACCTAGATCTTCAACAGTGTGATGATCATCAATATGTAAATCACCCTTACAAACGGCATCAATATCAATCAAACCATGACGGCAGATTTGATCCATCATATGTTCTAGAAAAGGAATACCCGTATCAAATTTAGCTTGGCCAGTGCCATCTAAATTAATCGATACTTTTATCTGAGTTTCAAGTGTATTACGTTCAACCTGGGCTTTTCTATCAGCCATTCATCTCTCCAAAGGATCATCAAAACTTTATATAAAAAATCTATATTTTTTATAAGGCAGCAAACAATTAAGAAAGCGCGCCTTTTAAATTATCAATGTATTCATCAACCATGCTATTAAACTCGTGCTTTACAACAGGACTGATAGCTATTTTCAATAAACCTGGCAAAGGCAAAGTCATTTTAGCATTAGTTTTAAATTTAACGTTGGTAGTATCGCCAGACGCGGTAATAGTCCAAGAGCCTGTCACGATGCTATTGCCTACATCTTTAATTGGCTCCCAAGTAACTGTACCAGCAGCTTCATCAGGAATATATTTGCATGCATAAACAGTTTGAATTGCATGATCACCTAAACCGACTTTTTCCATTTCCCATTGAAAAACATTATCTCCCTGATCTGTTAGCGCTTCAACTTTTGGAAAATGGCTACCCGATTTAGCTACATCAGCCAATAAGGCAAAAACAGTATCTACATCAGCTGAAACTGTAAATTCACGATCTAATTCAACATTTACTTTAACGGTCATATCCTGCCTCACTATTATTATCTAAAAGAAAATCTAAAAAGGTAACTAAAGAAATTTCTACTTCGAAACACTCACGCTAATACGCATATATGCACAACCACTTAAAAACGAAAAGTGCCTTATCTAATCTGTCGAGAATAATAAACAGTTCAGCGACAAAAAGCCATGTTAGGATAAGCACTACTTCAGTTTATACTTAAGCAAATACACTGATTTAAAATGACCAATACCATTCAATAAATAAGATCATCAATGCCCAACACAAGTAAAAGTACTACGATTAGCGACGAAGACAACTTTTCAAACAAATTACTCACATGGTTTGAGCAATATGGAAGGAAAGACCTGCCATGGCAAGAGAACAAAACCCCTTATCGTGTCTGGGTTTCAGAGATAATGCTCCAGCAAACCCAAGTCAGCAGCGTAATTGAATACTACCAACGCTTCATGCGCAGCTTCCCTGACTTGCGCACACTGGCAGATGCCGATGAAGATAAGGTACTTGAACACTGGGCCGGGCTTGGGTATTACGCCCGCGCCCGTAACCTGCATAAGGCGGCTAAATATATTCGAGATGAATATAACGCTAACTTCCCTGATAATTATGAGCAGATTGTCGAACTGAGTGGCATTGGCCGCTCGACAGCTGGTGCTATTCTCAGTATTGCTTTCAAACAACAAGCCTGTATTTTAGATGGAAATGTAAAACGAGTGCTTGCACGTGTTCATGCAATTGATCGCTGGCCAGGCGAGAAAAAAACTGAAAATAATTTATGGCAGCTTGCAGAACAATATACGCCCGCGGAACGCACAGATGAGTATACACAAGCCATCATGGATCTCGGCGCAACACTTTGTACTCGCAGCAAACCAAAATGCCCTCAATGCCCGATGAAAGAAAACTGCCTAGCATTTTCCCAAGACCTACAAACGATATTACCGGTATCAAAACCCAAAAAAACAATTCCCCAAAAACAAACATGGGTCGCGCTTATTGAATCTGACAAGGGCAAACTACTATTAGAAAAACGCCCACCCACAGGTATATGGGGAAGCCTATATAGCCTACCTGAGTTCTCGCCTGAAATTGATGAAACAGAACTACTACAACAATGTGAACAGCGATTTGGAGGTAAGTTTGAACTACTGGAAAAACATCAGAGCATTCATCACGTGTTCTCTCATTTCAAGCTTGAGTTAAAACCCGTGAAACTCAGAACTAGTCCTTCTCGATCAGAAATAAAAGAAGCCTCATCTTTTTACTGGTTTGAAGCGGCACAATTGAATAACATTGCACTACCCTCACCCATTTCGAAATATCTGAAAGTTTTGACTGAAGCCAAGAGATAGCCACTATGAGCCGTACCGTTTTCTGCAGAAAATACCAAAAAGAACTGAAAGGACTTGATAGACCCACCATGCCCGGCGAAATGGGCCAAGAGATATTCAACAATATTTCCGAGCAAGCCTGGAAAGAATGGCAGTCTCAACAAACCATGCTGATCAATGAAAAGCAGCTCAATATGATCAATGCCGATGACCGTGCATTCCTAAAAGAGCAAATGGAAAAATTCTTTAACAATGAAGACTATGAACACGCTGAAGGCTATGTCCCCCCGTCAAAATAGTCATTCAAAAAAAGTATTCTTTTTTGAATTCAATGCTTGACTCATTCCAGCGAAACGGGTTTAATACGCCCCGTTGCAAAAACACCGATACGCAACAAGCAGTGCCCGGTTAGCTCAGTCGGTAGAGCAGAGGATTGAAAATCCTCGTGTCCCTGGTTCGATTCCGGGACCGGGCACCACTTAT
>Ga0209290_1001445_pt1 | contig 11326 bp, 10 predicted proteins | sample EN1Hudsemesocosm_2_FD_184632 | JGI IMG/M metagenome (GOLD analysis project Ga0209290, IMG submission 184632) | Methane-oxidizing microbial communities from mesocosms in the Hudson Canyon - EN10B Hudson Canyon (SPAdes) (version 2) | ecosystem: Environmental > Aquatic > Marine > Cold seeps... | reverse complement strand
CTCATTGGCCGGTTGCAACAGAGACAATATATTCAGTCGTACTTCACGTTTGGTGATCATGCCCTTGCCAGCGCTGCTATCGGTGACAAAATGTTCATCGGCTATGCCCGGAAATTCGGGAAGATGATTACCTGTGCCACTGGTTTGAATGACGCTCACATGCAACGCATCAAATTCGATATTTAAATTAACAAGTTCACTTGCAATAAAGGATCGTACCTTTTGCTTCTTGTAGCCCAGTGCCTCACACACAGTAATACTCGATTGGCAGAAACCTGCATTAATACACTCTTGAGCCAGAACTTTCGGAGAACTGTTTTTGTCGGTTAAAATCACCAGTGTTTGATTTTGTTTTAATTGGCTGCGTATTTTTTCAAGAGGCCGTCCGTGCAGGCTTAAAACATCCACATCTTGCAGTGATAAACCCAATACATGGCAGGCTGATTGAATACTGGAAACCGCAGGGTAAAATTGAATTTGTTTGGGTGAAAAGTGGCGGCCAAACCAGCCCCCAATACCATAAAACAAAGGGTCACCTGAAGCCAATACTGCGATACTTATGGACTCAGAGATATCATCTTCGTCAGTCAAACCGTTAATCCAAGTGAGTAATTCAGACAATGGGGGCAGGTGTTTGGTTTGCTGATTAGTCAATAAACTTTCCACTACATTTAATTGCCTAGGTGAAGCGATGACCCATTGCACATTCGCCAATGCAGTTTGAGCCTGGTTCGTTAACTCTGCATTTTGATTAACACCCAGACCAATAATGTGAATTAGAACCGTCATGGATTAATACCATTCCCCATGGTTGCAGCGTAACAAAGCATTACAGGTAGCGGCCGATACCGCACTGCCCCCTTGTCGGCCTAGCAATGTAATGCATTCAATGCCCAAATTCTTATGGCTTTCCCACAAGGCCTGTTTAGATTCGGCCGCCCCCACAAATCCCACCGGCATGCCGATGATCACTGCAGGTTTTGCTGCCCCTTGCTTAATCATTTCTAATAACCGAAACAAGGCGGTGGGGGCATTGCCTATTATCACCACACTGCCCTCCAAGTGATCCGCCCACAATTGTAGGGCAGCCATGGAACGAGTTTCCCCCACGGCTTTCGCCAAGTCGGGCACTCGCGCATCGTTTAAAAAACACCGGGGCAGGTTTTTAATCATGCGTTTGGTGATGCCTTGTTTCACCATCTCGGCATCACATAAGATAGGTTTATTCGCTTTCAAGGCAGCACGGGCCTTGTCACAAGCATTTTCACTAAAGCGTACCTGTGCGGCCACTTCGGGCAAACCCACACTATGCACGATACGCATCACCACCTGTTGTTGCGCCGCATTTAGGCCTTCAAGAGGGGTAAGCTCGCGTATTTGTATAAAGCTGTTTTGCTCTATACGTTTAGGGTCCGCTTCAAAATTAAAGGTCACTGACTAACCCTGCTTATCATGATGATGGCCATGATCGTGGGAGTGCGAATGGGCATGATCGGCATCTGTGCCTATGCCTTGCACATGGTGGTGATGGCCCTGTTGCGCTAGTCCGACCTTGTGTTCGCTACCCACAATCTGTACTCGGTACTGACAGAGCTGGCAGTTCATGTTGGCATTGCCCTCTTCGATTTCTTGCAGCTTTTCCACAAAGGTATCAATGACTTTAGGATGGTCATTTAGATAGGGGGCCTTCACCACCGTTACATCGGTATGCGCGTTGGCATAGTCGTCCACCCAGGCATAAATCTTTTTAACCAAGCGCCCGGTAAATAAAAAGTAGGGGAATACAATGACCTGTTTAAAACCCAAACCGTGGGCACGCTCCAGGCAATCCGGCACCAAAGGGGTGGTAACACCACTGTAACAAGTGGTGGCCCAACCAAAACCCATGCCCTCTTCCAGTATGCGAGTGATTTTACAAATATTTGAATTGGCATCCGCATCGGAGGCACCGCGCCCTACTACTACTAGCAAAGTATCTTCGCGCTTATAGGTTTTTCCTAGCCTTGTTTTCATCTCCTGTTCGGCTTCCATAATGCGATCTTGTGCTGCCTGCACCATCTTGGCATTTACACCCAGTTCGCTGCCGTATTCAATGCTCACGTTAAATTGTTGTTGCAGGGCATTTAGCTCACTGGGAATATCGTTTTTGGCATGGCCGCCTGCCATGAGCATGCCGGGAATAGCTTGAATGTGCGTGGCACCCTGTTTTTTAAGTTTCTCTACCGCTTCACCAATCACTGGGCGTACAAATTCCAAAAATCCGGTTTCAACTAAACGATTAGGAAAGCGCTGTTGAAAGTGCTCGGCTAGCTGATAAAACTCTTTTACCGCATCCACATCTCGTGATCCGTGGCCGGCAAAAAGAATGGCCGGTTTGTCCTGGGTTTGTTTTACAATAATTTTTTCAGATACGTTTTCAATCACTTTCTTTTCAATCATTAGCTTCTCTCAATCTTTATTATTAAACCAGTGAGATACAAATGCCTCACAGGCTTTTATTTCGTTAAATTCTTTGTTACAGGATTCCAGCATCGGCCGTTGCAACATATACACAGGCACACCCAGTTCACGGGCAGCCACTATCTTTTGCTGAGTACTGGTACCACCACTATTTTTACTGACCAAGCAATCCACACTATTTTTTACTAATAAATCCATTTCAGATTGCTGGTCAAACGGCCCTATGCCCTTTATGAATTTCATATCACCAGGCAAGGAAACCGTGGAATCCACTGCTGTACGTAACAGTTGTTTTTGTCCATCTTTAGCATATTGATTCAATACATTAATCGTATTTACAGGCAGCTGCCCGGCGCTAAAAAAAACTGATTTTTTGCCCTTAATGGCCAACAACAGTGCTTGCCAACTTTCAAACATCTGCCAATCGTCACCACTCTCAACTTGCCATGGATGTCGATGAAAGCGCCAGCAGGGTATTTTTACATTATTGCTGCTAACCACCGCCTGGTGACTCATGTTTTGTGCATAAGGATGAGTCACGTCCAATATGGCGCTAATGTTATTTTCTTTGATAAAACTATCCAGCCCGCCAAACCGACTGAAACCACCAATCACCATTTCACATTCAAGTTTAGGAATTCTCACTAATCCAGCGATGCTGTAGATGAGCTTGACATTCAACTTATGAAGCGAAGCTGCCAGTTGCTTAGCTTCATTGGTGCCACCCAATAAAAGTAACGTCATGCTCCAGGTTTACCGGCCACATATTGCTCAATTGCTTTGCCGATAATATCGCCCCTTCTATCCACCGCCCAAACTTCCAATTCAACACTTTCTGGCACAATTTTACGTGCCACTTGTAATGCCTGGTTACACACTAGAGCTGCTAAATCGATGCCCTGCTGTTGGCAATATTTAAGCGCTTCGATGCTAGTATTGGACTCTAATATGGCTTTTAATAACTCCTTATTGGCCCCTGCACTTTTAGCCAATTCGCACAGGTGCTTAAAATCAATTTTTGATGCGCCACTGTGTAAGTCCAAATGACCATTCGCTAACTTGCTCAACTTGCCAAAACCACCACAAATGCTCAACTTACCCACAGGGGCTTTTTTTAAATACTTTAAAACGGCACCCACAAAATCCCCCATCTCGATCAGTGCCATATCTGACAACTCATACACCTCGCGGATGGCGGTCTCACTGCTGTTTCCTGTGGTGGCAGCGATATGGTGTAGGCCATTGGCTTTTGCCACGTCTATACCCTGATGAATAGAGGCAATGTAGGCCGAACAGGAAAAAGGCCGCACTATCCCTGTGGTGCCCAATACAGATAAACCGCCCACGATGCCCAAGCGAGGGTTCATGGTTTTAAGGGCCAGGGCCTCCCCGTTTATAACTCCCACCGAAACGGCAAAGCCACCCTGGTAGGCAAATTCTTCGGCCACTTGTAATAAGTGCTGGCTCATCATTTTTCTGGGGGTGGGGTTAATGGCCGGTTCACCCACCGCTAACAACAACCCATCCCGGGTTACCTTACCTACCCCAGGTGCCGCATAAAAATTGATGGTGTTTTCACTGATTAACGTTAATTCAACAAAAACGGTAGCACCGTGGGTAACATCCGGATCATCACCCGCGTCCTTGATGGTGGCCGCCATGGCTTTATTTTGAGTAAGAAAAAAGTCACTGATTTGCAGACTGACTATTTTCCCCTTGGGCAACTCTACGCTGACTTCTTTTGTAAAAAAAACAGGCTGACTTTCAAATTTTTGAACTGATTTTTCCTGAGCCAACTCTTTTTGTGCCAACTCTTTTTTAGCCAAGAGTGCCTGCGCTGCCGCCACACAGCATGCGGTGGCACAACAGCCTGTGGTAAGACCCGATCTTAATCTTTTAGGATTTTCGTCACTCTCGGGCCACATAGCTGTTATAGACTCTGGCTTAACCAAAAACCGCCCAACAGTATCGAGGCACTGGCAATCAGGTAACGGCTTAACTGATAAAATTGGATATTGATACGTTTTAGATTTTTTTGCATGACACCTAATCCCGCGGCAAACACCAACATGGAAAGCATCACCCCCAAAGAAAACACCAATAAATACAGGAAGGCAGAATAAATATTCCCCTGCACCACCACGGGTATTAAAGCCAAAGCCGGAGCACTGCCAGCCAGGCCGTGTAACATGCCCACCAAAACCGGGGTATGGGCTTTACTATTTTTTGAAGTGTGAGTCTCTAGCTCATCATCGATACACCAGTGCATATGCTCCACATCACCATGTTTGTGATGGGTGAGACGTAATGGCTGCTTTCTAAACTGCCAAATACATACGAATCCTATAATGATAAGCACGAGCCCCACACTGGCTTCCGCCAGATGTGAAAATGCCTGTGGGATTTGCCAACCTAACCCAAACAACAACAAACCGCTGGCCAGCAATACCCCGGCATGACCCAATGCCCAATGGGCACTGTGTTTGATGGTACTTAATAAACCCGGTTTACGACTGCTTAATGCCGATACTGCCATCACATGATCGGCATCCAAGGCATGTAATAGCCCTAAAGAAAAGCCAGCGACGATCATAGTTGAAATACTAGAAAACATGAGTGGATTCCTTACTGTCGGCTTGCAGGGTTGTGCACACCACTAATTCATTTCTAAACAGGCGCGCTACGGCATGGGCATTGGATGGAAAAAACAGATGCAGGTAACTGGCGGTTAAAGACCCACTGCGGTAGATAGCCTCTCCCGGAGCCGGGTGTTTTTGTCTGCGCCCAAAAGCGATAGGGCGTGGTGTATTGACACAGCGAGATCGGTGATGAGCATGGGCACGCACATCCCCTTCAGGCAATTGGGCGGTTTGCATTCCCTGGCATCCGCGTTTACCAGACATGGTGCCCTGACCGTCCAGAATTCCCAGCATAGGGTATTCATTGTTATTTAAGTCCGTGAGGGTTTGCAGGCAATATAGCAATCCGCCGCACTCAGCTAATATGGGCTTGTCATCCCGGAAAAATTGCTGAATTGATTTTTGCATGCTTATATTTTCGAACAGATCTCTTGCATGTAATTCCGGGTAACCGCCGGGTAACCAAAGGGCATCTACTTTTGGTATTTTTTCATCAAATAGCGGCGAAAAATACTTTATGGTCGCCCCCATCTGTTTAAGCAAACTCACATTACTTTGGTAGATAAAACTAAATGCGGTGTCTTGAGCGATACCAATGGTCAAGCCTTTTAGTAATGGGACCAACTCAATATTTTGTAACGTGTCTGACTCAGCAGGATAGAAGGAAACAGGTTTTAGCCATTTTTGTTCAGGCATGTTGGCCAATCCCCCGGCCACCAATTTTTGTGCGCCCAGCTCAATCTTTTCTTCCAACTCATGAAACACTTCACCGGCCTGTACTAAACCCAAATGTCTTTCAGGCAGGGCAACATCTTCATCGCGGGCCAGAGTAGCCAATAAAGGGATATCTTCAGGCAAACCCATTTTTACCAACTCGGCATGACGTTGCGAGCCACATTTATTAGCAATCAAGCCAATCACCTTGAAATCATTTCGGTAATTGGCAAGGCCCGAGACTAGCGCCCCCACGGTTTGTGCCATGCCTTTAACGTCCATCACTAGGGCCACAGGTATGCCAAATTTTGCTGCTAAATCGGCGCTGGATGGCTCACCATCAAATAATCCCATGACCCCTTCAATTAAAATAAGGTCGGCACTTTTGGCGGCTTCATATAATTTTTTACGACACCAGGCATCTCCCGCCATCCACATGTCGAGAGACTCTACGAAGTGCCCGGATGCTTGCTGTAGAATTTGTGGGTCCAAATAATCGGGGCCAGTTTTAAAGACTCGGACTTTTTTACCCTGATTTTTAAAATAACGTGCCAAAGCAGACGTGACTGTGGTTTTACCTTGTCCAGAGGCTGGCGCCGCCAGAAACAAGGCCTGGCAGGTTACGACGTGTTGATTATTAACCATCAAAATTCAACCCCCGCCCGGGCCTTAACACCCAAACGAAAGGCAGGGCAGATTACGGCTTGCTTATTATTAACCATCAAAACTCCACACCTGCTTGGGCCTTCACACCCAAACGAAAGGCATGACGTTCATCCTGAATAACACTGATGGTATCGGCGATGGTTTGTAGTGGCGTGGCCATTGTGCGGCCCGTGATAATGACATTTTGCATCCTGGGGCGAGCCTTTAATGCTACCACCACAGGCTCCACATCCAGGTAGCCGTATTTGAACATGTAGCTCATTTCATCAAATACCAGCATGTCGTATTGTTCATTCTGTAAGAGTGTTTCTGCCAGCGCCCAGGCCTTTTGTGCGGCGGCTATGTCCTGACTTTTATCCTGTGTCTCCCAGGTAAAACCGTGGCCCATCACATGCCAGTCGATAAGGTCGTGATCCTTAAATAACTTATATTCACCCGTCACTAGGCGGCCTTTACTAAACTGGATCACAGCGCAACGCTTACCATGACCCACAGACCTGGCCATAGTGCCAAAGGCTGAGCTGCTTTTTCCTTTGCCATTGCCTTTTAACAAAATAAGTACACCACGCTCTTCAGTAGATTTGGCAATTTTTGCATCCATGATGGCTTTTCTTGAGGCCATACGCTGCAGGTGTTTTAGATCACTCATTTCTTTTTTACACTCATAAACCGTTATGCAAAATTGGGCATGGCTAGATATTTGGCACCCAGCTGCTGGGCTATGGAAGGTGCTCGCCCATGTTTCACCGCAGACTGTTCGGTATCAATCACCACAGAATCTAGTCCCAAGCGAATATCTTGCACCGACTGATTGCTGCGACCATCGGTTATGACATAGCTGCGAACGGCAAGGCCTGGCATCTTTCGATTCAATTGTTTTAAATATGCCTGAGCTTGCAGCAAGCCATCACGAAATGGAGTACCGCCACCGGCTGTCATGTTTTCTAGGAATTCAGAAATTTGTTTAGGAGCACGTACTTGGGGCATTAATTCGATAACCTGATCGTTACCAAATCCCAAGATGCATAACTGCTCCCGTTTTGTATAAGCTTGTTGCGCCAGGTTTAAAATTACTCCCTTGGCCCTGGCAAAACCATTATGTGCCAGGGTAGAAGCACTGGTATCCAGCAAAATAAAATGCAGTACCGCTTTACCGGATTGTGCCGGTTTATAAGATAATTTATTGGGGGGCCAAGCACCGGCGTTAGCAATAAGGGTATTAAACCAGTTGGCGGAGGATGAGAGTTTTTGGCCACGATGGCGGCCGCCACAGGTGACCCCCTTCTGTTTACCAATATCCTGAAATAAGGGATTATTGGCGCTATTCTGTGACTCTATTTTGTTATTTTCTAAAGGCTGGCTAAATTGAGTGGATTGAGCCTGCGGTGCCATGCTCCCCCAACTCCCTTGTTTTTCATGATCACTTTGATTACTGCTCGTTGAAGGGGGCCGAGCATAGGCGGTTTCATTTTTCCCTTTCAAATTTGAGCCATTATCGTGATTGTTTGAAGGGGGCGGTTCATCAGACTTTGATTTTCTGCGATGGCTCAGCACTAAGTCGCACACGGCATTTAGATCCAGCTCATCTACGGCACTTTTTTCACACCAGGCGGCATGAGTCAAAGCGGCACGATACCAAACCAGATCCGCACGCAGCCCGTCCACATTGGCATCACTACAACGCTGGGCTATTTGGCGACGAATTTCAATTGAACAGGTAACGCGGGTTAAGGATTCACGGGCTGTTTGAATACGTGCAATGAGTTGTTGCTGCTGATCTTGGTAGGCATCACAAAAATCATTGGAATTAAGATCAAACTCTTCACGGCGTCTAACTATTTCTACCCGATCCTCAATGCTGAACTCGTTATCCAATTCCACCATCAAGCCAAAACGATCTTGTAACTGTTCGCGCAGTTCCCCTTCGTCTGGGTTCATGGTGCCTAATAATACAAATTCCGATGGGTGACGATGGCTGACTCCATCCCGTTCAATATGGTTGATGCCACTGGCCGCCACATCAAGCAATAGGTCCACCAGTGAATCGGCCAATAAATTCACTTCATCCACATACAAGACACCACCATGGGCTTTGGCCAATATTCCCGGCTTTACGCTTACTTTTTTATCTTCCAATACAGTTTGTAAATCTAGGGTGCCCACCAGCATTTCTTCGCTGGCCCCAAGTGGTAAGGTAATAAATTTATGAGATTGTGGTTGGGGTAGTATCTGAGACAGGCCTCGGGCCAGAGTAGACTTAGCACATCCCCTAGGGCCACTGATCAGCACCCCACCTATAGCCGGATTGATGGCCGCTAAAACTAACGCCATCTTGAAATTCTCTTGCCCGGCCACGGCGGAAAAAGGGAATTGCTGCATAGGTACTCCTCCATAGCCAGAAAAACGGATAGGCCCAGGGGTTGAATAAATATCAGCTATATAGGGGAGTTATTAACAAGAAGCTACAGATAAAAATCAGGGTTCAATGATCATAGGGCAAGCACAACTCACTTAGGAGAAAATAAAACCCTAAGAAAAGCGCCACGCTAAATCAACAACCAAGATTAAACACCCTTGAGGGGTTTATCTGTAAAACACACGGACCTGTTCATCCGAATGACTTCTATATTCCTGCCGAATATCACTGAAGTTGGTATCAAGCAGGTATCCTGGCTTACGTCTTAATTCTACTATCCTTCCCAGAGGTTCAGCTCCAGTGAATAGCAGGTCTAACAATGACGTTTACAGTTGCGGAGGCAGCGACGGATTAACCGTACTTCCCTTTTAATTCATATGATGAACACTTGACGGCGCAAGATTATTTCAATGAGGGCACAGTGTCAATTCAAATAATTTAGCCATTAATAGCAAAAATGCACACTGTCACATGCCGCTACCCAGAATAAATGTATTTGTTAGTTGCGCCGTCTTTGGCTTATCTGTAGCATTCGCGCCACTTAATTCATTTTAGAATAATGGTCTCAAGTTTACGGAAGGTGGACTTGGGTTAAATGGGAAGTAAGTTAAATTCTTACGCTGCCCCCGCAACGGTGATGGATACACTCCTTAGCCCGATACCAGCCATTAGTAATTCTAAACCCGGTAATTAGTTGCGGAGGGCGACGTTACAATGCACACACTCATCTCAAAATTTCCTAAAGGCAGTCACTATGACTGTTCTCCCAAACTCTTAAAAATTTACAAACAGCACGGTTACTGAATTTTCAGCGCTTTTGTGCGCTTGAAGAATATTTATTCACAGACTCTGATTAAGTCTGTTGTGACCATTTGCTTATACTTACCTACACGTTTGTAAATTGAGAGAGATACCATGCACACACGATTTATCGCTGTAATTTGCGTTACCCTTCTATATATTCCAAGTGTATCTCAGGCCCAAGTTCTAACCCTGCATGACCGCAACAGTGACCTGGAAAAAATACTGCACAAACCCAAACACAATTTTTCCAACAATCTGAAAATAAATGGCACAGTTGAACTGGAGGCGTTTTCTCAAAAAAAAACAGGTGATAATGACAGCGACACTAGCTTGGCCACCATAGAAGTGAACATTGAAGTCCAGGTTAATCCTTGGACCCAGACCCACGTATTGTTATTGCACGAATATGGTGAGGACCAGGACCTGATGGTTGACGAAGGCTTTCTTTTATTTACTTTTAGCGAAAGCAACATTCAAGTGATGGCGGGCAAACAGATTATCCCATTTGGTAGTTTTGAATCACACATGATCTCTGATTCGCTGACCCTGGAGATGGCAGAAACCAAGGACAGCGCTGTAATATCTCGTTTTGGAAATGATGAGCTACATGCAAGCATCTATTTTTTTAAAGGGGATGTTCAACATGAAAGCAGCAGTAACAACGCCAATAAAATGGGTGCCCATGTTGGTTATGCCATCAATACTGGTGATATTCATATTGATTTTGGCCTGGCTTACATTAGCGATTTATCGGAGTCCGAAGCTATTCTTGGCTATTTTGAAAATGAAGAGGGTGATGCCATTATTCAACAAAGTGTGCCTGGTGTTGCGGTGAATACCTTAATTACGGCAGGAGATTGGCACGCTATTTTTGAGTACATAAGCACTACCCGAGCCTACGATTCAAGCGACCTAACATTTGATGTGGATGGCGCTCAACCTAGCAGCTTCAATGCAGAACTCTCCCATAATTTTGTACTGGCTGGTAAAGAAGTAAATTTGGCTTTGGCCATTCAAGGCACTGATCAAGCGCTTAATTTGCAACTCCCCAAGGAACGGAAAATGGTGAGCGCTTCTTATGCGTTACAACCACAAACATCCTTGGCCCTTGAATATATGCATGCTTCAAGCTACCACCCTAAACATGGCGCAAGCGAGGCATCATCCGACGTAGTAAGCGTGCAGTTAGCCGCTCAGTTTTAGAAAAATCATTAACCATAAAGAGACCATTAGTCTCACGGAGCACCCTTATGTTAAGTCAAACTGCTAGCGCCACTGAAATTTCAGATACAAGTTTACAAAAGAGTCAGATATTGTCTGCGGCCATCCTGGGTTTCATCATAATGATTGGTGTGGGCCTGTCCCCCATGGAAGTGGCACATAACGCCGCGCATGATACCCGCCATTCATTTGCCTTCCCTTGCCACTAAACCTGGATAAATATGATGATTTTTAGAAACCTAGTATTTGCCGCTCTGGCAGTGGGCATTTTTTCAGGGCTGATATTGGCGCTTGTTCAGCAAGTATCGGTAACCCCCACTATTTTAGCGGCAGAGGCCTTTGAAGTTAGCGAAGCGGTACCTGCAACAGGTGGCCACGGGCATGATCACAATGGCCACAGCCACGG
>Ga0209290_1001442_pt1 | contig 11339 bp, 8 predicted proteins | sample EN1Hudsemesocosm_2_FD_184632 | JGI IMG/M metagenome (GOLD analysis project Ga0209290, IMG submission 184632) | Methane-oxidizing microbial communities from mesocosms in the Hudson Canyon - EN10B Hudson Canyon (SPAdes) (version 2) | ecosystem: Environmental > Aquatic > Marine > Cold seeps | place... | reverse complement strand
TTTACGCACTTAAAAGACTTTTCTTTTAAGAGGCTTTTGGAACAAACAATTAAGGCAGATTTTTACCTATGATTTTTTCGTTTTCTTCAAACATGAAAGCTAGTGTTTTTCTTAGCTCAGTTTTACTCGTAGCTTGTGGTAGCGGAGGCGGAGGCTCGACTTCGTCAAATGCTGATAATAATACAGGCTCGTCAGCTGGTACAGATAGCCAGCGCACAATATTGCAACAGATTGGTGAAAATGTGGTTGTTCCGACCTACCAATCGGTGAAAACAGAGGTAACTTCCTTAGTCTCTTTACTTAATACTTATTGTTCAGATCTTGAAAATAGTTCAGCAAGTAGTAGTGCATCTTTAAGTAGTGCTCAGTCTCAGTGGCAAGCAACTATGGGTCAATGGCAACAAGCTGAAGCGTTTCAATTTGGCCCTGTAGCTGATGGGGGAAGTGATACTATTCGTAATCGTATCTATAGCTGGCCTTCGGTTAGTGCCTGTTTCATTGATGGTGGGGTCGTGTCCTATGAGAATGATCCCGTCGCATTTAATTTGGCTCAGCAGTCACCTCGAAGAATTGGTCTTGATGGTCTTGAATATCTATTATTCAGTGACTCGCTTGATCATTCTTGCTCAACAGATAGCTCTACTAATAACGCCGACGATATTAGCTGGAATAGCCGCCCTGAAGTGGAGCGAACACTAGCACGTTGTCATTATGCACAAGTATTAGCCTCTGATCTAAGTACTCAAATGTCGACACTTTTAAATGCGTGGCAGAAAGAGGGTGATAATTATCTGAATCAGCTGTCTACAGCAGGAAATGGTAGCAGTCGATACGATTCAGTCAGAGATGCGCTTAAAGATATTTCAGATTCACTTTTCTATCTCGATACCGAAGTGAAAGACAGCAAGCTTGCTATGCCAACAGGGTTGAGTAGTGATTGTTTAGACGTAAGTTGCCCCGATAGTGTTGAGTCAACGGAGGCCCATCACTCAATCGAAAACATTAAATCGAATCTACAAGGCTTCTTAGCCGTATTAGAGGGAGGTTTAAATGAATTGCTAGCTGAAGTCGGTCAAGAAGCCATCACAAATACCATGCTGGTCGATATCAATTCAGCCTTAACGCAACTTGATCAGTTTTCAGGTTCATTACACGCAAGTGTGACAGGAATTAATGCCGATAATTGTATTAACAGTACTTCAGACAATCGTATAGAGCCTGCTTGTGCTTTACACGCTGATATCAAAAATATCACTGATCAGTTGAAATCAGATTTTGTATTGGCATTGAGTTTGTCAGTACCTGCCACCGCTGAAGGTGATAACGACTAGTAATAGTCAAAGCCATGTCTAGGGGGAAATAAATGCTATTTATTCCCCCCCCCATTTCTTTTTAAGATCAATATAAGTAGTTAGATTTTATGAAAAACAAACCATTAATTATTGCCATTTTTGCGCAAAGCCTCATAGGATTTTCCGTTGACGTAAGGGCAGAAAGTACAGATCAAGATGATTCCTCGTCAAGCATTAACTCACCATCAGATAACACACTTAAGCGTGAAGATATCTATATTACCGGTGGCGCTGAAGCGATTAAAAAACAACCTGGTTCAGCACACCTTGTTGATGAAAAAGAGCTCGAGAAATTTGAATATACTGACATCAATCGTGTATTAGCCCAAATACCTGGCGTCAATATCCAGGAAGAAGAGGGTTATGGTCTTCGTCCAAATATTGGTTTGCGTGGAGCTCATCCTCACCGTAGTCGTAAAATAGCATTAATGGAAGATGGTATATTAATTGGCCCTGCACCTTATTCTGCACCGGCAGCTTACTACTTTCCAATGTTTGCCAAAATGGAAGGTATCGAGGTGTTCAAAGGACCTGCAGCAATTAAATATGGCCCGAATACCGTTGGCGGGGCTGTTAATCTGGTGACGCGTTCAATTCCGGAAGAAAACAAGGGGCGCTTAAATATTGCTTATGGCGAAGATAAATTTTCTAAAGTGCATAGTTATTATGGCCAACGAGGCGATCAATGGGGGTGGATGATCGATGGCATGAACCTGCAAACAGATGGTTTCAAAGAGCTTGATACCGGAAATAACACGGGGTTTAATAAAAACGACGTCACTTTTAAAGGCTTGGTAAACAGTGATATTTATGCTGATATCTACCAACAACTTGAGCTAAAAATTCAGTATTCCGATGAAGACTCAGACTCTACGTATACCGGTCTTACAGAGGAAGATTTTGATGAAAATCCTTATCGTCGTTATGCAGGTAGTGATAATGACCATATGGATACGAAGCATACTCAATATATGTTGAGTCATTATATTGAACTCGACCCAACTTTTTCATTAACGACAAAAATTTATCGAAATGAGTTTGAGCGTTTATGGTCAAAACTTAATGGTTTTAATAGCACCACCTCACTGTCAGATATTCTGGCCAACCCAAATACACCTGACAATGTTGAATTCATGAAAGTACTGAAGGGAGAGACCAATTCGGTGGATCTTGGCCCAGATGGCTCGTTGATTATTGGCAATAATGATAGAGAATATCTCTCTCAGGGCGTGCAGTTTATAGCTCACTGGGAACCACTAATACTCGGAGTACCTAATGAATTTGAGTTTGGTTTACGTTTTCACAATGACCAAATAAAGCGTAATCATTCTGAAGATAAGTTTTTGATGTCGTCAGGGGAACTCGTTTCTGATGGTAGTGCTACCTTAGCGACAACGGTGAATAAAGACTCAACGGATGCGGTAGCGATTCATGTTCAGGATAAAGTTGAAATCGGAGACTGGACTGTTTCAGGTGGAGCCCGCGTTGAATTTATAGATTCTAAGCGTGAAGATCGGTCAGCAACAAATACTCAGGCTTCGATAGAAAATAGCGATACGGTCGTTATTCCTGGGGGCGGTGTTTTTTATCAGCTAACGACAGAATTTGGTTTGTTAGGCGGCGTCTATAAAGGATTTACGCCTGTCGGACCTGGACAGCCATCTGATATTGAACCTGAAGAAAGTGTTAATTACGAAGCGGGTTTTCGTTATTATCAAGGTGCATTCAATACTGAAATGATTGGGTTCTACAATGATTACTCCAACATTAAGGGCGTTTGCACATTTTCGTCAGGTTGTGATGAAGCCGATATTGACAAGGAATTCAATGGTGGTGAAGCCGAGATTAAAGGCGTCGAGTTTTCAGCGGGTTACCAGTTTGAAATGGCTAGTTTAAGTTTTCCAATCAAATTTAATTACACCTTCACTGATGCTACTTTTGCGAGTGATTTCGGATCTACCAATCCAGATTGGGGAATAGGGGATATTAAAAGTGGTGACCTTTTACCTTATATACCTGAACATCAATTCAGTTTTTCGACCGGTATTGCTGCGAAGAAATGGCGTATAGATACCGTGTTGAAATATGTGGGTGAACGTAATGATACCGCTAACGAAAATGTGGAACTTCCAAACCGAGTGATTGATAGCTATACGGTTGTCGACCTGAAAGGAAGCTACAATATCACGCAGGACATGCAAGTCTACACCAGCATAAATAACATACTTGATGAAGAGTATGTGACTTCACTCCGTCCTTACGGTGCTCGCCCAGGTGCTCCACAGCTTGCTCAAATAGGTATGAAGCTTAGCTTCTAATACCAAACAAGAGAGTCTAGTTGTTATATTGATCTCTACATTTATGTTCTGGAGATCAATATTAATTATTTAGAAGGCAGTGAAAGTTGCCAGCAATATCTTCAAATAAGGATATTTAGTTTTTTATTTATGTGTGGGGCATAAAATTGGCCGCAAGTTGCGAATTAAGTTTGCCCTGTTTTCCTGTGGTCAGTAATGCAACTAAGTCGCCTCTTTGGAGCATGGTCAAATGGCCTAATTGTCTTGATTTCATTTACTCATCGAATGAGTGGTATGGAGTTAAAGCGATACCTTTTAACTCTGCTGAAATTATAGGGTTCCAAAGAAAAAACGTCCCTTCCTTTAAGCATGAATACCACGAACTATTGACCTAAACCGATCATTATTCCAATAACGATAAATTACGAGTTCGTATTCAAAGGCGATACTTTTTCTTACTTGAACCAAGACGGCTTTTTAGAGCTAAAGTCGTTACAAATGAAGGGCGAGTCCAAATACGGAATATATTCCGACAAAATGCCTAAATCCTTATTTGTTCTGTTTAACGACTGGCATGACGTAGGAATAATTTCCTACCTACATAAAATAAAACATACTGAATTATTTCATTTTTTCGGGCTTAAGTAAGTGTCATTCAACCCCCCCCCTTTAGCTAGTGTAAAAAATAGTTCATATTCAGATTTTTAAACGAAGTATTTGTAACCCATTGCTCTTCACTGATAAGTTTATTTCTCACGCTAAAGCTATTGCCAGTTACTTAGGTCCAAACTTTCACTGCGTTTAGCGTAGCGATAAACATTTAAATCACTGCTCGATAAAGGGCGACCTACATCATATATATGGTATTTGCCACGTGTGGTAAGTAATGCTCCTGAGCGACAACCTACGGCGCGTAAAGCTTCAGTTTCTGTGTTTTCTGCAACACCCAGGTCACCTTGAGTTGGGCCAAATGCCTTCCATCTTCCGCTTTTCAGTTGCCAGGATACGGCGAGAGCTCTTCTGGTTGGTTTATCTTTTTTGGCATCAGATTTTCTATTACTCGATTTTGAACCATATTTTTCATTGGCATCAGAATGACTGCTGGTTTCGTTTCCTTGCCATCCGGTAGGGGCATAACGGCCCCAACCGTCACTGTTTTCTGATGTATCAGTATTGCTGGTTTGTCCAAAGGTTGAGCTGTTTTGACCGGAGATGTTATTTGGAACCGCATAACCATATTGCGATTGCTTACAGTGAGGCCCTTCTCCAAAACAGGCTGCCGGTAATAAATTGATATTATGAACGGTAATTCTATTGGTAGGGGTGCAGGTTTTACTAGTCTCGTTCCAGGTATCTCGTGTGCGTTCACAGCTTTTTTTTGCTCGTTTGTAGGCATCTTTCTGGCGGCTGGTATCGGGTTTGTAGCTGGGTCGTGACGCATCCAAACGTTTAGATTTTTTAATCGCTGACTGATACGCATCTTGATACTCTCGCTGTTTACGAAATACCGTCTTGTTATAATTGCTTAAAATACGTTGTGATTGTGCCATGGCGCCAGTAGAGCTTCTGTCAGCCCCGATAGAATCCAAAAATGAATTGTGGTCACCATGCCTCCGAATAGTGGCCATGAGGTCTCGATGTGCCTGCTCTCTACGTTGATCTTTGGCTATCTGCATTGCTCTTTTTGCTTTCTTTCTTAGGTTATCAAGTTCTGCTAGCTTTGACTTTATTTCAGACTGCCTCTCCCGAAAGTTATCTGCGATAGACCGTTTATATGAAATCATCTGAGGTAGAAAATCACCCTCGATACCACTACATGCTCGTCTTATGGCTCTTTGGTTTGAAGATGCTGTATTAAGATCCTCATCCAAATAACGTTTCTCTCTATCAAGGCATTTACGTGTTTCTTTTGTTAATTCACGATCATTTCCCCAAAAATTATTCCCTGAAATTTGATCCTGAAGTACTCGAGATGCTTTTTTATAGTTGGCAACACATTTATTGTCATCGAAGGTTCTAACCATATCATCTAAGTTCTGATCCATATACCGGATTGCTTGATTACAATTGGCTTCTTTGAGGAGTTGTTGTTCGCGTTTATGACGAGCCTGATCTTGTGCTTGTTTTATTTGATTTCGTGCTTGGGCAATCTCATCAATACGGTAGCCATTGGTGTTTAAGAGGCATTTCTCGTAACCACCATTGTGCAAACAAGCACCAGAACCAACACCATTCTTCTTGAACTCTCCTTGAAAAAACACCCTGCCGTTCGTTGAAATTACGGTTAGTCCGGCAGGAGCCACCTGACCTTTCTGATTGATATGAAATTCATCAGCCTGGGTCGCTTTAATCAACACCCCTGTAGATTTGTTGAACTGAACTTCTTGCTTTTGACCCTTGTGTAGTTGACCATTTACAAAGTGACCGACTAGCGAATTTGGCATTTGTGTATCAACACTAATGACTGTACCTTTAGGGTCGTTTAGCCACCCATTCTTGCACTTACCTTCTACCACGAGCCATTTCGAATTATGGTTCTTAACCTGGCAGTCTGCGTCAGCAATTAGTTTTGCCGCCCACTTACCTGAAGGCGATGACGCGAAAAGTTTTCCGTTTTTCCATACCTGTATTGATTTTTGGCCTTCTGTGGCTAACGCCCAATTAAAAACACCATTCAGCTTTGGTTTATTAGAGGTGCCCTTGAGTGTTGAGCCATCAAGGTATTCAGCATCAATATAAGGTTTGGTTTTTAGTGATAACCAGAATTTATCGCTATTGAACGCTGCCTTGGTATAGGCCAAAGAGCGTTCGTTGTAGCTTGGGCCATCTTTAACTAGTTGGCATTTAAGGTTGGATAAATAATTTAGGTATGAGTCTAATAAAGCTGTGTAACTTCGAAATTTACCATCAAGGTGTTTTGTTTTGGTCATATTGAAGTTGCCACTACACCATTGCCAGCCGCTTTTTTCTCGTATTAACCCCTTAAATTGCCAGCTTTTTTTATCGGTCGCGCCGAATTCACCTTGAAGGCGATAACCGTTATGCGCCTTGAGTAGTCCGTTACCGTTAATATAACCCTTAACAAATTGTCCTTCGTAGAGTGAACCATCTGGGAAATATAGAATACCTTTACCATGAGGGTCGTCATTGCTGAAACGCCCTTCATATCGCCAACCATTGGATAGTGACCAAAGTCCATCACCGTCACGTAGGCCTAATTTTATTGAGCCTTTGTACGTTGAACCATTTTTTTCTTTATATTCGCCTTTACCGTGAGGACGCTTACCTTTCATTTGTCCACGGTACTGCAATCCATCGTAACTGATCCATCCATCAGTTTGAGTGACTGTTTTTGTTACTTGAGATTTTCGCATTAATGCCAGCTCATCATCATGGCTTAGAAAAGCACAACCTTGGCCAAGTAGAAAAAAGAGTACAAGAACTATGATTTGAGGCGATTGTTTTTTATTCATCTTGACCCCCCTTCTTTTTTCGTAACACGCATGTTGCACCCCAAAATCAGCCTTTAAAGATGACGCCATCTTTTTTCATTTTACTTAGTAACGATGAGGTATATCTGATCGCGAAAAGTGCTGCCCGCCGCTCCTTTGAATACCCAAATAATAAATGAGCAGGGAGTAATACTGAATACATTCTGGTGGCAGTCATGGGCTGGTGATAAGTTTTTATTTTATTTTTATTGTTGTAAATCGTTGTCGTAATGACAAATTCATCAGAATAGCGTATTGGGATCAGGCCAAGGGTGAATAAAGACGCCATAGTCCAAGCCATGATAGACCCTCGATTATGTTTTTTAAATTCAAATTGCGTTTCGATATAAAGGCCGTCTGTACCGAGTGCGCCCTTTTTCTTCCAATCGGGTATGACTTGCTCAAAAAGCTCGGTAGCCTCAATACTGGCTTTTACCTCATTGGCATTGAATATTTCCCATGAAGACTTCGGAATACCAATGTGAATAACCGGATTTGCTCTGGGCGGCTGAATATGATTTAAGGATGTGCCTTCAGGGCCATCTATAGTATAGGTCATGCAGCTTGATAGCGTGAATATAGATAACAATAAATAAATGAATTTCATCATTTTTCCTTTTAATCTCGTCTGCATCAGAGGGATTGATTTTTGTCTTAAAATAAACTTGAGTGGTGTTACTTATTGAAAGCAATGTTATCTTGGTTCATTTGGGTCAACAAATTAGAGACGTACCTGATAGCAAATAACTGCTTCATATCATCTTCGGAATGGCCAAATAATAAGGGCGTTGGGAAAAGTACCGAAAAGAGCGTAGCTGTGGTAATTGTGTCGTGATAGGTTTTTACTTTTTTACGGTCAATATAGATGTCGCTCTTTATATGATAGTCATACACCAATCTCATCGGAATCACTCCCATTGTGAGTATCGATACAATAGCAAGAAATGGGTTGGTGTTATCGTTATTGGTGATAGATGTTTCTATATATAAACCATCGGTTGCTCTACCTCCCAGTTTTTTGTAATCAGGAATGACTTGAGTGAAAAGGTTGCTTGCTTCGAAGCTTGTTTGAACGGCTGCAGTATTATAAACCGGAGGCCAGGGATTTTTAGGTATATTAAAGCTTATCACAGGAAACTTGCGGGGTGCGCTTAAGTCCGAAACCGACTTTGTTTTGGAACCATCGATGGTATGAGTCGAACAGGAAATTACCAGAATACATAATGAAATTAACACCAGTTTCTTGAGTGTTGGCATGATAATTTTCCTTGTTTTTATTGATTGTATACTTGTTTATATTAGTTCAAATTATATAAAATTCTAACGAATGTTTGGCTCAACTGTAAGTTGCCCTAACCAGGGATTTAATGAAAGTATGGGGTATGATTCGTTTAATATTAACACTTTTAAGTACACTCAACCCTATTATAACTTGAGTGTATAGTCAGTGAGCATATACGAATCAAGTGAGAGTTATTCAAGAAATAGTATAGTTGACTATCAATTAAAAGCTAAAATAGGTCGATGACACCTAGTAATTATTTCTATTAAGCTCAAGAATATGAAAGTTAAAGTGTAACTTGGTTTCCAAAAAAGAACCGCTTAGGGGGGTCTTAATCGCAGTTTTCTTAGCCTATAAGAGCCATCGCTTTTACCTCAATAACTAATGGTATTTGCTACTGTCGAAAGGTAGTGCTAATGCTCAAAACTGTTAGTCCATTCAATCCACGAATTGGCCAATTTGTCACTATCTAAGCACGCTTGTTAAACTTCGATTTTGCGGAAATTGACTCATGAAGTCCATGTCCGCAATTACGCCGAAGCCAATGCGATTTGTTTCTCCAAATTTTAGTTGAGGCGATCTTTTCTAGCTTCCCTCAAATTGTCTCTAATGTGCTTGACGTAACCAGCCCCATCTGGATTGGAGACCTCATCAATCTTAGTAAAAAGATAAGTGCCAATTGGAGGAAAGCTAGCATAATCCGACCGGTCGTTTTCAGCTAGCAACGAGACTGGCTCAAACTCATTTCTCGGTTTGTCTTCCGCAGTATAGGTTCTACCATCGTCGGTCCCAGCGTCGTATACTTGAGCCGTAATGGTTTTCGTCACAACCCATTCCCCATTTTCACATAAATTTAGCGAAGAAACGCCTGTTATCCAGTCGGGACTTGGTGCCAGCATGTTAACCAAGGTCACTTGCGGAAATTCTTCGGTAAGCTGAAACTGTGCGATGCTAGCCCCTGGTGAATGCTTAATGTCTTGTCCATCAAAGATGTCTAAAGCTCGATTAATTCTAATGGCCCATTCAGCTTCCTTTATCAGCTTATATCCTGACCCACGTTCAGCGATATTCTTGACGCCTTCCGATACAGGGAAACCTAGCTCCCAAAACGAAACTTGATTGTTGTGTGAGACGCCAAACAAATGAGACAAGTGAGGCTTATCTGGAATATCCTCTGGGTGCGAGTCCACACTCCAAGTACTATTGAAGACAACCTCGTAGTTGGCGTACCCCTCACAAGCAAGTTCATTAGGATTTGTTTTTTTGCTCGCACAGCCAGCGACTAGTAAGGTAATAGAAACGGCTAATAACGTGTTTTTAAATGGGTGCTGAGGGCTATTTTTCATTGTTGAGTCCTTTCTTGGTTATTGTAAGTGCTATCTCAATCTTCTAGTCGATTAACGAGGTAGAATTCTCATTCTACCCGTTAGGACTACGTTCCAAGTATTTAGTTCCCAAATACACTCATTTTGATCTTGAATAAATAGCTTGGGAAAATATTCGATTCAAAAAAAGGGGAGAGCTATTCATTCTAATTTTAGGTATGCGTTTCAAATTTTCACATATGATCGAAAGTGAGCTACCTGCTTCATAGATCAAGACAATGCGCATTACCCCTGAGTTTTAGCTCCTGAATGGAAACAAAGCTCTTGATAGAAATGTATCAATTTTGCTCAAGAGCTTTGGTTAGCTATTCTTAGCTGTTTTCTGACGATCAAAAATGAACACTTTTAACTCATAGCTAGGGGTTTGAGGACCTAGAGAAAGGTAGTGCTTTTGCTCAACAGCCTTGGTTGGGTATTCTTAGCTTCAGGGTAATCTGGCCAAGCGATAAAAGCGGGTGATATGGAGTTAAAGCGATACTCTCATGAACCTTGATAAACCGATGGCTCTAGAGCAAAAGCGTTCCTTATTACTATTCAAAATATTTTTATTTTTTCCAAGTTTTTGTATCTTTCAAAGGCTGGACTCACACAACTAACCAGTCAGTCTAAGCACTTCAAAAGTGCGCAATTTTACCTGTTCATCTTAGTCTTGATTACAGCCCGAAGTGGCTACTGGATGATACACTGCCATAAATGTTACTCTGCGGGCCGACTATCAAAATTTGGTGATGAGAGACAGAAAGGATGCATGAAAAATTGATCAAATACAGCTGTCTTTTTATTACGGTGCTTTGCCTTTTAGGCTGTAACGACGCAGAAAGAAGAATTGATGTGGACGGTTTTAGTGTATCTGTCGTAGATAGAGTGTCCCAGAAACCGATTGAAGGCGCACTCGTGATTGCTTCATTTATTGCCCGAAGTGGTTCGCATAGCTCAACGGTGGGTTTGTCGAACGGACTCGAAACGCTTACAGGTAAAGATGGTATAGCTCGTTTTCCTGCATGGACTACAGCTGGACCGGGTTTTGGTGCGAATGACCCAGTGTTAGTTGCTTATAAAGCCGGTTATATGTCAGATAAGACAAGTACAAAAAGTGTTCGCAAAAGGAACGGTAGTATTTTTCATGTTTCGGATATAAGCCCGCTTAGCCTTGCTGCTTTGCCGCTAATGAAATGTGAAGATACGAAATTTGAAACTAGGGAAGAATGCGACTCACGAGCCTATGGTTATATGATGTTATACATTGGCCCTACAAAGAAAAATCTTACAAAGCTCCCAGTGTTGAGTAAAGTAATTGAGGAAAATAAATAAATTAAGTTCAGAAGTATAGGGGGCGATTTTTTTAAGGAATGACCGTTAGCTTCTGTGAAAGTGCTAGTGTGATTTCGAAATATGAAAATGAACGCTTTTGCTCACTTCCGTTAGTTATCACTAATTTCAAACTGGCTGAATTATCCTGAACTACGCGAGGTCGTCAAGAGGCGGTTAAGTGCGAATTTAAGACTCTCATAATTGATTGCTATGTTTTCTAC
>Ga0209290_1001440_pt1 | contig 11349 bp, 10 predicted proteins | sample EN1Hudsemesocosm_2_FD_184632 | JGI IMG/M metagenome (GOLD analysis project Ga0209290, IMG submission 184632) | Methane-oxidizing microbial communities from mesocosms in the Hudson Canyon - EN10B Hudson Canyon (SPAdes) (version 2) | ecosystem: Environmental > Aquatic > Marine > Cold seeps... | reverse complement strand
CATGATCTTGCTATCAAATAACTCTTCCATATCCTTGCGGGCATCCATACCAATTTGTTTGATACGCGCCCCTTTGTCACCAATGATGATTTTTTTCTGGCCATCACGCTCCACCAGAATCAAGGCATGTATGGTAATTAGACGATCTGTCTCTTCAAACTTTTCAATTTCCACCGCCACTGAATAAGGTAACTCCTCACCCAGTTGGCGCATGATTTTTTCGCGCACCAACTCTGCCGCTAAAAAGCGTGCACTGCGGTCGGTGAATTGGTCTTTATCGTAGAAGTGAATGCCCTCGGGAATATAACCGGCAATGCTTTTTTCCAGTTCTTCCACGTTTTTACCCAGTTTGGCACTCACCGGGAAGACCTCTAGAAAGTCCATTTTTTCTGATACGCTTTGGATAAAGGGCAACAAGGTGGCTTTATCTTCCAGAAAATCGATTTTATTCACCACCAAAATACAGGGCACCTTCACCGCTTTAATTTTTTCCAGCACCACCTGATCTTCGTCGGTCCACTTGGTTCGATCGATGACAAACACCACCAAATCCACATCTTTAATGGCACTGCTTGCCACCTTGTTAATGTAGCGGTTTAACGCTTTTTCGTTATATCCTTCGTGAAGCCCTGGGGTATCCACATAAATAGCCTGCACATCGCCGGTGGTCTTCATGCCCAAAATCTGGTGACGAGTGGTTTGTGGTTTGCGAGACGTGATACTGAGCTTCTGACCCAGGATACGGTTTAGCAGAGTAGATTTACCCACATTAGGACGGCCGACAATGGCGATGTATCCGCATTTCTCTGTCATATCTATTCTACTCCTAATGCTTTTAAGGCTTTTTCTGCCGCGCTTTGTTCAGCGAAACGACGACTACTTCCAATACCCATAGTCACTTCGGGTAGTTTTTCCACGCGACAACTAACCTTAAATTTTTGGTCATGGGCTTGCCCTGAAATTTCAACCACATCATATTTGGGCAAACGATTCTGGCTCTTTTGCAGGTACTCTTGCAAGCGGGTCTTGGCATCTTTCACCACGGTGTCTTCGCTTAAATTATCCAGACGACTCTTATACCAGCTTAAAATACGCTCTTGTACCGCATCCATACCGGTATCCAAATATATGGCGCCTATGATGGCTTCCACTACGTCCGCTAATATGGATTCACGGTTGTAGCCACCGCTCTTTAACTCGCCCGAACCCAACAATAAAAATTCACCCAGGTCAAAATCACGGGCAATTTCTGCCAGTGTGGTGCCTCTAACCATATCGGCACGCAAGCGGCTGAGCTTGCCTTCTTTAGCTTGAGGGAATTTTCGATACAAGGCTTCGGCAATGGTAAAGTTAACAATGGAGTCGCCTAAAAATTCGAGACGTTCATTGTTGGTATTGCCTTTACTGCGATGTGTAAGCGCCAATTGAATGAGGCTTTCGTCTTGGAAGACATAGCCAATGCGTTGGCTTAATTTAATTAGAGGATTATTCACTGAGATCTATATTATGATTAAAGGTGGCAACAAGTTCTATATTGGCAATTAGAGGCACACGGCGCTCATATTCCATTTCGATTATTATGGTGGAGCCCTTTCCGGATACTTCCACAAATTCCATCAACGCATCCACGCCATTAATACCAAAGCGTTTTTGAATCATGTCGTATACCCGAGTACGGGTGTACTTTTGACTCTTGGACTCTTGCTGAATGTTTTCAAGTACCGTCTGTACTGACCAGTCTTGAGTATATAAAGGCATGACTTTTAACAAAGTAAAAAACCCGGAAAACGCCAATATCATCATCACTAAGATGAAAACAGCGCTCGAACCTTTTTGCTTATTCATAACAGACCTTTATCCAAGATGTAGTGACATTTAAGCAGGGTTACCTCATAAGGCTCTTAGCACTCACCGCTTAAAACAAATGTCTCCTGATTTAATTATAATTATAGAACCATAAGGATAACTATCCAGCACTCAAGACTAAACTTGAGTACTGGAACGGGTACTGCTAGCTGTCAACTGACAACACAGCATGGAAGGCAGATTGTGGCACTTCCACATTCCCCACCTGCTTCATGCGTTTTTTACCTTCTTTTTGTTTCTGTAGCAGCTTTTTCTTACGACTCACATCGCCACCATAACACTTGGCGGTTACGTTTTTACGCAACGCTTTTACTGTGGTACGAGCCACAATGCTGCTGCCGGTGGCCGCTTGAATGGCCACGTCAAACATTTGCCTTGGGATCAATTCGGCCAATTTTTCACACAATGCACGACCGTAAGAGCGAGTCTTGTCTCGGTGTATAATCACCGCCAAGGCGTCCACACGCTCGCCGTTTATTAACACATCCATACGCACCAAAGGGGCCGCCTGGAAATAACTAAACGAATAATCCAGAGAGGCGTAACCCTTGCTCACAGACTTAAGGCGGTCAAAGAAATCTCCCACGACTTCACTCATGGGTATGTCGTATTTTAGACTTACTTGAGAGCCTGTGAAGGTCATATCTTTTTGCATGCCGCGTTTATCCACACACAGGGTAATAACGTTACCCACCATGTCTTGCGGTACCAGTATATTGGCTTCACAAATGGGCTCACGCATCTCCTCGATACGACTTGGATCAGGCAATCTGGAAGGGTTCGCCACTTCCAGAATATCGCCGTTGTTCATGGCCAGTTCATATACCACGGTAGGCGCGGTGGTAATAAGGTCTAGGTTATATTCGCGCTCTAGACGTTCCTGAATGATTTCCATGTGCAACATGCCCAGGAAGCCACAACGGAAACCCAAACCCAAAGCATCTGATGACTCTGGTTCATAAAATAACGAGGCATCGTTTAATGATAATTTTTCTAGGGCGTCGCGGAAGTCTTCGTATTGATCGGAGGACATGGGGAAAATGCCCGCGTACACCTGAGGTTTCACTTTACTAAAACCAGGTAACACCTCAGTGTCATCGGCTTTTCTGGAGTGCATCAGGGTATCACCTACTGGCGCCCCGTGAATGTCCTTGATACCGGCGCAAATGAAGCCCACTTCACCGGCCTTAAGAACATTGGTCACCACGCGCTTAGGAGTAAATATACCGACAGCATCAGCCTGCCAATCACGGCCGGTACTGGCAACACGGATTTTATCGCCTTTTTTAAGGGTACCGTTTACCACGCGTACCAAGGATACTACACCCAGATAGGTATCGAACCAGGAGTCTATGATCAAGGCTTGTAGATCACCGTCAATATCTCCTTCGGGAGCAGGGATCTTGGCAATCATGTCTTCTAATACATCTTCGATTCCCAAACCACTCTTGGCGCTGCACTGAACCGCATCTGAGGCGTCGATGCCTATAATATCTTCAATTTCTGTTGCCACTTTTTCAGGGTCAGCCTGGGGTAAATCCATCTTGTTCAGGACAGGCACCACTTCAACTTCTTGTTCGATGGCGGTGTAACAGTTGGCCACCGACTGGGCTTCCACGCCCTGAGCCGCATCCACCACCAATAGTGCACCTTCACAGGCCGCTAAAGAGCGGGATACTTCGTAGCTGAAATCTACGTGTCCTGGGGTGTCGATGAAATTAAGCTGGTAAGTTTTGCCATCACGGGCGTTGTAATCCAACGTCACACTTTGTGCCTTGATGGTAATGCCACGCTCACGCTCAATGTCCATGCTATCAAGCACTTGAGCCTGCATTTCACGGTCACTTAGACCTTCGCAGTGAGAGATAAAGCGGTCAGCTAGAGTGGATTTGCCGTGATCGATATGGGCAATAATGGAGAAATTTCGAATATGTTGCAGATTACTCACGCAAGGCAAACCTAATAGCTGATAATTAAGCGCGATTTTACACCACTTGACGCGCTTGGGCTATTAGGGAAGTGTGACTGCGACCAATAAAGCAGACTAGTGGTCGCGTAATTAATTGGTTTAATCTATGACTCGTAGAGGTATGAACATGGGTGCACCACGACGCACGATGCGCATGGGCACGGCACTGCCCGCTTTTAGCTTGTTCACTACCCCATCAAAATCCCCCATATCGCGAATCATGGCGCCATTAATCATGGTAATCACGTCCCCGTTCACTAAGCCGGCATTGGCGCCAGCACCCTGGCGTACTTGCTTGACGATCACACCATCGGTATCCCATTGCTTTTCCTGAGCCGAACTCAATGAACCCACCTCAATACCCAATCGATTCAAAGCGTTGGAGGAGGCGTTAGGGCGCATGCTGGCCATAATATTACCTTCGCTGGGCAGTACGCCTATTTTCACCGTGAGGGTTTTGGCCTTTCCGTAGCGAATCACTCGAATTTTAGCTTTACTGCCCGGGCGCACACGCCCCACTAAGTGTGGCAAATCACTGCTAAGGGTAACCGGCTTGCCATTAAATTCGGTGATAATGTCGCCGTTTCTAACGCCCGCACTGGCGGCCGGCCCTTGCGCCACCACCTGACTTACCAAGGCGCCGGCGGCCACTTCTAGACCAAAAGATTCAGCTAATTCTTTATCCACTTCCTGAATGGCCACCCCCAGCCAACCGCGACGAACCATGCCACTTTCTTTTAACTGAGCCACCACTTCCATGGCCACATTCATGGGAATGGCGAATGACAAGCCCATGAATCCACCGCTGCGAGTGTAAATTTGCGAGTTAATGCCTACCACCTCGCCATCCAAATTAAACAGCGGGCCGCCGGAGTTACCTGGATTGATGGCCACATCGGTTTGAATGAAGGGTACGTAGTTTTCATTGGGCAGGCTGCGGCCTTTAGCACTCACTATGCCGGCAGTAACGCTGTAATCGAAACCAAAGGGGCTGCCTATGGCCACTACCCATTCACCGACTTTAAGCTTTTCACTGTTGCCGATCTCTACCGTGGGCAAGTCTTCAGCCTCTACTTTCAACAGGGCCAAATCTGAACTGGCATCACTGCCAATGAGTTTGGCTTCAAATTCACGGCGATCGTTCAAGCGTACGTAAATATGATCGGCACCGTCTATCACATGGTTATTGGTCAAAATATAGCCATCATCACTCACGATAAAACCCGAGCCTAATGATGAGCGCTGCTGTGATTGACCTCTAGGGTTAGCATGGGGGTTGTTGCGCGGAGCTTGAGGAAACAAGTGACGGAAAATATCGGGGATTCCTTGCGGCATCTCCAGGTTACCTAAGCGGCCCTGAGCTTTTTGGGTGGTACTGATGTTCACCACCGCCGGACCGGCCTCTTCTACTAATTCAGTAAAGTCAGGCAACTGGGCGAAGGCATTGGCCGATACCCAAAATAAACAACTGCACATCCATAACAAACGCTTCATCAGTATATCCAGATCCGTTATTTAACTATTTTTGAACATTTGGCTCTTCACACATGGGGATTAAGCTTTGCTCAACGCCTACCTTACGCATTAACCTGGGTGAGAGCTTCTCGAAATTCAGGTTTTTACTTTGCAAATTTACTGCAACAAAGCCTAATAACAGTGCCAGAAAAGCCAATATCACACTTACGCCTTCTGATAATGCCAACCACTTACTGAAAAACGCCACGACAATCATGGCCCCTAACGGCAGACCATACATCAACAAGGAAGAACGTAAAATGGCCTGCTCCGGCACCCCTATGACCACCATGTCATTGACCATTACATCCAGGCCATTACGAGTCACAGGCAACTCAATTTGCTTTTGACCCACCTTGGCCAGCAGGCTATGACCACAACCTTTTTGTGCTTCACATGAGCCACAGGCACTCTTTTGGATGGCCACCACCCATACCGTATCGCCCTCTGTTTTTATGACCTGAGCCGTTTCTTCAACCATTTTCTATCTTTGAGTTCATGAAAAACACTGGTTGTACAATAACCCGATACTTTGCGCAATCACCTTCAATCAATCATCACGCTTAACAAGTGTTTAGGTTTTGAGTTATTACAACAATTCGACGCTTTGCGCGATTCGCGCCACCATGGCCGGTGGAACTTCTCCTACCACCGTAATGCGATGGTTTTGTCCCTGCCATTGCTTGTGCTGCACGGTTAATGCGGTGGGGCCGGCCTGCATTGTTCCCTCGTCCTGTACCTTCTCGACACTTTCAACATACACAGAAAACATCACCAAGCCATCGCTGTAGATGCGTCGTGCCGACATTTTAGGGGCATGACCACTGGCCGTTTGATCCACAAAACCGCGCGGCAACCAGTTTAAGCGCCACTCTAATACGTCGTTATTACGGGTTTTTAACACATCCGCGCCGCTGGCCATTTCCAACTCAATGCCCTGGGTACGCGGTGCGAAACGCTGTTCCTTAAACTCCCCCTGCACATGAAAGTAACTGAACTGATAGCGCTCTAAAATTTGTCCCTTAATTGTGAGCAACTCCGTTCGCAATGGCACCGACGTTTGTTGATCTATCCATAATTGATACGCATGACGCGTACCATCTTTAGGCACTAGCTGCACCCCCATAACCAAACGCCCGGCAAACCTTTGTTTGCCTAACAAACGAAACTCATAAGCCTTGGTCAATTGGCGGCTAGCCCCCATGACTTTATTACCAAATGGCGAACTGCCCTTTTGCTGTAATTGCTCTACCGATGCATCCGGATTTATGCAATATAATTCATCTCCGCGGCGTATAACCTCCTGGGTAGGGCCATCCAGATGTAACAGGCGCTCCCAAATTTCGCCCTCTTTCACACCATGTACAATTTCTACAGTTTGCAACTGATTGCCCGATTGGTGCACAAAAATACCTTCATAAGAAGCCTGCGGGGCTTTTTCCAGCATCTGTTCATACCAGCCCTGGGCGGTAAGGGATTGATTGGCCAGTGCAAGGGATGAACCAAGTAATACGGTTAACCCACTGCACACAAGCCCAACCTTGGATAGCAATCGAAACAACATCAATTCCCCTTAACTTGTCTGGCCGGCGTCTCGAAATTCACGACCCTAGCAAACGGCATGGCACTGCGGCCCTGACCCAAGGCACTGTCCTGAGCGTGTTGCTTAAGGTAAATATTGAGGCGCTCTTGTGCCTGCTGCAAAGATTTTTCATCCATGTCATTAAGTGCACTATTGCTCTGAGCCACCATAGTAGGCCCCTTTACACGAGTAATTTCAGGCACCACCACTTGAACTTGGGTCTTACCGGCAAACTGTTCGTTGCCCTGTCCGTCCAGCAAGGGATTGAAGCGCGCTCCCAATACCACAGCAAAGGTAACCGATGCTGCCACGGACAAACCGGCTACAGCTTTCCACCAGTTTTTAGGCTGCTGGACAGAGCTTTCAATTGTCGCTTCATCATCGATGGCGTCATGAATGGCCGAACTGATATCCAGCGCACTGAATTCAGATACATCCCCTTTGATCACATCACGCTGCAAATGATAACGGGACCAGGTCTCTTTTAGCTGGGTGTCAGCTTCCATCTGGTTAAGCACACGATGCAAAGACATTTCATCGAGTTCGCCATCCATTAAGGCTGACAGGGTTTCATTTTGCTTGTCACTCATAATCACCTCTAGCCTTTAGGCTGTTTAGTCTGTTGTTGGTTCTGAACTGCTGTATTTTCAAGTAATGGACCCATGGCTTTCTCTATGGACTCCCTGGCTCTAAAAATTCGCGAGCGTACAGTGCCAATAGGGCATTGCATCACTTCACCAATATCCTCGTAACTCATGCCATCCATCTCTCTCAAGGTGATGGCGGTGCGTAATTCATCGGGCAAGTTTTCAATGGCCTCGAATACCACCGCCTTTAATTCGTCCCGCGCCAGTAGCTTATCCGGGCTTGCTATGTCGGTTAGATAACCGGACGGGCCAATATGTTCCGCATCTTCGGTATCCATGTCTTGCGCCGGAGGGCGGCGCCCCATGGTCACCAAATGGTTCTTGGCCGTGTTCACCGCGATGCGATACAGCCAGGTATAAAATTGACTATCACCGCGAAAATTGGCCAGAGCGCGATAGGCTTTAATAAAAGCCTCTTGCGCGATGTCCTGCACTTCACTGTGATCGCGAATATAACGAGAGACCAAAGACATGACTTTGTGCTGATATTTAAGCACCAACAGGTCGAAGGCACGTTTATCGCCCTTCTGAACCCTCAGTACCAGCTGTTGATCTGTGTCCTGTTGTGACATCACTTCCCCAAATGTTTCCAATGCTGCATGACCGCGCCCGTTTAATAATTATATGTAACGTTTCGGGCTAAAAAGTGCCGACCATGGTGGCAAATTGTGTAAATTAGAAGTGAGCAGCGCCGAAAAGTTCACTTCCCAGATGATATTTCCTACAAAAAGTCATTTTATGCTTTTTATAGGGTTTTGTATGGGCCTCTACGCTTCTTAATTGGTACGCTTGCCAGTATAGTGTCGGCGCGCTTTTTTAATAAGAATTTTGCTGGACTACAGGAAAGAATATGGATCAACGACAGGTATTTGATGTGCTCGTCATCGGCAGTGGGGCAGCGGGTTTAGCTGTGGCATTGAACGTGGCCGATCATGCCAAGGTCGCCGTATTGAGCAAAGATACTCTCGACAGTGGTAGCACACGCTGGGCGCAAGGGGGCATAGCCGCAGTACTCGATAGTGAGGACAGTGTGCAGGCCCATGTTAATGACACCCTTAATGCAGGTGCCGGCTTGTGTAACCACACTGCCGTCAATCATACCGTCGAAAACAGCAGCGCCGCTATCCAGTGGCTCATTGAACAGCAAGTTCAATTCAGCAAGGATGACAACGACCAATACCACCTCACCAAAGAAGGCGGTCACAGTCACAGGCGCATCATTCACGCCACCGACGCCACGGGTGTGGCAGTTAGCCAAGCATTAATTAGCCAAGCAAAAAATCACCCTAACATCGCATTATTTGAAAAGCGCATGGCGCTGGATGTGATTACTTGCGAAAAATTCAAGATGCCAGGCAAGGGCGTTGTGGGCGCTTATGTGTTGAATGATGAGACTGGCCATGTGGAAACCTTTCGTGCCCGCACTGTGGTCATAGCCTCGGGGGGCGCCAGTAAGGCATATCTGTATACCAGTAACCCTGACGGTACTTCGGGTGATGGCATTGCCATGGCATGGCGTGCTGGCTGTCGAGTGGCCAACATGGAGTTTAACCAGTTTCACCCTACCTGCCTTTACCACCCACAAGCCAAGAGCTTCTTGATTACCGAAGCGGTGCGCGGTGAAGGGGGGCATTTACTCCTGCCCAATGGCGAACGCTTTATGCATAAATTTGATGAACGCGCCGAATTGGCTCCTCGTGATATCGTGGCGCGCGCCATTGACCACGAGATGAAACGTTTAGGCGCCGACTGCCTTTATTTAGATATTAGCCATAAAGACAAAGATTTCATCATTGAACACTTCCCCACTATTTATGAGCGCTGCCTAGAATACGGCATCGATATGGCCAAGCAGCCTATCCCCATCGTACCAGCTGCCCATTATACGTGCGGCGGCATAGTAACGGACGATTCAGGTCGCACCGACATCCCTAACCTTTACGCTGTAGGTGAAAGTGCCCATACCGGTTTGCACGGTGCCAATAGACTGGCCAGTAACTCATTACTGGAATGCATCGTTTACGGACAATCTGCCGCCAAGCATATTTTAGATGTGATCAAACAAAAGCCCGATGTTCCATTTGCCCCAGACTGGGATGAAAGCAAGGTAACCGATTCAGATGAAGACGTGGTGGTGAGCCACAACTGGGATGAGTTACGGCGCTTCATGTGGGACTATGTAGGCATTGTGCGCACTGACAAACGCCTGCTGCGAGCCCAACACAGGGTGGAGTTATTGCGCAGAGAAATCAGTGACTTTTACAGCTACCACAAAGTAAGCAGTGATTTATTGGAGCTTCGTAACCTTGTAGAGGTGGCCGAACTTATTATCCGCTGTGCCATATTAAGAAAAGAAAGTCGTGGCTTACACTATTCATTGAGCCATCCAGATTTATTGCCTGTGGCCTACGACACCGTACTCACGCCGTAACCTAAAACATCTATTTAAAAGTGCCCATGAGGCACTTTTTTTTGCAGGTCAATTCCAACCCTATTCGCTCCAAATACCCCATTCCGGACCTTTACAAGCCCCCCCCACCTTTTCTAACATCTGATGACCTCATATGTTGGATAATTATAAAAATGAAAACGGTATTGGTGACTGGTAGCACAGGATTAGTGGGTTTTAACATTATAAAAAGTTTGTTAAAGCGTGATTATAGGGTCAAGGCCCTGGTTCGTAACCTGGAAAAAGGCAAAAGAATTTTACCCAAAGAATGCCAGTTGGTTTTGGGGGACATTTGTGAGCCTGATACACTCATTAACGCTATGAATGATTGTGACTGGGTTTTTCATGCAGCAGGTTTTCCTGAACAATGGATGAAAAATAACAGCACTTTTCAAGCAGTAAATGTACAAGGCACTGCCAACATGATTGAGGCAGCCCTTAATGCCAACATTGAACGTTTTATACACACCAGCACCATTGATGTTTTTTTAGGCACTGGCGGGCAACACTATAATGAATCCACCATAGACCCTGATCCAAAAGGCACTCTTTATGAGCGCTCTAAACAGCAAGCCGATCAATTGGTAGCCGCCGCCATGGAAAAAGGGTTACCTGCCGTATTCTTACATCCTGCGGGCTTATATGGCCCAGGCCCCACCGACTCACCCGGCATGAATGATTTTTTCAGGAAACTAAAAAATAAAGAAGTTCCCGTGTTATTACCGGGCGGCCTGCCATTGGTTTATGGCCCAGATGTGGGAGAAGGACATGTATTAGCTGCCGAACAGGCGGCCGTTGGGGAGCGCTTTATTTTGTCTGAATCGTATTTCTCACTAACCGATTTAGCCAAGAACGCGCTGGTAAAAATAGCGCCGCAACAAAAAGTACCCCCGGTTATGCCTTTGGTAATTGCTAAAGTAGTCGCCTCTTTAGGAGAAGCCTTTGCTAACTTAATTAATAAAGCACCGCTGATTCCCAAAGGGCAATTGCATTTTTTACAGTGGCAGGCTATTCCGGTGAGTGACAAGGCGCAATCGCAACTTGGCTGGCAACCCACTACATTTGATAAAGGGCTACAGTCTACTCTCGATTATCTATTTGAAGTTTAGGCTTTCTTTTAATGTAACTTTTACAGCTTTGAAATATTGAAAGCGCTGGAGGCCTTTCTAAATAAGGATATTCATGGCATGGATGCCATGGGTAAGCCCACAGGGATGTGCTTGTGGCGGCCCTTATTTAGGAAGGGTGCCAGGGCTTTGGGCAGGGTCTTAGGATGAGCTTGGCTTGCAATTAGCCCTTTAATTACCGGGCCTGCAACATG
>Ga0209290_1001427_pt1 | contig 11413 bp, 6 predicted proteins | sample EN1Hudsemesocosm_2_FD_184632 | JGI IMG/M metagenome (GOLD analysis project Ga0209290, IMG submission 184632) | Methane-oxidizing microbial communities from mesocosms in the Hudson Canyon - EN10B Hudson Canyon (SPAdes) (version 2) | ecosystem: Environmental > Aquatic > Marine > Cold seeps | place... | reverse complement strand
TTGTGGCTGAATGGCAATCAGCTGGCAGGTATTGATCTGAGTCAGAATGTTGAATTGACCACAATAGCATTGGATAACAATCAGTTAACCGCTATTGATGTGAGTCATAATTCATCTTTGAATGAATTATGGTTGTGGGATAACCAACTGACAACTATTGATGTGAGCAACAATAATGCATTAACTAAACTTAGTCTCGGGTTCAATCAACTATCCACAATTAGTCTCAGCAACAATGTATTGTTGGAAGAGTTATGGTTGAATAATAATCGACTTAACAATATTAATTTGGCTACTAACACTAATCTTATCAGCGTTGACCTACAAACTAACCCACTGTACGCCCCGACAATCAATCACATAAAATCTTTAGCGCTTGAAAACGTACTTTATACGGCTCCCACACTAATTAGTACACTCCAGTTTACAGATTCGAACCTTCGAAACTGCATTCTTTCAAATGGACAAAGGAAGGGTTGGACAATCGTTTCAGAATATTTAGAGCTCGACTGCAGTTATAGCGGCATCCAAAGCGTGAATGGAGTTGAACAGTTAATAGAGTTACGAAAATTACGTTTGACTCACAATGAAATCTCAACAATTGATCTTAGCCAAAACTTGGAGTTAACCGATATCAATTTATCTAACAACAAGCTTATAAGTATCGATGTGAGTAGCAATAGCAAATTAAGTAATTTGAACGTGTATTCAAATAAGCTAACCAATATTGATTTATCAGGTAGCTCAGATTTAACTGCAGTGAATTTGAATTTCAATAAAATAACGCATATTGATTTGAGCAATAATTCAGCGTTAATATCATTTGATATGAACCACAATAGACTTACTAATATTGATTTGAGCAATAATACCCAGTTGTTACAATTAGGCTTGAGAAGTAATTTTCTTAGTAGTATAGATTTAAGCAATAATAGCGCATTAACCCATTTAGGAGTGGGGAGCAATAACCTTAATAGTATTGATCTTAGTGAAAATACTGACCTTGCTTTCTTGTATGTTACGGGAAATAAACTGACGAATATTGATGTTTCTAAGAATACGGATTTAGAAATGCTATATTTGGATGGCAATCAACTATTTAACATAGATGTGAGCAAAAATGCTGCTTTAGAGAGGTTATCGTTGACTGGTAATGAGCTCTCTGAGATCGATTTATCCCAAAATACTCAATTAGAGATTCTAATCTTAACTAGCAATAATTTTTCTAGTCTTGATCTGAGCCATAACACGAGTATGCAAAGTCTATATTTAGCTAAAAATAACTTCGTTAATATTGAGTTGAGTAGCATGCCTCAATTAGATAAATTGACGTTAGAATACAATCAACTCACAAGCATTGATTTAAGTAACAATCTAGAACTAACTTATTTGGAATTGAGAAACAATCAACTGTCTACAATTGATCTCACAAATAATAGTGATTTGGCTTATTTGATGGTAAAAAATAACCAGATAAATACTATCAATCTAGATAACAATGAGCTGCTAACATACGTTAATTTAGAAGCTAACCTCCTTGGTGCATCTACAGTGGAATATCTTGCTGGCCTTGATATTAAAAGCTTGAACTATGACTTGATTGCAGATGCTCCGTTTGCCGGACTAAGCTTTAAAGAAACGGCATTACAAACATGCGTAGATTCAACGGCCTTAAAGAATGGCTGGACACTTGTTTCACAATTTACTGAGCTTGAGTGTATTGAGAGAGGCTTAACGAGTGCAGAAGGTATCGAGCAGCTTACAGCGCTTAAAATTTTAAACTTGGATTACAACCTTCTTACAGATCTTGATGTCAGTAACAACAAGGCCTTAACTGAGATAAATGTAAACAGCAATGAACTCACGGGTATAAACCTTGGCAATAACAGTCAATTGGTCGACTTGCTTATACGTTACAACAATATTGCGAATATTGATGTTAGTAACAATGTCGGGTTGAAAAAATTGTATATGAATAGTAATGAGCTAACTAGTATTGATGTGAGTAAGAACAAAGCACTTACTAACTTGTTTTTACAAAGTAACGCTATCTCCAGTATTGATTTAAGTGAAAACCTGAATTTAGGGGCCTTGTCGCTACACGACAATCAGCTTACGACTATTAATTTGGATAATAATCTTAAATTGAGTGTCGCATATTTGGAGGAGAATTCTTTTAATGCTTCCACGCAGGGCTACCTTGAAGCATTAGAAATTTATTACTTGAATTACTAGTAGGCTGCTTCAATTGGTAAGAGGAACACCTACTTATACATGCTCGTAGGTTTAAGCGGGTGCAGAGTTTTTAAAGTTTAAAAAATGGCATTAAAAACATAGTCAAAAATAAGTGTGACTGGACGGGGGGCTCTTTGTGCTCAAAGCTAGCGACTTTCCAGTATTGACGTTATCTGTACCCTGAATTAAAAATAAATATTGAGCGTCTTAATTGGGTTCATTCATGTCGCCTGAAAGATTTTAGAGAATACAAAAAGTATCGCTTTACACAACAAAGCCAGCGGTTTTGAATGATTCAAAAAACGTTGGCTTTTGCTCATTTTCAATCATTCACCTAGTGATCAATCTGGCTGTTTTATCCTTGTTACAACAAGTCAAACAAGTGACTTACTTGCGAACACTTAAACTGCCGATAGAGCGATGTCTGCTATAAGTTTGTGGTTTCAACCCAGCTGATTAATGAGTCATTGACACAAGACGTAATGAATTGACATAGTACGACATATAAGTTGAGGTATTCGATCATAATATGTAAGTTATCGCTATGAAATACAGATAGAGAATAGCTTCGAATTCCAAATCAAAATATTGCTTGTGTTAAAGGTCAGATTTGTTATAGCAACTAGTACTTGTCAACGCGATCGAATTATTAGTATTCAGCCATTTCGAGTTTTGCCTAGTGACCAGTTGAAGCCACAGCACAAAGTTGTCACTAGTGAAGATATACATTTCTAATATCCAATTAACCTAGAAATAGGCAAACGGACAATCTTATGTCGCAATAACAATTTTATGAGATTGTGCGCCTTTTACATACTGATCTAAAATGTTCAATTTTGGCGAAAACAACTTGATTTCAACTTTGCGGCGTTGCACATTGTACGTCACACTACATTGAACAAGTGAGCCATAGATTATGCAAAAAATTTTGGTGATTTATGCCCATCCCAATCCGCAAAATTCAACATCGAATAAAGCGCTAATAACAGCGGCAGCTAACCTGGACGGTGTCACTGTTCGAGATCTTTATGCGCATTACCCAGATTTCGATATTGATATCAAGGCAGAGCAAACCTTATTGGAACAAGCTGATGTCGTTGTATTCCAGCATCCTATTTATTGGTATAGCTGTCCGGCGATTATGAAGGAGTGGTTTGATGTGGTATTGCAGAGTGGCTTTGCCTATGGCGATAAAGGCTCAAGGTTAAAAGGTAAAAAATGGTTGTCGGTCATCACGACCGGGGGTAACCAGCAAAGCTACAGCACTGAAGGAAAACACTTTTATTCTATTGATGATTTCTTAAGGCCATTCGAGCAAACGGCAGCTTTTTGTGATATGGAATTCTTACCTGCCTTTATTTGTCACGACGCTATACATCTTGATAAGCAACAGCTTGAAGCGCTTTCTCAGAAATACCTTAAGCGACTAAAGCAATTAATAACAGGAGAGCATAAACATGCATGAAGGTGGTTTTATGTATATGGCCTTTATTTTTTTACTGGCCGCTGTGGTCTCTGTTCCGATAGCTAAGCGCTTGGGCTTGGGATCTGTATTGGGCTATTTATTAGCCGGCGCTGCAATAGGGCCTTTTGCATTGGGCTTAGTCGGCGGTGATGTTGAGAACATCATGCATTTTGCCGAGTTTGGTGTGGTCATGATGTTGTTCTTGGTGGGGCTGGAGTTACAACCCTCATTATTGTGGCAAATGCGTCTGCCCATTCTAGGTCTTGGCGGATTACAGGTAGTGCTAACTTCCAGCCTATTTTGTGGTGTAGGTTTGATGATGGGCTTTGCTTGGCAGACATCTCTGGCTGTCGGGCTTATTTTGGCGCTGTCTTCCACTGCCATCGTATTGCAATCTATGAATGAAAAAGGCCTGATGCCGACCGAAGCAGGGCAGAGCTCCTTTGCAGTTTTATTGTTTCAGGATATAGCTGTGATACCCATGCTCGCCTTACTCCCTTTACTGGCGTTGACCAGTGTTAACGATGTAGCGGTGACGCACGGTGGCGACTTAAGTGGTTGGCAGCAAGGCTTATTGGTGCTGGCTGTGGTTGGCGGGATTATTGTTGGTGGCCGTATTTTAATTCGGCCTTTGTTTCGTATTATTGCCAGCACCAAGTTACGTGAGATTTTTACGGCAACGGCATTATTGCTGGTTATTGGTATTGCGCTATTAATGGAGTTGGCAGGCCTATCGGCCGCATTGGGGACATTCCTGGCCGGGGTGGTCTTGGCCGACAGTGAGTACCGTCATGAACTAGAAGCAGAAATTGAACCCTTCAAAGGTTTACTCCTCGGCCTGTTTTTTATATCAGTGGGCGCCAGTATAGATTTTGCTTTATTAATGAAAATGCCTGAAGTGATTTTTGCCTTAGTGGCTACTCTGATTACTATAAAATTCGTGGTTTTAATTGCGTTAGCTAAGTTGTTTAAATTACAAAGTGACCAGCAGTGGACCTTTGCCTTTGCCCTCGCTCAAGGAGGCGAGTTCTGCTTTGTACTGTTTTCGTTCGCCAGCCAAAACAATATATTGCCCACCTCGGTTAGCGCTCCATTGATCGTTGTCGTAGCCTTGTCGATGGCTTGTACGCCTTTACTTATGATTATTAACGAGCGCTGGGTGCAGCCCTTGTTTAGACCTAAACTTAACAATGAACAACCTGCTGATGTGATTGACGATGGTGAAACCCAAGTGATTATTGCTGGCTTTGGACGCTTTGGTCAGATAGTCAATCGCTCATTAATGCTGAGTGGATATACCACCACGGTACTGGAGCACGATGCTGCACAAATTGAGTATCTGCGTAAATTTGGTCACAAGGTTTTTTATGGTGACGCATCACGCCAGGAGTTATTAAATGCAGCAGGCGCAGAGACCGCTAAGCTCTTAGTGATTGCCATTGATGATCACGACAAGTGCAAAGACATCGTGACTCTATGTCAAAAGCATTATCCACATCTTAAATTATTTGCGCGCGCGCGAGGTCGTATTCAGGCACACGAATTTAATAAAATGGGAGTTGATGTATTCGTGCGCGATACTTTTCATTCTGCATTAGTGCTCAGTGAACAGGTGATGACTGCATTGGGTACCCATGCCTATATGGCGCATAGAGCCATACGTACCTTTAAAAAATTTGACGAGCAGCATGTAAGAGACTTGCTTAAAATTGAGCGCGACACCAAAGATTATGTGTCAGTTGTGCAAAAGAACAAAGCAGAGCTTGAACAGGTACTGCGGGCCGATATTAATGACAAAGACCAGCTTGTTGATGATCATTGGGGGAAGCATAGTTAAATATTGACTAAGGTGTCACGGCTCAAGACAGCTCACTGTTTTGTATAAACCTCTTCACCTTGCAATATCGTGCGTAAGACTTTAGCCTGTTTAATCACTTGAGGTGACTGATTAATTATTACCCTGTCCAAGATGACCAGGTCTGCTGATTTACCGACTTCGATAGAGCCTGTGACCGATTCCAGGCCCAAAGCATGAGCGGCATTGATGGTATAAGCATCAATTGCATCTTGAACGTTTGGCAAGCCTTTGTCCTTTAACTTAACAGCATTGGTTATGCCAGCCAATGGGTTAAGCGGGTTAACATTCCAGTCGCTACTGAGGGTGACATTCGCACCGGTCTCAAAAATATCGCCAAGTGGTATTAAGTGGTGAGCACGTTTTGGTCCGATTAGGTGAGTGGCCCAGCGATGATCGGCATTCCCTAAATAGTCGGAACCCACTTGAAAATCGGCATCCACATCAAGCTTCTTAAAACGATGTAAGTCGGCAGCAGAAATCATCTCCAGATGGGTCATGCTGTAGGGCTGTTGTGAACCTGATTTTCGCACCGCTTCGATGGCATCCAAGGATTCACGTACCGCACCGTCTCCGATGGCATGAATATGCGCGCCGTAGCCGATAGTATCCAGTGCTTTAAGCCAGCGGGTCATTTGTTTTTTCGGGATATAATTTATACCGTAAGGCGACTTTTTAAAATAAGTAAAGTTATAGGGAGAGAGCGTTTTTGCCGTGCCATTAATGATAATACCATCACTGTACATTTTGACCTGATCAACGATTAAGAGCGCATTTTTATTAGAACTATAAATACGTTTCAAGAAGTCCAGTTGTTCATGTTGGCTTAGGTGAGGGTAGATCCAAGGACGAACAGACACCCGAGCGGTGAGTTCACCGTCTGCTTCGACGGCTTTCCACACTTCATACCAGCCTCGTTTCCAGTACAAACGACCATCTCCGACAGTGGTGATACCGTAACGAGCGGCTGCTTGTAAACCATTCAGAAGGCCGTCATAACTTTTTGTGAATTTATTGCGCAGACTGTTCCAAGCCTGCTCCATGACGATGTCGCCCGCGTTATCAACCAATATGCCCAATAGCTTCTGTGTTTTAGGGTCCTTCATGATTTTTCCACCCTGAGGGTCGGGTGTCTCTGTCGTGATTCCCGCTAGTTCTAGGGCAACAGAATTGACCCACATGGAATGTGATGTTTGCTCCATGATAATCACTGGGCGATCGCGAAATACTTGGTCAATGATTTCCAGTGGAGAATAGTGCGCTTCCTCACTAAGGGTTAAGTCGATGGTGTGCCCCCAACCGATAAGCCATTGCTCGGGAACCGAGTTTTTTAAGCAGTCCTGAAGATAGGGTATCTGCTCCGAAGGTGTCGCTTCAGGCGATAATTCACAAGTCCCGCCTGCTTCTGAAGCCGCTTCAAAGATATGGTTGTGATTATCAATAAAACCAGGCAACACCTGATTTCCTTGCAGGTTTACCACCTTGGTCTTATTGCCTTGAAGTCGCATAATGTCAGATGCCTTACCCACGGCTATAAATTTACCGTCTCTTATAGCAAGTGCTTCAGCAAAAGAGGCCTTAGCGTTGGCGGTGTACACCTCGGCATTTGTTAGTATCAAGTCAGCGGTAATCATATTGGCAGTAGTGGTTTCAGCCGCTTGAAGTAGTGATATTTGCAGTAGTATTACACTCGCAGATAACCCGGTAATGATCACGTCGCGTAAGGCCTTCATTATTAATCTCCGGTTGATGATGCTGTTTAAAGAAAGTAAACAGACGCTGACTTCTAAAGGTAGCCTAAGGATGGCTTATTTACTAAAACAAACCAAACTGCAAATTCTAAGAGGAAAAGTACCCCGTGTTTGCTATAGTTTTACTATTGTCTAAAGCCTTTAGGGCGCTTGTATAGAAAATAGGTAATTGCAGTTGATAGACCGAAACAGGCTATGTAACGATCTCAAATATAAAAATATGGGTATCTTTTCTCTGTTCATTTTTTATATTTGTATGACGGCTACACACTCTGTAGCAAGTGAAACCCTGAATTATCTTGTTATTGAAGAGCAGGCTGCGCCATTTCAAATCATTGATGAATCCAAGCAGAATTCTGGCATTATTAGTGATTTGTTGTTCAAAATCTTTGACAGCTCTTCTTACCAGATTCATGTCAAGAGTTACCCATTTAAACGCATGGTCAAAACGATTAATGCTGGCCTTCATCCTCTTTGGATCACGTATGGGTCTTCAAAATGGCAAGCTCCGCAGAATTTGAATTTGTCCGAATGTGCCATCCTGACAGTGAAACATATTTTGCTGCCGCCCAAAGGACAAATTGTGGCGTTAAACGGTATAGATAGCTTGCTAGGAAAGCGCGTTATTCTTTTGTTTGGTTTTGAGTACCCGAATTTGGACGAGTATTTAGCCTCAAAACAAATACTCGAGCTAAGAACGATGTCTTACTCTTCAGCTTTTAAAGCGCTAGCGCGTAATAGAGGGCTTGGATTTATCGAAATGGAGTCGCGTATTAAATACAATTTGAAACAAGAAGGGAGAAACTACACCGATTATAACTCTGTTGATTTATCTAGCATTATTCCACAATACGATATTCGTTTTGCTCTTTCGCCACAAATGCCCGAAAAAATAAAACGCTACATTGATGACCGATGTGATCAGCTCAAGCGTAGCGGTGAGTTTCAACAAATAGTTAACCAATACCTTAATTAGATTGAACAAAAAGTTAGATTGAACAAAAAGTTAGATTGAACAAAATTGCGCGCGGGCTAGGTTTAGCAGAGTGTAAGATGCCCGCACTTTTCAAATGCTAACTTTTCAGAAGTTTAATACCTACCCAAGCAGCCCAAACAGGCGCAAGTCCGAGATAAACATTTAAACCCATTGCTTCCAAATCAGCTTGACCGAGCATATAGCCGAGGGCGGTGAGCAAGGTGAAAGCCCCTAATACCATACTGACTCTGCCCAGTAGTAGCCACTTGCTTTGCATATGAAAACCAATACCAAGCCACCAAATACCGGCCAAAATAGGGTCAAGTAAATCCCATAGGCCAAAGAAGATACCATTAAAGAAAGCCGAGAAAACAGTGAAGTAAATAACCTTCTCATCACCGCTTGCCTGCAAATAGCTATCGGCTAAGCTAGGTAATATAGTGATGCAAAGTACAGCGCCGATCGCACCACATATGATGTAGGCCAGGCCTAGGAAGGTATACATTCTGACTGCTGATGAACGCTCGGCATCAAGTAGGCGGGGTAAATATATTGCCAAAGGCACCAGTGGTAGATAATAGCCAAATAAATCAAGCAGGAAGGTGATTTTCAGCCAACTACCTTCACTCATCTCCTGAAGTAATATAGCGGGAGAGGTAAACGCCAATAGATTAAAATTAGTCCAGTAGACATTGAGAAAAGTACTCATTAACGCGACGGGCATTGAAAAAATTGCTAGCCATGCGGCGAAATTTTTGAAGCTATTTGTGTCCATTGTTTTGGCATCCATTTTATCGTGATATTGGAATTATTTTTGTATGTTTCTTAACTAAGATTCCGTCAATAGGTTTTCTAGCACCTGTAATAAATGCCTATAGCACAGTGGGGAAAATAGACGGGCTCGTTTACTTAAAATGTGAATTCAAAGTTTATCCTTTTATCAGTCAATAATTATGACGTTAGAGTCCAATGTTTTGACTTTGAAGCTCAGAACTTTTTCCGCTCAAAATCTATAAAAATGAGATTATTCGGCCGCTGGTCTTAGCGACGCTATATGCACGCGTAATGCTCAGGGGATAGATAGAAGCTAAACGTTTGTTTAGCAATACTTAGCTTTTCTCGATGGCTGGGGTGCCTAATTCTTTGTTGAGAGTGATGTGCTTTGTTTGCTGAAATTGCTTTCGATAACTTAAGGGTGTCATATCCGTCCAGCGCTTGAAAGCTTGCCGAAAACTAGCAACATCGCCAAAGCCACATGAATGGCTTACCTCATCCATACTTAAATGTTCTAGGCTTAGCGTTTCCAAGGCTTTTTGTAATTGATATTCCTGCAGGATCAAGCGATAACTTGTGCCGGATTCATGTAGTTTCCTTCTGAGAGTTCTAGGTGATATGGCCATATTGTTGGCTATGCTATTAAGTGTTAACGAAAGGTGTCCGCTTTGATGAAATTCATGTCTGAGCCGCCACTGAATATCGCCTTTTTGAAGGCTATCCAGCCTTGCCATCTCGGTTTGGCAAATAGCAATAGATTGTTTTTGACTCACCGGATTAGCCAGAGGCAAGTTTTGATTCATGTCTTCTAGGGAAATCCAAATAGCATAGTGTCCAGTATCGTAATCGATGGGACACTGACAATAGCGTTGGTATGCTTTTTCATAATGCGGCGCGGAATAGGCCAATTGAATTCGCTTAAAAAAGAAGGCTCTGCCCAGGAGGTCTTCAACTTGTCGTTGTAAGGATGTGATTAACATCTCGAAGGCAAACATAGGGTTTACTGGCAAGATCATATTGGCTCTCAAGGTTATGCTTATTTTAACAGCGCTGCCTATGATTTCGGGCTTAAGGTCAAAGCGGCTTCTCACCAGCAGGCGATGCTGGTTGGCAATCTCCAAGGCTGCACCTAAGGTTTTTGCTGTCATCATGGCTGTGGTGAGTTGGCCCCATCGAGAAAGGTTCAGTGCGCGACCAAAACGCAGACCCTGATCCGGCCCTTTTGCCAAGCGATAGACATTCCGGTAAATAATGTCGAATTGCTGCAGCGAAATTAAATAATCCTCTTGCTTTAGGTTGTCTTCACTCAGACTTGTTCCGAGCAACCATTGGGCCGGTTTTACACCTTCTTTGCGCATGAATGCTTTGATTAAGTAAAGTTCGGCACTTGGAAATATAGCCTGATTTTCAAACATTACTCGCCCTCGATGCGTTATAGCGTTTTCTTTATCGTTGATAGGATACGCGCCGATAAGATAAGCACTGAAAAGATAACTGACTATTATTACTTATTAGGACAAAAAAAGAAGTAAACAGGCCATAATAAGTTTGTAAACTGGCCTAAGTATATAAATAGCTTTATGATTTGTTACTGACTCAATTTACCTGAGTGTGTATGGGTAAACAGACATTGCAAAGAGGCTAGGATGGATTTTACCGAAACGCAAAGTATCAAACTAATACGCGCAACGATTAAAGCGCGCGGTGCAGAACTTCGACAGCAGTTTCCTTTATTAAAATATAAAAACTGGATTGGTCTCAGCATATTATGTTTTGCCATCATGGGTATGATAATCACTGCGAGTTTATATCTTGACGGCCTGATTAGTGGCTGGGTCTGCGTGCCAGTCATTGCTGTGTTTGCGTCACTATTGCATGAGTTGGAACATGACTTGATTCATTGGCAGTACTTTAAAAGACACAAATTTATGCATCACCTTATGATGTTACTGGTTTGGTTGTTTCGACCGACTGCTATTAATCCGTGGGTCCGACGGCGCTTGCACTTGCTGCATCATAAAACATCCGGAACCTCAGATGATATCGAAGAAAAGGGTATTGGCAATGGCATGGCTTACGGCCCACTGCGTTTTTTTATCATGTTTGATACCCTGACTGGGAACCTTGTCAAGGTAATGTTCAAGGACAAAAATGGCAAGAGATTCAATCATGTGATCAAAATTATGCTGGTGAATTTTCCATTACCTCTAATTTGCGCCTTTATTTGGTATAGTTTTTTAGGTATTCATTTGCTTGATTTGACGCGTCAGTTATTTGATTTCCAGTGGGTTTGGTCAGAAGGACTTATCCAAGCTCTTCCGCTGCTTCAACCCTGGATCATAATGGTTATTCTTCCG
>Ga0209290_1001424_pt1 | contig 11424 bp, 12 predicted proteins | sample EN1Hudsemesocosm_2_FD_184632 | JGI IMG/M metagenome (GOLD analysis project Ga0209290, IMG submission 184632) | Methane-oxidizing microbial communities from mesocosms in the Hudson Canyon - EN10B Hudson Canyon (SPAdes) (version 2) | ecosystem: Environmental > Aquatic > Marine > Cold seeps... | reverse complement strand
ACTTCGGTATCTTCATCGGTCTTGACGGCGGCATTGACGGTTTGGTTCACTTGTCTGACATCTCTTGGAACGAAACCGGTGAAGAAGCGGTTCGTAACTACAAGAAAGGTGATGAGCTTGAAACCATCGTTCTGTCTATTGACCCAGAGCGCGAGCGCATCTCTCTAGGTGTTAAGCAGCTTGAAAGCGATCCTTTCAATGAATATGTAGCTGAAAACGACAAGGGTAGCGTCATTAAAGGTAAAGTGATCTCAGTTGAAGCGAAAGCGGCAATTGTTGAACTAGCCGAAGGCGTTGAAGCGACTCTTAAAGCCTCTGAAATTAGCAAGGATCGTGTAGAAGATGCACGTAACGCGCTTAAAGAAGGCGAAGAAGTAGAAGCTAAGATCATTGTTGTTGATCGTAAAAATCGTACTATTGCCCTTTCTATCAAGAGCAAAGACGAAGTAGAAGAAAAAGAAGCAGTGAAAGCGCACAGTCAAAAAGCAGCGCCAGAAGCCGCCGGTCCTACCACTATTGGTGATTTGATCAAAGAGCAGCTTAAGTCTAAAAACGATTAACCTTAATTGATAAATCGTTAGAATGAAAAACCCAGCCTAGGCTGGGTTTTTTTATGGGAGGTAGTAAGTGGTGTGGGTTGTTGGTATGCGTATTTTAGTTTATACGAACATTGCCCAATTACGCCATCACGCGTATTATTTAGGGTCATTTAAAATTACAAATAGAGAGGGATAATGCAAGTCTACTTTGATGTGCAGCAATTGTATTACATTCCTCAGTATACGCCTGTTCAAAAACAGCTAGAAAGTGCAGGGGTAACTTGTACCTATGTATTTTACCTTGATAAAACCCTAGAGCGTCAGCAGGAAAAAGTAGCGGCTACATTAGGTTGCCAAGTAAAGTGGGTCGAAAATGAAAGCCAAGCGAGGCAGTTGTATGTTAAGGATAGGCCCGATTGGTTATTAATTGGCAATAATTTCGCTGATCTTGAGTCTATTCATAAACACACTAAAACAGGTTTGTTGAGTCATGGTATTGGACCAAAAGCGTGTTATTACACGGTATCGGATTCAATGCCTTCAATCCGGTTTGTAGAGGGGCCTTATAGAACCAAGCGACTGCAAGAGTTATATCCACAGTCAGAATTTATAGACACAGGGTACGCTAAACTTGATCCTTTACTCGATGGTAGTAACTCTGCTCCACCTATCGAGCATTACGGTTTAGATCCTAATAAAAAAACCATTCTATACGCACCTACATTTTACCCTAGTAGCATTGAGTGTTTGCCTAAATCGTTTCCGTTAGACTTTCCTGAATACAATATCATTATTAAACCTCATTATTTTTCGTTGGCAAATCCAAAATACCGTAAGCAAAAAAAATTATTAGAATCTTGGGCTAAATATGACAATGTATATTTAGCCGGTATAGATGATGTAAATATTCTGCCATTTATGGGTGTCGCCGACGTGTTGATTAGTGATGCCTCGTCAACCCTTTTTGAATTTGCAGCATTAGATAAGCCGGTAGTGTGGTGTGATTTTTACAAATTACGACTTGGTTATCGTGGGATTTTCAGTTTTCGCTTTAAAGGGCGGATGGATGAGGACTTATATAAGTACGCCGATATAGCCGTGCATGCGGTAAATTATAAAGAATTGAAGCGCGTTGTGGATTCACAGATGTTGAGTCCTGATGAAAAATCGAAAATTAGAATGCTGTACACAAATGCTTTGGCTGGCGTCGTGGATGGGCGGGTTAGTAAGCGTATTTCTGAATATATTATAAATAAGGTTTGATATGACACGCCGCGTTATCACATTCGGAACATTTGATGTATTTCATGTTGGCCACGTTAATATTCTTGAGCGTGCAAGGCAAGAAGGTGATTACCTAGTTGTTGGTGTCTCATCAGATGCTCTAAACTTTAGTAAAAAACAACGTTACCCTATTTATAGTCAAGCTGACCGAATTAAAATATTGAAATCTTTACGTTTCGTCGATGAGGTTTTCGTTGAAGAGTCCCTCGAGTTAAAGGCTGAATACATAAAAGAAGCAAAAGCAGATGTATTTGTTATGGGGGATGATTGGGCTGGCAAGTTTGATGATATGAAAGAGCTCTGTGAAGTTAAGTACTTACCAAGAACACCATCTATATCAACGACTGAAATTATCGAAGTAGTTAAATCAATTTAGGGAAGTTAATAATGGCAGGTTCTTTTAAATTAGTAGGTAAGCACTTGAAGCTTGCTGAAAAAACCTTGGCACTATTGGGTCGGGTTCTTGAAGGTCGAAATATTGACTATATTCTAGAGGGAGGGACCCTTTTAGGAATTGTTCGTGAAAATAGGTTGCTACCTTGGGATACTGATATTGATGTTAGTATTCGTTCAGATCAAGCTGAAAAAGTTAGGAAGTGTCTTTGGGTTTTTTGGTTGTTCGGTTATAAAACACGGGTTAAGCGGTTTAAAAAAGATGTGGGGCCATTTAAAAAAGGTGATATTAGAATTATTAAAATTCAAAAGCACATACTTTATTTAAAAAAATTCGAGTTAGTCGATATTTTTGTCAAGTACAAGGTAGAAGGCGAGTACTTGAATATAATTGGAAAAAAACCCGCTATAGTTCGTAATTTTCCTGCGAAATATTTGGAAAATCATGATTTGGTAGAGTTTAGGGGGCAGAAGTATCGTACACCTATTGATTGCCGGGACTATCTTGCTCTTGTCTATGGTGATTGGGAAACCCCGGTAAAAGAGTGGGACTATTTGAAAGATAATAAGCGCGTAAAAGAAGTTATCGACCAGCTTTAGTTAGTATGCAGAGGGACGGGTGTTGAATTCAGTATTGCTATTCTTGGCCGATTAGCTTGGTTGGCTATATATGTTATGATTTAATATTAATTTAAATGCTAGCCACTTTGGCTAATTGAGTCTGCTTTATGAGCTTTAAGCAGAATTGGAAAATATGTATGAATGCTACGTTAAAAAAATTTGCTTATCCAGAAAGTTTAATCAAAAGTTATGAATACTGGAATCTATTATTAAGGCCTGGGCAAGTCACTCTAGGATCTATGATTTTAATTTGTAAAGAACCTGTGCATCAGTATTCGCTTATTTCTCAAGAGGCAATGAGCGAGCAAAAGCAAATCATGACTGAGATTGAACATGTTTTGAAGCATCGGTTTGATTATTCAAAGATCAATTATCAAATGTTAATGATGGTCGACCCCGAAGTACATTTTCATGTTATCCCTCGATACGAAGCGCCGGTGGAATTTTGTGAATTGAACTTTGCTGATGGGTTTTGGCCAAAGCCTGTTGATATGGCTTTTTCGTTAGATATTGATAGTGTGCATAAAGAAGAGCTTTTACATACCCTGAAAATTGATTTTTCTGCTGAGGTGGGCATTGCAGATACGTCTTCTAAGAAGTATAGGAAAATGTACACATCTGGCTGCTTTGATATATTTCATCAGGGTCACCTAAATATTCTCAAAAGCACTAAAGCATTATGTGACTACTTAGTAGTTGGTGTGTCAACTGATGAATTAATCCTTAAATCAAAAGGTCGCTTGCCCCTTATCCCGTTTGAAGAAAGGGTCTCGATTCTCGAAGCAAACAAGTACGTGGATGAAGTGATTCCACAGGTAAATAAAGACAAGCAGACGGTTGTTGATCAATATAATATTGATGCGATTTCGGTGGGTTCTGATTGGCTAGGAAAGTACCCGCCGGTGACTTGTGAAATGGAGTATTTTGACTATACGCCAAATGTTAGCTCGACAGTATTGAAGCAAAAATTAGGAGTGAGTTCGAAATAAGCGGATGGTTGATAAATGTCGTTAGCAGTTAAAAATGAAGCGAGCATCGCTATATTTTTAACTGCATTAGCCAGCTTGTCGGTCAATCCACTTTAACTTGACCATTTAATCTTAACTTTTCAAATTTTTCTAAGCAGTATATGAGAAATTTTTTGTCGTAAGTTAGTTTGTTTACATCGAGATCTCGATTGAATAATTCGAAATTATTTGGTGAGTAATTCTTAAGTAAAAATGATGGCTTTTGAAGGCCTTTCTTTTTAGGGGGTAAATACCCATAAATATCTTTGTAGATATCTTGAATAAAGTACTTGGGTTGCTTTTGGTTTCGGTCTTCGTCAATATTAAATTGAACTTCTTTTAAGGGGCTGATGTGTTCTGCACCGGCTAGCCCAATAGCATTGTCATAGGCAAACCTCTCATAGCCTATATCGTTTAAAAATCGCTTGGTATCAACAATTTTTGTTTTATCACTAAATGGAAGTAGATTATTTAATAAGTTTATAATTTTGTTTTGTTTGGTGTCAGTCGGCTTAATATAATCAATAAGTGCATTATCAATATTTACAAAATGATTTAAAGTTTTACTTGGTTGTACATAAGTTTTAGCCAGTCTTTTCTGGTAGGACTTTATAGTGTATTTACGACGATCTTTGTTAAAGCCACCTAGTCTAGCATCGGCACCGGCACCGGTAACTACTTGATCGAATCCATCATTAACAGCTACCTTAGATGCAAGGTAAAAAATGGGTTCAGCTGGGCTTAAAGGCATTTTTTTGTTGGTCATTAAAGCGTCCATGCAGTTGAAGTAGTCCTTCGGGTCAACACTTATAACTTTGTGTTTAATGCCAAATTTTTCACAATATTTTCGAGCTATAGAGATTTCGTTGTCATCGCCCAATTGTTCATGGTAAATGGTGTATGCAATAGTATCTTTAGGCATGAAGGGTAGTAGGATTGCTGAGTCCATTCCGCCTGAAAGTAGAATCGCAGAATTATTTAGGCTGCCAAGACGATCAGTAAGGAATCCTTTAGCCTCATCTACGTCATTAATCTCTTTTAGTGTGTTCGAATGAACTGGATACCCAGTGTAAAAACTTCGAAAAGATAAGTATTCGCTATAGTTTTGTAATAATTTTTTAGAGTAATTCATGTAAGTAATTGCAGGTATAAGAGTAATTACAAATTATAGCGAATTGAATATGGATTACCCGATGTTTTTGCATGAGTATTCTATAAGGTATGTAGCTTGAATTGAACTGCCCGTGACAAAGTGTTTCTTGTGATTTCTGTTGTAATTCTAATGAATTCAGCGACTTAGCTTGTATCTAAGGTTTATTTCAGGCAGAGTGATTAAAGGTGGCTAACTAGTCTGGTTGAATGATGTACAACTGGCTAGCCTGATTTGCGTATCCACACATGGGGTGGCCTTATATGACTAAATCCGAGTTAATAGAGCGTATTACCACGCGCCACCCAGAGCTATCCAATAGGGATATTGAGTTGGCGGTTAAAACCATTCTAGACACCATGTCGCAGGCATTAAGCCAAGGTGATCGAATAGAAATACGCGGCTTTGGTAGTTTTTCGTTGCATTTTCGCAGCCCAAGGTTAGGCCGTAACCCCAAAACGGGGGAGGCGGTTCAGTTAAAGGGTAAGTACGTACCCCACTTTAAGCCAGGCAAAGAGTTGCGCGAACAAGTGAATCACCAATAACGTTTTAATTATAAAGCGTGCAGTAAATTAACCATTTAATAAAAGCGATGCCAGACAAATGGATGAGTCAGCCTCACTCCTTGCACAGTTTGATGAATTGGATCAATTCAAAGCACTTTTTGATTAATTGTGTTACGCCAATGTCGGTAAAGCGAAGCAGTTATTAGATGTAAACACCATGCTAAAAGACAATTGGCATTGGCGGTCAAACAATCCTAATGGATATTAGGTGTTTGAAAATAGGGTAGTGATCAGGTGCTTTGTTGTTGTATATATCCTGATAGGACCTGAGTAATAGCGGTTATTAATCAGATAAGTAAACATAATTGAAAATGTAGGGGGGCAACATCCCGAATAAATAATAAATAATAAATAATAAATGAAAAAGTATTAGCTGTATTCGGTACGCGCCCAGAAGCCATAAAGATGGCGCCACTTATCTATGCTTTAGCTGGTGATGCTAGGTTTAATGCAAAGATATGCGTAACAGCGCAGCATTGTGAGATGCTGGATCAAGTGTTAGACTTTTTGGAATTAGGCCTGACTACGATCTTAATTTGATGAAGGCAGGCCAAACATTAAGTGATGTGACTGCTAGAATTCTGCTTGAAATTAAACCTGTACTTGAAGAATTTAAGCCAGATATAGTCCTTGTTCATGGCGATACAGCAACAACATTTGCAGCTAGCTTAGCGACCTATTATGAAAAAATTCCAGTAGGGCATGTTGAAGCGGGTTTACGAACAGGTGATATATATTCTCCATGGCCAGAAGAAGCAAATCGCAAGCTAACAGGTGCGCTTGCAACGTATCACTTTGCACCTACTCAAACATCAGAAGAGAATTTACTAGCCGAAAACATGAACCCTAAAATATTTTTGTGACGGGTAATACTGTAATAGATGCATTGCTAGATGTTATCAATAAAATGGAAGTGAATACTGAGTTGCAAGCTGAATTAAAGACAAACTATCCATTTATTAATGAAGATAAAGACTTTGTTGTTATTACTGGACACCGCCGTGAAAATTTTGGTGATGGTTTTGAGAATATATGCCAAGCTATAGCGGATGTCGCAAAACAAAAGCCAGATTGTCAATTTGTGTATCCGGTACATCTGAACCCAAATGTCAGAGAGCCGGTGAATAGAATTTTAGTCGATTTAGACAATGTTCATTTAATCGAGCCATTAGAATAGCTGCCTTTTGTCAATTTAATGCGCTTATCAACAATCATTTTGATAGATTCAGGCGGAATTCAAGAAGAAGCCCCTAGCCTAGGAAAGCCAGTGTTAGTTATGCGGGATACTACAGAGCGACCAGAGGCAGTTGATGCAGGAACAGTTAAATTGGTTGAAACCAATAAAGATTCAATAGTAACTGCATTATTAGAGTTACTTAAAAAAGAAAGTGAATTCCAAAAAATGAGCAGAGCCCACAACCCTTATGGGGATGGTCAAGCTTGTATTAAAATTTTAGACGCATTAAATCAAGAGAAATCGAAGTAATGTCATTTGAAACAATTTCAGTAATTGGCCTTGGCTATATAGGTTTGCCAACGGCTGCTATGTTTGCATCACGCAAGAAGAAAGTAATAGGCGTAGACGTAAACGAAAATGCTGTAAACACTATTAACCGTGGCGAGATACATATTGTAGAGCCGGAACTAGATATTCTGGTTCATGTTGCTGTAAATCAGGGGTATCTAAAAGCTACGCTAACCCCAGAGCCAGCAGACGCATTTTTAATTGCAGTGCCAACACCGTTCTTACCTTGTGAAAAGGATGGAATACCTGAACCTGATTTGAAATATATAAAGTCTGCGGTTAAAGCTATTGCACCAGTTTTGAAGGCAGGGGATTTGGTGATTTTGGAATCCACCTCTCCGGTTGGTGCTACGGAGCAAATGGCTGAATGGTTAGCCGCGGCTCGTAATGATTTAACGTTTCCACAAAATAATGCTGAGGATTCAGATATAAGAATAGCCCATTGCCCTGAGCGTGTGCTGCCTGGGCATGTGGTACGTGAGCTGGTTGAGAACGATCGTGTAATTGGTGGGTTAACGGCTAAGTGTTCGCGGACAGCTGTGGAGTTGTATGAAATTTTTGTAGAGGGTGAATGTGTAGTCACCAATGCTCGAACAGCAGAGATGGCAAAGTTAACTGAAAATAGTTGTCGTGATGTGCAAATAGCATTTGCTAATGAGCTATCTATAATAAGTGATGAATTAGGCATAGACGTCTGGGAGTTGATTAGCCTTACGAATCGACACCCACGTATCAATATTTTACAGCCTGGACCTGGTGTGGGTGGGCACTGTATTGCAGTTGATCCATGGTTCATTGTGAGTAAGACACCTGAATTAGCTCATTTAATACATACTGCACGTAAAGTAAATGATGCAAAACCGGAGTGGGTAATTAACAAGGTGAAAATAGCTATTTCGGACTTCTTACAAGCAAACCCAGATAAAACTGCAAAGGAAGTCACAATTTCTTGTTATGGATTGGCCTTTAAGCCAAATATTGATGACTTAAGAGGGAGTCCTGCAATGGTAATCGCCCAAAAGATTGTGGAAATGCATTCTGGTCGAGTTCTAGCAGTCGAACCAAATATTCAACTTCTTCCTTCCGTGCTTCAAGGTATTGAATTAGTTGATTTTCAATCGGCTTTAGCTGAAGCCGATGTTCAGGTACTTTTGGTTGACCATAAAGAATTCGGTGGAGTAAAAATAAATACAGGTATTGTGATTGATACTAAAGGTATATGGGGATAATAATGAATACAATTTTACCTTTAATTGGTCGTACAAAAGAATTGTTTAGTGCTGACATTAATAATCATGAATCGGTATTACAGGAAACTGTATCAGAGTCACGATTTTTAGTGTTAGGCGCAGCAGGCTCCATTGGGCAGGCTGTAACTAAAGAGATATTTAAACGCAGTCCCAAAAAATTACATGTTGTGGATATTAGTGAAAACAACATGGTTGAATTGGTAAGAGATATTCGTAGTTCATTTGGTTATATAAAAGGGGATTTTCAAACTTTCGCTCTAGATATTGGGTCCATCGAGTACGATGCTTTTATCAAGGCTGATGGACAATTTGATTATGTACTAAATCTTTCCGCTTTAAAGCATGTGCGCAGCGAAAAAGACCCATTTACACTAATGCGAATGATTGATGTTAATGTGTTTAATACGGAGAAAACAATACAGCAGTCAATAGCTAATAATGTTAGAAAATATTTTTGTGTTTCCACTGACAAGGCGGCTAATCCTGTAAATATGATGGGTGCATCAAAGCGTATAATGGAAATGTTTTTGATGCGTCGTAGTGAAAGCATTGAAATTTCAACAGCCCGCTTTGCTAATGTAGCTTTTTCTGACGGCTCGCTTTTACATGGTTTTAATCAACGTATTCAAAAGCGCCAACCCATAGTGGCACCTAAAGATATTAAACGTTATTTTGTCACACCACAGGAGTCAGGAGAACTATGTTTGATGTCGTGTATCTTTGGTGAAAACCGGGATATTTATTTTCCAAAATTAAGTGAATCACTACACCTCACAACATTCTCTGATATTGCAGTTAAGTATCTGGCGCAAATAGGTTATGAGCCATACCTTTGTTCGTCGGAAGATGAAGCAAGGGAATTGGCAAGGTCTCTGCCTGAACAGGGTAAGTGGCCTTGTTTATTTACAGCCAGTGATACTACTGGTGAAAAAGATTTTGAGGAATTTTTTACCTCTAATGAAACGCTTGATATGGAACGATTTGAGAGTTTAGGTGTGATTAAAAATGAAGCCGTGTTTGATCAAGAGTTGGTTTTAGAATTTGAAAAAACGATCGCAAGGTTTAAGGATGAAAAGGTTTGGACAAAAGAACAAATTGTAGCTTTGTTTTTCAAGATGATTCCTGATTTTGGGCATAAAGAAACCGGCAAATATCTCGATAGCAAAATGTAAATTGGAAGTATCATGTATAAAAAGTTAGTGAACTTTGTTCAAGATATTTATCAAACAAAGGACTTTATTCCGCTTCATTCACCAATATTTAGTGGTAATGAAAAGGAATATGTTTGCAATACAATTGAAAGCACGTTTGTATCCAGTGTAGGCAAGTATGTAACAGATTTTGAGGAGCATATAGAGGCCTATACAGGTACAGCGAAAGCGGTTGCCACTGTTAACGGCACCGCAGCTTTGCATACTGCGCTCTATATGTCGGGCGTTTCTGCCGGTGATTTGGTCATTACACAGGCATTAACGTTTGTCGCGACCTGTAATGCTTTACACCATATGGGAGCGCAGCCTATTTTTGTAGATGTTTCACGAGTGAGTTTGGGTTTATGCCCTAACGCCACAGAGAATTATTTATCTGAATATGCGAAATTAAACTCTGACGGTGAGTGCATTCATAAAAAAACCAGACAAAGAATTCGCGCCGTTATGCCCATGCATACTTTTGGCCATCCGGTTGAACTGGATGAATTACTAGTCGTTTGTCAGCGCTGGAATTTACGGCTAATTGAGGATGCTGCAGAAAGCCTCGGCTCATTTTATAAGGGGCAGCATACTGGAACCATAGGTGAGTATGGGGCGATTAGCTTTAACGGCAACAAAATTATTACTACGGGCGGTGGAGGTATGGTTGTGTGCAAAAGCCTTAAGGATGGTGAGCATACCAAATATGTAACGACTACTGCAAAAGTGCCACATCCATATGAATTTTATCATGATGAGCCTGGGTTTAACTATCGAATGCCAAATCTCAATGCCGCGTTAGGCTGTGCTCAGATGGAAGTGTTACCGAAATATCTCGAACAAAAACGCCAACTTGCGTTGCGATACCAGGAGTTTTTTAATTGTGGAGATCTCCAGTTTGTTAAAGAGCCTGATTATGGTAGCTCTAACTACTGGCTAAATGCAGTCATTTGTCCGGATAAAACATCCCGTGACTTACTGCTTAAGACGACTAATGAGGGGGGAGTAATGACTCGCCCAATTTGGCAATTAATGCATCGATTGCCTATGTTTGAAAGTGCACTGCGCGGGGATTTAACTGTATCTGAATGGTTAGAGGGGCATCTTATAAATGTGCCGAGTTCACCTATAGAGTTGGTCAAATAGTTATGGCGAAGAAAGTGGCAGTATTTACCGGCACCCGAGCTGAATATGGTTTGCTGTTCTGGTTACTTAAAGATATTCAACAAGATTCAGATTTAACACTTCAGTTACTAGTATCTGGTATGCATTTTTCGCCTGAGTTTGGTCAAACTTATACTCAGATTGAAAAAGATGGTTTCCATATAGATGAGAAAATTGAAATATTACTCTCGTCAGATTCTGCTGTGGGAACCGCCAAAAGCATGGGCTTAGGAGTGCTTGGCTTTGCCGATGCATTGTCACGCATGGCATCTGATGTATTGATTATTTTGGGTGATCGTTTTGAAGCTTTGGCCGCCGCACAAACAGCAATGATATTACGAATCCCTGTGGTCCACCTGCACGGTGGGGAAATCACAGAGGGTGCCTACGATGATGCTATTCGGCATGCTATTACCAAACTAAGTTATTTGCACGCTACCTCAACTGAAGAGTATCGTCAGCGTGTGATTCAATTGGGTGAAGCACCAGAGCGAGTTAGGAATGTGGGTGCAATTGGTTTAGATCATTTCAATCGTGGTAGCTTTATGTCGCTTAATGAACTCTCTGACTCGCTCGGATTTGAGTTGCGCTTACCATTTTTTGTGGTGACTTATCACCCTGTTACATTGGCAGATGAAGCACCAAAAGCCTCTTTTCAAGCCTTGCTGGATGCGTTAAATACATTCCCTGATTATCAAGTTATTTTGACTTATCCAAATGCAGATGATGGTGGCA